>Ga0302314_10000767_pt1 | contig 60071 bp, 58 predicted proteins | sample III_Palsa_N2_3_FD_200533 | JGI IMG/M metagenome (GOLD analysis project Ga0302314, IMG submission 200533) | Peat permafrost microbial communities from Stordalen Mire near Abisko, Sweden - III_Palsa_N2_3 | ecosystem: Environmental > Terrestrial > Soil > Palsa > Peat permafrost | place: Sweden...
CCCAATAGTTTGTGTGCATGCCGTCCTCGTCGTGATCGTAAAGACTGGCATCCAGTCGTCGTCCTTGGCTTCACTCATGCCATACCGTGCTCTCGTATTCCGAAGAGACTCATCCCTATTCCCCTAGTCTCTCCACCGCACGTTCATAGGGACCTTCTCACGAATTCAGCCTGCATCACGAAGCCTGCGCCACCGGACCTGGCGGCAGCGGTTCGATCGCGATCTTCGTATGCAATCGGACGTTGAGCACATCGAGGATCTTGGCCGCCCGCTCCAGCGTAATTCCGAAGTATTCATTCCGCTCATCGCGCGACACTTGGGATTCATGCACGCCGAGCCGCCGGGCAAGTTCACGCTGGGAAATGCCTTGCGCGATCCGTGATGTAATGAGCAGGTGTCCCACGGCACGTAGGTCATCCAATTCGGCGAACTCCCCTCGCTTCAGTCGCTCATAGGCCTCGACTTCCTCCTGCAACTGCAAATGGAAGGATTCAATCGGATCGATAACGCGCTTGATTTCTTCATCTCGGAGACCGGCCTCTTTGAGGCGGGCTCGATGTTCGGCAAGCCGCAGAGATTCCTGAGCGAGCCGCTGGGAGGCCTCTTGGTACTCCGCTTCGTTTCGAATCATGGCGATGCCCCTGGTTTTAACTTGATGATGCCACGCGGTTTCCCGTCACGCCGCGACTCGCGAAAGGCCGACGGAAATTCCAGCTCATGTCCATTGGGATCGCGAATGCCGCTCAAGAATCCGGCGACGTGCGGGTAGAATTCCACCCGGTACCGGCCTCGACGAAGGAGCCGTCGGCAAAGACCTCGGTCACACCCACGCTCCAGAGCTGCGCGGTCATGATTTGAAGATTGTTGACGAGGAACTCCCGCCAAGGAGCATCCCATGTCTGAGATTTGCCGCCGGCGCCTGCGACCAAGAACGATTCGCGCAGCCCTTGAAAGTCGAGCTCGTAATCGCCCGGCGGCAAGAGACCGTCGTGATCAAAAGGGGGCAAAGGACGCATAGCAGAGATTATATGTCATTAACGTCATGCTTGCTATATATGTCACACTTGCTCCTCGAATTCTCGCCAACCAACGTCCGACGACATTACCTGGGCAGATCCAGCCATCCGGACCGACTATGCGGCCGCTCTCGGTCGATTCATCCTGGCCCTCAATGAGGTGGACTACCGCCGATCCGAACTGTCCCAGCGCGGGCGCTCCGACCTGACCGCAACTGCCTCAAAGGGACCGTTCGTACAGCGACTTGAGACGCTCGACACCCTGGCGAGCACCACAAAGAATGGCCAGTTGTCGTCTCTTCCTCTGGCGAGGCTCCGAACCCTCAACACCGATCGCAATAACCTCGCTCATGGGCACTTCGATCAAAATCCCTTCGATGGCTCCTATACGCTAGTTCTCAGGGCGAAGACCCGTGATTACCCCACATCACGCATTCTCACACTCGCTGCCGAGTTGATTGAAATCGCCGATCAATTCCGCCATGCCGAGGTTCTCTATGACTTCCAGGTCCTAACGGACTAAAGCATCAAGTAACGAAGCTGAACCTGCTTACCTCCAGGAATGCATTTGCCGTGACGGCACCAGGTTCTAGCGCGGAACTGAATTACTGAGCACTAGCATCGGTGATTGTCAGCGTTCGACCGCAACACACACCGCAGTTCCCGTCGTTTGAGGGCTGGGTCAATTCCGGCAGCGAGCCATTGGCGTGCTGCTTGGTGTCACGCTCTCGCACGCTCAGGCGGCACGTCCGGAAGGACTTCAAACCGAGCATCGACACGCACCGGCGCTTGATCGCGCGGTGATCCTGCTCGACGATGTTGTTTAGGTAGCGGCGCGCGCGGATCTCGACTGCCTGCCAGCGAGAGTCCTCGTCGCCGAGCATGCGCAACCCACGCCTCGCCCCTTCGGGGCCGCCCTACGGGCGTTATCTTCGCTTCCTTGCAGTGTTGATCGAGTGATCAATACCGAACGAAATTTACATCGCAAATGGCGGAGAGGGTGAGATTGCTCGCGACCGGGGACGGTCGCTCGTCCTCCGCTTCGCTACGGACCGTTGCCGCCAGCGGCAACGTCCAAAATCGCCCTGCGATTTTGTCGAACTCAGCGGGTTCGTCCACTAACCCCGCACCCCCAAAATAAAAAAAGGTCTGATGACAGACCCTTTTTCATTTTGGCGGAGAGGGTGAGATTCGAACTCACGTGCCGGAATTACCCGACCATCCGATTTCGAGTCGGCGCCGTTATGACCACTTCGGTACCTCTCCGTTAACTTATGACCCTAGCGCGTTAACTTAAGCCCCGGAGGCTTTGTGACGCGCGATAGCAGTTTTGAAATTTGGTCGATTGTCAAGAGTCCGCTGGGCCCAATAAACGTTTATTCTAGCGCATCGGCAATGGGTGTGTCTCGAGCTTCGAACTAACCTAGCCACACGGAATCTATATCAGCCAACGACCGTGCGTAATTTTACAGCAAATTTCCCGTGGGCTCGGGCCTCCAAAATCAGCATCGTGGTAACCACGGCACTGCTATTGGGCACCTGCGCGCCGCTCCCCAGTGTGATCGACCAGATCAGGATCCTGGGAGAATTACGCGTGGTCACCCGGGTAAGTCCGCTGGCTTATTACCAAGAGGCCGATGGCCTTGCGGAGGGGCCCGAGTACGATCTGGCCCGACGCTTTGCCGATGAATTAGGGGTACGGCTGAAGATCACCGCGGTCCACAGCTACGCGGAAATTTACAATGCCTTGGCCTCGGGGCGAGCGCATGTGGCCGCCGCCGCGCTGAAGGTCCCGAACAAACCGGTGGACGATGTCGAATTCGGCCCGATATACCAACGGGTCCGTGAGCATTTGGTTTACCGTCGCGGCAGCACGCGGCCGGGATCGCTCGGCCGGATAGGCGACGGCGATTTGGAAATCGCCGCGGGCAGTGCGGCCGCCAAGACCTTGCGATCCGCGCGCGACGCACTGCCGGATCTCGCGTGGGTCGAAAATAGCAGCACCGACTCCCAGGTACTTCTGGATGGCGTTGCGGATGGCAGCATCGACTACACCATTGCCGACTCCACGGAATTTGCGCTGGCCCACGACGAGCATCCTGACCTGCGCATTGCGTTCGATTTTCCCGGCAGCGAATCGCTGGCCTGGGCCGTAAATTCCCGCGACCGGGACTTCCTCCGCAGCATCGGCCAATACTTCGCGCACCTGGATTTCGACGGCTCGCTGGCCGCCATCGTCAAGCGGTACTACGGCCGCTCCGACGACCTGCAATTTGCGAACTCGCGCGGTTTCATGGAACATTTGCACACCCGCTTGCCGCTCTATCAGAAGTGGTTTGAAGAGGCGGCTCAGCAAAGTAGCCAGGACTGGCGCTTGCTCGCGGCGATCGGTTACCAAGAATCCAAATGGAACCCGGTGGCCGCATCGGGTTCCGGTGCCAAGGGCCTCATGCAGCTCACCTCCGATACTGCGACAGCCGCGAAGGTAACCAACCCCACGGATCCGCGTCAGAGCATATTTGGCGGCGCCCGTTACTTCGGCCAGGTCTACGCAAAGATTCCCTCGCACATCCCCGAACCCGACCGAACCTGGTTCGCGCTGGCCGCTTACAACATCGGCTACGGCCATCTCGAGGATGCACGAGTACTCGCCCAAAAGGCGGGTCACGATCCGGACTCCTGGCGCGAGGTACGAGAATTTCTACCTTTGCTCGAACAGGAAGAGTGGTACACCCAAACTGAGAATGGCTATGCAAGGGGCTGGGAGCCCGTGCGCTATGTCGACAACGTACGCGGCTATCGAGACATGCTGGAATGGGCCTGGGGCAGTACGGGCGGCGCTACGCTGAATTAGGTCCGCCGCTCCCGCGGCGCTTCGCGAAAAAGTCTCGCAGCAGCGCGCCGCAACGCTCGCTGCACACTCCCCCGAATACATCGAGCCGATGCGTGAGCTTGGGTTCACGCGGCAAGTCGAACACGCTGCCGCACGCCCCGGCCTTCGCATCCCAGGCACCAAACACCACTCGCGCGAGGCGGGCATTCAGCACCGCGCCGATGCACATGGGACAAGGCTCCAAAGTCACATACAGAATGGCGCCCTCGAGCCGGTAGTTCTGCACATGCCGAGCCGCGTCCCGCATGGCGACGATTTCCGCATGCGCCGTGGGATCGCGGTCGCCGATGGGCCGGTTCCAGCCCTCGCCGATGATCCGCCCGTCCTTCACCACGACAGCACCCACCGGTACTTCCTGGCGGTCCGCCGCCTGCGCCGCCAGTTCCAGCGCCCGACCCATGAAGTCGATGTCGCTCGCGGGACCGTTCACGCTCACCCCGTCCGGGCCGAGCGAATATTCAGCGAAAAAAACATGGCCGTGATCACGACGAACAGCGCGCCTGCACTCAGCACGATGGAATTGTGAATGCCCACGCTGGCGCCCAGCACACCAATGGTCAAGCCGCTGAATGTCCGCATGCCCATGGACATGGAGAATACTCCGATGACTCGTCCGCGAATCTCCGCAGGCGCATGCATTTGCACCAAGGCCTGTGCCATCGAGTTGAAAGCAAGTTCCATAAAACCGGCAACGAACAACAAGCTGACCGCGAGCACGTAGACATTGGCACGAGCGAATCCCACCAGCGCAGCGCACCAAATCATGGCCAAAATGAATGCCGTGCGGGGGCTCGGCAGGAGCATGGCGCCCCGCTCCAGCAACAGGCCGCCGACCAGACCGCCGGCGGCATCCGCGGCGATCAAGGCGGCGTAGGAAAAATCAGCGCTGCGGTATCCGAGATCCCGCGCAAAGCCCGGTAGCTGCGGACCGTAGGCATTCCCCACGAAAAACGATGCCGCGCTCGCCAGGAGTGTCATGGACAAGAGCACCCGGTTGCCCGCCACCACTTTCATGGTGGCCCAGATGTCAGCAAATCCCTTCAATGCCGCCGCGGGCGGCCGCCAATCAGGGGCGGCCCTTCCGTAGGGGGCGGCAATCATCCAAACGAACATGGGGACGTAGATCAGCGCGTTGACGAGAATCCCGTAGCCCGACCCGAGCCACATCAGCAGGCCCAAGCCGATACCGGGACCCACCAGGAAGCCGAGATAGCGCCCGGTGGCTGTCAAGCGAACGGCACTCGGCAGCTGATCCTTCCTCACGATCTGATGTATCAGCACCTGCGATGCAGGTATCCAAAATACGCCCGCGAAACCGTGCACAACCAGCAGCGCCATGGCCTTCCATAACACCACCGTGTCGGTGAGAAACATGATGGCCCAGCACACCGAAACGCCGAATAGCATGAACATGCCCACTTGAATCAGTCGGCGTATATCGAAGCGATCCGCCAGCGCACCGCTGAATCCCGCGAACAGCAAAAACGGCACCCAGTGCGATATCACCGCGAACCCGCCCAGCGCCGGCGATTGAAACTTTTGGAAGATCACCCAGTAGCTGATCACATGTTCAATGTTGTCGGCCATCATGGCCGCGGTGGAGAAAAAGAAAAAGCGCTGAAAGTCAGCATTGGAAAATGATGAAAATGCGCGCGGCCGGGGGTCCGGCGCCGGTTTGGCACTGCTGTCTGCGTTCAATTGCGCTGGCGTCTCGATAGGGGGTGATGTCGGTGAATTGTAGCGGACTTTTTCACGTAGAATCGCCGCTTTGTCGCGCGACGAAGCAAACAAGATTACGAGGCGGACATGCGAATTTTAGTGCTGGCAGCGGCTCTCGCCGCATCTTTTCCCGTCCTGGCCGACGAAGGCATGTGGACATTCGATAATTTCCCCGCGGCCACGGTTCAGAGCACCTACGGTACCGCGATAACCCAGGAGTGGCTCGATCATGTGCGCCTCTCCACCATACGCCTGACGAATTGCACCGCGTCCTTCGTCTCGCCGGAGGGCTTGATTCTCACCAACCACCACTGCGTCGAATCCTGCCTCGCTGAACTGTCCTCCAAGGATAAGAGTCTCCTGGATCAAGGTTTCGCGACATCGAGTCCGAAGGACGAGCGGCGCTGCTCCACGCAAATCGCCGATGTATTGGTCGGCACCGAGAACGTCACCACTGCCGTCGCGAATGCCGTGCGTGGGCAAACCGACAAAGCCGCGAACGATGCACGCAAGAAGGCGCTGACCGAACTGGAGCAGGCCTGCGAACAAGCCAGCGCGAAAGCAAAGTCCAGGCTGAAATGCCAAGCCGTCACTCTGTACGAAGGCGGCCAATACTTCATCTACAAGTACAAGCGCTATGACGACGTGCGTCTGGTCTTCGCCCCCGAAGCGGGTATTTCCGCTTTCGGTGGCGACCCGGACAACTTTCAATTCCCCCGCTGGTCCCTCGACTTTTCCATGTTGCGCGCCTACGAAAATGGCAAGCCGGCCAAAACACCCAACCATCTCCAGGTCGACTTCAACGGCCCGCAAGTGGGCGAACTGGTGTTCGTGTCCGGTCACCCGGGCAGCACGCAACGGCTGGAGACCACGGCGCAGCTGAAATTCGAGCGCGATGTGTCTCTGCCCAGCATGCTGCTGAGGCTGGCGGAACTGCGCGGCCGCTACATTCAATTCGGGCGCACCGCCCCGGCCAATGAGCAATTGGTCGAAGCGCAGTTGAATGGCATCGAGAACACCATTAAAGTTCGCCGTAAGCAGCTCGACGCGCTGCACGACGATGACATGATCGAGCGCAAGCGCGCGGCGGAGACAGCGCTTCGAACCAGCGCGCACATGACCGGCAGCGATCCCTGGACGGACATCGAGACAGCCTCCACCCGCGAACGCGCGCTGTATCTGCCGTACACCTACATCGAAGGCGCGAACGGCTTCAACAGCATTCTGTTTCGCTACGCGAGATTACTCGTGCGTGGCGCCGATGAGCGCCTGAAGCCGAACACCCAGCGCCTGCGCGAATATACGGATGCGGCGTTGCCGCGCATCGAACAGCAGTTGGAAGCGCGCGTGCCTGTTTTCGCGGAAGCCGAAGTACTGACCTTGTCATTCTCCCTGCAGCGCATGCGCGAGTGGCTGGGTCCCGATAATCCTCTCGTGAAAAGCCTTCTCATCAAGGATTCCCCCGAAAGTCTCGCCATTCGCCTGGTTGCCGAGACGAAACTCGACGACCCGGCGGTGCGCAAACAGCTCTGGGAGGGTGGTAAAGCCGCCGTCGACGCATCGCACGATCCCATGATCGAGTTCGCCCGTTTTGTGGATGGGGACTCACGCGCCATTCGCACGCAATTCGACGATGAGGTCGAGGCACCCATCTCTTTGGCATCCGAACGTATCGCGGCGGCTCGCTTCAAGGCCTACGGAACCCAGGTGTACCCGGATGCCACCTTCACCCTGCGTTTGAACTACGGCACCGTCGCGGGCTGGACGGAAAATGGCACACCGGTGCCCCCCGTCACATATCTCGGTCGAGCCTTCGATAGGGCTACCGGCGCATCGCCCTTCAAAATTCCGGACAGTTGGATGAAGGTCAAAGATCAACTCGACATGCGCACGCCGTTTTGTATTTCCACCACCAGCGACATCGTCGGCGGCAACTCCGGCAGCCCACTGATCGACTCGGGGGGACATATTGTCGGCCTCATGTTCGACGGTAACATCAACTCCATTTCCGGCAATTACTGGTTCAACCCCGCCAATAATCGCGCCATTGCGCTGCATACCGCCATCATTCACGAGGCCTTGGACAAGGTGTACAACGCCAAGGCCCTGCTGGAGGAAATGAGCCGGCCATGAATCAAACCGACGCCCCCAAGATAGGCCACGCCAGCGAGCCCGGCGAATATGACGCGGGCATGCTGGACCTGCTGCAGATCATGTGGGGCGACGGATTCCTGTCGCCGGGAGGTGCAGACGAACTCAACCGTGTACTGGAGGGCAGTAGCCTCAAAGGCTGCCGCGTGCTCGACATCGGCTGCGGCTTGGGCGTCATTGATGCGCTGCTGGTAACCCAACACCAAGCCGCCTCGGTAGTGGGCATCGACATCGATCCCGCGCTGCTCGCTAGCATGCGCGTCAGGATCGAACGCGCGGCACTCGCCGACCGCATCCAAGGTGTCGCGGTTACGCCCGGCCCGCTGCCCTTCCCCGATGCGGCCTTCGATGTGGCGTTTTCGAAGGACTCACTGGTCCAGATTCCAGACAAGTCAGCGATATTTGCCGAGGTACTTCGGGTTCTGCGCCCCGGCGGCCGCTTCATCGCCAGCGACTGGTTGCGAGGCGGGACAGGGGAGTACTCGCCGGAGATGATGGAATATTTCCGTCTCGAGGGCATTGCCTACAACATGGCCACGCTCGAGGAGAGCGCCGCAGCGCTGCGAACGGCGGGTTTCGTCGATGTCGAGATTCGCGACCGTCACGCCTGGTACCAAGAACTGGCACGGCGTGAATATGCAGCCATGCAGGGCCGTCTCCGACCTCTGATTGTGGAGCGCATCGGCGCCGAGCGAGCCGCACATTTTGTCGCCAACTGGGCGCAACTCGTCGTGGTCTTAGACCGCGGGGAACTGCGGCCAGGCCATTTGAAGGCCTTGAAGCCGCAAATCGGCTCCTGACGCCTTGGGTTCCGAGCGCGGCCGCCCATTACTTTTATAAATGGACGATACAATTCCGACTAGGCCATCTAGTAGATGAATCAAGACTGGCCTATTGTGGCCGGCACTGCCCTACTACCGAGGTCTTCCGTGAAATCGTCCATTGCCTTCCTGGCTCTCATGTCTCTCGCCTTCGTGACCACTGCCGCACCCATCACGTACAACGTCGACCCCGACCACACGCATCCCACCTTCGATGTCGATCACTTCGGTGGTCTGTCGGTGTGGCGCGGTAACTTCAAGAAGACCACCGGCAAGGTCACGCTGGATACTGCCGCGAAGACCGGCACGGTGGATGTCATTATCGACACCGCCACCATCGACTTCGCCCACGACAAATTGAACGAGCATGTGTCGGGCCCGGAAATGCTGAACGTCGCGCAATTCCCCACCGCCGAATATAAAGGCACGTTGGGAGGCTTCACCAACGGCGCGCCGACCACGGTATCGGGCAATCTCACTCTGCACGGCGTCACCAAGCCGGTGACCTTGAAGATCAACTCCTTCAAGTGCATGCAGAACCCGATGAGCAAGAAGGATGTCTGCGGCGCCGATGCCAGCGGCACCTTCAATCGCGCCGACTTCGGCGTGAACTATGGCCAGCAATACGGCTTCAACCAGGACGTGAATCTGCACATCCAGGTTGAGGGCGTCAAAGCCGAGTAACCGCAGAGGGCGCCGCGCCTGCGGCGCCTGCGCAGCCCGGCCTAGGCGGCCCCGCCTCGCCGGCCCCGCCTAAATCTCGGCGCCCACCACCAGCCCTTCGTACACCGCCTCCTCGGCCGTGCGCGGAGCGGCTGCATCGCCGATGATGCGCACATCCAGCGACAAATCTTCCAGCGCATCCGCCAAATCGCTCACCGGAGTATGGCCCGTGCACAGCACCAAGGTGTTCACCGACTCGAGGATCACAGGCTCGGCGCTGGCAATGTGCTGCAGATATACGCTGTCGCCATCGCTGCCATACAACCGCATATAGGGCAGCATCCCCACCCCCAGCTTGTGCAGCGAGGCTACCGCGGCATCTCGTACATACAGGGGTAGAGTCTCCCCCACCGTCACACCGCTTACGGCCAAGCGCACCGAACGACCGAGTTGCGCCAGACGCTGCGCAATCCCGATGCCGATCCAATCCGAGCGCCAATCGATGACCACCACCGAATGCCCGGGCTGCACGGCATCGGTCAACACCTGCCACGCATCCACGATCTGCAAGGCACCGTCGGTCTCGATCTCAGGACGATAGGGTGTGGCGCCCGTCGCCACCACCACCACATCCGGACAGGCATCCCTCACCAGCGACCGGTCGACGCGCACGCCCGTGCAGACCTTCACTCCGGCAGCCGCCAATTCACGCTGCAAGTTGGTGATGAGTCCGCCGAATTCGGCCCGGTCGGGCAAGAGTTGCGCCAGCAGCGCCTGGCCGCCTAGACGCTTCTGCGCTTCGTACAACGTAACCTCATGTCCGCGCTCCGCGGCGATCACGGCGGCCTTCATGCCGGCCGGCCCCCCGCCCACTACCATGACTTTCCGCCGTGCCTTCGCTAGCGGCAGCGTTCCGAACCGCAGCTCCCGGCCGCTAACCGGGTTCTGAATACAGGAAATTGGGAAGCCCTTGTGGAAATGCCCGATGCAAGCCTGATTGCAGGCGATGCAGGCGCGAATGTCATCGGGCACGCCGCGCGCAGCCTTGTTTGGCATCTCCGGATCGCAAATCATGGCGCGGGTCATGCCGCAGACGTCTGCCTGCCCCGAAGCCACGATGGCATCCGCCTCCTGCGGCTGGTTTATGCGGCCCGCCACGAACACCGGGATACCGACGCGTCGCTTCACGGTCGCCGCATAGGGAGCCACATAGCTCGTTTTAAAGGCCATCGGCGGGGCAATGTGAATGGCACCGCCCAAACTTGCCGAGCTGCCCAGGGTTATGTTGACATAATCCAAGCTATCGCCCAGACGAACGATGGCCTCCAAGCTCTCTTCGCCTGACAATCCTTGAACGTCCTCCTCCGTGCCCGAAATGCGCAGGCCCACGACGAATTTGTCGCTCACCTTGCCGCGAATGTCGGCAATCACTTCGCGCAGGAAGCGCAGACGGCGATCCAGATCGCCCCCATAAGCGTCGTCACGCAAATTCACGCGAGGATTCAAGAACTGCGACGGCAAGTAGCCGTGGCTCCCCACTATTTCCACGCCATCGAGCCCTGCGGCCTCCATGCGCCGCGCGGCATCGCCGTAGCCGTTGACGATGGCTCGAATCATGGGCAGCTTCAGCGGCCGCGGCATCACATGGAAGCGTTCGTTCGGCACGCTGGACGGCGCATACGCCACCGTGAGCAATCCGCCATCCGCTTCGGCGATTTCGCGCCCCGGGTGGAACAGTTGGGCGAACACCACCGTGCCGTAGCCATGTGCCATCTCAGCCACCCGCCGATAGCCCGGTATGGACGCATCGTCAGTGGCCATGAGCACATGATTGGTATAGCGCGCGGTCTCGTGCACGCCCGACACCTGCAGCACGATGAGTCCGACGCCGCCACGCGCCCGCGCCTCCTGATAGGCCACCAAGGCTTCGTTCACCATGCCGTCGGTCGGCAGTGTGGTGTCGTGCCCGGTGGACATGATGCGGTTTTTCAGCGTGCAGCCGCGGATTTGCAGCGGCTGGAACAAATGAGCGAAGGCGGTAGTCATTCGATGAGGTCTCGTGACGTCGATAAAGACGTATTGTCGCCTGGCTGCGAGGTGATGGTCTATTCCTGTCTCATTGCCAGCGCTTCAAATGCTCCAAGAGCGGTCCGATCACTTTCTCCGGCACCTCTTCCAGCAGCCAGTGCGACGCACCCTCGAGCGGGTGAAACACGTACGGCCCTTCCACGTGCTCGGCTGTCGCCTCCGCCGCCGCGCGCCCCAGGGCCTGATCCCGCGTGCCCCAGATGAACAGCGTAGGAAGGAGTACTTTGCCGAGACGCTTGCGCATATTCATGGCGCGATACCAATTGAGAGCCGCCGTGAGCACCCCGGGCTCCCGAAAACGCGTTACATAGCGTTCCAGCTGTTCCGGCGGTAGCTTGCGCCGGTAAGCCGCACGCAGCCCGCGCGCGCCCTGTGCCAACAGCAGCCGCTCGGCAAGGTGAAAGGGAAGACGGAATAGGCCGATGTAACGCGACATGCGCCGCTGATCCGCATTGTTGCGAATCGCCTTGAACAACGCGTCAACATGCGGCGTCGCCAGGACCGCTACCGAAAGCAAACGCACTCGATGCTCGACGGCCAGTTTCCAAGCCAGGATGCCGCCCCAATCGTGACCCACCAAATGAAATCGCTGCGCGTTCAGAGCATCCGCAAATCCCAGTGCATCCGCCGCCAACCGATCGGTGGCATAGTCCTCGACAGCGAGCGGCCGCGCACCCGGAGAGTACCCCCGTTGATCCACCGCCACCGCGCGAAATCCCGCCGCTCCCACCGCCGGCATGACACCCGCCCACGAATCGGCAAATTCGGGAAAGCCGTGCAGGAATAAAACCAAATTCCCATCGGCCGGACCACAGGCGAATGCATCGAAACGCAGGCCGTTGACGTCCAACACCAACCGTTCGAGTTCTTGAGCAGACGACGGCATGTCGCGAAATCCTTATCGGCTACTACGCCAGCGTTTTCTCGTATATCTCCGGCTTGAAGCCCACGAGCAGTTTTCCCGATATCTCGAGCACCGGCCGCTTGATCATGGACGGTTGTTTGACCATCAGCCCAATGGCCTTCTTCTCGGTGAGACCCTCTTTGTCGTGCTCCGGTAATTTGCGAAACGTGGTGCCGGAGCGATTGAGCAACACTTCCCAGCCGACCTTGGCGGCCCACGCTCGCAGCACGCGCTCCTCGACGCCGGCGGTCTTGTAATCATGAAACGCGTATTCGACGCCATGGCCGTCCAGCCAAACTCGGGCCTTCTTCATGGTGTCGCAACTCTTGATGCCGTAAAGAGTGGCAGCGGATTTGTGGTTCATGACGCATAGTACTAACCTTTCCGCACCATGCGAACTACTGTGGCGCACCAATATCACGTGTTCGACACTGCCGGCGGCTTCTGCGGCATTGCTTGGAATGCTGTCGGCATCACTCGATTCCAATTACCCGCGCAAAATGCTGCCGCCACGGAACGAAACCTGGTTCGCCGCGCCACAGGTGCCGAGCCAGGCACGCCGCCTCAGTCCGTGCTCGCTACCGTGGCCGAGGTGAAGCGCTATTTCGCAGGCGAAAACATTGATTTCTCCGGGGTGGAACTCGACCTCACAGGGCAAGCGGAATTTTTCATGCGCATCTACGCCGCTGCACGTCGCATCGGCTGGGGCCAAACCAGCACCTACGGCACTCTCGCCAAGGAAATCGGCGTCGGCCCGGAAGCGGCACGCGGCGTGGGCCAAGCCATGGCAAACAATCCCATTCCCTTAATTATCCCCTGCCATCGCGTCCTGGCCGCCGGCGGCAAGGTGGGCGGCTTTTCCGCGCCTGGCGGCGCGGCCTCCAAAATCCGAATGCTCGAATTGGAAGGCGTACAGATCAGCCCTGCTCCGCCCGCGCAGCAGTCCTTAGGGCTGTGACCCTTAACTTCCGCTCATCTTCCAGAGGATCATCCTGCGCTTCGTGCCGCCGATCAGTAGCAGGGGTCGTGGTCAGCGCCCTGTTTATGGGGTTCATGGACGACATTTGACCCCACGAAACTATCGCTAGCCGCTCGAGTGTTGCGGCGCCAGCTGGATGAGAAACCCCAGCACCGACAAGACCGCCAAGTAATATACCGTAGCATATAGGTTCGACTGCTCCGGCGCATCCTTGGTGAATACGCGATAGGCCGCGCCCGCGGCGACCAACAAAAACACCGGCTGACCAAAGCAAGCGGCTAACAACACGGCCGCTGCCGACAGAACAATCCGATCGGTCCTATTGAGCGCAATAATGGCCTGACCGCCATCCAACACCCAGAGGGGGATCAAGTTCACCACATTGAGGAGGGCTGACGCCGCGGCCAGCCCGATCCAAAGAGCCTCGCCGGTTTGCGTCCACACCAAAGCACACACTGCGGAGCCTACGCAGCCCGCCATGGGCCCCGCCAGGCTCACGAAGCTGCGCGTCTGCGTGGATACACCCAAAGCAGCCCAGCGCACATAGGCGCCGAAGCCCGGTAGAAATACCGGCATGTCTGCGGGCAAGCCTCTACGTTTGATGGCAATGAAGTGGCCCATCTCGTGTACCAAAATCAAAAGGGCAAACCCCACACCAAACTTCATACCGTAGAGAGCCCAATAGAAGGCTATAAAGGTCCCAAGGCTGAATAGAAACTTCAGCTTGAACAGGGCAAGGAAAAATTTGCTGTTGACCAACAAAATGACCACGGGCGCAAAGGGGCCCAACTTCTTCGCCCAGGCGTGGCGGCCGTTGGCGGCAGACGGTCGAAACGCCAAGCTATTCAACCGCTGCACATTGCCGCGGATCCATTCGGATTGGGTTGATTCCGGCGGCAACAGCACGAGTGCCTTCAACCAGTCGTCGCGCGCCGCGATAGTCTCGCCGTGCTCCTCGTGCAGGCGCGCATTGGCCGCCAGTTGTTCCAGAGCAATCGCATGAACTAACGCATGACAGCTGTTGCAAACCAAATCGTCAGGCGTCAGCGCGCTCTTGCAGCGGGAGCATTCCCGATTGACTTCAGAAGGAATGAAGTCCATAAGTTCGATCGACAGCTGGGCGGCGCTTCAAATGGCCGTGGCGGGAGAGGGCTGCTGGAGAAGAGGGCCCACGATATTCATCGGCCTGCCGGCGGTCATCTTCCAGGCAATACGAATTCCGACGAAGAGGATGATGAGTCCGATGACTCCATGGACGGGATCTGATAGCTCGAGGAACGGTGACGCCAAGCCAACCACCGCCAAAGTACCGATGGCTTTGATTGGGCTCATTTTTGGGGCCGCAGAATCGCTCATCTGCGTCTGTTGCTGCACGCTCTTGTGTTTCATGTGCTGCGAAATGGCAATGGGTACGGCCGCCATGGAAACGGCCGCATACGTCAACACCACGGCCGCGATCTGATAACGACGACCTCCGAGACCTCCGGAACCCATGATCATGGCCTTACCCACAATGAAGCCGACGGCAAGCGAGATATAGCCGATCATCCAGCCGGTCGCGAGCGAGAAGCCTGCATAAATCGCAAACCCTAAGATGGCACCTCCGATGCCGAACGAGATGCCGCGTACGTATGCCGCGTGCGAATCCTTGGGCATCTGGTCTTGAATTCGCTGAGCGCACTTCACGCAGGTCATAACGCCGTTCACTCGGTAGTGCGACCCGCTGATCGCCTGCCCGCAGGCTTTGCAGGGCGTCGCGCCGGGCTGGGCAGAATATTCTGCGGTTGCAAACTGCGGTGCACTGCTGCTGATTTTATCGTCCATGTTGGCTAGATCCTCCATAATTCGGCGCACGATACGCGCTTCGGACGATAACATGGATATCTGACATCACGACAATCACGGAAAAGCCGTCTGTGACGGGCGTCTCGGCGGGCGATCCATCGCTCGCTAAGGCATGTCCATGGCCGCAGATGTTCCGTCAGACCATTTGCTTACCGGAATAAAGAGCACCGTGGCCTCGGTCGGGCCGCCCTCATGGCCCAACAAGGGCGAGCCGGGAAGATTCGCTCCCCAAGCGGAAACGGCCGTGTGCGGTTCGAAGAACATCAAATGCGGATGCCAGTGTCCGTCGACATCGGACAGATGCCCGTCCTTCGACATCATGTAGCCCATCGCACCCGGTGCCGGCGCTTGCTGCGCAACGGCTGAAGTCTTAGCCCTAACGCTCATATCAGTTTTGGAGACACCCGACAGGGCCCACTGCGTTCTTTCAAGATACATGGGCAGTACGGAATTGACGGCGGCGGGGTTGAGGCAGTCCGGCCCGCGAATTCTAGGGTTCCAAAACACGGCATCATCGAAGGAGGCCAACCAAGAGCGTTCCACGAGACAGACGAATCCGTTCTTTCCCTTGACGGCGACTTCGTACGTGCGCTCGCCCAGCACCAGCACCTCGGCATCGTTCGAAATCGACGCGGGTGCGGCGCTGCGCGCCAGTGCGATTTCCTCCGACCGGTTTGCCGTTCGGTATTGCTGAATGGGAGCCATACTCGGATACGAGGCCACCTTGGCCTCCTGCGCACCGGCTGATGCGATCGCCCCGAACAGCAAGACCAGGACGCCAACTCCAAGAGCGGTTTTCGTCATGAATCCCTCCGAGTCTCAATAGTTCACCACTTAGCGAACTATAGCGTGCGGTATGGAGTAGCGTCAACTCACGCGACTAACTAACCGCGGTAGCTTTATGCCGTCGTCGCGCCCCGATACACGCAGGCAACAATCAGGCCCAACAACACGACTAGGATGCTCTCGAATATGATCTGCTTGATGACCATCATTCCCGGAAGCGGTTGCACGGCATAATTAATGATGGCGTTGGGCACCGTGGCCAGCAAAGCAACGGCAATGCCATAGCGCAACCCCTGCCCTACCCACGGCTTCGCCGCAATCCCGCGCGCGTAAATCCACACGAACGCGCCCGACAACGGGAGGTACGCCAAAATCATCAATGGAAAGAACATATGCGCGTCGTCGTTCATTCGAAACAGCGTGGGCACTTGCATGTAATCGGCGTGTAGCAGCACACCATGCACGACGAAGCTACCCATGAACCACGCGATAAACACCACCACCCAGGCGACGATCAACTTCCTATTCATATCCCCCCTGCTCCTTTGGTTTTGATCCGACACGGCAGATACAGAATACGCCTGCCACGTTCACGCGCAATGCGTCTGGATTGGTGCCAAAATACGGCGACTTTGACGCATTGTTTCTCGAACGAGCCCCTCCTCACCAAAGCTGAACGTCGACTGTGACTGAATTGAATGGCGCCGTCTTCTTGAGTTATGCCTCCGAGGACACCGCGGCCGCTCAACGCATTTGCGCGGCCCTGCGCGCCGCCGGCGTCGAGGTATGGTTCGACCAGAGCGAGCTGCGCGGCGGCGACGCCTGGGATGCGGCCATCCGGACGCAAATCAAATCCTGCGCTCTGTTTGTTCCTCTCGTCTCATCGCACACGCGGGCCCGCACTGAAGGATACTTTCGTCTGGAATGGAAACTCGCGGTAGACCGCTCGCACTTGATGGCGGCGGAAAGGCCGTTCCTGGTCCCGGTGATCATCGACGACACCCAGGAAGTCGGCGCCCGCGTTCCGGACAAGTTTCGGGAGATTCAATGGATTCGTCTCGCGAACGGCGTGACGACACCAGAATTCGTGACCCGCATCCGCCGGTTGTTGTCGCAGGTCGAATCCGGAATCGGCGCGTCCCCGGCTGTGAATGCAGCACTGGGAAATCGGGCGCCGCCGCGTCGCCTCTCGCTTCCTTTAATCATATCGACCGTACTGCTCATCGCGGCGGTGACCTACATTGGTGTTTCGCGCAGGTCCTCACCAACCACCTCCGCTGTCGCCTCCAAAGCGACCGCCGCGGCGACCGCGAATTCGCCGACGATCCTCGATCAATCGATCGCCGTGCTGCCCTTTACGGATTTGAGCGAGAAGAAGGACCAGCAGTACTTTTCCGACGGCCTGTCCGAGGAGCTGATCGATCTCCTCACGCAAATCCCGGAGCTCAAGGTCGCGGCGCGCACCTCATCCTTTTCCTTTCGAGACCGCCCTGCGACGATCGCCGAGATCGCTCGATCGCTTGGCGTAGCCAACGTGCTCGAGGGCAGCGTCCGCAAATCCGGCAACACTATTCGCATTACCGCCCAGCTAGTACGGGCTGACAATGGTTTTCACCTGTGGAGTTCCACTTACGACCGGGATCTGAAGGACGTGTTCCAGGTACAGGACGATATCGCCCGCGTTGTCGTCGACAAACTCAAGGTGACGCTGGCGAGCCGCATACCGAGCCCCACGGCGCGCACCGAAAACACCGAAGCGCACAACCTGCTGCTGCAGGGAAATTTTGCCCTACAGAGCGATACCGATGCCGGCACGGCCATGGCCCTCAAACTATTCCGCCAGGCTATCGGCGTCGATGCCGATTACGCCCCTGCTTGGAATGGGGCCGGGTACGCTGAGTTCCGCCGAGGAAGCAATGGCTATGAGCGCAGCATCGGTGCCTTTCAGGAGGCAGAGCACTCGGCACGGCGAGCCATCGAACTGGATCCCGCGTTGGCGGACGCCTATGCCCTTTTGGCCAGTATTCAGACCCTCAGGTTCGATTGGAAAGATGCCGACGGCTCGCGGGCCAAAGCCCTTCAGCTGAATCCTGGCAACGGGAACGCGCTCCTCAATCAGGCGGTACAAACTCTCATCACGGGTAACCAATCAGACGCCATTGCCCAAATGCAAGTGGCTCTCGATCGCGACCCACTCAACATGCTGAACCGGCGGTATGCCGGGCGCATGTTCTTTTATGCAGGACGCTTGGACGAGGCGGAACGACTGCTGCGGCAAATTCTAGCCGTCAATCCGAACTACTCCGCCGCGCACTATGAACTCGGCCGCGTCCTTCTGCTGCGCGGCAACGCGCAGGCCGCACTCGCGGAATTCGACGCGGAAAGCAATCCGGACTGGCGGGCCTTCGGACTACCCTTGGGCTATTACTCCGCCCACCGTAAGGCCGATGCCGACGCCGCGCTGAACAAGCTATTGGCCAGGTCCGAAGATTCCGAATTTCAGATCGCGGAGGCCTATGCCTGGTTCGGCAACGCGGATAAGGCCTTCGAATTCCTCAACAAAGCGGTGACCAGCGACCCGGGCATCATTTGGATGCGCTATGACCCGTTACTAGACGGACTGCAGGGAGATCCGCGCTATCAGGCAATCCTCAAGCGGATCAACTTACCGCGTTCGCCCTAGCCCCAACCAGTTTTGCACGGGCGCCATAGGCTCTTATTCAAAAACCCGCGCCATGAACTCCTGCTCCGAAGTAGGTTCCTGCAAACAAGGTTGTCGTTCGCCCGCCAACCCAGACGCCTCGATCGTCCTGATCGATAAAAATGCGACCCGAGCGTCCGACACGAGCCCCTTGCGCGGCAATGTAGGGAGCCGTTGCGCGGTCCGAGGACAGCAGCCATTGTGCGATCGAGGCGTTGAGACTTCCGGTAACCGGATCCTCCCTCACTGCACCCTGATGATCCGTGAAAAATGCGCGCAACTCGAATGCGACAGCGCTGCCGGTCGGATGCGGGCCGACGACCCCCACATCCATTCGCCCCGGGTAATCCCGGAGGGGTTCAACGGCGAGTACTGCGTCCGCCGACGCGAGCATCACCGCGATCCAGCCCGGCCCATTGTCGGCCCACTGCGCATCGACAACCTGAGAGCGATTGATTCGCAGAAAAGCCGCAACCTTGTCCAGCGTGGGTTCATCAACCGATCCCCCGCGGATGATCGGGGGCGCCGAGAATGCCAGCCGGCCCGCCGCACGCCGAATTGCGACGAGGCCCGCCCCGCATTCCTGAACGATCTCGACGGCGTCGGCCGACTTTCCCCCATTCGATAACCATGCGTGACAACTACCCAGGGTAGGATGCCCGGCAAATGGCAGCTCTCGCTCGAGACAAAAAATCCGAACCCGGTAATCGGCGTCGGGAGATGTCGGACGCAGCAAAAACGCGGTCTCCGACAAATTCAGCCATCTCGTCATGGTTTGCATTGCTGAAGTAGTCAAATCATCCGCATCGAACACCACTGCCAGCGGATTTCCAGTAAAGGCACCGTCGTTGAAGACATCGACGAGCTGAAACGGTCTGTTCAAATTGTGACGCTCCGAGTAATGACCAAACCATGCACTAAATTAACGCCCCTCTTCTGCCGCGGCATCCAGCGCCGGGCTGCCGACGCTACGCACCGCATCATCAACGGCAGCTCTCCAGCATCGAGACTGCTCGGTCGCCGCTTTGAATTCTGCGAGACTGAACGGAGACGCACCGCATGACTCGAGGGCCGCATTGCCGATTCGCTTCAGCAGATTGCGTGCGCCGGCAGTAGAGATCAGTTCCGTTCGATTATATCGAACCCGGATGGTGCTCGTTTCCAATCTCGCCGGTGCCGCCAGGCCTACGGATGCGGTGCCGGCCAATAGGAGCGGCAATACCACCCAGGACAGGCGCAGCCTCGTACGCCGCGGATGTTCAGCGCCGATGACGGATTCGCCGCGCCAGATTATCTTCCGCATTTAGACTCTCCTTTATTGATGGAGAGTCATTCTTGTTCAGCGACGCTTCCGGCTCCAGATACAGTACGGTGTAATTGGCTCTAACTGTACTGGTGTTGTAAACGGCACTGTACCGGTGGTTTGACGCGTACAGGCTCGAACTTGAGTTGTCGTTGTCAAATCAGAATCGCGCGGCCTACGAGGACGACTCCTGAAATCAGCATGCCGGCCCCTACCGCCCGCGCCATATTGACGGATCTCGTAAGACGCTCAGCGCTGATAGCGATAGCGATCAGCATCATCGCCACGAGATCCATGACGCCGATCACCAAGAGGACGGCGGTCAACGGAGCGCAGCAGTTGGCGCATTTCAGGCCCAGCCGCGCTCCAGCCCGCAAGCCATTGCGAGGCATCGTCTGCTTCGAGCAGCAACCACCCTCTTCGTGACGACAGCACACCAATGCCCGGGTCTTCCAGGACGTGAACTGCAGAGCACCAGCGATCATCACCACCAGCCCGACTAACAAGGGCGTCACCTTCGAGAGCATCTCGCTGCGCATGGCCAGTGCATTGAAGCCGACTCCCACCGGAAACAGCAGCAGTCCCACCGAGGCCCATACGCCGAAGTAGCCCGCCGCGAAGCCGATGGCTGGCATCGCCCGGCCGCGGTGCGCCTCGCGCCGTAAACGAAGCAGCTCCGGCGTGAAAACCGGCAGCATCATCGCTACCATCATGATTGTCCACATGGCGAGGAACGTGCCGCCCGCTTCCAGCCACGTCTGACCGGGCACGCGCATCCACGTCATCGTCATGGTCCATCCGCCGGGCATATCCATGCCCGGCATTGCCGCCATCGACTTGCACCAGGCTACCGTAGCGGCGACGCTGGCAATGAACGTCAGCGCCGTCACTCCGCACAAGCGAACATCGCGATTCTGCGATGGCCTCATGCAACCCCCTCGAAGCGGTCGGCGCCATACTCGTCGTGGCGCTTCCACCAGATGCCCTGCTCATTGCGGCCCAGCGGCGCGCGATCCAGCCACTGGTACATGTTCCAGATTTGGTCGAGTCCGCGCGCGTAAGTGGAATAGGTGTGATATATCGCGCCGTCCTGTTGGATGAAAGCGCTCATGCCGGGACGGTCGCGGCCGTAGCTTGCCGCATCCGTGCCCACGCCCTTGGCGATGGCGCTAACGATGGGATTCGGGTCTTGTACCTGGTCCATCGCGTGGGCTCCGCGGGCGTAGTTGTACTCGATGGTACCGGCGCGCTGTTCTTCTTCAGTGAACGACACGTTGAAGTCGAAGTTGAACTTGCCATCGGCGGACGACACCCACGGGAAGGTCCAGCCCATGCGCTTGCGAAACCCCAGCAACTTGGCGAGGGGCGCGCGCGAGACTGCAACAAGCGCGACGTCATGGCTCTCGAGATGTACGGCGATTCCTTCGAAACCATCGGCTATGGCCGAGCACGAGGGACAGCCCTGCGTCCACGTAGGGCCAAACATGAAGTTATACACGAGTAATTGCGTTCGGCCGCGGAACAGGTCCGCCAGCGACAATTTGCCCGGCTCGGCGTCGAAGGAGTAATCCTGCTCGACGCGTACCCAGGGCAACGCCTGACGGCGAAGCGCGAGTTCGTCGCTGCGACGGGTGAGTTCCTTCTCGGCTTGCAGCAGCTCGAGGCGGGCCTTGAGCCACTGTTCACGGGTTCCAACTGGATGTGTCATGAGTTTTTCCTTTAGTGTGATGCGATGTGGTTTTGTGATTTCATGTCAGGCATTCTCGGGCCTCGCGCAAACATCGCGGGAGTGACAAATTTGTCGGGATTCGGTGATTGAATGGATTCATTAATAACCGCGGCGGCGCGTGCGCTGGCGGCGGGCGACCCGCTCGGCGCGTTGAACAGAATCGCTCTGCGCAAGGACCCGCCGGCGCTAGCGCTGCGTGGCATTGCGATCGCCCAGCTCGGCGACTTCTCGCGCGCGAAAGAACTGCTGCGCGCGGCCGCCCGCGGATTTGGCGCGCGTGAAGCGGTGGCGCGGGCGCGCTGCATCGTGGCCGAGGGCGAACTGGCGCTGGTCTCGCGCGATCTGGGCTGGCCACCGAAGGCGTTGGCCGCGGCGCGCGTGACGCTGGAAAAGCACGGCGACCGCCTGAACGCTGCACATGCGCGCCACCTCGAGATCCGCCGCCTTTTGCTAGTCGGTCGTCTCGACGAAGCCGGGAAGCTGCTCCATGCACTCGACCCGGCGTCTTTCCCGCCGGCGCTTCGCGCCATGCACGAATTGATCGGCGCCGGCATCGCCATACGCCGCATCCGCACCGCGCCCGCGCGCGCGGCCCTCGAGCGGGCCACCGCGGCCGCACGACTCGCCGGTATCCCGGCGTTGACGGCCGAGATCGAAAGCGCCGCGCTCATTCTCAACACGCCAGTGGCTCGACTGATCACGCCGGGCGCCGCCTACCTGGTGCGACTCGATGAAGTCGAAGACCTGTTTGCCTCTGAAACCCTGGTGATGGACGCCTGCCGCTACGCCGTGCGTGCCGAGAGCAAGGTGATTTCCCTGACCGGCCGCGCGGTGCCGTTCATCCTGGCGCGCGCCCTGGCCGAGGCTTGGCCCAACGATGTGTCGCGCGATGCGTTGGTGCAGCGGGCCTTCCGCCTGAAAATCGCCGACGAGTCCCTGCGCGTGCGGCTGCGCGTGGAGATTGGCCGCCTGCGCAAGTTGCTTAAACCGCTGGCCGAGATCAACGCCACCGAACGCGGCTTCAGGCTCACGCCCTTTTGGGCGCGCAAGGTGGCAGTGCTGGCGCGACCCGTCGAAGAAGAACACGCGGCTATGCTCGCCTTCCTGGCCGACGGCGAGTCCTGGGCGACCTCCGCGCTGTCCCTGGCGCTCCGCACCAGTCAACGCAGTGTGCAGCGTGCGCTCGACGAACTCGCCGCCGCCGGCAAAGTGCAGTCCTATGGGGCAGGCCGCGCCAGGCGCTGGATGACGCCGCCACTGCCCGGAATCGCGACCACATTGTTACTCCCCGCCCCGTTGCCCAATGATTAGGATGACCCCATGAAAAAGTCAGAAGCTAAGGTCATACGCGAATACGGCCCCTTTCCCGATGGCAAGAATGTCGGCGGCGTCACTTATGACGGCAAGAACGTCTGGGCGGCGATCGGCGACAAGCTGACGTCCTTCGACCCCAACAGCGGCACAGCGCAGCGCTCACTGAACGTACCCGCGCACGCGGGCACGGCCTTCGATGGCAAATATATCTACCAGATCGCCGAAAGCCGTATCCAGAAGTTGGACCCGCAGACCGGCAAAGTGCTGGCCACGATCCCGGCGCCCGGCAACGGCGGCGATTCGGGCATGGCTTGGGCGGAAGGATCGCTGTGGGTGGGCGAGCACCGCGCCCGCAAGATCCACCAGATCGATCCCGAGACCGGCCGCGTCCTGCGTTCCATCGAGTCCAATCGCTTCGTCACCGGGGTCACCTGGTCGGGTGAAGAGCTCTGGCACGCCACATGGGAAGGCGACGTGAGCGAGCTTCGGCATGTAGACGCGAACACCGGCGAGGTGCTCGAAACCTTGGAGCTGCCGGCTGGGATCAATGTATCCGGGCTGGAATCGGATGGCGGCGACACGTTCTTCTGCGGCGGCGGCGGCACAGGCAAGGTGCGCGCCATCCAAAAGACCCGCTGAAGCATTCGCGGCGGTTGCCGACGACGTGGGCGACCGCGTCACTCCCACTCAATACCCCAACCCACGACTTTCACGCAGAATCTGACCAAGCACGCGCGCATCGAGTGCCCCCTGAGCCGCCCCGACGAATGGACCTACCCCCTATGAGCCGATAAGGGAGCGAAAACCCGCCAGGGGGGCGTCCTGATGAAAATCAATGACATGAGGGCGACGGGTATGTCACGAATATCAAGCCACGCATATCGGGACATTCGCGGCAGAAAACCCGGACATCTTGTGCAATAATTGATGCCAACATGCATCATTTCTGATGCGCGAGAGGCTTATCTATGAGGACCACCATAACCGTCGACGATGACCTGTATCAGCGAGCACTGGACCTGGCCGATCCCGGAATGGACAAGTCCGAATTGTTTCGCGAGGCGATGAAGGTATTCGTTCGCGTTCAGGCAGCGAAGCGCCTTTCTGCGCTCGGCGGCAGTTCGCCAAAGATGAAAAGCATTCCACGCCGGCGGCCCTCATAGAGGCCGTGGCTAGTGGCGGCTGTACTCGCGGACTCTTCGGTCTGGGTTGCGCATTTTCGCAAGTCCAACGGGCTGCTTCGGTCAATGCTCGCAACGGATCAGGTGCTATGTCATCCGCTGATCGTGCTTGAACTCGCTTGCGGGACGCCCCCGGCCCCGCGTGAGCGCACTCTCCGCGATCTTAAGACCCTAAAGCAAACCATTATTGCGACAACCGAAGAGACGCACGAACTAATCGAGCGGGAGCGACTACAAGATTTGGGCTGCGGAGCAGTCGATATGTCTCTGCTTGCATCCGTCCTTCTCACCCCAGATAGCCTGCTGTGGACCATCGACAAGAATCTCGAGGCTTTGGCTACGCGGTTCAGCGTGGCATTCAGCGCTGCGATCCAATAGACGTCGGCTAAATGCGGGTTCAAGCCGCGGGACACGGATTGTGCTTGTGGTAAACGCAAGCGAGTTTGTTTCCATCGGGGTCGCGTACATACGCGACGTAAAACGTCGGCTCGTAATATCGCCGCGTACCGGGCGCCCCTTCATCACTGCCTCCGTGCTCAAGTGCGGCGGCGTGGAAAGCCTGAACTTGGGATTCATCCTTGGCGCGGAATGCGATCATCGCACCATTCCCGGCTGCAGATGCCCTCCCATCGAACGGGGCGCAGACCCAGAATCCATACCCATCGTCGTACGATCCTCCCCACCCTGCCCAACCTTCGCTCCAGTTCGGCGCACGACCAACGCCCAACACGCCGAATACCCCGTCATAAAAATTCACCGCGCGCACCATATCCGTAGTACCAACCGTCGAATAGAGAATCATTTTCTACAACCTCTCCCTACATGGGACTATCTCGTGTTGTGCGGATCCACGCCTGCTGGCTGCGCATGAAACGAAACCGCGTATCCGCCAACAATCAGGTATCTAACCTGTCCGGCGTTGAAAGCAGATAACAGTTCTTTGAAGTCTTGGTGCATCCGCGGCTTGTCCTTTCATCGCATAAAGGTCAAGGCTGAGGTCCATTGCAGCGCTAATTCGCTCGCTTCCCGGCAAGCGTTGCCAGGAACGATATTCGTCAGACTTCATCTATCGCAGAAACCTATTTCAGGTCACGAGCCGCCCAACTCACTCCCACTCAATCGTCGCCGGCGGCTTCCCCGAAATGTCATACACCACCCGCGAAATCCCGGGCACCTCGTTGATAATGCGATGAGTCACCTTATCCAAGAAGTCATACGGTAGGCGCGCCCAACGCGCCGTCATGAAGTCTATGGTTTCCACCGCACGTAGTGCGATCACATAGTCATAGCGCCGCCCATCGCCCATGACGCCCACCGAACGCACGGGCAGAAACACCGCAAACGCCTGACTCACCTTGTGGTACAGCTCCGCGCGCCGCAGCTCTTCGATGAATATCGCATCCGCGCGCCGCAAGGTCTCCGCATGCGACTTCTGAATCTCGCCGAGAATTCGCACGCCCAGACCCGGACCCGGGAACGGATGCCGGTGCACCATTTCCGCGGGCAGATCAAGAGCGACTCCCAGCTTGCGTACCTCGTCTTTGAACAATTCCCGCAGCGGCTCCAATAGCTTCAGCTTCATATGCTGCGGCAGACCGCCCACATTGTGGTGCGACTTGATGACATGCGCCTTGCCCGGTCGGACGCTTCCGTCCGCCAATTGACCAGTTGCACCGGCGGACTCGATCACGTCGGGATAAATCGTACCCTGCGCCAGCCACTTCACATCCTTGAGCTTGCCGGCCTCCTCGTCGAACACTTCGACGAACACGCGCCCAATGATCTTGCGCTTCTTCTCCGGATCCGCCTCACCGGCAAGCGCGGCGAGAAAGCGCTCCTCGGCATTCACGCGAATCACCTTCACGCCCATATGCTCGGCGAAGGTCGCCATCACCTGGTCGCCTTCCGCCAATCGCAGCAGTCCATGATCCACAAAGACGCACGTGAGTTGCTCACCAATGGCCCGATGCAGCAACGCCGCCAAGACGGACGAGTCCACACCCCCGGACAAGCCCAAGAGCACCTGATCCTTGCCCACCTGCGCGCGAATGCGCGCCAAGCTATCCTCGATGATGTTTCCCGTGGCCCACGTCGCCGCGCACCCCGCGATTTCCCTTACGAAACGCCTTAAGATTTCGCCGCCCTGCAAGCTGTGGGTCACCTCGGGATGGAACTGCACGCCATAGAAATGGCGCTTCTCGTCCGCGATGGCTGCTATCGGCGCGTTGTCGCTGGCACCGACGACGCTGAATCCAGAGGGTGCCTCGACCACATGATCGCCATGGCTCATCCACACATCGAGTAAACGCTGGCCTGAGCCATCACGATTGTCCTCGAGCCCGTCGAACAAGCGACAGGCCTTCGTCGGACGCATTTGCGCGGCACCGAATTCGCGATGGGTCGACAATTCCACCCGGCCGCCCAATTGCGCGGCCATGGTCTGCATCCCGTAGCAGATGCCCAGCACCGGCACGCCCATCTCGAACACCACGGAGGCTGCCTTGGGCCCGACAATGTCATAGACCGACTCAGGGCCGCCGGAGAGAATTATGGCCTTAGGGTGGAATTTGAGTATGTCCGCCGCGTCCACGTCGCAGGCGTAAATCTCGCAGTACACGCCGATTTCGCGCACCCGGCGGGCAATCAACTGTGTGTACTGAGCACCGAAATCGAGTATGAGAATCCGATCCGCGTGGATGTCGAGCATCAACCTATCCGATAATTGGGAGCTTCTTTCGTAATGGTGACATCGTGCACGTGGCTCTCGCGCACGCCGGCACTGGTGATGCGCACGAACTGCGGCCGTGTGCGCATTTCTTCGATGTTGCCGCTGCCCGTGTAGCCCATGGCGGCGCGCAGACCCCCGGACAACTGATGCAGGATGGCGACCAGACTGCCCTTGTACGGCACGCGGCCTTCGATGCCTTCCGGCACCAGCTTCTCCAGCTCCGAGGTCGTGTCTTGGAAATAGCGGTCGCTGGAACCATGCGCCTGTGCCATGGCGCCAAGGGAACCCATGCCGCGGTACGCCTTGTACGAACCGCCTTGATACAACTCGACTTCGCCCGGCGATTCTTCGGTACCGGCAAACATGCCGCCGATCATCACGCAGTGCGCGCCCGCGGCCAGCGCCTTGGCAATATCGCCGGAGTAGCGAATGCCGCCGTCACCGATAATGGGAACGCCGGTACCCTCGAGCGCCTTGGCCACGCGCGAGATCGCGCTGATTTGCGGCACGCCGACGCCCGCCACCACACGCGTGGTGCATATGGAGCCCGGACCGATACCCACCTTGACGCCATCCGCGCCATGCTTGACCAGATCCAGGGCGGCCTCGGCGGTCACGATGTTGCCGCCGATCACCTGCATGTCGGGAAACTTCTTCTTGATCTTGGACACCATTTCCAGCACGCCACGCGAATGGCCGTGCGAGGTATCCACGATCACCACATCGACGCCCGCTTCGCGGAGCGCCGCGACGCGATCCAAGGTATCCGGCGAGGTGCCGACGGCGGCGCCGACACGCAGGCTGCCGACATCGTCCTTGCAGGCGTTCGGAAACTCGGTGGCCTTCTGGAAGTCCTTCACCGTGATCATGCCCTTGAGGTCATGATCGCCGGCCACCACCAGCACCTTCTCGATGCGGTGCTTGTGTAGAAGAGCGAGCACTTCATCCTTGGGCGCGTTCTCACGCACCGTGATTAAACGCTCCTTCGGCGTCATCACCGACGACACCGGTGCATCCAACTTGGTTTCGAAACGCAGGTCGCGATGGGTCACGATGCCCACCACCTTGGTACCCAGCACGACCGGCACACCGGAAATGTTTTTTGCGCGGGTTAGATTAATGACCTCGCGAATGGTCATGTCGGGCTTCACCGTGATCGGATCGCTGATGACGCCGCTTTCGAACTTCTTCACCCGATCCACCTGCCGGGCCTGATTCTCGATGGACATGTTCTTGTGGACGATGCCGATACCGCCTTCTTGGGCGATGGTAATGGCGAGCCGCGCTTCGGTGACCGTATCCATGGCGGCGGAAACAATGGGCAAATTGACGCGAATTTCGCGGGTCAACTGGCTGGCGAGAGAGACATCTCGCGGCAGGACCTCGGAATATGCCGGCACCAGCAGCACGTCATCGAAAGTGAGTGCCTCTTCAAGAATACGCATAGGTAGCGTTCACAGGTTCGTCTAAGAGGCGGCGTATTCTACCTTGAGCGTCCCCCAGGGTAAACCGCAGTATTATGGCCCAATGGATTTGAATGACCTTCCCGACCCCGCGCTGCGCCCCGACCGCGACATTTACACGGTTTCCCGCCTCAATCGCGAGGTACGAGTGCTCCTGGAGCGGGGTTTCGGCTCACTGTGGCTGGAGGCCGAAATCTCGAATTTCGCCCGGCCGAGCTCCGGCCATTGGTACTTTTCGCTGAAGGACGCCGGCGCCCAGGTCCGCTGCGCCATGTTCCGCCAGCGCAATATGCTCTGCAAATTCACCGCCAAGGATGGGCAAAAGGTCCTGGTACGGGCTCGCATCGGATTGTACGAACCGCGCGGCGAATACCAGCTCCTGGTCGAGCACATGGAAGATGCCGGGCGCGGCGCACTGCAACGACAATTCGAGGAACTGCGCGCCAAATTGGCCGCCGAAGGCTTGTTCGCCGTGGAGCGAAAACGGCCGCTGCCGGCGCTTCCCACCCGGATTGGCATTATCACCTCGCCCACGGGCGCCGCGGTGCGCGACATCCTGCATGTGCTCGCACGGCGCTTCCCGGCCGTCGGCGTGCTGATTTACCCCGTGCCGGTGCAGGGCGCCTCGGCGGCGAGCGAGATTATCGCGGCGCTCAAATTGGCAGGCCAACGAGCCGAAGTCGACGTGTTGATTCTGGCGCGCGGCGGCGGCTCCCTGGAAGACCTGTGGAGCTTCAACGATGAGGGCCTCGCCCGCGCCATCGTGGCGTCCCTCATTCCGGTGATTACCGGCGTCGGCCACGAGGTCGATTTCACCATTGCCGATTTCGCCGCCGATGTGCGCGCCCCCACCCCGTCCGCAGCAGCCGAGCTGGTGGTTCCCCATGCCGACGAATGGTTCGCCGCCTGCGTGAGCCTGGAAGCGCGTTTGGCGCGCTGCATGCGGCGACAGATCGAAGAGACGCGCGAGCGCCTGCGCTGGTTGACCGGCCGCGCGGCGCTGGTCAGTCCTCGCGCGAAACTCACCCAGCAAGCGCAGCGGCTCGATGAACTGGAAGCCGCCCTGACGCGCGCGTTGCGACGCCAGCTGCGTACCAGCAGCGAGCGCCTGCGTTGGTTGATAGGCCGCTCCACTCAGGCCAGTCCCGCGACCCGCTTGACGCAACAAGTCGCCCGACACGCCTCGCTCCTGGCTCGGCTACAAACGGCCGGCCCACGTCAGGTACGCCGCGCCACCGAGCGGCTCTTGCCCCTGGTACGCACGTTGAACGCCGTCAGCCCCTTGGCCACCCTGGATCGCGGCTACGCCATAGTCAGCGTTGCCGATGGCCCCATTGTCCGCAACGCCGCCGATGCCGCACCGGGCACGCTCATCGATGTGCGGCTGCAATCCGGCCGCCTGCGCGCCAAAGTCGAAGGTAAGTCGTGAGCCGCCTGTCCCGCACCCTGCCGGTCGTCGCGGCCTGTTTCGGCCTCCTGCTCGCATCGACCGGTGCACGGAGCTTCGATCTGCCGCAGGAAAGCGCCGTCCCAGGCGGAATCAAACTGCTGCGTCTCGAGAATCACGACGCGGCGCAGCCCTATGTGGACGCCGACGGCAACCGGGCTCTGACCATACAAGACGGCTCGACCTGGGTGGCCGTGGTCGGCATCCCGCTGGCCGCACCCTTGGGCGAACACCAGGTGATCGAGCGCGACACGCAGGGTAGGCGGGAATTGGAATTCAACGTCGGCGACAAACAATACGCCAGCCAGTCTCTTAAAGTAGCGCCCAAGCAGGTCAACCTCTCCAAAGCCGACCTCGCCCGCGTGGCCCGCGAACACGAACGCATCGGCTTGGCCATCGGCTTATATTCGGAACCGCCGCCCGTGTCCCTGCGTTTCTCGCAACCCGTTCCCGGTCCGCGCTCGAGCTCCTTCGGCATGCGCCGCATTTTCAACGGCGAATCGCGCAATCCGCATTCGGGCATGGACATTGCCGCGCCCTTAGGTGAGCCCGTGCTGCTGCCCATAGCCGGCACCGTCGTCGACACAGGCGAGTATTTTTTCACGGGTAACACGGTGTTCGTGGATCACGGCCGTGGACTCATCAGCATGTACTGCCATTTGAGCGCCATCGATGTGAAAACCGGTCAGCGCCTGGCCGCCGGCACGCGCCTTGGCGCGGTGGGTATGACAGGTCGCGCGACAGGGCCTCATTTGCACTGGGCCCTGTCGCTTAACCGTACCTGGGTCGACCCTGAATTATTTTTAAAGAAACCGTAGCCGCGGCGGACTGCCGTTAAGCAGCGGTACCGCCGCTGCTTAACATCTGATCGACCGCCGGTGCGTCCAACTGCGGCGCCATCGCGGCGGCCTGCCGCAGGCGCGCGCTATGTTCTTGAACCGCAGCGCCCGAGGGCTGCATGTCTATCTGACCCTGGAAGAAGGCGCCGTCCTGAATCGCGACGCGCGGGGCAAATACATTGCCCTTCACACGCGCCGTCGCCCGGATGTTCACCGACTCCGTGGCATACAAGTCGCCGTCCACCTTGCCGTCGATGACAATGACGCGAGCGCGAATATCGCCCTTCATCGAACCGTCGGTGCCAATGGTGAGACTCTGCGTGTGGGTGATGGAACCTTCGACGCCGCCCTGAATGATGAGGTCTTCCTGCGCCGAGAGTTCACCCTTGAAACGCAACGTGGGTCCCAGCACCGAGGCACGAGGAATCGCAGGCTCCGCCGCCTTCACTTCAGGCGCACGCACTTCGATGGGACGCGCTTCGAAAGATTTCGGGTCCGCGCCGGGCGGTACCGGCGTCCGCGGTTCCGCGCGAGTCGAGCGCGGTTCGGGTCGTGTCGGTGTCGAGTTCATCATATCCACGTCTCCATCGTCTAATTTTTTGAACCAAGCCATTGTTATGCTGCGCTAGTTGAAGGTTTGACCAGGCGGGCGGGGTCAGCCTTCTGCGACTGGCCCACTTTCTTGCCCATGTCGATGTTGCCGCTGAACGCGGCGCCTTCGAGGATGCTCACCGTGGGCGAAAAAATATTGCCGCACACCTTGGCGGACTCTTTGACTACCACGGATTTTTCAGCCTGCAAATCGCCGTCGACCGTGCCTTCGACGATAATGGTTTGTGCATGAATGTTCGCTTTGACCGTACCCTGAGGGCCCACGGTCAAACGCTGGGTATGCGTAATGGATCCCTCGACTCGCCCTTGAATGAGGAGATCCTCTTCGGCGGACAGGTCACCTTTGAAGTACAGAGTCGGGCCCAGGATGGACGCGCGATCGGTCGCAGAGTTGTACGGATTGCTCATCGAGTTCTCCAAATATCGAGGACGGCGGTCAGGCCGTAGGAGACTACCCAACAATGTCAATTCGAGCGTGCGACGCAGGTCACGATTGCTGCAACGGCTCAACGCAAATGTGAGAATGTCGCCATTTACAGACGATCGGTGCGCTCAAGTACGCCGCGACCTCGACCCGCGTGAGAGGCCCAACCGCCTAGCGAGTCGCCACTGCCACCGCGGCCGCCGCCAGCACCGTGCCGCTGCCGCGATTAATGGCCCGACGAGATGTCGGGCTACGAAACAAATTCCGGGCCCGCGCCGCCGCGACCACATACGACCCGAGAATCACGGGCAAAATGACCATGATCGCAAGCGCGATCTCGGCATACCCGTCCAGCCTCAGCGACTCCAACGGCACGATGGTCGGCAGCAACGCTATATAGAAAATCATGGTCTTGGGATTGCTCATGGTCAGCGTGAGAGTCCCCAAAAACAGTTGCATCGGCCCCTGCCCCAATCCTGCGACCTGAGCAGAGTCCGAAGGCGATGGATCCACCGGCGCGGTCCACAGCTTGTACGCAAGGAACAGCAAATACGCCGCACCCGCAAACTTCAGCACCACAAACGCCGTGTGCGCCGTCTGCGCCAAGGCCGACAGCCCTAGAGCCGCGGCGAAAAACCAAATGAGGTCGCCCACCGCGAATCCCGCGATGAAAGCTGGCGCCCCCGCCGTCCCGCGGGCCAGACCCCGTGCAATGATCGCCGCCACGCCAGGCCCGGGCGTAGCGACCGCCACGGCATACACAACACAAAAGGTCGCCAGCCCGTACCAAGACATACGCTACTCGATGCTCTCGCCGTGCAGAGAAATGTCCAATCCCTCGCGTTCCTGCTCTTCCGTGACGCGCAGCCCGATGGTCATGTCGATGACTTTTAGAATCACATAGCTGACCACGAAGCCGTACACCAGCGTGACGCCCACGCCCTTCGCCTGAATCAGCAAGGAGCCGTCCATGCCGCTGATTTCCTTGCTGGCGAACACACCGGTGAGCAGAGCGCCCACGATGCCGCCCACGCCGTGCACGCCGAAGGCGTCGAGCGAGTCGTCATAGTTGAACGCATGCTTGAGCGAGGTCGCCGCGATGTAACACACCACGCCGGCCACGATGCCGATAATGACGGCAGCGGTCGGCCCCACGAAGCCCGAGGCCGGCGTGATGGCCACGAGGCCCGCCACCGCGCCCGAGGCGATGCCCAGCACGCTCGGCTTGCCCTTGCTCACCCACTCCGCAAACATCCAGCCCAGCGCCGCGGCGCCGGTGGCCATTTGCGTCGCCAACATGGCCATACCGGCACGGCCGTCCGCCGCGACCGCGGATCCCGCATTGAAGCCAAACCAGCCCACCCAAAGCAGCGAGGCGCCGATGAGCGTATAGGTCAGGTTATGCGGCTGCATGCGCTCCTTGCCGTAGCCCAACCGCTTGCCGAGCACCAGACAGCTCGCGAGGCCCGCGACACCCGCGTTGATATGCACCACCGTGCCGCCGGCGTAGTCGAGCACGTGACTTGCGTTCAGCCAGCCCGTCGGTTCCCACACCATGTGGGCAATCGGCGCGTACACCAGCAAGGACCACACGGACATGAACACCAGCATGGCCGAAAACTTCATGCGGTCGGCGAACGCACCGGCAATCAACGCCGGTGTAATAATGGCAAAGGTCATCTGAAACATCGCATACACGGTTTCCGGTATGGTCGGCGCCAGATGCGACACGGTGAGTTTGTTGACGGACTCGCCGGAGATGAAGGCCATACCGTTGAACAGCGCACGACTGGTGCCGCCGATAAAACCGTTGCCCGGCGTAAAGGCCCATGAGTAGCCGATCAGCCACCACAACAAGGTCACGACGCAGGTACAGGCAAAACTCTGCATGAGAGTCGCCAGCACGTTCTTCTTGCGCACCATGCCGCCGTAGAACAGCGCCAGGCCAGGTATGCACATCATGAGCACCAGGGCGGTGGATGTCAGCATCCACGCCGTGTCGCCGCCGCTGATCTTGTCCGAGGTCACCAGGAAGGGCTCAGTCGGCGCAGGGGCAGCGGTGGCCGGTGCACCGGCCGCTGCGGCGGCGGGGGCGGCGGGGGCGGCGGCGTCGGTAGCGGCCGCACTCGCCGGCGTGTCCTGCGCCCAGGCCGAGCCCAGGCCCAGACCCAGGCACAAGCTGCCGAGAAGGATCAATCGAGGCAATATACTCATCAGTGCGATTCCCCTTTTCTGTCTAAATTGCGCTCGCATCCCTTTCCCCTGTTCGGATGCGCACGACTTGAGTCAAATCGAAAACGAAAATTTTCCCATCGCCCACTTTACCGGTCTGCGCGGCCTTCATGATGGCCTCGACGACTTGGTCGACCAGCGTATTATCGACTGCAATCTCTATTTTTGTCTTGGGTACGAACTCGACGGCATATTCGGCGCCGCGATAAATCTCAGTGTGGCCGCGCTGCCGGCCGAAGCCGCGCACCTCCGTGACGGTGACACCCTGCACCCCTACGTCGCTAATGGCCTGGCGAACGTCGTCCAGTTTGAACGGCTTTATGATTGCTGTAACGAGCTTCATCGATTTCCTTACCCCTCGTGTTGGATCGGGCGCGTGAAGCACCCTGTGTGCCACCGCGTGAGATCCTAGCGCGATCAGGAGGTTAGGTGATACGCCCAGAGCTCTGCAAAGTGAATTTGCACCGTAGAGGCGCGTCCGCGAATGCGGACGCATTACTTTGAGGCGCAACGCCGCCGCGCACTCGCAGCCACAGCCATCGGCACGGCCGGCGGCGGCCACGCAGCCGCGGCGACTATTGCAGCGACAGCTCCAGTCGCACCGAACCATCCTTCGCCACCGCCTTGTCGTTGGTCACCAAGAACACTCGCCCGGTCGCCGCCTGTTCATTCGTCAGCAATACGCTCTGTACGGCCAAGGCCCGCTGTTGTCCCAGGGCTTGCAGGTCGGCATCGGCTACCTGAATGTGATCACGAATCGCCTTGCCCAGAAAGTCGATCTTGGCCGCCGTCAGATCAGGTTTGGCTTTGATTGAAGTCACCTCGTCCGGATACTTCGGGCTGCCGCCGAGGTCTTTTGCATAGACCTGTGTCAGCACATCCAATTGGGTGCCGGCATCCAGCTGATCAAAACCCACGCCCGCCTTCGCGCCCGCCGCCTTGGACCCCGCCTTGGCGGCCAGAGCAGCGTCCACCTCCCCCCTAAACCGCGCCGCAGCCAACCCCGGCCGATCCACATCGGGAACCATCCCGATAGGTACTTCGATTTTCAGCTGAGGTCTCTCACCCAGTGCCTTCGCCACCGTGGCCAGCTTTTCGTTGGCGTCCGCGTCCACCACGGCCACCCCGGGCTGAAAGTCGATGAACTGGATGTCCGGCTTGTCCCCTCCGAACAGCGACCCCAGCAGAGCGAAGGGCGACGTCACCGCCTTCTCGAGAATGTTGACGAACACCTTCCAAATAATGGGCGCCAAGCGAAACTGCGGATCGTCCAACGACCCGGTCACGGGTACGTTGAGATCGATGACACCGTTGCGATCCTTGAGCAGCGCCACCGCCAACTTGATGGGCAGCGAGACCGCATCTTTGCTCTCGGTCTTGTCGCCGAATTCCAGCTGCTCGACCACGATGTGATGCTGTGCATCCAGCTTGCGCCCGTCGATCTTGTAATGGAAATCGGTGCTCAGTTTGCCTTTGGAAATGTTGTAACCGGCAAATTTGCCCGAATACGGATTGAACACGGTGAGTTCGATATTGTGGAACCCCATCGCAATGTCCGTGTACAGCCGCGGCCCCAGCACGTTGAACTCACCCGCGATGGTCACTGGCGAATACTCCCCCACCGAGCCGTGCAAATCCATAGTGGCCCGCGAACCGTCCTTGGACGATAACCCGGTAATGGAACCTTCGAGTTTCTGAATCGCGGCGGTAAAATTCGGCTTCACCGACAAATCCGAAAAATTCGCCTGACTCGCCTGCACCACGATTTTCTTGATGGACATGGGCATGACCGCCGCAGGCGCGGGTGCTGCCGCGGCCGCAGCGACTTTGCCGGAACCCTTTGCCGAACTCGTGTTCGCCGATGCAGCGGCGGTCGACGCCGCGTCGGCCACTGCTGCCTTGGCCGGCCCAGCCTTTCCATCCGCGGCTGCCGGCGGCGGCGGGGTCCAATTCGGTCCCGCTAATACCCGCTTCACATTCATGGACTCATCCGACTCGATAATGACCCGAGCGTAGAGCTTGTTGAACACTACCTGAGCGATATCGAGGCGTCCCGGACCTTGAGTGAAGTTCACCCCGAGAACATCCAAACGCTCCCAATTGACGAAGTCATCCTGCAGCGCGTTGTCGACGGTGTGCAGCTTGTTCACGTGCACATCGCCGGTGAACTGTATGGACGGCATGCCCTTTTGCACCCCATAGTGCACCTTGCCCTCGGTACCCACTGTGCCCGTCAACAAGGTCATTGCCGTGCGCTGCCCGATATAAGGCTGAAGCGGCGCGAGATCGAGACCCGCCAGCTTGAGTGAGAGATTGGCCGTCGCGGGCTGCGGCACCACCTCGCCGCTCACCGACAACGAACCCCCTTCGTTGATGTGCGTATCCAACGTGACCGTCAAAGGCTTGGATAAGTCTTGACTGATCCCGCTCACCTCAACACCGAAGGGAGCCAGCAACACCTTCACGGCGGGATGCACGCTGCGATCCTCCACCGCCAGGCTGGCATCGCGCAGCACGAACTCATGCACGTCGTACTGCCAGGGTGCCGGCGGCGCACCCACCGCCGCCGCCGAGCTGATAACCGCCGGTGTAGTAGCCGTCGCCAGCACCGGAGCAGTTGCGCCCGACTTGGGCTGGCCGCCCGGCGCCGTTGGAGCCGCCGCTAGCTTCATCAGATTGACGGAGCCATCCTGCTCCAACCAGGCCAGCAACTTGATGCCGGTCAGTGCCACCTCATCCACATGTGCCTGCCGCTTGGTGAGGTCCACCGTGGTTCCCGTCACGGTGAGCGACGGCACAGTGATCCAATCCGCGTCGGCCTCCTTGGGCCGCACGGTGAGATCGGTCAAACTTACCTTGGACACATCCACGTTGACGCTCGGCGGCCCGTTCGAATCCGCCGGCGCCGCCGTGAATTTATAAGTCGCTGCCAGATCGATGCGCCCGGAATTCACCACGAAATTCAGCTTATCTTCGAGGTACTCCCACAGCGTATGCACCTGCAGCCCATCGATGTGAAACTCGCCGTCGGACTCCAGTGGCTGCACCGACACATGTCCATGCCACTCGATGCGCTCGCCGAGCTTCGAGGCACCCGTGAGCGTGAATTGGCCGCCCGCCACGCCCGTGGTGAACTCGCGCAATTCGAAATTAATGGGCTCGAGCCGCGCCGCGAAGACATCGGGATGGCTATGGTCCTCGTAGGTCACCAAACCCTGCGTCACCTTGAAGGATCCGATACGCAGCGCGGGCAGAGCCTCATCCTTGTCGGAGGGCTTCGGCGCCGGCTTCGATGAGGCTTTAGGCTGTAACTGCAGCAGGTTCAGCGAACCGTCCGGGCCCACGGACGCGCCCACATAGGGCGAGTCCAAGTCGATGGCGCCGAACGAATACGCCCGATGCCAAATGGAGGACAAATCGAAATCCACGAACAGGCGATGGAAGCCGATTAATTTCTCGCCGCCGGTACCTACCAGTGAAAAATCGGTGACCGTGACCTGAAACAAGAAGGGATTGATGTGGATCTCGCCCACCGTGGGCGTGGCGCCGATCGCCTCCGGAATGTCCTTCAGGAGCGCCGAGCGCACGAGCCTAGGCGCGACGACGAATCCCGCGATGGCATACAAACCCACGAGCACCGCGAGAATGCAGGCGACGATGAACGTTTTAGTTTTGAGCAAGCGCTGCATAGGACATCCCAATCCGCCGCCTGTGCGAATGGGTCTATAGTAGCAAAACTCCGCCCAGCGGCCGCGCCCGGGCGCCAAACTCCTTCAGCGCCGAATGGCCCTCAGCGCTTGTTTCGCTGAATCAACCGCTTGCGCTTGCGCACCTGCCGCGGCGTCAACGGATTGCGCTTACCCGCATAAGGATTTTCTTCACCTTTGAAAATGACCCGCACCGGCGTTCCGTCGAGGTCGAAGGCCTTGCGAAACACATTGACCAGGTAGCGCCGGTAGGCCTCGGGCACGTGATCCGTCTGATTGCCGTGCACCACGATAATGGGCGGATTCTGCCCACCCTGGTGCGCATACCGCAGTTTGATACGGCGTCCCGCGACCACCTTGGGCGGATGACTCTCCACGGCCGCTTCCAGCACGCGGGTCAATTCCGGCGTCGCCATGTCACGAATGGCCGCGGCGTACACCTTGCGCACCGTCGCGAACAACTCGCCGACGCCGCTGCCGTGACGGGCGGAAATAAAATGCAGCGGGGCAAACGCTGCAAATTCCAGCCGCATCTCCACCTGCTGCCGAATGAGGTCGCGCTGCTCGGTGGGAATGTTGTCCCATTTATTGACCGCCAGCACCAGCGCCCGGCCCTGCTCGATGACAGTGCCCAGCAGGCTCGCGTCCTGGTCAGCCACGGTATCGTGCGCGTCCATGACCACGACCACCACATGCGCGCTTTCGATGGCCTGCAGCGTCTTGATGACGCTGAACTTCTCGACGGTTTCTTCGACCTTGGACTTACGCCGCACGCCGGCGGTGTCGATCAAGGTATAGCGCTCGCCATCGCGTTCGAAGGGCACCAGCACCGCATCGCGGGTGGTTCCCGGCTGGTCGAAGGCCACCATGCGATTTTCGCCCAAGAGGCGATTAATCAATGTGCTCTTGCCGACATTCGGGCGGCCGATTACCGCGACCTTGATGCCGGTCATTTCCGGCCCATCCGCTGGATCCGGCGTCAACCCCTCGAGCGCCGCCTCGAGTAGTGAAATTACGCCCTGATCGTGCGCGGCTGCAATGGGATGGGGTTCGCCCAATCCCAAGCCATGAAAATCGGACACCGCGACATCCGGATCGAAGCCCTCGGTCTTGTTCACCGCCAGTATCAGAGGCTTGCCGCTACGCCGCGCCAGCTGCGCGACGAATTGGTCCTGCGGAGTCACGCCCGCGCGACCGTCGACCAGAATAATAATGCGATCGGCCTCGGCGATGGCGCGCTCGGTTTGCTGCACCATGAGGCCTTCGATCATCTCGGCGTTTTCGACGAGTCCGCCCGTGTCGACAACAATGCAAGGCACGTCGGTGCGCCGCGCGAAACCATACTGGCGGTCACGCGTCAGCCCCGGCAGGTCCGCCACCAAGGCATCACGCGTACCCGTCATGGCGTTGAATAGGGTCGATTTGCCCACATTCGGTCGACCGATCAATGCAACGACGGGCAGCATGGGCGCTTAATGATTCGGCGGCGGCGGAGGTGGCGCAGCAGCGGCCTTCTTCGCCGCGGCCTTGGCGGCTGCCTTGGCGGCTTTCCGCTCGGCCTTGGTCGGCGGCTGCGGAGGATCGGGGACGGCCGGCGAGGCATGCGCAGGATCGGCACGGAATGCCGCCAGCTTACCGTCGTCGTCCATCACCACCACCGTGTCGCCCGACGATACGGGCTCATTGGTCACGCGAAACTTCGCCACGCGCTCCCGCGCCACCAGGTAGCCCGTCTTTTTGTCCAACCAGTGCAGGTAACCCTTGTAGTCCGCCACCGCGACGGCCGTGGTGGTCTCCACCGGCACGCTCAAGCCGCGGCGCTTGATGCTTTCGTTGCGCCAAATCTCCGATCCGTCGCGCTGGCGCAGCGCCAGCACCGTGCCGTCCGCCTGGGTCACGAACAAGTTCTCGTCGTCGACAATCAAGCCGGCGTAGCTCGACATGTCGTGAGCCCACCAGATCTGACCGGAATCGAGCGCCAGCATCGCAGTGCGGCCCTGGAAGCCCGTCGCGAATACGTTGTCACCCACGACCCGCACGGCCGAGTCGACATCGACCAATCGGTCCAACTCGGTTCGCCCATGCGGCGACGCCAGTGCCGTGTCCCACACGGTATCCCCGGTGTTCAGCGATACCGCCATCACCTTGCCATTGTCGAAACCGCTGATGGCGACTTCCTTGGCAATGGTGGGAGTTGCCGTACCGCGCAAGCTCAAGCGGGGCACCTGCTGCTCGACCTGCCAAAGCTCTTTGCCCGTATCGGCCGACAAGCCATGCAGGCGGCCATCCACCGAGCGCAGCACCACGACCTTCTCGCTGATCGCCGGCGCCGACAGCAGCTCCGAATTGACCTGTGAGCGCCACTTCTCCTTACCCGTGGCTTCATCCAGCGCGACGATCACGCCCTTGCTGGAGCCGACAATGGTCATGCCGAAACCCGCCGCGGGTCCCGCGGACAGGGGCATCTTCAATTTCTTGACCCAGACTTCCTTGCCGGTCTCCAAGGTCACCGCCAACACTTCGCCCTTATGGGAGGCCGCGAACACAACGCCATTGTCCAGCGCGGGTCCTAAGCCTAGGCGCAGCTTCACCTGTTTCTTGCCGCCGCCGACATTGTCGCCCCACAATTTTTTTATCGGCAGTGAATTGGGGAATTTGAGCAATGCTGCGGGGGGTTCGACGTCCTTATCCTTAGAGCATCCGGCTGCAATCAACAGTGCCGCTAGGCCTAAGGGAAGCAAAAAGCGCATCAGGGTTTAGCCTTATTCGATGAGTCGGCTGGAAGGACAGTGACCGCGGCAGGTGCCATGGTCATCGCGCGGGCTGGCCCGGGGGAGCCCAGGTCGGCAATCTTCAATTGCAACAAAGCACTATCGACGCCGCCCGTCTCACCGCCGAGCATCGCGGCCTGGTATTCGCTGAGAGCGGACTTGACGTCTTTCTTGGCATAGAACGCGTCGCCACGCACCTCATGTGCCCGGGACTCAAAAGCGCCCCAGCCGGCATCTTCCGCCAGGGTTTTCAGCGCCTCGTCGGACTTGCCCTCATCGATGAGCACCCGGGCCAGTCGCAACCGCGCCACATGCCGCAACTCGAGATCCTTCGAATGGGTCATGACCTCGGTCAACGGCGGCACGGCATTGGCAGGCTGCCCACCGTCGACGGCCAGGCGCGCCAGGACCATTTGCGCCTGATCCGCATAGGGAGAGGTCGGGAAATCCTTGATGAGGCCGTCGGCAATCTGGTGCGACTTGGCAGGGTCATTGCGCTGGAGCGCCGCCGCCATGTCGTCGAACTGAGCCGCGGCCCGTAACGCGCGATCGTTCTGGTAGGTATCGTAGTACCGGTACCCGAAAATCAGGGCTGCGCCCAAGGCGATGCCGCCGACCACCCACGCCCAGTTTTCCGCTACGACGCGCTTTACCTGTTCTAACTGCTCGTCGTCCGTCAAATACTCGTCTGTCATGACTTCTCCGCTATCCCAGCCTTGAGACCCAACAAAGCTCCCAAGCGTTCACTGATTTGTTCTAAAGCGCAGTCCTCCTGCGCCGTTTCCTGTCGCAAGTCCTTGATCGCGGCCACGCCCCGCGCCACCTCGTCATCGCCCAAAACGATCGCAAAACGCGCGCCGCTCTTGTCGGCCCGCTTGAATTGCGTCTTGAAACTCCCGCCACCCAAATTGACTTGTAAAGAAAGGCTAGGCCAGGCGTCCCGTAGCCGCTCGGCCAACCGCAAGCCCGGAATATCGGTTTTCTCGCCGGCCAGCACCAGGTAAATCTGGGGCCGGTCGCGCCGGATGTCGATTCCCTGCTTTTCCAGGAGCATCACGATGCGCTCCTGCCCCATGGCCCAGCCGATGCCGGGTGTGGGGGTACCCCCCAATTGTTCGACCAGGCCGTCATAGCGGCCGCCGGCGCAGACCGTGCTTTGCGAGCCCAAGGCATCGGTGGTCCATTCGAACACCGTGCGGGTGTAGTAATCCAGCCCTCGCACCAAATGCGGCTCGACATGATACTCGATGCCCGAGCCCTTCAGGTGCTCGCACAGCGCCGCGAAGTGCTCCTTGGACTCCGGGTCCAGCGAGTCCAAGAGCAGCGGCGCGCCGGCCACAATGCGCTGCATGTCGGGATTTTTGCTGTCGAGAATACGCAGCGGGTTGCCCTGCAGGCGCCGCTTGCTGTCCTCGTCGAGTTGCCCCTCGTGATCGCTGAAGTAAGCGCTGAGCTTTTCGCGATACGCGGCGCGCGACACCGGCGTACCCAGGGAGTTGACCAGCAGCTTGAGGCGGGTCAGCCCCAGACGCCGCAGCAGGCGCGAGGACAATTGAATCATCTCGGCATCGATGTCCGGACCCGCGAATCCGAAGGCCTCGACATCGAGCTGGTGAAATTGACGATAGCGTCCCGCCTGCGGCCGCTCGCGCCTGAACATGGGGCCCATGCACCACACACGCAGCCGGTTCTCGCGCAGCAAGCCGTTGGAAATCACCGCGCGCACAATGCCGGCGGTGGCCTCGGGCCGCAGCGTGATGTGATCTTCGCCCTGATCGACGAAGCTGAACATTTCCTTCTCGACGATATCGGTAAAATCGCCGATGGAACGCTTGAACAGCTGCGTCTGCTCGATAATGGGAACGCGAAACTCTTCGTATCCATACGCGGCGAATACTTCGCGCGCCGTGCGCTCCAGATGCTGCCAGGCCGCGGACTGAACCGGCAACACATCGTGTACGCCACGCAACGGCTCAATAGTCTTGCCCAAGAATGTCTCCGTTCAGCCGCGAGGCCGCGGGCTGTTGGCCGCGGCAGAGGCATGTGAATCGCGGCGCAGAACCCCGTCGGCGCCCGCGTCGAAGTGCGCGACATCGCCGGTGACGAATTGCTGGCCGATGGCAACCACGCGGCTGTTGACCTCCACCTGCACCCCGCTCGCGAAGCCGAGGTACACATTCAAGGGCGCTTCGCCCGCGATGGTTCTGACGCTGTTGGCGCGCCCGCTTCCCGCGAACAACCGGCGCCCCGCCGCATCGTGCACATCCACCCAGGAATCCGCGGAAAAGCTCAGGCGCAACCGCGCCTTGCCCACGCCCTGAGGCGCGTCGCCAGCGCCCGCCGCGTTGGCGGTTACGCCCGCCGCTGTGCCTGCGCTCGCGGTCGTGGTCACCGTCCGAGACCCGCCACCAATGTGCGCGTCGCGCGTCGGCGGCAATCCGACCACGACATCCGTGGACGGATGATCGTCCGTGGCGCCGGTCGACGGCTCCCCCGGGGCGCTCGACGAAGAATCCGCCGCGTCGGCGTTATCGCTGGGTGCAGGCGCGGCAGCGGCCGCGGTCGGCGGCGCGGAACCACGCGCGCTCCAAGGCTTCCACCAAAAAACCGCAGCGGCAACCACCAGCACCAAGGCCGCGGCGCCGCCGATGAGGGGCCAGGGCAATTCCTGATCGTCGGAATCCGAGGCGCGCATGCGCAGTGTCGAAGCCTGTGCACCGGCCGCAGCCGCGGGTACGGCGGACCGGCCGTCATAGGCGGCCAGTATGTCGCTCACAGGCAGGCCTAGCATTTGCGCATAGCGCTTCAAATGGCCTTTGCCGTACACGGACGGACCGATGCGCGCATAGTCATCGCCCTCGAGAGCATCGATCACCCACCCATCGAGATGCAAATCGTCCGCGGCTTTTTGTGCGCTCAATCCCTTGCGTTCACGCTCGGCTCGAAGTCGCGCGCCCAGCGTTTCTGCAGGTTCGCTCATCGATCGACGCCGGTGCGCATCATCTGAGCCTGTTGAGAATCGGGAAACTCAGCCTGGATGCGGCGAGCAAACGCAGCAGCCGAGGTGTTGTCGCCCGCCTTGCGTTCGGCGCGCACGCCCAGCCACAGCACTTCCGCCGTGGCCGGATTGATGGCCAGATACCTTTGCACGACGTCCACCGCCTGAGCCGCGTCGCCGCCATCCAACGCGACATTGCCCAGCTGCACCATGGCTTCGGGCATATTCGGACGCACCATCAACGCCCGGTTGAAATAGCGCTCGGCATCCACGAGATCTCCGATGCTGGAGACGCAGACACCGGCGTTGACCAGCGCGACTTCGGGCGTCGTGTACACGGCATTGCGCGACACCTCGACGAAGAGTTTTTCGCCCGCCGCAGCCTTACCGGTGCGGCACAAAAATCCAGCATAGGTGTTCTGCACGTTCGGGTCGTTCTTGCCCAGGCGCGCCGCGGCGGAATAAGCCTTGGTGGCGGCCTTCATGTTGCCCAGGCGCTCGTAGATGATGCCGGCGGTCAATTGCACATCGGTGCTGCCCGGATCTTCTTTCATGGCGCGCTCGATGGTGTCGCGCGACTCGGCCATCTTGTTGAGCTTCATGAACTCGATGGCCAACTGCACATTGGTGGCCGCCTGCTTTTGCGGCGTCGCCTTCTGGCCCAGATTGTCGTTACTGTGACTTGTCGTCGTGGAGCAGGCGGCCAGTATCATGCCCGCCGCCGCGACCAACATCGCCATCGTGCCGCTGCGCCTCATCAGACCTCCGCCGAAGATCGCGAGACGGTATTGAGTCGGGTCCCTAAGCGCACCAGCGTGCGATCGGTCACCTTACCCGCCAATTGGCCGCAAGCAGCGTCAATGTCGTCGCCCCGCGTACGCCGGATGGTCGCAATGACGCCGGCCTCGTTCAGAATATCGCGGAACCGGATAATCACCGCGGCCGGCGAGCGACGGTAGCGAGTGCCCGGAAACACATTGAAGGGAATGAGGTTCAACTTCGCAGGTTTGCCGCGCAGCAGCTTGGCCAACTGTTTCGCATGCTCCGGCTTGTCGTTGATGCCGTCGAGCATGACGTATTCGAACGTGATGCTGCGGCCGTTCTGCTTGTCGATATAGTGCCAGCAGGCCGCGAGTAATTCATCGATCGGGTGCTTGCGGTTGATGGGCACGAGCTCATTGCGCAGAGCATCGTTGGGCGCGTGCAGCGACACCGCGAGCGCCACGTTGCACTCCTCGGCGAGCTTGTAGATTTGCGGCACCAGACCCGAGGTGCTCAAGGTCACCCGACGGCGCGATAGGTCGTAGCCCAAATCATCGGTGAACACCCGCATGGCGGGTACCACATTGCGGTAGTTGGCCAGGGGCTCGCCCATGCCCATCAAGACGATGTTGGTGATTCTTCCGGATGGGCTTCCGTCGGGGCGGCCGTCCGTGCGAGGGCCGGGAGCCGCCGCCGCGCTCGTCTCGAGTTCACGGTGCGCGAGCCACACCTGACCCACGATTTCAGCCACGCTCAAATTGCGATTGAAACCCTGCTGCGCGGTGGAGCAGAACGAGCAATCCATGGCGCAGCCGACCTGGCTGGAAATGCAAAGAGTGCCGCGGTCGGGTTCGGGAATATAAACCGTCTCGATGCCCTGGACCTGGTCCATGCGCAGCATCCATTTCCGCGTCCCATCCGTCGAGCGTTGTTCGGTCACGATCTGCGGTACGGAAATGGTGGCCACCTCCGCCAGCTGCGCGCGAAAGTCCTGCGCCAAGTCGGTCATCACCGAGAAATCGGCGGCGCCCCGCCGATAAATCCACTTCATGAGTTGCCGCGCGCGAAAAGGCTTCGCGCTTAAGCGCTCGGCCACGAAGGCCTCGAGCTCCAAGCGCGGCAAGCCGAGTAGATTCACGCGATCGCTGGCCACCCTAGCGGTCCTCTAATATCTGCCTCGTACGCTAGCGCGTACGCGGACAGACCTCGATTTCTCGGAAGAAGTACGAAATTTCGCGCAGCGCAGCGTCCGGAGCATCGGAACCGTGCACGATGTTCTCATCGATGCTGGTGGCGAGATCCGCGCGAATGGTGCCCTTGTCGGCCTTCTTCGGATCCGTCGCGCCCATGATTTCGCGGTTCTTCGCGATGGCGCCCTCGCCCTCCAACACCTGGACCATGACCGGACCGGAGATCATGAACTTCACCAGATCCTTGAAGAATCCACGCTCGCGATGTGCAGAGTAGAAACCCTCGGCTTCCGCCTGCGACAAATGCATCATGCGCGCAGCAACGACGCGCAGACCCGCCTGCTCGAATCGACGATAGACATCGCCGATCAAATTGCGGCCGACGCCGTCGGGCTTGACGATGGAAAGAGTGCGCTCAATTGGCATAGAAACCTCGGGTACTTAGCGTTTGGGTGAGCCGACGAAAGGGGCTGACAAAGACTGCTAAGTGTACTGGAGCGGGAGCCCCCAGGCAATCAGCGCGGCGCCCGAAGTGCCTGTATTACTTGGAAAAATGTTGGGGGGCGCTTAGCCGGGGGGCTGATCGGGCGCCTCACGGGGGACCTAGCCGGCAGCGCGCAGCTGGGGGGCCTAGCTGGCAGCGCCCAGCTCGGGGCCCTGATGGGCTAACGGGCGAACCTGGCCGGCCGCACACCAACCTCAGGGCGAGGCTTTACAGGCCCAGCCGACTAGACGTTGAAACTCTCGCCGCAGCCGCACTCGCCCTTGGCTTTGGGATTTTGAAACTTGAACGCCTCGTTCAACCCCTGCTTGACGAAATCCACAAGCGTTCCGTCGATCAGCGGCAGGCTGGTGGGATCGACCACCACTTTCACGCCGCGGGCCTCGAAAACGGCGTCTTCGGGCAGAATTTCATCAGCATAATTCACGACATACGCGAAGCCGGAGCAGCCGGTCTTTTTGATGCCCACACGCAGGCCGACGCCGGCACCGCGCTTTTCCAAATGTGTTCGAACCCGATCGGCCGCCGATTCGGTCAACAGTATCGCCATGCGTCTCTGTCCTTTAGAAATTAACCAAACCTGTGCGCTATACATAACACGCATGGGGTGCAGGCGCACGTAACTATCCCTCAATTTTTTCGCATGACCACCGACCTAAGAAGCATATAGGGACGCAACCGCCGCTCTCCAAGCATCCTCGACCAACAACAGTCGTCCGAGTTTCTCCACGGGCATGTCGAAACGCTCCCGCAGAGCCGCCACGGACTCCGGCAGGCCGCGCAGCGGCACAATCTCCCTACCGACCGCGTTTTGCGCCAACCAGTCCGCCACCGCAATCACATGCGGGCAGCCGTAGGCCTGGAAGCGCGCATCTTGGACCGTCGGGGCGCCGGTGCGACCGATTTGCAGGTCGAATTGCACCCACGTCCCCGTCTCGGGCGATCCTGCTGCGCCGCGATGAACGCCCGCTCCCGCCAACACACCGGCATAGGCCGCCCCGCTAAAATGCCGCCAGGTTAAATCGTTGTAATTCGGCGGCCGGTGCCAGCTGGTCTGCTCCTGCGGCGCCACGGACTCCTGCAGGCTGCCCCCCCGAGGCGGCGCATTGGTCACTTGCCCGACAGCACTAAGCACGCGCCCGGCCACGTGTCGTAGGTGCCGCACTGCCCGCCCAACGGCATCGATCGCCGTGTCGATGTCGGCGGTGGTGGAAAAGCGGCCCAGGCTGAACCGCAGGCTGGCTTCGGCCAGGCGCTCGTCACGTCCCAGAGCGCGGAGGACATAGGAGCTCTCGTTGGTGGCCGAGGTACACGCCGATCCGGTCGACACCGCGATGACGGAGCGCACCCCCGCCAATAAACTCTCACCCTCGACCTCATCGAAGGAGACGTTCAATACCTGCGGCACCGTGCGCCCCGGAGCCCCATTGCGCAGCGCGCCCCCCAACGGCAGCAGCCCCTCCCACAGCCGGGTGCGCAACGCCGCCGCCCGCGCAGGCTCTTCGCGCAGCGCGACCGCGGCCAACTCGAACGCTGCTCCCATTCCCACCACCTGATGCGTGGCTACCGTGCCCGAGCGTAAATTCCGTTCCTGGCCGCCGCCAAATTGCAGCGGTTGCAGTTGCACGCGGCGGCGGCGCGACACCGCCAAGGCACCCACGCCCTTAGGGCCATAGGCCTTGTGCGCCGACAAGGACAACAGGTCCAGGCCCCACCCGCTGAAGTCCACCGGAATCTTACCCACGCTCTGCGCCGCATCCACGTGCAAGCGCACGCTGCCATGCCGGCCGCACACCGCCGCGATCTCCGGAATATCTTGGATCACACCGGTTTCGTTGTTCACGTGCATGAGGGACACCAGCACACTATCGGGCTGTAACGCCTCCGCCACTTGCGCCGGATGAATCAAGCCGTCGCCATCCGGGACCAGATAGGTGACGCGCCAACCGCGACGCTCCAGCTCGCGGCAGGGATCGAGCACGGCCTTGTGTTCGCTGCGCGAGGTCACGATGTGTCGGCCGGCGTCGCGGTAGTAATTTGCGATGCCGAACAAGGCCAAATTGTTTGCCTCGGTGGCGCCCGAGGTCCAGACGATATCCTCCGGTGCCGCGCCCACTGCCGCGGCCACCTGGGCGCGCGCGTGTTCCACCAGCGCACTGGCGCCGGCGCCGTAGGCATGACTCACGGATCCCGGATTGCCGAAGGTGCCGCTCGAGGTCAGACACTCCGCCATGCGGGCGGCCACGCGCGCATCCACCGGCGTGGTCGCCGCGTAATCGAGGTACGCCGGGTCGGGATGCGCTGGATTCGCCAGCGTCATGGAGTGTCGTCGCCGGGCCGCCGCCGCGAGGACTGGCCGCGCCGCCCCTGCACCGCACTCAAGATACCGCGCAGGATATTGAGTTCGTTGCGATCCATTTGCGCCCGGTTGAAGAGCCGCCGCAGCCGCTCCATCAAATGCCCGGTTTTGTCCTCGAAGTCGACGTCGTTCATGACGTCCTCGAGGTGCTTGTAGAAATGTTCCACATCGCCGGCTGCCGCCAACGGCAACTCCAATTGGGTCTGGGACGTCGGCGATTCACGCGCCATGAACAGCTCATAGGTCAGGAGCTGCACCGCCATGGCGAGATTCAGCGAGCAGTACTCGGGATTCGCCGGAATACGCACCAGCACATTGCAGTACTGCAGGTCTTCGGTGCCCAGCCCATAGCGCTCCGAGCCGAACAGCAGGGCCGCGCGGCTCTCGTCGGGCAACGCCGCAATGCGTCCCGCCACGTCGCGCGGCGTCGTGAATTCCCAGTAATACGAGCGAGGCCGCGAGGTGGTTCCCGCGACAAAGGTGCAGTCCGCGACCGCCTCCGACACCGTGTCCACGACACGCGCATTCGCAAGAATATCGTCGGCTCCGGCCGCCAAGGCATTCGATTCCGCATGCGGAAACGAGCGCGGCCGGACCAGCACCAAATCGGTGACGGCCATGTTTTTCATGGCTCTGGCCACGGAGCCGATGTTTCCAGGATGGCTTGGGTCTATGAGGACGATGCGAACGGGGGCTGGCATGCTCTGGTATTCTACCGCCCCTTATGCAACCTCTCCTCAATATTGGAATACGCGCGGCCCGCCGCGCCGGCGATATCATTGTGCGCAGCCTGTCGCGCCTCGATTCCATCAAAATCGACACCAAGGGCCGCAACGACTTCGTCACCGACATCGACCGTAAGGCCGAGGCCGACATCATCGCCACCATTCGCCGCAGCCACCCCCAGCACGCCGTGCTCGGGGAGGAAACAGGCCGCAGCGGCGACAACGAATTCGTCTGGATCATCGATCCGCTGGATGGCACCACGAATTTTCTCCATGGCTTCCCCACCTTCGCGGTATCCATTGCCGTGGAGCACAAGGGCCGCCTCGAGCATGCCGTGGTGTACGACCCCATGCGCCAGGAATTGTTTACCGCGTCGCGCGGCGACGGCGCACAGCTCGACGGCAAGAAAATTCGCGTGAGCCCCCAGCGCACCCTGGAAGGCTCGCTCATCGGTACGGGCTTTCCCTACCGCATGGACCCCGCGCATGTGGACAGTTACCTCGCCATGATGAAGGCCATCATGGCCACGGCCGCCGGAGTACGGCGGCCCGGAGCCGCCTCGCTGGACTTGGCCTACGTCGCGGCCGCGCGCCTCGACGGCTTTTGGGAATTTGGCTTGAAGCCCTGGGACACCGCCGCCGGCACGCTGCTCATCCAAGAAGCGGGCGGACGGGTCGGCACCCCAGCGGGCGCGGACTACGCATTGGGTCCCAACATCGTCGCCGGCAACCCCAAGGTTTACGAGGAGCTGGTGCAAATGCTCGGGCCCCTGACGCCGGCGCCCCTGCGCGCTTAGATGATTGCGAGGCCGCCTTCCGTCGGCCACCGCTACGAGTGATTAGCTGAGTTTGGGCTTGAGCGACGGCGCCTGATCGTCCGGCGTGGCGAGAGCGCTGCGGCGATAGCCATACAGCGCGTACACCAACAATCCGAACGCGGCCCAACCGAAAAACACCAAAATGGTTTTTAAGGGCAATAGCGAGAACAACAATACGCAGCCGGCCAGCGCCAACGGACCCACCACCCATACGAAGGGCGTTCTGAAGGCGCGCTTACGCGAGGGGTCGGTGAAACGCAGAATCATGACCCCCAAGGCCACGGAGAAGAACGCCGCCAAGGTGCCGCCGTTCGACAGGTCGGCGAGTTTGCCCACGGGGAAAAACGCCGAGGCCAACACCACACCTACACCCGTGATCATGGTCACCACGTGCGGTGTTTGGAAGCGCGTGTGAATCCGGGTCAAGACATCGGGCAACAGCTTGTCGCGCGCCATGCTGAAGAATATTCGGGTCTGTCCGAACAGCATCATGAGAATCACCGAAGGCAGCGCGAGGAAGGCCGCGAGACCAATGAGGCGGGAAACCTTGTCCCAACCGAGCACGCGCAGCACGTGAGCCAAAGGCTCTTCGCTGCAGACCAAGGCCACCGCCTTCGCCGGATCCTTGCACGCCGCGAATAATTCCACCGTGCCGGGTTCCAATGCCTGGCCGGCCGAATCGAACACCGGCTGCGCCCCGATGGAGCCCACCGCACCGGCGGCCACCAATAAGTAAAATACCGTGCAGATCGCCAAACTGCCGATGAGGCCGATGGGCATGTTCCGTTGCGGATTCTTGGTTTCCTCGGCCGCGGTCGATACGGCATCGAAGCCCACATAGGCGAAGAAAATTGAGGCGGCCGCGCCGCCGACGCCCAACGCCCCCAAGGGCGCGAAGGGGTGGAAGTTCGCCATTTTCACCACGGGTAACGCCAACGCGATGAACAGCACCAACGCAGCTACTTTGATGCAAACCAGGATGGCGTTCACCGTGGCGCTTTCGCGCGTGCCCAGGACCAACAGGGTGGTTATCAGCGTGGCGATACCGACGGCCGGCAAATTGACGAGACCGCCGGCGAAATAGCCCTTGGCCAGGTACAGGGGAATTTGAATGTCGAAAGTATGCTGGATCAAAGGCACGAAGTAGTTGGACCATCCCACTGCGACTGCGCTCGCCGCCACGGCATATTCCAGAATGAGAGCCCAGCCAACCACCCAGGCGATGAGTTCGCCCAGCACCGCGTAGGAGTACGTATAGGCAGAACCGGATACCGGCACCATGGAAGCGAGTTCGGCGTAGCACAGGGCGGTGACCGCGCAGACCGCGCCGGCAACGATGAAGGACAGCATCATTCCGGGACCCGCTTTCTGGGCCGCTTCGGCCGTCAGAACGAATATACCGGTGCCTATGACCGCGCCCACCCCCAACATCGTCAACTGGAATGCGCCCAGAGTGCGCGGCAGAGACTTTTTCTCGGCACTCGCCAGGATCGCGTCGAGCGGTTTGATGCGCCAGTTCATTTGTTCTCCCGAAGGCTACAACGGTTGCGACGGCGTCGACTGTAGCGGCTTTCCCGCGCGGCATACAAACATTTTACGAGCACCCTCACGCGGGCGGCGGGGCACGCCTTCGCAAAACGATGTTCAGCCACTCCACCACGGCGGAGAAAGCCATCGCAAAATACAGATAGCCCTTGGGCATTTCCCAATCCACCGATTCGCCGATCAGAGCAACCCCCACGAGCACCAGAAAAGCCAGGGCCAGTACCTTGATGGTCGGATGCCGTTCGATGTATCGGCTCACGGCCGATGAGACCGCCATCATCACCAGCACTGAGGCCACGATGGCCGCCACCATGACTTCGATGTGACTGGCGAGGCCGACCGCGGTGAACACGGAATCCAGCGAGAACACGAGGTCGATGACGCCGATTTGCACGATGATGAGCCAAAAGCTGTTCATCAGCCCCGGCTTGCGCGTCGACTCGCGGCCAAGCACGGTGTCGCGGATTTCCATGATGCTCTTGATCACCAGGAATGCTCCCCCGCTGAACAGGATGAGATCGCGCCCGGTGATGGTGGTCCCGGCGATGGAAAACAAGGGATCGGTCAGCGTCGCCAGCCAGGTGATGGAAAAGAGCAACGCAATGCGCGTCAGCATTGCGAAGCCAAGACCTAGTATCCGGGCACTGCGGCGCTGCGCCTGTGGCAGACGATCGACCAGCATCACGAGGAAAATAATGTTGTCGATGCCGAGAACGATCTCGAGCGCCGCCAGCGTCAGGAAGGAAAGCCACGCCTGCGGGTCGAAGAACAATTCCATCATGGAATCACTTTAGGGGTTCCCGCCGCTACGGCAGGCCGTCGACCTCTTCCGGCTTGGCGAGCTTGCGCTCCATCAGGTCGTCGGTGCGCAATCCGAAGTCCAACGCCAGCGCTGCCGAGATGTAGATCGACGAATAGGTGCCGGCGATGATGCCTATCACCAACGCGGCGGAGAAGCCGTGCAGGGTTTCACCGCCGAAAATCAACAGCGCGACCACCACCAACAATGTCACCAATTTCGTCATCAAAGTACGTGACAGGGTCTGGTTGATGGACTCGTCGATGACCTGCGCGATGCTGAGCTTGCGTGCCACCCGCGCGCGCTCGCGCACGCGGTCGAACACGATCACGGTGTCGTTCAATGAATAGCCGATCACCGCCAGGATGGCTGAGATTGCCGTCAAATCGAAGGTCATTTGAGTCAACGCGAAGAACCCGAGCACGCAGATGGGATCGTGCAGCACGGCGAAAATCGCGCCCATGGCCAGTTTGAAGGTGAAGCGGAACAGCACGTAGATGAGAATCAGGATGAGCGTCGCCACCAGCGCCCAGCTGCCCTTGACGAAGAGCTCCTGCCCTACTTGCGGGCCCACCACTTCGGTCCGCTGCAGCTTCACACCCTTATCGGCGCCGCCGAACACTTCCAGAATGTGGGCACCAATCTGATCGCCCTTGACGTTGGGGTCGGGCGGCAGGCGCACCAGGATATCCCTGGAGCTGCCGAAGGCCTGCACCTGGGCGCCCTCGACGCCCGACTTGGCCAGCGCGCCACGCAACTCCTCGATGTTCGGAGCGGTATCGAAGTTCGTTTCCACCACGACGCCGCCGGTGAAGTCGACGCCCAGGTTGAGACCCCGGATCGCAACCAAACCCAGCGAAGCCACGATCAAGATGGCGGACAACCCGTACCACACCTTGCGGGTGTTCATGAACGGGAAGCGGGTTACTTTGTGAAAAAATTCCATTGCTTATCCTCGGGCTCGATGTCCGTCAAATCGACAGACGGTCGACCTTTCGCTTGCCGCCGTAAATGAGTTGCACCAATGCCCGGGTGCCCATGAGCGATGTGAACATCGAGGTCATGATTCCGAACACCAGCACCGTTGCGAAGCCGCGCACCGCGCCGGCGCCGAGGAACAACAACACCAAACCTGCAATCAAGGCCGTCACGTTGGAGTCGGCAATGGCCGAGAACGCGCGGTCGAAGCCGGCCGCAATGGCAGCGCGGGGCGAGACCCCATTGCGTAATTCCTCGCGGATGCGTTCGTAAATCAGAATGTTCGCGTCCACCGCCATACCGACGGTCAATACCACCGCGGCGATGCCGGGCAACGTCAACGCCGCGCCGAACACGGACAACATGGCCGTCAACAGCACCACGTTCGCGAACAACACCACGTCCGCGATCAAACCGAACACTTTGTAGTACACGGCCATGAACACGAATGCCGCCAGCATGCCGAACACCATGGCGTTCACGCCCTTGCTGATGTTGTCGGCGCCCAGCGTGGGACCGATGGCGCGCTCTTCCACCGGAGTCAACGGCGCGGCCAGGCCGCCCGCGCGCAGCAACAGCGCGAGTTCACGGCCTTCGATGGGATTCACGCCGGTGATTTGGAAGCTATTGGCGAACACGCCGCGAATGGTGGCGCGATTGATGACTTCCTCAGTGGTTTTATCGACATTCACGCCCTGCGCGTTCTTCTCGCGCGAACGGTCGATGAACACCACCGCCATCAAGTGGCCGATGTTCTCCTGCGTGTTCTTGAGCATTTTCGACGCGCCACGGCTGTCCAGCGACACCGACACGGCGGCTCCGTCCTGCGTGCTCGGCTGAAAGGACGCATCGGTCAATTGATCGCCGGTCACCACCACCTCGCGCTTGAGCAGCACCGGCTGCTTGTCGCGTGTGTAGTACAGCTTGGAACCCAACGGCACATGCCCCGAGGCCGCAGCCTCCAAGGCATTGTTGTTCTCATCGACCATGCGAAATTCCAAGGTCGCGGTCTTGCCGAGGATCTTCTTCACCTCGGCGGAGTTCTGCAGACCCGGCAGCTGAATGGAAATTCGATCGATGCCTTCGCGCGCCACCTGGGGCTCGGACACGGCGAGTTCCGGGCTGTTCAAGCGATTGCGCAGAATGACGATGTTCTGCTGAACCGCGTAATCCTCGCGCTCCTTGATCTCCTGCGGCGTCAGGATCAATTCCAAGGCCGGGATCCCGTCCACGGTAATGTCGTTGAGAGACAGGTTGCGGTTGTCGGCCATGATGGCCGCCTTACCCTTGGCGTAGCTGTCGGCATCGCGGAATGAGACGCGCACGCGATTGGTGGGGTAATCCACCACCACGTCTTGATACGGGACGTGCGCGGCGCGCAAGGAGGCGCGGAAATCTTGCTCGCGGCGATCCAAGTCCTGCTTGACCGCGCCCTGCACGTCGACTTGGTACACGAGGTACACGCCGCCGCGCAAATCCAGGCCCAACTTCAAGGGGTTCAAGCCGAGATTGCGCATCCATTCAGGCACGCGCGACGCCTGCGACAGCGCGATGGTGAACTGATCGGGACGTGCTTCGGCGATGACATCGCGGGCTTTCAGCTGATCCTGTTTGCTGGTGAAACGCAGCGTCAGACGGCCCTGATCCAGAAAGGCGCCGTCCGGAACCACACCCTTGTCCTTGAGCAGCAATTCGACATTTTCTCTATCGCCCGGCGTTACCACCGCACGATCGCGCGCCAACTGCAAGGCGCTCTCTTCACCGAATAAATTCGGCAGCGCCAGGAAGAACCCGAGGATCACCAGGACCGCGACCAGCACGATCTTCCAGCGCGCGTACGAAATCATGCGTTCTTGACCGTGCCCTTGGGCAGCACCTGCGCGACTTGGAATTTCTGCAGCTTGATGCTCACGCCGCTGGCAATTTCCACGGTCAGAAACTGCTCGCCGACTTCGACCACCTTACCCAGGATGCCGCCCGTGGTGGCCACTTCGTCACCCGCCGCCACTTTGGACAGCATTTCCTTCTGCTCTTTGGCTCGCTTGTTCTGCGGCCGGATGAGCAGGAAATAAAACACCACCAACAACAATACCGGCAGCATCAGCGCGCTCAAGAGGCCCTGGCCGCCGGGCGCCCCCCCAGCCTGCGCATAGGCCGAATTTATGAAGAAATCCATAGAGTTACACCCATTTTGCGGCGGACGCCGCGACACAAAGCGGCGTAGTATACAGGAGCGGCCGGCAAACCAATGCAGCAGAAAACTAGGACGCCGGCTCCGCCTTGGCCCCGGAGCCCTCGCCCAAGAGGGTATGGAACTCGGCCGCGTAAGCCGTAAATCGTCCGGCTTCGATGGCCGCCCGAATCTCCCGCATCAGACGCTGATAGAAATGGAGATTGTGCAGAGTGTTGAGCTGTGAGCCCAATATCTCGCCGCATTTATCCAGATGCCTCAGGTAGCTGCGGCTGAAGTTCCGGCAGGTGTAGCACTCGCAATCTGCCTCGATGGGATTCGTGTCCTTCTGATGCACCGCATTGCGAATATTCAGCACGCCCTTGCGGGTAAACAAATGCGCATTGCGCGCATGGCGCGTCGGCATCACGCAGTCGAACATGTCAATGCCGCGGCCAACGGCCTCGACGATGTCCTCGGGCCTCCCCACCCCCATGAGATAACGGGGCTTCTGTGTGGGCATATGCGGCATCAGGCCCTGCAGTGTTTCAACGCGCTCGGCAGCGCTTTCTCCCACGGCAAGGCCCCCGACGGCCAGTCCTTCGAACCCAATGGCCTCGAGCGCCGCCAGCGACTCCAGTCGTAGGTTCGCATGCACGCCCCCCTGCACGATGCCGAACAATGTCCCGGGCGGCTCGGTCTCGTGATATTTGCGAAATCCGCGCGCCGCCCAGCGCATGGACAGCTCCATGGAGGTCCGTGCCTCTGTCTCCGTGGCGGGATAGGGTGTGCATTCATCGAAGCTCATGGCGATATCAGAGCGTAGCGTGCGCTGAATGCGCATGGACTCTTCGGGCGAGAGGAACACCGGCGAGCCATCCACCGGCGAGCGGAAACTACACCCCTCCTCGGTGAGCTTGCGCATTTTTGCCAGGCTGAACACCTGAAAGCCGCCGGAGTCCGTGAGAATGGGCCGCTTCCAGTGCATGAAGCGATGCAGTCCCTCATGGGCCTCGATGACCTCGAGTCCGGGCCGCAGAAACAAATGGAAGGTGTTGCCCAGGATGATCTGGGCCCCGATCTTTTCCAGATCGTCGGGCGTCATGGCCTTGACGGTGCCATAGGTCCCCACGGGCATGAAGGTGGGGGTGTCCACGACGCCGCGCGCGAATTGCAGACGGCCGCGGCGCGCGGCCCCGTCCGCCCGCAATAACTCGAAGCGCATCCGGCTCATGTTAGGTCGTGGGCCTGGGCGTTAAAAACATGGCGTCACCATAACTGAAGAAGCGGTAGCGCGCCGCGATGGCGTGCGCGTAGGCCGCGAACAACGCCTCGCGCCCCACGAAGGCAGAGCACAGCATGAGCAGCGTCGACTCGGGCAAATGAAAATTCGTGACCATGGCGTCGATCACGCGGAATTTATAGCCCGGAGTAATGAAAAGACGAGTGCCTCCGCGATAGGGCGCGAGATGGCCGCTCCGTCCGCCGGCCGCAGCCGCGGTCTCCAGGCTACGAACGACAGTGGTACCCACTGCGACGATGCGGCCGCCCGCGGCCCGCGTAGCGTTGATGGCGTCGACAGTGGATTCCGGCACCACGAGTTGCTCTTCATGCATTACGTGCCCCGCGAGGTCATCCACCCGCACCGGCTGAAAGGTGCCCGCCCCGACGTGCAGAGTGACGAACGCGGTTTTGACGCCCCGGGATTTCAGGTCCGCGAATAGCGCCTCGTCGAAATGCAGTCCGGCCGTCGGCGCCGCGACGGCGCCAAGTTCGCGCGCATACACGGTTTGATAGCGCTCGCGATCCTGACTTTCGGGCTCCCGGTCAACATAAGGCGGCAGGGGCATGGCGCCATGGGATTCGAAGTACGGCAGCACCTCGACGGAGAATTGCAGCCGAAACAGGTCGCCTTCCCTGCCGAGCATGGTGGCCACGGCACCCCCCGGCAGCAGGACTTTTGCGCCGAGCTTCAGACCCTTGCTGGCCCGCGCATGCACCACGGCGGTGGTGGCGTCGAGCGCGCGTTCGAGCAATATCTCAATTTTTCCGCCGCTCTCCTTGACCCCATGGACCCGTGCCGGCACCACCCGAGTGTCGTTGAAAACCAAGAGATCCTGCGCGGTCAAGAGCGAGGGCAAATCGCGAAACTCGCGGTCCTGGCAGCCCCCGCTGGGCCCATCCAGTACCAACAGACGGCTGGCGGAGCGCTCCGGCATCGGCCTTAGGGCAATGAGTCCAGCGGGGAGATCGAAGTGGAAATCTGAGCGTTGCACGATTGTAGTAATACTACCCCGCGGCAATCGCATATACTGTTGGATCTGGCATGCCCGAATGGCGGAACTGGTAGACGCGCCGGACTCAAAATCCGGTCACCTAAGACGTGGTGTGGGTTCGATTCCCTCTTCGGGCACCAGACTTTTATGTCAAGAGTCTGGTGCCAGTCCAAGGCTGCCATGAGCCCGCCCCATTACTGGACGAGGACGTGCTGGGTAGTGCCCAAGGACTCGGAAGCGTTCTGGCAGCTCAAGCCGAAATTGTAGTATCCCGCGCTCGCCAGTCGAACGGCTCGAGAGCCGCTGCTACCCACCGCTCCCGACCAAGCGCCGGTTGCCTTGCAATCGCTCGCGCTCCTGGTCGTCCAATCGATTAGCGTCGACGCACCGGGATTGATCGTAGTCGGGGTCGTCTTCACCGTGACACCGAGGGAGTTGGTCGCTAAATACGACACATTCATGTGCTGATCCGTCATGGTGAATTCCAATGACACGTTGGTATTCGGGCCCGTGATGGTCGGCAACGGCAGATTGGTACCCGCCCACCAGGTCATGGAGATCTGCAAACCCGCAAGAACGATGCCGTTGTTCGAACTGGCGGTCGCATTGCCGATGGGTCCATGTGTCGTCCGCGACGCGGTATCCAGGAAATACACATTTTCAAACTTCACGCCGTCGTAACCGGAAGAAGGAAAACGCAAGGCGGCCGGATATAGATTATTGAGAAATTCCGAGTTGAACGACGTAAAGACATTGGACACCGTCAGCCCGGACGAAGGAAGGAGGTCCATGAAGCCGTCGGGTCGACGGCTTATGTAGCTGTCGACCGAACAGGTCGTGCAACTCAGCTTGAGCGAATTGGCGTAACCGCTGATACCGTTCGATCCCGTATCGCGCGCGACGCCGATGCGAGGCCCATCGTCGAGCACGTTGGACATGGCGATATTGGTATTGAGGAGCAGGGGATCGCCCGCCGCGTTTGCAATCAAATAAAAGAGGTGCGGCGGCGGAAACCATTTGCCGATCCCGCCCACCGTTCCGCCGTTCGCGTCCTGTAGATCGCCGTAGCGAGCGGAGTAGATGTTCTCGAACGTCGTTTCCTGCACATTGCCCAGCCAGCCCATATAGGTACCATCGAGATGGATGTCCGAAAAGGTTAGCCAGCGCGGAACCGCGGAGTACTGGGCCGTCACGGGGGTTTTCACGGTCACGGTTTGATTGCTGTTCCAGTTCTCAGAAAAGGAAAACGCCATGGGCATGAACTTATTGCCGCCGGCGTCGGCAGGAACGTAGAGATTCAAGCCGGAAATGTTCACGACCGCCGTCTTGCCCGTGATGAAGAACACCGCCGCCGCAGCGACGGGTCCCCCCCACATCGGTGTCACCGATCCTCTACTCTTGTCGAATTCGACGGATCGATTGGCGGACAACCAGGCGGTCAGTACGATGTCGTTGAACGCGTGAGCCGGCTGCGTCTCCCCGGAGGAGGACACCCATTTGCCGTTGAGTTCGTAGCCGCCGAAGTCGGGATTGACCGGCACACTGCCTTCCCATTCGACATTCCAATCGACCAAGTTGATGTCGAATGAGTTCGCGATGATGAAGGCCGGATGGAACATATTGTCGACGTAGAATTTCCCGGCATTGGTGAATTGCACGGTCGTTTCATTGTCGATGAAAATGCCGCGATCGACCGCCAGCCCGGAATGCAGGAACACCGGGCAGTCGACGATGAGGGTGAATGCACCATTCTTGGCGGCGGCAAATGCGGCCATGGCGCCGGAAGTGTCATCCGCCGTTCCGGTGCATGAAACCCATTCGCTGATGGACCTCGCTGCCGCGTCCGCCTTCACGCTGTAAATCGCAGCAGGGATGGAAAGCAGACCCGCCATCGCGGTGAGCAGCCAATAGCGCTTGCTGGCCCTCGTCGGGCGCGCCTCGTAAGTCATCAACATAGGAGTGATCCTTCACAACGAAATGAAAAGAGGGGAAATCGATACGGGGAGACTATGTATGGATTATGACAAACCAAACTGTTCGCATTTCGCGACAGTTTTCAAAGACTTACTTACATTTGTAAGACGAACGTCACCGCGGCTCACGCTCTGCCGGCGCTCCCGCGGCCTCCCTGGGGGTCGCTTCCATGGCGCCGGCCGCTGGGTTTTCGATGATTGCCGCGACATAGGGGCAATGACCGAGGTGCTGGCCTTTGCTTCACTACACCGCTAGACTGTTTTGTTGATTCTGGCTGACTTGGAGGTTGACTCCGGGCAGCAGATTTTTCATTTATGGATACGCTTTGAACTTCTGCAGCAACTGCGGCTCGCCGGTTATTTCAAAAATTCCCGAGGGGGATCACTTGCCGCGGTTCGTCTGTACGAGCTGTGGCATGGTCCACTACAAGAACCCGTTGCTGGTCTTGGGGTGCGTGCCGCAATGGGAGGATAAAATCCTCCTGTGTCGGCGCGCCATCGAGCCTCGGCTGGGATATTGGACGGTACCCGCGGGTTTCATGGAGAACGGCGAGACCATGCAGAATGCGGCGGCGCGCGAATGCCAAGAAGAGGCCCTCGCGACGGTGGAAATCGGCTCGCTCCTGGCGGTCGTCAATGTGACTCACGCGGCCCAGGTAC
>Ga0302314_10000768_pt1 | contig 60036 bp, 59 predicted proteins | sample III_Palsa_N2_3_FD_200533 | JGI IMG/M metagenome (GOLD analysis project Ga0302314, IMG submission 200533) | Peat permafrost microbial communities from Stordalen Mire near Abisko, Sweden - III_Palsa_N2_3 | ecosystem: Environmental > Terrestrial > Soil > Palsa > Peat permafrost | place: Sweden...
CCGCCCGCCCGTCCGCCCGCTCCCGCAGGGACGCGACCACCCGGTCTCCCTCCTCCACGAGGCGCGCCCGGTCCTCCCGCCAGCCCCGGGCGATCGCCCGCAGGATGGTGGGGAAGCCGGCCCGGCCCTGCCGGTCCTCGGGGGCAAAGTAGGTGCCGGCGTAGAACGGCTTCAGTTCCGGCGTCAGCCAAACGCTGAGCGGCCAGCCCCCCTGGCCGGTCAGGGCCTGCAGGTAGGACATGTACACCCGGTCGATGTCCGGCCGCTCCTCGCGGTCGAGCTTGATGGCCACGAAGTCCGCATTCAGGAGGGCGGCGATCGCCGGGTCCTCGAAGGACTCGTGGGCCATGACGTGGCACCAGTGGCAGGTCGAGTAGCCGACGGAGAGGAAGATCGGGCGGTCCTGCGCCCGCGCGGCCGCGAAGGCCTCGTCGCCCCACGGGTACCAGTCCACGGGATTGTCCGCGTGCTGGAGCAGATACGGGGAGGTCGCGCCCGCCAGCCGGTTCGGCATGCTCACTGACCCAGCACCCAGGCGAAGATGAGCGGCGCGACGATCGTCGCGTCGGACTCGATGATGAATTTCGGGGTCGAGGCCGCGAGCTTGCCCCACGTGATCTTCTCGTTGGGCACCGCCCCGGAATAGCTCCCATAGCTGGTGGTTGAGTCGCTCACCTGGCAAAAGTAGCCCCAGAGCGGTATGCCGGTCCGCTGCAGGTCCTGGTGGAGCATCGGCACGACACAGATCGGGAAGTCGCCGGCGATGCCGCCGCCGATCTGGAAGAAGCCGATCGAGCCCTCGCCGGTCCGGAGTTCCTTGGCCGCCTTCGTGTACCAGGCCGCCAGCTCGGTCATGTATTCGATGCCGGTGCGCACCGTGTGGACGTTCTTGACGTCGCCCGCGATGACGTGGCCGGCATACATGTTGCCCAGGGTCGCGTCCTCCCAGCCCGGGACGATGATCGGCAGGTTTTTCTCGCAGGCGGCGAGGAGCCACGAGTTCTTCGGGTCGATCTGGTACGACTTCTCCAGTTTCCCGCCGCGCAGGATCTTGTACATGAACTCGTGCGGGAAGTAGCGTTCTCCGGCCCGGTCGGCGGCGACCCATTCCGCCAGCACGACCTGCTCGATCCGGCGCATCGCCTCCATCTCGGGGATGCAGGTGTCCGTGACCCGGTTCATGTGCCGGGCCAGGAGCGCTTCTTCGTCCTCATCGGTCAGGTGCCGGTAGCCGGGGACGCGCTCGTAATAGTCGTGGGCGACCAGGTTGAACACGTCCTCCTCGAGGTTCGCCCCGGTGGAGACGATCGCATGGACCTTGTCCTGGCGGATCATCTCGGCCAGCGAGATCCCCAGTTCCGCCGTCGACATGGCGCCGGCGAGGGTGACCAGCATCTTGCCGCCGGCCTTCAGGTGGGATTCGTAACCCTTTGCGGCGTCGAGGAGTGCCGCCGAGTTGAAGTGGCGGTAGTTCTGCGCGATGAACTTCGAGACGGGTCCCTTGGACCGCGCGAGCGCCGCATTGGCGACCTCAGGGAGCTTTTTGCGGGAGGGGGAGCTCATGGCGGCAGGGGCAGGAAAGGTGGCACTGCGCCGCGCGGGTTGCCACCCCAAACCTCGCGGGCAGGGAGCGATCTTCCGCCCTTGGGCCCCCAGGGCGAGCTCGGACGCTAGTCATTTTGTGACAATGGTTTAGAGAGCCGGAGTACGCGACTTGGGGGCGTCGAGGGCCACCAATGCCTCCTCTACTTTGTCCCAGGCGCCCTCCTTGGTGGCCAGGAAAACGTAGCCGTCCGGGCGCACGAGCCAGAGACCGCCGGGAGAAAAGGGGGCGCGGATTATCGGGTCGAGGAGCCGTGGGAAACGCCCCGCCACCGCGGCGAAGCCGTCGCCGCCAGCGCCAAAGGCGACAAACTCGGGCACGCGGCCCGAGCTGACCGGCGTCTCGCCCGCACGGACCGGGGCGCGCTCCCCCGCCGCCGGGCTCGGCCCGCCGGGATGCTTCGCATGGAGCGGGCTGTGCGGGTAGGCCACCGCCAGCTCGGTGGCGATGGTCGCCGCCTTCTCCCGCACCCATGGAATTCCCATGATGAGCGCGGCGGCGTGGTTGCGGACGAACTGCGCGGTCGTTCCCCGCAGGGTGGCCACGGCCGTCGCCTTGCTGGTGACCGCCAGGATCTGGTCGCCGATGCCGCTGCGCTCGGGACTGTAGCTTGCGAGCAGCGGCCCCTCGGCCCCCGCGCCGCTGGCCACCAGCGCCAGCTTCCAGGCGAGGTTGCACGCGTCCTGCATGCCGGTGTTCATGCCCTGTCCCCCGGCCGGGCTGTGGATGTGCGCGGCGTCGCCCGCCAGGAACACCCGGCCGACCCGGTAGTCGCTCACCTTGCGCTCGTTGATCCGGAAAGAGGCGAGCCAGATGGGCGAGCTGGCGCGAAGCGTCGCCGGGCCCCGGCGCGTCAGCACCGCCTGCACCTCCTCCAAGGTGGGATCGGCGGGATGGGAGCCACCCGCCAGGTCCGCGATCATGCGGTAGCGGCTCCCCTTGATCGGGAAGAGCGCCAGCACGCCGTCGGCGTGCCAGTAGAGCTCGACCTGGCCCGGGCATTGGACGCCCTCCAGCTGGATATCGCCGAGCATCCAGTCGCTCTGGAGCGTATCGCCCTTGAATTCGAGGTTCAGCTGGTGGCGCACGGGACTGTGGGCGCCGTCGCAGCCGGCGAGCCAGCGGCTGGCGACCGTCTCCTCGGCGCCGTCGGCCCGGCGGAACACGCTCTCGACCCCGTCGGCGGTCTCCCGGAAGCGCAGGAACTCGGCGCCGCGCTCGACCGCGACGCCCTGGGTCGCCAGGTGCTCCTCCAGCAGGCGCTCGGTGTCGCTCTGCGGGACGATGAGGGCGTACGGGTGGGGGCTCTTCACCCCGGTGAAGTCGAAATGACCCAGGCGCTGCCCGCCGCCGAAAATGCTGATTCCGGGCACCTGGAGGCCGGCCGCGACGAAGGCCGCCCCGCACCCCAGGCGGTCCAGGTGCTCGACCGTGCGGCTCCAGACCACGAGCGCCTTGCTCTTGTCGGTGCGCTGGGGCGCCTTGTCGAGCACGCGCACCGTGAGGCCGTAGCGGGTGAGTTCCCCCGCGAGGGTGAGCCCCACGGGCCCCCCGCCGGAGATCAGGACGTCGATTGATTTGGGGGTTGGCACGGATCCTTGGACCCCACCCGGCTCCCAAAGTGACTGTCGGGCAAGAGGATCTTGGGCCGGCTGGCCCGCCGACTGCTTCCCCCGGGGAAGCCGGAATCGGCCCGCCATTGACGAAGGGGGGGCGCAGTCTGTTTGATACCGGGTTTCCATGCTCACGATCGCCGATGTTTCCAAGTCCTATGGCACCCGCACGCTGTTCGCGGACGTGTCGCTGTTCATCGCGCGGAGCGACCGCTACGGCCTGGTCGGACCCAACGGCGCCGGCAAGTCGACCCTCTTCAACCTGATCCTGGGCGAGGAGGCGCCCGACGCGGGCACGATCGAGTGGGAACGGGGGGCCGATTTCGGCTTCCTGCCGCAGGAGAGCGCCCCGGTCGGCGACGAGACCATCCTGCACATCGCGACCAGCGGGAAGAAGCTCCTGCCCGAGACCGACGACGACTACGACATCGACTGGACCCTCGAGCCGCGGGCCAAGAAGATCCTGGCCGGCCTCGGCTTCCGGGAGGGCGACAGCGACAAGCTGGCCAAGACCTTCTCGGGCGGCTGGGTGATGCGGGCCCACCTGGCGCGGCTCCTGGTCGCGGAGCCCGCCCTCCTCCTGCTCGACGAGCCCACCAACCACCTCGATCTGGAGGCCCTGCTCTGGTTCCAGGACTACCTGACCCGCTATCCCGGCGGCCTCGTGGTCATCTCGCACGACCGCGCGTTCCTGAACGTGCTCTGCACCGGCATCCTCGAGCTCCGCAACCTGACGCTCAACCGCTACACCGGCAACTACGACGACTACGTCGCCGAGAAGGAGGCCCGGAAGGAGCAGCAGGCGGCCGCCTTCAAGAACCAGCAGCGCGAGATCGCCCACCTGCAGAAGTTCGTCGACCGCTTCGGCGCCAAGGCCTCGATGGCCTCGCGGGCCAAGTCCAAGGAGAAGCAGATCGAGCGGCTCGAGGCCGTCGCGGTGGAGGAGCCGCAGGACGAGCTGAAGCGCATCCACTTCAAGTTCCCCACCCCGCCCCGCTCCGGCCTCAAGGTCATCGAGCTGGAGCACGTCCAGCAGGCCTACGGCGACCACGTGGTCTACCGCGACCTCAACTTCACCGCCGAGCGCGGGCAGAAGATCGTGCTGGTCGGGCCGAACGGCGCCGGCAAGTCCACGCTCCTGAAGATTCTCGCCGACGTCATCCCGATCCAGGGGGGCACCCGGGAGCCGGGCAGCAACGTCATCACCGGCTACTTCGCCCAGAACCGCCTCGATAACCTGCACGCCGGCGCGACCGTGTTCGAGAACGTGATGGAGCTGCGCACCAACGAGAACCAGCTGACCGAGCAGCAGGGCCGCGCCATCCTCGGCGCGTTCCTCTTCCGCAAGGACGACGTCCACAAGAAGGTCTCGGTCCTCTCCGGCGGCGAGAAGTCCCGCCTCGCCCTCGCCCGCCTGCTGGTCAAGCCGCCCAACCTGCTCCTGATGGACGAGCCGACCACCCACCTGGACATCGCCTCGATCGACGCCCTGGTCGGCGCGCTCCAGAACTTCGAGGGCACCTTCATCTTCATCAGCCACGACGTGTACTTCATCCGGGCCCTTGCGCAGACCGTGCTCCACGTCCACGCCGGCCGGCTGACCCCGTACGCCGGCAACTACGACTACTACCTCGAGAAATCGAAGGCGAAGAACGAGCGCGCGGCGCTGACCGCGGGCTTCACCGACGCCCGGCCGCTCCAGAACGCGGCGCCGAAGGCGGCGGCGGCCCCGGCCCCCCGCCGCCCGGACGCCGGCGCCCTCAAGAAGCTGCGCATCCACGTCGGCCAGCTGGAGGAGCAGGTCGCGAAGCTTGAGGCCAAGCAGAACGAGCTCACCGCCGCGCTCGAGGCCCCCGAGACCTACACCCAGGGCAAGGCCCAGCACCTGAACCGCGAGCTGAGCGAGGTCGTGGACGAGCTCGGCGCCGCCACCGCCTCCTGGGAGAAGGCCGCGGCCGAACTCGCCGAGCTCGAGAAGTGACCGGGCTACGTGATCGTCTCGGCGATCAGCTCGGCCGGCGCCGGGGGCGCCGCGTCGACCCGGATCGCATATTCGACCATCGTCTCCGCCGCCCGGGCGGCGCGCTCGGAATTCGCGTGGATCATGGCGAGCGGCTCCCCGGCGCGGATCGCCGCCCCCCGCTTGGCCAGCCCGTCGATCCCGACCGCCGGGTCCACCGGATCCTCGGCCCGGGCCCGGCCCGCCCCGAGCTGGAGCGCCGCCAGGGCCACCCCCATCGCGTCCACGTCGGCCACGTAGCCGTCGCGGGGGCTCCGGACCGGCTTCAGGAAGGCCGCCCGCGGCAGCCGGCCCGGCTCGTCGACCACGCGGGCGTCCCCGCCCTGCGCCGCGATCAGCTCCCGGAACTTGGCCAGGGCCGCGCCCGAGGCGACGGAGGCCTCGAGGCGCCGGCGCGCGTCCGCCAGGTCCGGGGCGACCCCCACGAGGACCAGCATGGGCGCCCCGATCGCGTAGGTGACCTCCGTGAGGTCGGGCGCCGCCGTGCCCCGCAGGAACTGGATCGATTCGGCGACCTCGAGCGCGTTGCCCACCGCGCGCCCGAGGGGCTCGTCCATCGCGGTCAGGACCGCCCGGGTCGGCTTGCCCATCGCCTTGGCCACGGTGGTGATCGCGACCGCGAGTTCGCGGGCGCTGGCCTTGTCCTTCATGAACGCGCCCCGCCCGAACTTCACGTCCAGCACCAAGGCGTCGATCCCGGACGCCAGCTTCTTGCTGAGGATGCTGGCGCAGATGAGCGGGATGCACTCGACCGTGCCGGTCACGTCCCGGAGCGCGTAGAGCTTGCGGTCGGCCGGCGCGAGGTCCGCGGTCTGGCCGATCAGGGCCACGCCGATCCGGGCGAGGAGGTCCCGGTATTGCGGCAGCGTGAGCCCGACCTGAAAGCCCGGGATCGACTCCAGCTTGTCCAGGGTGCCGCCGGTGTGCCCGAGGCCGCGCCCGCTGATCATCGGGACCACCACGCCGCAGGCGGCCACCATCGGGGCCAGGTGGAGCGAGACCTTGTCGCCGACCCCGCCGGTCGAGTGCTTGTCCGCCTTCGGTCCGGCGATCGAGGAAAGGTCGGCCACGATGCCGGAGCCCAGCATCGCCGCGGTGAGGAAGGCGGTTTCCTGCGGGTTCATGCCCCGGAGGTAGATCGCCATCAGGAGCGCGCTCAGCTGGTAGTCGGCCCAGGAGCCGTTGGTCGCCCCGGTGACGAAGGCGCCGATCTCCGCGCGGCTCAAGGCGTGACCGTCGCGCTTGCGCGCGATCACGTGCTGGGGAAACAAGTCGGTGCCCATGTCACGCCTCCCCTAGGGGGGGAAGGCGGCCGAGGCACGCTAAATCACCGCTTGGCGCTGAAGACCGAGCGGGCCATGTCGAAGGGCACGCGGGTGATGCGGCCGAGCGCCGACTGGCCGAGTCGCGCCGCCTCCTCCTCCGCGCGGTCCAACTCCGCCTGCTGCTCGAGCTGGAGCAGACGCTCCTCCCGCGCGGTGACGGACACCTCGCGCTGCTGGATCGACTCGAGCTCGCCCTGGAGGGCGATGCGGTCGTCGCGCAGGTGGGCCTGCTCGGCCTCGAGGATCGCGCGGGCGCGGTAGAGCTTGTCCCACGCCGCCTGCAGGGCCTCCTGGTAGCTGACCGGCGGGCCATCCTCGGAGAACGGCGAGCCGCTGGCATGGGGCGGGATGGTGAGGCCCCGGCGCTTGAGCGCGAGGTCCGGGCGAAACTGGGACTGGAAGGGCGTGTTCGTGTTCATCGGGCGGGTGGGCTGTTTCGTGGTTTTGGGATTGGGCTGGTCCCGGGTGACGTGGATTAGAACATATCTACGGCACGGCGGGTAGGGGTCCGGCCGGCTTTTACCGGCCGTTTACAGAAAGCGGTCCCGAATTAGGACCGATTTTACATCCTAAGTACGAAAGAGGACGTCCTCGCGCCGGAACATGCGGACCGCCCAGGCCAGCGCCGCCGCGGCGTAGGCGAGGGTCGAGCCGAAGATGACCGCGAGGTAGGGCCAGTGCCACACGCCCGAGAGCATCTCCTTGCACGCGAGCGAGACGTTGACGATCGGCACGAGGGCGAGGCCGAGCGTGAGGTCGACGCCCGGCAGGAGCGCCACGCCGCTCGGCACGATCACCGCGAGCAGGATCGGCGTCAGGTAGGTCTGCGCCTCCTTCTGGCTCTTGGCGAAGAGCGACACCGAGAATACGACCGCGGAGAACAGAACGGCGACCGGCAGCACGATGGCCAGGACCCCGAGGATGCCGAGCGGGTCGATGGCCGGCAGTGCGGGGCCGCCGCCGTTCCGGGCGAGCGCGCCCGCCCCCAGCGCGGAGCCCACCACCATCAGGGTGGCGCCCAGCGAGACGAGGGAGAAGACCACCGCGGCGAAGGCGCCGGTCAGGACCATCAGGAACTTGCCGAGGACGAGGTCGGTGCGCGCCGCCGGCGAGCACAGCAGCGTCTCCAGCGTGCCCCGCTCCTTCTCGCCGGCGGTGAGGTCCATCGCCGGGTAGATCGAGCCGATGAGGCAGAGCATGATGATGAAGTAGGGCACGACCCCGCCGACCAGGTTCCCGCCGACCTTCTCGGGCGGCGCCACGTTCTTCTGGCGGATCTCGAAGGGCCGCGCGAGCGTCGGCGGCAGGCCGCGGGCGGCGAGGAAGGCGGTGGTCGCCTTGGTGCGCACCCCGACGAAGAAGTCCTCCAGCTGCTCGGCCGCCAGGCCCGACTTCAGCTCCCCCTGGTAGTCGTAGAGCGTGACGGCGGGCGCGGCGCCGGCGGCGAGCGCCTGCTCGAAGCCCGGCGGGATCTCGACCGCCGCGCGCAGCCGCTTGTCCGAGATCAGCGCCCGCCAGTTCGGCTGGGCGTCCTCGACCCGGAACTTCCCCGACTTCTCCAGGGCGGCCCGGATCCCGGGCGAGTCGGCCCCGCCGATCACCATCACCCGCGGGACCTCGGCCCGGGCCTTGCTCACGATGGTCGCCGCCGCCTCGCCCGCGCCGATCAGGAGGAGCGGCATGATGACCGTCGGGATCGCGATCATGGAGATCAGGGTCCGCCGGTCGCGGAGCGTGTCGCGGAGCTCCTTGCCATAGATGGTGAAGATCGTCCGCCAGCTCATGCGGCCGCCCCCCCGCTCACCAGCTTGATGAAGCACTCCTCGAGGTCGGGCGTCCCGCTGCGGGCCAGGAGCTCGGCCAGGGTGCCCTGCTCGCAGAGCTTCCCGGCGTGGATGACGCCGATCACGTCGCAGAGCTTCGCGGCCTCGCTCATCACGTGGGTCGAGTAGACGACGGTCTTGCCCCGCCCGCGGCACTCGCGCACGAAGCGCAGGATCGAGCGGGCGGTCATGACGTCGAGCCCCAGCGTGGGCTCGTCGAAGATCATCACCTGGGGGTCGTGGACCAGCATGCGCGCGATCGAGGTCTTCTGCTTCATCCCGGTCGAGAGGTCGCTGCAGCGGCGGTCGAGGAACTCCCCCATGTCGAGCTCGGCCGCCAGGGCGGCGACCCGGGCGCGCAGCGCGGGCGCGGCCATGCCGTTCAGCCGGCCGAAGTACTCGACCATCTCGCGGGCGGTCAGGCGGGCGTACAGCGCGGTGCTGGCGGCGAGGAAGCCGACGTGCGCCCGGACCTGGTCCGGCTGCGCCACCACGTCGAACCCCGCCACCGTCGCCGCGCCGCTGGTCGGGCGCAGCAGCGTGGCCAGCATCCGCAACGTCGTCGTCTTGCCGGCGCCGTTGGCGCCGAGCAGCCCGTAGATCTGCCCGGGCGCCACCGAGAAGGAGACCGCATCGGCCCCCCGGATTGGGCCGCGCTGTCGGTCCGGGAAGACCTTCGTGAGCAGCCGCGCCTCGATCATCCCCTCGGGGATGCCCGCAAACCCGCGCCTTACAAGCTCATACGGTCGCGGAAGTCCTGCGCCTGGCGCCGGCTGAGCTCCACCTTGGCGCCCCCCTTGAGGTGCACCAGGAGGCCGCTGCTGAACCAGGGCTCGATGCTGGCAATCCAGGAAATGTTGATGATCTGCCGCCGGTTGGCGCGGAAGAAGAACTTCGGGTCCAGCCGCTCCTCCATCGCGTTGAGCGAACGGAACAGCTGCGGCTGCGCGTCGCCGAAGTGCACCCGGGTGTAGTTGCCCTCGCTCTCGAGGAGCCGGATGTTGCCGACCTCGACGAACCAGCATTTCTCGCCCTCGCGGACGAAGACCTTGTCGGTCGCGGCCAGGCAGCCTTCGCGCACCGCCTTGGCGCCCGCCGGCAGCTTGAGCCCCGGCAGCCGGTCCACCGCGGCCGAGAGCCGGGCCGGATCCACCGGCTTCAGCAGGTAGTCGAGCGCATTCAGCTCGAAGGCCTTCACCGCAAACTCGTCGTAGGCGGTAGTGAAGATGACGTGCGGCACCGGGGGCGAGAGCGACTCGAGAAACTCGATCCCGGTCTCACCCGGCATCTGCACGTCGAGAAAAAGGAGGTCGGGCTTGAGCGCCGTCATCTGCTCGCGGGCCTGCTTGGCCTGGGCGGCCTCGCCGACGATCTCGATCTCCGGGAAGTCCGCCAGCAGCCGGCGCAGCTCGCTGCGCGCCAGGCGCTCGTCGTCGATGAGGAGCGCCTTCATAACGGGTGGGGCAGCGGGATCACCGCCTCGGCGACCACCAGGGTGGGCTGGTCGGAGAGGAGCCGCAGCGTCGCCCGCTCGCCGAAGATGAGGCGCAGGCGCTCGGCCGCATTGTGCAGGCCCACCCCGGTGGAGTTGGCCGGCTCGCGCCGCTTGAGCTCGCCCGGGTTCGAGACCTGGATGCGCAGGACTCCGCCCTCGTTCCGGGCCACGATCGCGATCTCGCCGCCCTCGGGGCGCGGGGAGATGCCGTACTTGACCGCGTTCTCGACCAGGGTCTGGAGCAGCATCGGGGGGATCGGCAGCCGGAGCGCCCCCGGGGCGATGTCGAGCCGCAGCCGCAGCCGCTCCTCGTGGCGGACCTGCTCCAGCGCGAGGTAATCGTTCACGACGCCGAGCTCGTCCTCGAAGGGCACCGTCTCCAGCTGGCCGCTCTGGAGCGAGTAGCGCAGCAGGTTCGCCAGCTGGGTCACCGCCGTCCGCGCGCGGGCGGGGTTCTCGTCGATCAGGGCCCGGAGCGAGTTCAGCGAGTTGAAGATGAAGTGCGGGTTCACCTGGGACTTCAGCGCCCGCAGCTCGGCCTCCTTGACGCTCGTCATCAGCTGGAAGCGCTCGATCTCGGAACGGTTCAGCCGGTCGAAGAGGTGGTAGAAGTAATAGAGGCACAGCCACCCGAAGATCACGACGCCGCCGTAGAGCACCTGCAGCGCAAGCGCCAGCGGAAGGGTGATGGCGTTGTTCCAGGCCAGGTGGAGGACGCCGTGGACCCAGGAGATCTCGAAGAGGGTCAGCGCCACCGAGACCGCGAGGGCGGCCGCAACCAGGCGGGGCAGGAGCCGGCGCGAGCCCAGCTCCTTCCAGCCCCAGCGTCCCATGGGGAAACGCAGGAAGTGGGTGATGAGCAGGCCGGCCAGGAAGAAGAGGCTCCCGATCGCCACGGAGGTCGCGGTGCTCCACTGGTTGGTGCCGTGATCGGGGAAGGCGATGGTGCTCCAGACCTCCACCGCCATGATCGAGCCCCAGCCGCAGCTCTGGAAAAGCACGTACAGGCGCATCTTGGCGCGCATCCGCTCGCTGGCGTCGGGGCCGGGGAGGGCAATGTCCGCAGAAACATCCATGCCACCATAGTAGGGCCCGGAACGGCGCCGACGGCAACCTTAGGACGAGCGGTCCCGGGGGACCATGAATGGCCCCCCGCCCGGGCCTGCGGGCTCAGGACCCGATGGGGTGCCAGGTGGTCTTCAGCTCCACGAAATCGCGGATCGCGTCGAGCCCCTGGGCCGAGTCGGCGAGCCAGTCGGCGCGGCCGCCCTCGGCGAACCGGACCCGCTTCACGCTGGCGGCCGCGCCCAGCCGGAGCGTGCGCCGGTCGTCGGGCCCGGCGACGGCGTAGAGGGCGCGCAGGTGGGCGTGGGTGGCGAAGGTCGGCACGAGCTCCCGGCGGAAGCCGGTGAGGAGGTTGACGACGCCGCCCGGCAGGTCGCTGGTCGCCAGCATCTCGCCGAGCAGGATCGCCGGGTAGGGCACGGTCTCGGAGGCCAGCGCCACCACCGTGTTCCCGCTCGCGATCACCGGCGCCACCATCGAGAGGAGGCCCAGCAGGGGCGGACTGTCCGGGGCGATGATCCCGACGACCCCCATCGGCTCGGTGACGCTGAAGTTGAAGTGCGGGGAGGCGACCGGGTTCACGGAGCCCAGCAGCTGCTCGTACTTGTCGGCCCAGCCGGCGTAGTGGATCAGCCGGTCGACCGCGACCGCCAGCCCGCGGGTGGCGTCCGGCGGCCGGGCCCCGAACCGCACCAGCGAGTCGACGAGCTCGCCGCTCCGGGCCTCGATCATCTCCGCCAGCCGGTAGAGGATCTGCGCCCGGTTGTAGGGCGTGCGCTTGGCCCAACCCGGGCCGGCCTTCGCCGCCGCCTCGACGGCGTTGCGGAGGTCCTTGCGGGTGCACTGGGGCATGTTGGCGAAGAAGGCCCCGCTGGCGTCCACGACCGGGAAGGTGCGCGCGCTCTCCGAGCGCACGAACGCGCCACCGATGTAAACCTTGGGGGTCTTGGTGACGGGCAGGCGCTTCATCGGTCAGACCAGGTGGGCGTAGTCGAGCAGGCCCTGGCGCCCGCCCTCGCGGCCGAAGCCGCTCTCCTTGTATCCGCCGAAGGGTGACGACGGGTCGAACCGGTTGAAGGTGTTGGCCCAGACCACCCCGGCCTTGAGCTCCGTCGCCAGCCGCAGGATGCGCGAGCCCTTGTCGGTCCAGACGCCGGCGCTGAGGCCGTAGGCGGTGTTGTTGGCCTTCTCGATCGCCTCGTCGACGGTGCGGAAGGTGAGGACGGAGAGGACCGGCCCGAAGATCTCCTCCCGCGCGACCCGGTGGCTCTGGGTGACGCCGGTCAGCAGCGTCGGCGGGTAGAAGTAGCCGCGCGCCGGCAGCGGGCCGGGCGGCTGGTAGAGCGTCGCGCCCTCCCGGACGCCGGCGGCGACCAGGCGCCGGATGGTCGCCAGCTGGCCCTTGGAATTGATCGCGCCGAGGTCGGTGTTCTTGTCCAGCGGGTCGCCCACCCGCAGCATCCGCATCCGGGCCTGGAGTTTCGCCACCACCCGCTCGGCCACGCCCTCCTGCACCAGCAGGCGCGAGCCCGCGCAGCACACGTGGCCCTGGTTGAAGAAGATGGCGTTCACGACCCCCTCGACCGCCTGGTCGAGCGGCGCGTCGTCAAAGATGATGTTCGCCGCCTTGCCCCCGAGCTCCATGGTCATCCGGCGGTCGGTCCCGGCCAACTGGCGCATGATCGCCTTGCCCACCTCGGTCGAGCCCGTGAAGGCGACCTTGGCGGCGGCGGGGTGGCCCATGACGAGGGCGCCGGTCTCGCCCGCGCCGGTGACAAAGTTGACGACCCCGGGCGGCAGCCCGGCGTCCTGGAGGAGGCCGGCCAGCTTGAGCGCGGTGATGGAGGTGGTCTCGGCCGGCTTCAGGACCACGCAGTTGCCCATGGCGAGCGCGGGGGCGAGCTTCCACGCCAGCATCAGCAGCGGGAAGTTCCAGGGGATCACCTGGCCGACGACGCCCAGCGGGGCGACGGCGCGGCCGGGCGCCACGTACTCCAGCTTGTCGGCCCAGCCCGCGTGGTAGAAGAAGTGCGCGGCCGCCATCGGCACGTCGAAGTCGCGCGACTCCTTGATCGGCTTGCCGCCGTCCAGGGTCTCGGCGACCGCGAACTCCCGCGCCCGGTCCTGGAGGAGCCGGGCGATCCGGAAAAGGTACTTGCCCCGCTCGCGGCCCGGCAGCCCCGCCCACGGGCGGAAGGCCTTGCCCGCGGCCTGGTAGGCGGCGTCGACCTCGGCCGGGCCGGCGAGCGCGATCTCGGCCAGCTTCGCCTCCGTCGCCGGGTTCACCGAGGCGAAGGTCTGGCCCGAGCGCGGCCGGACGAAGCGGCCGCCGATGAAGAGGTCGTAGCGGGCCTGGAGCTTCGGGTCGGCCGTCTCCGGGGCCGGGTCGAACTCCCAGAGGTCGCCGAAGATGAGGCGGGGCGCCGGCCCCGGTCGCCGCGTCGCCATGTCAGTAGCTCTCCGCGGCGTCGCTGAACGCATACGGCGCCTGGTAGGCGCCGGTGCGCTCCTTCTCCAGCTGGCGCAGGAGGTCGTTGAGGAGCGAGCTGGCGCCGAAGCGGTAGCGCTTCGGGGTCAGCCAGGCGTCGCCCAGGGTCTCCTTCACGGCGATCAGGAACTGGAGCGACTGCTTGGCCGTCTTGATCCCGCCCGCCGGCTTCATCCCGATCGCGACGCCGGTGTCCAGGTAGAAGTCGCGGATCGCCTCGATCATGACCTGGTTGTTGCCGAGGGTGGCGTTGAGGGTCGTCTTGCCCGTGCTGGTCTTGATGAAGTCGCCCGGCCGGATGACCTCCATCGCGAGGAAGGAGGCGGCCCGGATGTTGTCGTAGGTCTCGAGCTCGCTCACCTCGAGGATCACCTTGAGCGCGGCGGTGCCGCAGGCCTCGACCACCGCCGCGATCTCGTCCTGGACCCGCGCGAACTCCCCGGAGAGGAAAGCGCCGCGGTTGATCACCATGTCGATCTCGTCGGCGCCGTCGGCGACGGCGCCGCGGACCTCCGCGAGCCGGGTGCGGAGATGGGTCTGGCCGGAGGGGAAGGCGGTCGCGACCGAAGCCACCTTGACCTTGGAGCCGCCGACCCGCGACTTGGCGCGCCGGACCATCGAGGGGTAGACGCAGACCGCCGCGACCGAGGGGGTCGCCGGGTCCTCGTGCGGCCGCAGGGCCTTCTGGCAGAGGGAGTCGACCTTGCCCGGGGTGTCCTTGCCCTCGAGCGTGGTCAGGTCGGTCATGGCGACCGCCATCCGCAGGCCCCAGAGCTTCGCCGTCTTCTTGATGCTGCGGGTGGTGAACTTCGCCACGCGCTCCTCGATCCCCACCTGGTCCACCGAGCCCACCTCTTCGCGGAGGCGGGAGTGGGCGGCGGTCGGGGGGCGGGACGGCATCAAACGACTATCGCTCCCACCGACCCGCAAAACAATTGAAAAACGGCGCGGCCGGCGGCCATCCTCGGCCGTGATCACCCGCTCGGAGCTCCAGCTGCTTCGCTCCCTCCGCGACAAGAAGCACCGGGAGGAACACGGGCTCTTCGCGGTGGAGGGCGAGAAGATCGTCGGCGAGCTGCTCGCGGCGGGCCATCCCTTTGAGCAGATCTACGGCACGCCGGCCTGGGCCGGGCGCAAGACCCACGAGATCGGCCCCGCCGACATGCAGCGGGCGAGCCATTTCCCGACGCCGTCCCCCGTCCTCGCCGTCGGGCGCATCCGCCGCGCCGCGCTGGCGCCGCGGGAGCTGGCGCTAGGCCTCACCCTCGCCCTCGACGGGGTGCAGGACCCGGGCAACGTCGGCACCATCCTGCGGATCGCGGATTGGTTCGGGCTCGCCCGCGTCCTCCTCTCTCCGGGCTGCGCCGACCTGTACTCGGCGAAGGTGATCCAGGCCAGCATGGGCTCCTTCGCCCGCGTGCCGACGTTCGTGGCCCCGCTGGCCGCCGCGCTGGCGGGCTGCCCGGTGCCGGTCCTCGGGTGCGCGCTCGAGGGCGCGGACATCCACACGCTGCCGGTCCCGGCGGCGGCCGTCATCGTGATCGGGAGCGAGGGCCGCGGCCTCTCCGCCGAGGTCGCCGGGCTCATCACTGCCGCGGTCACCATCCCGCGGATCGGCGCCGCCGAGTCGCTGAACGCGGCCGTCGCCGCCGCGATCGTCTGCGACAACCTGCGGCGTCCGCGGACCTGACGCCTACTTGTCGCCCTTGGCGGGCGCCTTGGAACGGCCGCCCTTGCCCGAGCCCGCCGTCAGCACCATCCCGGTCAGGACGCCGACCGCGAACATGGCGTAGTAGATGAGCGCCGCGTCGGTCGTGTACTTCTTCTGCTGCAGCACGGGGAAGTAGAAGTCCGCCGACTGCCGGTTCTCCAGGCCCACGTACAGCATCACGAACAGGACGACCAGGAAGACCACGGTCTTGAAGAAGACTTTGAAGCTCATGGGCGGGAGGCTGGGTCAGGCCTTTGCCGCAGTCAATTCGTCGAACGCCGCCCCGAGAATCCCGCCGAGGCGGTTCGGAAGCGGCGTGGCGAAATCCGGGAACCCTGGGAGGTTCTCGACCGCCACCACCGTCGGCTTGTCCTGGCCGGCGGCGACGGCCTTCTGCACCCGGTCGAGGACGGCCGAGAGGAAGTCGCGCATGACGAGCAAATCGGCGCGGGTGCCGCTGACCCCGAACTTGGGATTGCCGTGGCCGTACAGGTAGACGGCGTCCGCCGGGTAGGCCGCGGCGCAGTCCTCCAGCGCCTTCACCCACCCGCGAAGGGTGGCGCCACCCGGCCGGTCGACGACGGGATACAGCCGGTTGAACACCAGGTCGCCCAGGTGGATGACGTTCGCCTTCTCGAAGATGACGACGGCGTCGCCGCCGGTGTGGGCCGGCCCGCGGAACTCCGCCGTCACGATCTCCCCGCCGAGCTCCCGCCGCCAGACGTCGGGGAAGGTGGTGTCGGCGTAGACCTGCGCCGCCACGGTGGCCGAGGGGTCGACCCGGGGGGCCGCCTCGGCCCGCTGCGCGGCCTCGAACTGGAGCTTCGGCACGTTGGCCTGGGCCACGAGAACCCGGGAGGCCGGCTTGAAGACGACGTTGCCGCCGGTGTGGTCGTGGTGGTGGTGGGTGTTGATCGTGGCGTCGATCGTCCGGCCGCCGATGCCCGGCAGGCCATGGAGGCACGTCAGGGCGGTGTCCGGGAACTGGGTGTCGACCACGACCAGGGAGTCCAGGGAGGCCAGCCAGCCGATCGTGCCGCCGCGGCCCGTGAAGTACCCGACCTCCCGTCGGATTGGCTGGAAATGCGTGATGTCGAGGCGCTTCGGTGCGGCGGCCGTCTGGCCGGGCAGCCGGCGGGCGATCGCCAGGCCGGCCGTGGCGACCAGGGAATGACGGAGGAATTCGCGTCGGTTCATGGGGGGTTGGGACCTGGGCCGGGGCGCCGGGTTGCCTCCCACTGAACCGCCGCGCCCGCGGGCCGGCAATCTTTGCGTGTAACACCGGGGCCGGAACCCGGTTCTAGGGGAAGATAACGATGTTCTCCCATGTCCACCGCCGCCGCCGAAATCCCTGTGCATCCGCCCGCCTACGCGGTTAGATCACGCGCCCTGCCCCCCGTGGACACGACCAGCCCCCTCTCCGACCACGAGCTGATGATCGCCGTCCGCGACGGCGAGCTGGACGCCATGGGCGAGCTCTTCGAGCGCCACCACGGCCCCCTCTTCGGCTACCTGACCAAGCTGACCGGCAACCGCACCGCGGCGGAGGACATCCTCCAGAACGTCTTCCAGCGGATGCTGAAGTACCGCCACACCTACCGCGACGAGGGCAGCTTCACCGCCTGGATGTACCACCTCGGCCGGCGCTGCTCGAGCGACTACTTCCGCAAGGCCAACGCCGCCCCGCTGCCGGTGGATCCCGTCGACCTCGAGGACCGGGCGGACGAGGGCCGCGGGGTGGACGAGGCCGCGGCCGCCAACGACGACCAGGCGCTCCTGCGCCGGGCCCTGGACCGCCTGGACCGCGACGACCGCGAGGTGCTCCTCCTCTCCCGCCTGCAGGAGCTCAGCTTCGCCGAGGTCGCCAACATCCTCGAGTGCTCGGTCGGCGCGGCCCGGGTCCGGGCCCACCGGGCGCTCCGCGCCCTGCGCGACCACTATTTCCAACTCCAGAAGGAGTCCCCCACATGAACTGCACCCAATTCCACGACCAGATGGCGGCCCTGGCCGACGGGAGCCTGGACGAGAAGGCCGCGCCCCCCCTGCGCGCCCACCTGGCGACCTGCCCGTCCTGCCAGCGCGAGTTCGCGAGCCTCAGCCGCACCCTGGAGAAGCTGGACGCCCTGCCCGCCCGCCCGCCGTCCCACCGGATGCGCGCCACCCTGGCGGGGATGATCGAGACGGAGAAGCTGACCCAGCGCCACCAGGCGGGCTGGGCCAGCTCGATCCGCCAGGCGGCCGCCCGCCCGCCGCGCCGCCGCTCCTGGCTCGCGCCCCTGCTGCAGGTCCTCGGCGCCGCGGCCGTGCTGGCCTTCGGATTCTTCCTCGGGGAGCGCAACGCCAACCAGCGCCAGCTCGCCGAGCTGCGCGCCCGGGTGGACACGATGGGCCAGCTGGTCGAGCAGTCCGTCCTGCAGAAGCGGACGGACGGCGACCGCCTGGAGACCGTGCTGAATGCGACCGCGGTCACGAGCCCGAAGCCGGACGAGCGCCTGATCGACGGCCTGATCAACACGATGGCCTTCGACCCGAGCGTGAACGTCCGCCTGAACGCCCTCACCGGCCTCTACGCCCACGCCGACCAGGAAGTCGTCCGGGCCGGCGTGCTCGCCTGCCTGCCCCGCGAGGGCAACCCGCTGGTCCAGGTCTCGATGATCGACTTCCTGGTGGCGGCCCACGCCCGCGAGGCGGGCCCCGTCCTGCGCAAGCTGGCCGCCGACGACAAGGCGGACACCGACGTCCGGGAATCGGCCCGCCGGGCCAGCGAACTCCTTTAACCCCCACCCCTGAACCTCCCTCCCTTTATGAATGCCCTCCGCCTCCCCTCCCTCCTCCTCGCCGCCGCGCTGGCCCTCGGGCCGCTGTGCGCGGCCCACGCCGAGGGGTCGACCTCCACGGTCGCCTTCTCGGATCCCTCCAAGCCCGGCACCCTCAAGGTCCGGATCTTCCACGGCGACCTCAAGATCGAGGGCGCCGACGTGAAGGACGTCACCGTCCGGTCCGACAGCAGCAGCGCCCTGAACCCCACGCCCCGCAAGGACGGGATGCGCGTCCTCTCCACCTCGTCCGGCTACCAGCTGACCGAGAAGGACAACGTCGCCTTCCTCGACTACAGCCGCGACGACGGCTGGTCGGGCGGTTCCTCGGATTTCGAGATCACCGTCCCGAAGAACACCAACCTGATCATCTCCAACACCACCAGCGGCGAGTGCACCTGCTCCAACATCGCCGGCGACATCGACGTCCGGCGGATGGGTGGCGACGTGAAGCTGGAGGAGATCTCCGGCGGCGCGCTGGTCGAGACCATGAATGGCGACGTGACCGTGCGGGTGAAGGCCCTGGCGCCCGGCCGCCCGCTCTCCTTCACCTCGATGCACGGCGAGATCCGGCTGCGGGTTCCAGGCGACGCGAAGGCCAACATCCGCTTCCGCACCCACAAGGGCGTCATCCTGACCAATTTCGACGACAAGTCCCTGGTCACGAAGACCGAGATCGCGCATCCGATGCACCTGCACATGGATATGAAGATTGGGGATGGCAACGCCCCGGCAGCTCCCGCAGCTCCCGCGGCTCCGGTGGCTCCCGACGCCCCGGCGGCGGCCCCGGCTCCCGCCGCCCTGGCCGGCCCCACGGTGACGGTTTCCGACGATTCTGATGACTGGCGCAGCGACGTGCGGGACTCCGTCCGCGAGGCGGCACGGGACGCGGCCGAGGCCGCCCGGGATGCCGCCGAGGCGGTCCGCGAGGGCCTGGCCGAGGCCCACATCGACATGCATGGCGGCATGATGCCCCCCCTTCCTCCCATGACCGGTGGCAAGGTGGTCTCCGGGGTGCTGAACGGCGGCGGGGTCTCGATCGAGGCGGCCACCCTCAACGGTGACATCACCCTCAAGAAGGTCGAATGAGCCCGTTAGTAAAAGACCTGCGAATTCATCCTCACTATTAGCCGACCTAATCGCTAAAGAATTGGTTTCACTCCTAAGCCCTTGGTGCCACGCACCAAGGGCTGTTTCATTCTAAAGATTCGCCCCTTTTAGTCGTATAGGCTTGCGAAGGCGCAGTTATGGCTCCCTATTGGTCGCCGTAACTTTGCTTTCAAGGAACCCAAACGTTCTTTGATGTCAGTCCCGGCCAGCCCCTTCTGGCGGGATCAACAAGACTTTCGGCTGGAGTGCTCCTGCGAGTGGCACTTCGCCCTGTATCGGACTTAAGGCTGTCCCCAAAACTAACACTTTTGGCGGCATGCGCCCAAAAGCCTCATGTCGCCAGAACGCCTTCCACTTGCCGGTGCCAACGCACCGGTGGGAAAAGGGCGCTTAACCATAAGTCAGAAACAGAACTCTCCGCCCCGCGCGGAGTTTAAAACTAGGAAAGCAATGAACAACAAGAACAAGCTCGCACTCCTGCTCAGTCTGGGAGCGCTCCTGCCCTTCGCCGCCTCGGCGAAGACGCTCGAGCAATCCTACCTCGAGACCTGCAAGAAGGGTACCGATATCCCGGTGCCGATCTCCGTGGTTTCACCCCACGTCGACGGCTACGACATCGGTCAGTCCGTCCAGGTGGAGTTCGTCGTCGACACGACGGGCCACACCTCGGCGGTCAGCATCAAGTCTGCCTCGGACCGCGTTCTCGCGGACGCCGTGGTGGATGCGGTCAAGCAGTGGACGTTCACGCCCGCGCTGCGCAACGGGGCCCCGGTCGCGACGAAGGTCGTCCTCCCGGTCCGCGTTGTCCAGGCAGCCCGGCCGGACGTCTTCGTGGCGGCTGACTGATCAGGATCAGGACTAAATAGAGAAACCAACAAAGGGCGCCCTCGTTCGCGGGGGCGCCCTTTTTCATTTCCCGCCCGGGGACCGGTCCGCGCGAGGCATTCCCCGGCTTACGGCCTCGGGAAGAGAGGCTTCCGCGATGGGTATAAACCGTCCTTGCGGGGATGGTATCAAAACGATGCTCTGGAGCGTTTATTTAGTGCCGATAGAAACCCATGCCTCGCCCCCTCCGCCCCTTCTCCGCCATCGTCCAGTGGTTTGACGCCGACTACGCCCCGAACGGCGCCGAGGCGATGCGCCACGAGCCCGACCGGGTGGACTGGGTGCGCTGCATCCCGTTCATCATCCTTCACCTGGGATGCCTCGGCGTCATCTGGACCGGCGCCAGCGGCTTCGCCGTCTGGACCGCGGTGGCCCTCTATTTCCTGCGCATGGCGGCCGTCACCGGCGTCTACCACCGCTACTTCTCCCACAAGACCTACTCGACCTCCCGGCCGATGCAGTTCGTCCTGGCCCTCTGGGGCGGGACGACGGTCCAGCGCGGGCCGCTCTGGTGGGCCTACCACCACCGCCATCACCACCAGCACTCGGACGAGGAGGAGGATGCCCATTCCCCCCACGTCCACGGCTTCTGGTGGTCGCACATCGGCTGGATCACCAGCCGCCGGAACTTCCCGACGGACTACTCCAAGGTCCGCGACCTGCACCGCTACCCGGAGCTGGTGTTCCTGAACCGCTTTGACGCGATCGTCCCGGCCGTCTTCGCCTTCGCGCTCTACGGCCTCGGCGGCTTCCTCCACGCCCACGCGCCGGGCCTGCACACCAGCGCCGCCCAGCTGCTCGTCTGGGGCTTCTTCATCAGCACGACCGCCCTCTTCCATGGCACCTCCTGCATCAACTCGATGGCCCACCTGATGGGCCGCCGGCGCTACGAGACCGAGGACGACTCCCGCAACAGCTTCATCCTGGCCCTGATCACGCTCGGCGAAGGCTGGCACAACAACCACCACCGCTACATGAGCGCGACCCGCAACGGGTTCTACTGGTGGGAGGTCGACCCGACCTACTACCTGCTGAAGGGCCTGTCCTGGACCGGCCTCATCTGGGGCCTGAAATCCGTGCCGGCCGCCGTCCTGGCGGAGGGCGCCCACGCCGACCACCACGAGTCGGTGGCCGCCGCCCGCCGCGCCATTCTCGTGCACCCCGAGTATTCCTCCCTCAAGCGCATCGTGCCCGCCGCCGCCGCCATCGCGGTGGCGACCGTCAACGCGACCCACCTGCCCCACCCGCGGCCGGCCGATGGCCAGGCCATCCACCGGGACGCCTCCCAGGGCGCCCAGGGGCCCGCGGTCGACCCCCGGCCATAACGCTTGAGGGGGCCCTGAGTTTCACGTACCGTACCCCTCCTTGAACGAGCAACCCTCAGCCGAAGCGGCCGCGGCCGCGCGGACCCCGTGGCAGCGCCATGTCATTGACCCGATCGCCGTCCAGCTGACGCAGGGCATCACCCCGGAAAAGATTGCCCTCACGCTCGCCGTCGGCAGCGCCCTCGCCCTCTTCCCGATCCTCGGCACCACCACGCTCCTCTGCATCCTGGCCGGCGTGCTGCTGAAGCTGAACCAGCCCATCATCCAGATGGTGAACGCGCTCTGCACCCCCCTGCACCTGCCGGTGATCTTCCTTGAGTTCAAGGTGGGCAGCTGGCTCTTCCACTCGCCGACGCCCCACCTCGGGATCCTGATGAACCACCTGCTCTGGAGCGACCCGGCCGGCTTCGTCGAGCGTTTCGGCCTGACGGCCCTGCACGCCATCGCGGTCTGGGCCGTCATCGCCCCGCTCTGGGTGCTCGTGCTCTACGTCCTGGCGCTCCCGGTGCTGCGCGAGGCCCTGCGCCGCCGGGCGACCATCGTCTCGCAGCCGGACTGCCCGCCGCCGGTCCACCCGATTCCCTAAGCTACGGGCGCCGGGCGTACCGGCGCAGCGTCCGGAGCGCGACCTCGAACTCCCGCGGGAGCGGGGCCACCACCTCGACCGGGGCGCGGGTGCCCGGGTGGGTGAAGCCCAGCAGGCTGCCGTGCAGGGCCAGCCGCCCGATGAGGGGCCGTTCCGCCTCCCGGCCCTTGTATCCCCGCTTGAAGTCGGAAAGGAGGAGCTTCTCCTCGGCGTCGCCGTAGAGCGGGTCGTTGAGGACCGGCGCGCCGACGGCGGCCAGGTGCACGCGCACCTGGTGGGTGCGGCCGGTGAGCGGCCGGCACTCGAGCCAGGCAAACCGGCCGAAGGTCTCGAGGACCCGGAAGGTCGTCAGCCCCGGCTTGCCGCCGCTCCGCCGGTAGATGCGCACCCGCCCCGGCGCGGTGGGGTCCGGCCCGATGTCCAGGTCGACCGTGAATTCCGGCGCCAGGAGGCCGGCGGCGCCGCGGGTCCCCGGGGGCGGCTGCGCCGCCGGGTCGGCCAGTGCCACCACCGCCACGGCGAGCTGCACCTTGCGCACGGTCTTCGACTGGAACTGGCCGCTCAGGAAGTCCAGGGCGGCCTTGGTCTTCGCGCACAGGACGACGCCGCTCGCCTCGGTGTCCAGCCGGTGGACGGCCGCAAAGGCCTCCCCGTAGCGGGGCCGGGCGAGACCGAGGAGGGAGGCCGCGGCCTTCCGGTCCGCGGGCCCGGGCGCGACCGGCAGGCCGCTCGGCTTGTCGAAGGCGACGAGGTCGTCGTCCTCCAGGAGGATGTCGGGCAGGGTCATGGGGCGGCGGCCAGTTAGGCGCTTCCCGGCCGCCACCGCCAGCGTTTCGGCGCGGAAAACGCCTGGGCCGGCCGCCCCCCCGCCTGAATTCGCTTGCGGCCAGCCGCGCCGCCGGACGCTGTGGAGCCACTGGTCCCCAAATGGCAGCCCTTCCCAAAGCCTTCCTGACGGTCGGCGCGAGCTTCCTGTCGGCGCGCGCCGCCACCCGGCTGGTCGCCCAGGCCGACGCCGAGCCCGTCCAGAAAGCCGTATTTAAGGAGCTGATACCCAACCTCGCCCAGGGCTTCGTCTGGTCCAGCCTCGGCGTCGAGGCGGCGATGGGCTACGACGACTTCCGCTCCCGGGTGCCGGTCCAGACCCACGCGGACCTGGCCCGGCACATTGACAGCATGCGCCGGGGCGCCGAGGACGTGCTCTGGCCGGGCCGGTGCGTGATCTTCGCCCGCAAGGCCGGGACGACCCCCGGGCCGCCGCGGCTGATCCCGGTCACCGAGGCGATGCTGGGGCACTTCCGCAAGGCCGGGATCGAGTCCATGCTCTGGTACACCGCCCGGGTCCGGAACACCGAGGTCTACCGCGGGAGGCACCTCCACCTGGGCGGCTCGACGGCGCTCGAGCCCATCGGCGAGCCCGGCGGCCCGGAGGCATTCGCGGGCGACCTGGGCGGCATCCGCTCGCTCAACCTCCCGACCTGGGCGGAAAAGCACCTCTACGAGCCGGGGACGGAGATCGCCCAGATGACGGACTGGACCGCCAAGCTCGCGGCCGTGGTGGAGCGGACCTATCCCCTCGACATCAGCCTCCTCGAAGGCATGCCGAACTGGATCGTCCTCCTCGCGGCGGCCATTCGCGAGCGCGCCGCCCAGGAGGGCAACGCGGCGCCCAACCTCCAGGCCGTCTGGCCCCGCCTGGAGTGCCTGGTCCACGGCGGCGTGCCGATCGCCCCCTTCCAGGATGAGCTGCACACCCTCCTCGGCCCCAAGGTCGCCTTCCACGAGGTGTACCCGGCCGCCGAGGGGCTGATCGCCGCCCAGGACGCCGACTCGGCCGCGGGCCTGCGCCTCATGGCCGATGCCGGGATCTTCTTTGAGTTCCTGCCGATGGCCGACTACGAGCCCTCCCGCATCCACCTGCTGGGGCCCAAGGCGGTGCCGATCGGCGGGGTGAAGGCCGGAACCGACTACGCCGTGCTCCTGACGACGCCGGCCGGCCTCGCCCGGTACTTCATCGGCGACGTGGTGCGCTTCACCTCCACCCGCCCCCCCCGGCTCCTCTATGTCGGGCGGACCGAGCTGAGGCTCAACGCCTTCGGCGAGAACGTGGCCGAGAAAGAGGTGACCGACACGGTCGTGGGCATCTGCCGGCGCAACGGCTGGACGATCGCCGGCTTCCATGTCGCGCCCTTCTTCACCCCGTCGACGACCGGCAATGCCCCGGGGCGCCATGAGTGGTGGGTGGAGCTCCACGCCGGCACCGCGATCACGCCGACGGGGCCGATCATCGCCGCCGAGCTCGACAAGGCGCTCATCCAGCACAACCCCGGCTACGCCGCGAAGCGGTCCTCCGGGGCCCTCGAGGCGCCCTACGTGCGCCTGGTCATGCCCGGGGTCTTCGAGCAGTGGATGCGCCACCACGGCAAGTGGGGCGGCCAAAACAAGATGCCGCGCTGCAGCAGCGACCGCGCGATCGCCGACGAGCTCGGAAAGGCGCTGCAATTCGCAAAAGACTGACGCGGGCTGGCACGCGTGATGCTTCTACCGGGCATCCTGCGCAAAGCAGGGTTTTGGGTAGTATCGAGCCGGCGTAAGCCGGTCAGACTAATAGCGGGGCCGGCGTTAAGGGGTTATCGCCGGCCCCGCGCCATTTAAGGCGCCGGCGGATTGAGGACCGCCACCAACTCCTGCTCGAACGCCGCAGCCGGCTCGCGCCCCACCTTCTTCGCGCGGATCTTCCCGTCCCGGTCGATGATGTAGGTGGTCGGGTAACCCTGGTTGACGTTGAAGCTCGGCTGGATCTCGTCGTCGGCCATCACGATCAGGTAGTTGATCCCGAACTTCTTCACGAAGGCCTTAACCGCCGGGATGGAATCGTCCCCATCCACCGAGATGCCCACGAACACCACGTCGTCGGCATACTTCTTCTGCAGCGCGATATAGCCCGGGATCTCCGTCCGGCACGGCGGGCACCAGGTGGCCCAGAAGTCGACCACCAGCACCTTGCCCTTGAACTGGGACGACTTGACCTCCTTGCCGTCCACGTCCCGCAGCGTCCAGACCGGGGCGGGAACCGGCGGCGTGACGGTCTTGGCGCCCAGGGGGGCGGCGGCGAGGAGCAGCAGGGCGAGGAGGAGGGACGGGGCCGATTTCATGGGCAGGGGGCGGCGGGGGCCGCCCCGCCGAGAATCGCACAGCTGGGGTCGGTTCGCAACCTACGCCAGCCGGCTGTCCGGCAGGTCGAGCGCGAGGATGTCGATGAACTTCTTCATCGCCGGCGTCAGCACCCGGCCCTTGCGGTGCAGGATCGCGAGCGGGCGGGTGAATTCCCCGCCCTTGATCTTCAGCGCCACCAGGGTTCCCTGCTTCGCCTCCTGCAGGACCGTCGCCTGGGGGACGATCGCGATCCCGTGGTCGATCTCGACCGCGCGCTTCACCGTCTCGATGTTGTCGAACTCCATCACCGTCTCGATCTCCAGCTTCTGGTCCCGGAAGATCTGGTCGACCGCCTTGCGGGTCGGGATGTCCGGGTCGAAGCCGATGAACTTCTGGCCGGCCAGCTCCGTGACGTTCACCTCGGTCCGCTTGGCCAGCGGGTGGTGCGGGCTGCAGATCACGATCAGCTGGTCGTTGCGGAAGGGGATGTTCTCGATCTGGCGCAGCTTAGTCGGGAACGCGACCAGGCCGAAGTCGACGCAGTTGTGCAGGATGTCCTCGTACACCAGGTTCGAGCGCCGGTACTCCACCCGCACGTTCACCGAGGGGAAGTCGTGCAGGAACTTCTTGATGTAGGCCGGCAGCTCGTGGAGCCCGATCGAGTAGATGGTGGAGATCCGGATCGTGCCGCTGACGATCTTCTTCATCTCCTGGAGCTCGGAAAGCAGCGTGTCGTAGGCGTGGAGCACGTCCTTGGCCGACTCATACACCTTCTGGCCCTCGCGGGTCAGCTGGAACTGCTTCTGGCTCCGGTCCACCAGGAGGGTCTTGAAGTGCCGCTCCATCGCCCGGGCCTGCTGGCTGACGGCCGACTGGGTGATGCTGTTCAGTTTGGCGGATTTGGAGAAGCTCTTCGTCTCCACGAGGTCCGCGAAGATTTTGAAGTTTTCGATTTGCATGATTAGCCCGCGTTGTTGACCTCAGACTACCGGGAGGGCGGGTTTGGTAAACCCTGAATTAGTTCATCTAACGATCGGCATGTTTCCGGACTACGAGGAATTCAAGCGCAGGGCCGACGCCGTCCAGGCCCGGATCGAGGCCGCCTGCGTGCAGGCGGGCCGGGATCCGGCCGGCCTCGCGCTCCTGCCCGTGACCAAGTTCCACCCGCCGGCGGCGGTCGAGTACGCGGCGCGCTACGGCCTGCGCGCCGTGGGCGAGAACCGGGTGCAGGAGGGGATCGACAAGCGCGGCCAGGTCCAGGCCGTGGTCGACTGGGAGCTGATCGGCCACCTCCAGTCGAACAAGGCCCGCCTGGCGGCGGAGCATTTCGACCGCATCCAGAGCGTCGACAGCGTGAAGCTGCTCGGCCTCCTCGACCGCGCGGCCGCCGAGCTGGGCAAGACATTGCCCATTCTGCTCCAGGTGAACGCCGGCCACGACCCGGCCAAGTCCGGCATCGAGCCCAGCGCCGCCGGCGCGCTGCTCGAGGCCGCGCTCGCCCGCCCCCACCTGCGGGTCGAGGGGCTGATGACGGTGGCGCCGCTGGCCGACGACCCGGACGTCGCGCGCCGGACCTTCGAGAACCTGCGCGCGCTGCGCGACACGCTGGCGGCCAAGACCGGCCGCGCGCTGCACACGCTCTCGATGGGAATGAGCGGCGACCTCGAGGCCGCGGTGGCCGCGGGGAGCACCCTGCTGCGCGTCGGCTCGGCGCTTTTCGGCGCGCGCTGACAAGTAGCGAGGCAAATATTCACTGAGTTTTTTTGTTCAGTGTTGCCACACGCAACCAAACCCGATTCCACTTGTGAGCGTGGAAATGGAAACCATGCCGCCCGCGGAGAAAGAAGCGCTGCTGAGCCTTCTCGACGACCCGAGCCCCACTGTCCGGCGCGCCCTGCTCGCCCGGTTTTCCGCCCACGGCGCCGCCGCCGCCCACCTGCTGCAGGAGATCGCCCACAGCTCGAACCGGGTCCTGGCGCGCCACGCCACCTGGTTCATCGAGGAGCTGAAGCTCACCGACCCGGTGAGCGAGTTCCGCTCCTTCATCCGCTCGCTCAACTATGAGCTCGAGACCGGCACCCTGCTGCTCGCCCGGACGGTGAACCCGCAGCTGGACGTGGCGGAATGCCGCGCCGAGATCGACGAGATGGCCGCGCGCTGCCGGGAGCTCATCTCCGAGCCCTCCTCCAACCGCGAGAAGTGCCGGGTGATCAACCGGGTCCTCTTCCACGAGTGGGGCTTCCGCGGCAACGTCGAGCAGTACACCGACCCGATGAACAGCTTCATCGACAAGGTGCTGACCCGCCGCAAGGGCATCCCCATCTCGCTCAGCGTGCTCTATCTCCTGGTCGGCGAGCGGCTGGGCCTGCCGCTGGAACCGGTCGGGCTGCCGGGCCACTTCGTGGTCGGCTGCTATTCCGACGAGGCGCCCTTCTTCATCGACCCGTTCGACCAGGGCCTCTTCCGCGACGCGGACGAGGTGTTTGCGCTGCTGCGCTCGAACCACATCGCCCCCAAGCCCTCCGACCTGGCGCCGACGACGGTGCGCGAGGTGCTCTGCCGCAGCTGCCGGAACCTGGCGAACCACTATTCGGCGGCGAGCGACCTCGCGCGCGCGCAGATCTTCTCGGAGTTCGCGGACGAGTTCGAGGCGACGCACGAGCGCTACCTCCAGTCCTGAACCCGGTCCTCACCCTCTCCACGCTGGGGAGCTGGGCGCATGACGGCGAGGGGCTGGCGGTCATCGGCCATCCCGTCGGCCACTCGCTCAGCCCCGCGATGCACAACGCCGCCCTGGCCCACCTGGCCGGGCGCGACCCCCGCTTCGCCACCTGGCGCTATGTCGCCCTGGACTGTCCTCCGGGGGACCTCGCCGCCGCGCTGTCCGCGCTCCACGCCCGCGGCTTCCGCGGCGTCAACCTGACCGTCCCGCACAAGGTCCTGGCCGTCGGGATGGTCCGGTCCATCGAGCCCGCCGCCGCCGCGGCCGGCGCGGTCAACACCCTGCGGCGGGAGGAATCCGGCTGGCGCGGCTTCAACACCGACGGGTATGGCCTGGCGCGGTCGGTCCGCCAGGACCTGGGGATCGAGCTGCGGGGCACGCCGGTGATCATCGCCGGCGCCGGCGGGGCCGCCCGGGGCGCGGCCCTCGAGTGCCTGCGGGCCGGCTGCGCCGCCCTGTGGGTCGTGAACCGCTCCCCCGCCAACCAGACCGCCCTGCTCGAGCAGGTGCGGTCCCTGGCCGGAGCGATCCCGCTGGCCGGCCTCGGCCCCGACGACCCGGTGCCGGAATTCCCGCCGGGCACGCTGCTCATCAACGCCACCAGCGCCGGCCTGCGCGCCTCGGATCCTTCCCCGGTGGTGCTCGCCCGGCTGGCCGGGGTCAGCGCGGTCTATGACATGATCTACAACCCGCCGCGGACCCGGCTCCTGGACGAGGCCGCCGCGCTCGGCCTGCGGACCCAGAACGGGCTGGGGATGCTGGTGCACCAGGGCGCGAAGGCCCTGGAACTCTGGACCGGGGCGCCGGCCGAAGAACTGGCGCCCATCATGCGGGCGGCGGCGGCGAAGGCACTTGGCTCGGCCCCCGGCTCCGGTGCAGACTCGGGGCCATGATCGGCACCCTGTCCCTCGTGCGGGAACTGCACCCCTGGTTCTTCCCGGGGATCGCGTTCGCGCTGGGCGCCTGCATCGGGAGCTTCCTGAATGTGGTCATCTACCGCGTGCCGGCCGGCAAGTCGATCGTCTACCCCGGGTCGACCTGCGGCTGCGGCCAGCCGATCGCCTGGTATGACAACCTCCCCATCCTTTCCTGGCTCATCCTGCGGGGGCACGCCCGCTGCTGCGGCCGGCCGTTCTCGGTCCGGTACCCGTTTGTCGAACTGCTGACGGCCGGCCTCTTCCTCGCCGCGTGGCTCAAGATGCCGCCGGCCGTCGCGGTCTGCGGCTGGGTCTTCCTCGGCTCGCTGGTCTGCGCCACCTTCATCGACCTGGACCACATGATCATCCCCGACGCCTTCACGATCGGGCTGGCGATCGAGGGGCTGCTCCTCTCCGGCCTGGTCCCGGCGCTGCACGGCCAGCACAGCGGCTACTACCTGGTCGACAGCCTGCGGTCCGTCTCCGCCTCGCTGGTCGGCATCATCGCCGGCTCCGGCATCGTGCTCTGGATCGCCCTCATCGCGGAGGCGCTGCTCAAGAAGGAGGCGATGGGCTTCGGCGATGTGAAGTTCGTCGGCGCCATCGGGGCTTTCTGCGGGTGGCACGGCGCCATCTTCAGCGTCTTCGGCGGCGCCGCCGTCGGCACGGTCTGGATCGGGATCGCGCTCGCCTGGCAGAAGCTGGCCGGCAAGCCGGCGGCCGCCGCCCCCCGGGCCGAGACCCCCGAGGGCGCGCCGGCGGACATCGGCCTCGGCGTGCACGTCCCCTTCGGGCCCATGCTCGCGGTCGCCGGCGGCCTCTACTTCCTCTGCCTGCGCGGCTGGGTCGACGCCTGGTTCGAGCAGCTCACGTCCCTGCTGTGACCAGCGAGGCGCCGTCCTCGGTCCGCGCGTGGATCACCTCGAGGCGCGAGCTGAACTTCAGGAAGTAGGCCTCGGAGACCCGCTCGGCCGAGGCGGAGGTGAAGTCCCCGTTCGTCAGCGCCATCGCCGCGCCGCCGAAGCCGCCGCCGGTCAGGCGGGCGCCGAAGACCCCCTTCTCCTCCTCCAGCCGGTCAACCAGGAAGTCGAGCTCAGGGGTGCTGTTCTCAAACCAGGTCTTCGAGCTGCGGTGGGAGGCGAGGAGCAGCTTGCCGAGGGCGCGCAGGTCGCCGGCGCGGAGCGCGGCCACCGCCTGCGCCACCCGGGCGATCTCGTCGATCACGTGGCGGGCGCGCTTGTAGGACGCCCGGGAGAGCCGCGTCTCGGCGGCGGCCAGCATCGCCGGGGTCGCCGCCACGAGCTGCGGGACGCCGATCACGCGCGCCGCCTCCAGGCACTCCTCGTGGCGGGTGGCGTAGAGGCCGTCGATGAGGGCGTGCTTGGTGTGGGTGTTGAAGATCCAGAAATCGCCGCCGGCGGGCAGCGGCACGGTGTCGAACTTGGGCACCTGGCAGTCGATGTAGACCAGGTGGTCCTTCCGCCCGAAGCTGGAGATGCCCTGGTCGAGGATTCCGCAGGGAACGCCGACAAACTTATTCTCGGCCCGCTGGCCGAGCTGGGCGAGGGCCGTGCGGCTCACGGTGGCGCCCACGGACTTCAGGAAGGCGAGGCCCGACGACAATTCGATCGCGGCGCTGCTGCTCAGGCCCGCGCCCGCCGGCACGTTGGACATCGCCAGGTAGTCGAAGCCCGCCAGGACGGGATGGCCCGCCTCGCCGATGGCCAGCAGGACCCCGAGGGGATAGTTGACCCACGAACTGGCGCCGGTCTGGCGCTCGGCCGCGCTGGCCGGCAACGCCACGAGCCCGGACCGCCCGTCGCTGGCAAACCGGCGCGGCCCATCCGGGCTGCGGGCCACCGCCACCCAGACCGACCGGTCGATGGCTGCGCCCAGCACCAGACCGCCGTTGTAGTCGGTATGGTTGCCGATGACCTCGATCCGGCCCGGTGCCCGGGCGACGACCTCGGGCTCGCGTCCGAAGACGGCGCGAAACCGTTCGAGCAGCGCGCCCCTCATGGGTCAGCGGAGCCCGCGGAGGCCGGCACCCGCCTTGAAGCGCACGAGCTTCATGGCCGGGATGCGCATCGGCTGGCGCGTGTGGGGGTTGAAGCCCTTGCGCGCCGCCCGCTGCGCCACCGTGAAAGTGCCGAAGCCGACGAGGCTGACCTCGGAATCCTTCCGCAGGCCCTTCTTCACCGCCTGCAGGACCGAATCCGCCGCCCGCTCAGCCGCCGCCCGAGAGGTTCCTTCCCCGAGCAGCCTGTGGACCTCGGTCACGAGTTCAGCCTTGTTCATCGCTTTTCGGGAAACAAGGGCCTCGTATCGCCGCGGTCAAACGCAATCCCGGCGCCCTACGTAGAGAGCGTGACGACGGCCGGGCCCCCGCTTTCGAGGGCCAGGGCGGCGCCGGCCGACGCCGTCCCCACCGGGACCAGGGCCAGCCCCTCGAAGCCGTCCGGCCCCGCGGCGACGGAGCGCAGCTCGCCCTCCCGGGCGGCCCCGTTCCAGAGGGCGGCCGGAGGGACCGGGGCGGTCCCCGGGCCGGCGACCCTCACCAGGGTGCGGCGCACCCGGCCCAGGGCCTTGACGCGGGCCATCACCTCCTGCCCCAGGTAACAACCCTTTGAATACGAGATGGCAACCGCATCGAGCCCCCCCTCGTTGGGCAGGTCGGCCGGACCGATGTCCACCGGCACCCGGGGGATCACCGCGCGGATCCGCCGCAATTCCATCTCCGCATCGGACACCTTGCGCCGCCCGGCCCCGAACCCGCTCGCCGCGTCCTGGGCCGCCCGGGGATAGAGCCATTCCCAGGTTTCCACGCCGCCCCGGCGCCCGGGAAAGCCGAAGCCCGGCAGGCCCGCTGCGCCCAGGACTTCGCCCGCCCCGCTCCCCATGAGGGCCATCCCCGCCCAGGCCCCGGTTTCGTCCTGGATTTCCACCTCGTCGGCGATCACGTGGTCGGACAGGTGCTGGCCCAGCGTACTGCCGTCCGAATACAGGCTCGCGATCCAGTAGCCCGGGCCGTTCCGGCGACGCACCACCGTCGAATCCGCCAGCACCCGCCCCCTGCGGTCCAGCCAGAGGCCATAGGCGGATTCGCCTTCCGCCAGCTTGCTTAAGTCGTTGGTAAATTGGCCTTGTAGAAAAGTCGCTGCATCCTCCCCGGTCACCCGGAGCAGCGTTCCCGGGGCGTAGGGGTGAAAGAGGATTTCCGGGTCGATTTTCATCGAATCTAAGAGACTTGTTATTAGCCGGTTAGCAATCACCCGATAGATATCATGACGGTTTTCTTGACGCTGCCGGCAAAAGGACTACCTATGAAGCAGTTGATTTTTCCACTTCTCCCGCCTAGCGGGAGTTTTGGGGTAAATAAGAAAGCAAAGGCGGGCCGTCTAGGGGTAGGCGGCCCGCCACTTTTTTTGCCCAAATCCTGGGGTCAATCCCAATCCCCGCCAAAATCCCTTGCCGCCCGGACCGATGCGGGCTTTTTCACGGGACCCCATGCAAAGAACGTCGGACATCAATGTCGTCGAGACCCGCCTGCTGCCGTCGCCGGCCGAGCTTCTGGCGGAGATCCCGAAGTCCGAGACGCAGGCCGACTTCGTCAGCCGCGCGCGGCAGGACATCCACCGGCTCATCTTCACCGACGACCGCCGCCACCTGCTGATCGTCGGGCCCTGCTCGATCCATGACGTCGCCGCCGGCCGCGACTATGCGCGGCGCCTGGCGGCGCTGGCGCGGGAGGTCTCCGACCGCGTCATGATCGTCATGCGGGTCTACTTCGAGAAGCCCCGCACGACCGTCGGCTGGAAGGGCCTGATCATGGACCCGCACCTCGACGGCTCGCACGACATCGCCGCCGGCCTGCGCCTCGCCCGCTCGTTCCTGCGCGACGTGCTCGACCTCGGCCTGCCGACCGCCACCGAGCTCCTCGACCCGATCACCCCGCAGTACATCGCCGACCTGGTCTGCTGGTCCGCCATCGGCGCGCGCACCGCCGAGTCCCAGACGCACCGCCAGATGGCCTCCGGGCTCTCGATGCCGATCGGCTTCAAGAACGGCACCGACGGCTCGGTGCCGACGGCCATCAACGCGATCCGGGCCGCCTCCCAGCCGCAGACCTTCCTCGGCATCAACCTGGACGGCGGCGCGTCCGCCGTCGTGACGGCCGGCAATCCCAACTGCCACATCGTGCTGCGGGGCGGCGCGTCCGGTCCCAACTACGCGGCGGCCGACATCGCGCGCACCGAGCAGCTGCTGGCGGCCGCCGGCCTCTGCAAGTCCATCCTGGTCGACTGCTCGCACGACAACTCGGCCAAGAAGCCGGAGCGCCAGCCCGAGGTCATGCGCGAGCTGCTGGCCCAGATCGCGCGGGGCAACACCTCCATCATGGGCTCGATGATCGAGAGCAACCTTGTGGCGGGCAGCCAGCCCTTCCCCCAGCCGGTCGCCCGCCTGCGCTACGGCCAGTCGATCACCGACGGCTGCATCGACTGGGCGACCACGGAGGGGCTGATCCGCGAGGCGCACGCCGCCCTGGCCCGCCGGCCCTAGGGCGGCCGGCATTTCCGCCGTGCGCTCGGCCGGGGAAGTGCTACCGTGACTCCCCCATGAAGTCCCCCCTCCACGTGGCCGTGACCGGCGCCGGCGGCCAGATCGGCTACTCCCTCCTGTTCCGCATCGCCTCGGGCTCGATGTTCGGGGCCGACCAGCCGGTCGTGCTCCACCTGATCGAGATCGAGCCCGCCCTCCCCGCCCTAGGCGGCGTGGTGATGGAGCTGCAGGACTGCGCGTTCCCCCTCCTCCAGGGGGTGGTCGCCACCTCCTCGCTGGCCGAGGGCTTCAAGGGCGTCCACTGGGCGCTGCTCGTCGGCTCGGTCCCGCGCAAGGCCGGGATGGAGCGCAAGGACCTGCTCGGCATCAACGGGAAGATCTTCACCGGCCAGGGGCAGGCCATCGCCGCCCACGCCGACCCGGGCGTGCGGGTGCTGGTGATCGGCAACCCCTGCAACACCAACTGCCTGATCGCGATGAACAACGCCAGGGCGGTGCCGGCCGCGCGCTGGTTCGCGATGACGATGCTGGACCAGAACCGCGCGGTGGCGCAGCTGGCGCTGAAGTCGGGTTCCCCGACGTCCGCGGTCTCGAACCTCGCCATCTGGGGCAACCACAGCTCCACCATGTATCCGGATTTCTACAACGCCCGAATCGGCGGGAAGCCGGCGCCGGACGCGATCAGCGACGAGGCCTGGTTCAAGGACACCTTCCTGCCCACCGTCCAGCAGCGCGGCGCCGCCATCATCAAGGCGCGCGGCCTGAGCTCGGCGGCGTCGGCCGCCAACGCCGTCGTGGACACGGTCCGGGCCCTCACCACCCCGACCAGGGCCGGCGACTGGTTCAGCGTCGCGGTCTGCTCCGACGGCTCCTACGGGATCGAGAAGGGCCTGATGTACTCCTACCCGATCCGCAGCGACGGCGCGCAGTGGGAGATCGTCCCGGGGTTGCCGCTCACCGACTTCTCCCAGTCGAAGATCGTCGCGACCGAGAACGAGCTGAAGGAGGAGAAGGCCCTGGTGGCCGAGCTCCTCCCCAAGTAGCGCCGGCTACAGCCGCGACTTCAGCTGGCGGGCCCGCAGGATCGCGGCCTCGAGGTCGGGGCCCTGGACCGTGAAGTGCCCCATCTTGCGCCCCGGGCGCGGCTCCGGCTTGCCGTAGAGGTGCAGCCGCGCCGACGGGTCGGCGAGGATCGGCTGCCAGTCAGGGTCGGCCACCGGGGCGCCGTTCTGCCAGGACCAGGCGTCCCCGAGGATGTTCACCATCACGGTGGGGTTGCGGGCGCGCGCCGGCCCCAGCGGCAGCCCGCAGATGGCCCGGACGTGCTGCTCGAACTGGCTCATCTCCGCGCCGTCGAGCGACCAGTGGCCGGAGTTGTGGGGCCGCGGGGCCAGCTCGTTCACGATCAGCTCCCCCCCGGTGGTGAGGAAGAGCTCGACCGCCAGGAGCCCGACCACCCCGAGGCTGGCGGCGACCTGCACCGCCATCCGCCGGGCCTCGGCCTCGACGAAGGGGGGAATCCGCGCCGGCACGATCGACATGTCGAGGATGTGGTTGGTGTGGAGGTTCTCGGCCGCGGGGAAGGTGCGGGTCTCCCCGGCGCGGTTGCGGACGCAGATGACCGAGAGCTCGCGCTCGAACGGCACCCACTGCTCGACCACGCACCGCCGGCCCCGGAAGATCGCGACGGCCTGCTGCAGCTCCTGCGCGGTGGCGATCTTCATCTGGCCCTTGCCGTCGTAGCCGAAATCCGCGGTCTTGACCACGCAGGGCAGCCCGAGCTGCTCGACCGCGCGGGCGATGTCGCCCTCCAGGGCCTCCGCGTACGGCGCGTGCGGGAAATTGTTCGAGTGCAGCCACGCCTTCTCGCGCCAGCGGTTCTGGCAGACGTGAAGGATGGCGGGCGAGGGGTGCAGGTCGACGGCGGCCTCGACCACCTTCAGCGCCGCGGCCGGGATGTTCTCGAACTCGTAGGTGACGATGTCGACCGACTGCGCGAACTCGTCCAGCGCCGCGGCGTCCTCGTAGGGCGCGCAGGTCGAGAAGTCCGCGACCGCCGCGGCCGGGCTCGGCTGGGCCGGCTCGTAGACATGCACGCGGTAGCCGAGCGACTGCGCGGCCTGGGCGAACATCCGCCCCAGCTGGCCGCCCCCCAGCATCCCGATGGTTCGTCCCGGGGCGATCACGGCAGGCGGGCCTTGAGGACCTTCCGCGTCTGCGCCGCCCGCCGGGCCGCGAGCGCCCGCGCGATCGCCGGGTGCGCATCGGCCAGGATTGAGGCGGCGAACAGGCCCGCGTTCACCGCGCCGGCCCGGCCGATCGCGAAGGTGGCGACCGGGATCCCACCCGGCATCTGCACGATGGAGCAGAGCGAGTCCAGGCCCTTCAGCGCGGCGGTCTCGACCGGGACCCCGAGCACGGGCAGCGCGGTCAGCGCCGCCGCCATGCCCGGCAGGTGCGCGGCCCCGCCGGCGCCGGCGATCAGGACCTTGAGGCCCCGCGCGGCGGCCGCTCCCGCGTACTCGTAGAGGAGGCGCGGGGTCCGGTGGGCGCTCACCACCCGCCGTTCAAAGGGGACGCCCAGCTCCGCCAGCACCTCCACCGCGTGGCGCATCGTCTCCCAGTCGGAGGTGCTGCCCATGATCACCCCGACCAGCGGGGCCGGTCGGGACGGGCGTTTCGGGGCCGCGGGGCGGGAAGGTGCCATCGGGAAGACGGCTACCTTGCAACCCCGCGGCCCGAGTTCAACCGCCTTCTGTCAGACCAGCGGCGCGGCCTTGGGCAGCCGCACCACGACCGTGCCGGCAATCTTGTCGTGCCAGGCCTGCCGGTCCCGGTCGAAGGCGATCCAGATGAAGCCGAGCCCCAGGATGACCAGGGAAATGAAGCAGCCCAGGGCCCGCACGATGGCGGTCGGCCAGTCCACCGGCCGGGAGTCGAGGCGGACGACCTTCAGGCCGAAGATGATGCCGCCAAGGGTCGCGCCCTTGAACTTCCAGAGGACCGCCCCGTAGCCCGCCAGGACAAACAGCATCATGCCGTGCATCTGGGTGACCACGCCGATGAGGACCGCGTCGATCAGCAGCGCGACCATCCGGATCCAGAACCCGGCCCGGGGCAGCAGGGCCTCCACGCCGTGCGCCGGCACGGCGGCAATGACCGGGGGCAGGACCCCCGCCGGCGGGGCCGTAACGACCGGGATCGGGGCCGCCAGCAACGGGGCCGCCGGATCGACCGGCGGGGCCGACGGGGTGGGGGCGCCCTGGTCGGGGGCCGGGACGGCCAGGCCGGCCTCCACCGCCGACCCGGGGGCGGCCGGAGGCGCCGGGGGAACCGAAGGCGGATGCACCGCGACCGATTCCCGCACCGGAGCCAGGACGGTGGCCATGGCGCAGGAGAACGAGAGGAACATCACCACGATCCAGAGCAGGATGCCCAGCACCGGGATCAGGTAGAAGAGGCACATGATGAAGCCGCCGACCAGGGTGGCGAGGGCCGGGTGGGTGGCGCGGCCCACGATGGGGCGGCCGATGAGGGCGAAGATCGAGGCCTTGCCGAAGATGCACGCGCAGAAGATGGCCAGCGGCAGCACCACGAAGGCAATCGGGATCCCGACCACGGTTACGAGGAGGAGGATGAACACCACCGGGATCGCAATCACCGACAGGACGCCGGTCAGGATCGTCACGCCGGGCCGGTGGGCCAGGGTGTCGCCGCACTTGCGGACGCCCCCGGGAAAGACCAGGGCGATGAGGCTGTAGAGCAGCAGTTGCGCGACCGCCAGGATCCAGAACAGGTGCAGGTGGGGCCCGATCGCGAGCGGGCGGCCCATGCTGATGCCGTTTTGCCACCAGGAGGAGACCTCGGAATCCTCGCCGAAATTGATCCCGTGATTCTGGCGGACGACGTTGCCGCCGACATAGGCGCCCGGGTCCTTGTTGAGGATGCCGCCGACCACGACGACGTTGCCGTCCACGTGCGCATGGGGCCCCAAGCGCATCGTGCCGAGGACAGCCACGACGTTGCCGTGGACGGTGCCGTCAATGCGGCTGTGGCTGCCCAGGACGGAGACGGCGTTGCCCTGGACCGTCCCGTCGACCGCGACCGGCCCAAGGACGGCGACGACGTTGCCCGGGATGTTCTCATTGGCGCCTACGTAAGCCTCGTCGTCGACCGCAACCCGGTTGCCGTCGTCGTCATCGCCACCGTTGCCATGCTTGTGGTGCCGCCGGGTGGGCTCCGCCGTGGGCGTGGGTGTGCGGGTCGCCTCGGGCGTCCGGTCGAGGGTTGCCTCGGGCGTGGGCGACGGCGCGGCCCCGATCTCATGCAGGGGCGCCTCCGGCGTCGGGCTCGGGGCCGGGGCCGGGTCGGCGCCGAATGCATCGGCGAGGGGAAGGAGCGCCGCGAGCAGGAATGCTGCCGGGAGCGGGAGGAAGCGGGAATTCATGGCGGGGGGTTTCAGGCGTTCGGGGTCGGGGTAGAGAAGGCCCGGTAGGTGGCGGCGCCCAGCGTGGCCAGGGCGGCGTAGCTGACCGCCAGCCCCGCGCCGATCGCGTAGAGCCAGAAGGCCGGGATGTAGGAGACGATCGAGAGCACCCGGTCCCGCCCGATCACCGCCACGTCGCGGATGAGGGCGAACCAGGTGAAGGAGTGGGAGACGGTGCCGGAGACCGCATGGGCCTCGGGGCTCTGGCCGAGCACGAAGATCCCGGCAACCACGGCGGCGGCGGCGGCGGCGGACAGGCCGTAGAAGGATACCCGGGCGGCCGCCGGCCAGTGGGTGAAGGAGGTCCGCCACCACGGCAGGGCGGCGCGGCGGGCGATCTCGGCGAGCACGCGGGCCTCGAGGCCGGCGGGCGCCCGGCGGTCCGGGAGTTGGCGGAGCAGCCGGCCGATCCGAGCCTCTTGGGAGTTGGGGTCTTGGTCGTACATTTTGAAAATCAGGCGAGCGCCTCGGAAGACGCGCCGGTGCGGGTAAGGATCTTCGCCAGGGCCGCGCGGGCGCGGAGGATATCGGTCTTCACCTTGGCCAGGGAGACCCCGAGCCGCCGGGCGATCTCGTCGTAGGGCAGCTCGTCGAAGTGGAAGAGGATCAGGGGCACCCGCTGGTGGTCCGGCAGCTTGCCCAGGGCCTCCTCGACCCAGGCGCGGCGCTCGTCGGAGTCGACGGTCGCGAAGAAGGTGTCGGGGGCCGCGAACTCCACCGCGGGACCGTCCTCCTCGCCCGAGTCGCCGCCGAACTCGGAGAAGAACTTCCAGCGCTTGCGGTAGCGTTGCAGGTGGTTGAGCGATAGGTTGGTGGCGACGGTCTTCAGCCATCCGCCGGCGGACGGGCTGGTCGAGAGCATCTCGAAATGTTCATGGGCCTTGATGAACACTTCCTGCGAGATGTCCTCGGCTTGGGCCTCGTTGCGCACCAGGCGCGCCGAGGTGGTAAAGACCATGTCCTGATATTTACGCATGAACGTCGTAAAGTCTGTCGGCGGTACTAGCCCCGAGGGTTGGGTTTGCACTGGAGTTTCATCGTTCATGTCCAAAACACCCGCGGGCCCGCGAAAGTCGCACAAATCGGGGCCGCACAGAAGCTTGCTATTTCAGGCCGGTGCCCGGCACCCGACCGGAGCCCAAAACCGAATTTTTAAACCCTTGTCAGCCCGTGGATAGCATGAGCGCGGGGACCGTGCTCAAACCGTGGAGGAGCCTGCGGGCTTACCCTTCCGATTAGGGGGCTTTCAAACCCCCGCCGCGGCCGCGGGGACCTTGCAAACGGCATGGCGGCGGCGAACAGTCCCAGCCACCGTCGACTGCCCGGACCATGCCCACGCCAACCCCGTTCCTAGCCCCCGATCCCGCCATCGAGTCCTCGATCCAGACGATCGGGGAGCGCCTCTTCACCCTCATGGAGGCGCACCCGGTGCCCGGGATCCTCTCCAAGAAGGGCGCCTATGCGCGGATCATGGAATGGTCGATGAAGGACCCGGCCTTCAAGGCGCAGCTCTTCCGGTTCGTGGACGTGCTGCCGTCGCTCCATTCCTCATCCGAGGTCGTGCGCCACCTGCGCGAGTACCTGGGCGACAAGGCGGTGGAGCTGAGCCCGGCCATGAAGACCGGCCTGGCGGCGGCCGCGTTCGCCCCGGGCCTGGTGGCGGGCGCCGTGAAATCCAACGTGTCCTCGATGGCCGGCCAGTTCGTGGCCGGCGCGACGCCGGAGGACCTGGTGAAGCGCTTCCGCAAGAACGCGGCCGGCGGCATCGCGACCACGATCGACCTCCTGGGCGAGACGGTGGTCAGCCAGGCGGAGGCTGACACCTTCCTCGCGCGCAACCTCGAGGTGCTGGACACCGTCGCCGCGGCGATCGGCCAAAAGGACCAGCCCAGCTTCAGCGACCTGGGGCCGAAGGGTCCCCTCCCCCGCCTCAACCTCTCGGTCAAGGTCTCCGCCCTCACCCCCGAGGTGCACCAGGCCGATCCGGAGAGCTCGATCGCGGCCCTGCAGGAGCGCCTGCGGCCGATCCTGCGCCGCGCCAAGGACATCGGGGCGTTCATCAACTTCGACATGGAAAGCTACGCGCTGAAGGACCTGACGCTCTCCCTCTTCAAGTCCATCCTCTCGGAGGAGGAGTTCCGCACCGCGCCGGCCGCCGGCATCGCCATGCAGGCCTACCTGCGCGACTGCGAGCAGGACCTGCGGTCGCTGATCGCCTGGGCGCGCCAGGCCAAGCGTCCGATCGTCGTGCGGCTGGTGAAGGGCGCCTACTGGGACTACGAGACCACGCTCGCCGGCCAGCGCGGCTGGCCGGTGCCGGTCTGGTCGGAGAAGCCCGAGAGCGACGCCAACTACGAGAAGCTGTCGCTCCTCCTGCTGGAGAACGTCGACCTCACGGCGCCGGCCTTCGCCTCCCACAACGTCCGCTCCTGCGCGCACGCGATGGCGCAGGCCGAGCGGCTCGGGGTCGACCCGCGCGCCTACGAGTTCCAGGCGCTCTACGGCATGGCCGACGAGCTCAAGGCCGCGCTGGTCGCCTCCGGCCGGCGCGTCCGGGAATACTGCCCGGTGGGGGACCTGCTGCCCGGCATGGCCTACCTGGTCCGCCGTCTCCTCGAGAACACCTCGAACGAGGGCTTCCTGCGCGCCAAGGACGCCGGCGGCGCCTCGCGCGCCGAACTGCTGAAGAACCCCGTTTCGCTGATCGCCCCGCCGAAGCCGCCCGCCCCACCCCGCCGGGCCGCCTTCCGCAACGCCCCCAACACCGATTTCACGCTCGCGGCCAACCGGGCGAAGATGCGCGCCGCGCTCCAGTCGGTGGGCCAGGGGCTCGGCAAGACCCACCCGATCGTGATCGGGGGGCGGCGCATCTCCGACCGGCCGCTGGTGGACTCGACCAACCCCGCCCACCCCTCCCAGGTGGTGGGACGCTGGCCCCGCGGCACCGTCGCCGACGCCGACGAGGCGGTCGCGGCGGCGCGCAGGGCGTGGCCGGCATGGGCCGCCCGGCCGGTGGACGAACGGGCGGCGATCCTGGAGCGGGCCGCCGAGATCATGGAGGCGCGCCGCTTCGAGCTGAACGCCCTCGCGATCTACGAGGCCGCCAAGCCCTGGCTCGAGGCCGACGCCGACATCTCCGAGGCGGTGGACTTCTGCCGCTACTACGCCGCCGAGATCCGCGAGCTCGAGCGCCCGCGGGTGACGCAGGACGTCCCCGGCGAGCGCGACGTCCAGCTCTGGACCCCCCGGGGAGTGGGGGTGGCGATCGCCCCCTGGAACTTCCCCCTCGCGATCCTCTGCGGGCTCACCGTGGCGCCGCTCGTGGCCGGCAACGCCGTCATCATGAAGCCGGCGGAGCAGACGACCGTGATCGCGGCCGCGCTCATGGACATCCTGGTCGAGGCCGGCGTCCCCCCGGGCGCGCTCAACTTCCTGCCGGGCATGGGCGAGGACGTGGGCGCCCGGCTGGTCAGCCACCCCGGCACCGACTTCGTCGCCTTCACCGGCTCCCGCGCGGTCGGCCTCCGGATCTGGGAGACGGCCGGCCGCACGCCGCCGGGGCAGGCCACGCTCAAGAAGGTGGTCTGCGAGATGGGCGGCAAGAACGCGCTCATCATCGACAACGACGCCGACCTGGACGAGGCCATTCCCGCGGCGCTCTACAGCGCGTTCGGCTTCTCCGGCCAGAAGTGCTCCGCCCTCTCGCGCCTCATCGTCCTGGACGAGGTGCACGACAAGTTCGTCGAGCGCTTCCTCGCCGCCTGCGCCACGCTGCCGGTCGGCGACCCCGCCGAGCCGGGGACGGTGGTCGGGCCCGTCATCGACGCCGAGTCCCGCGACCGCATCCTGGCCATGATCGCCAAGGGCCAGGGCGAGGCCAAGCTCGCGTTCCAGTCGGCCCTCGATCCCGCGCTGGCCGCCGCCGGCACCTACGTCCCCCCGACCGTCTTCACCGACGTGCCCCCGACCGCATCGATCGCCCGGGACGAGATCTTCGGCCCGGTGGTCGCGGTCCTGCGCGCCAAGGACCTGGACGAGGCCTTCCGCCTGGCCCTCGACGTCGACTATGCCCTCACCGGCGGCATCTTCTCGCGGAGCCCGACCGCGCTCGAGCGCGCCCAGCGCGAGTTCCTGGTGGGCAACCTCTACCTCAACCGCGGCATCACCGGGGCCATCGTCGAGCGGCATCCGTTTGGCGGTTTCCGGATGTCCGGCGGCGGCACCAAGGCGGGCGGCCGCGGGTACCTGGAAAACTTCCTCTTTCCCCGGGCCATCGCCGAGAACGTCATGCGCCGCGGCTTCACCCCACCGCCCGAGGAAACGGCCTAAGGGACCTTCGACGTCGCGGGCGGCTGGTCGGCGAGGACGCGTTCCAGCTTGTCGAAGGTCCGCTGCCAGCCAGCCGCGTAGTCATGCCGCGAGGCGCCGCCCAGGCGCGAGTGATCGAAGACCATCCGGGTGCCGGACCGGTCGGATGCCAGCCAGACGGACACGGCTGACTCGACGGCCGGCTCGCTCCTCCATTCCCAGCTGAACGCCAGTTTGACGCCTGGCTGCACCTCCCGGTAGACGCCGAAGCAGGTGTGCTCCTCCCCGTCGCCGTTGGCGAAGGTGACCTCGAAACGCCCGCCGGGCCGAACGTCCAGCGCCGCGCTCAGCACCGTTCCCTTCGGATCCGATCCCATCCACCGCCGGACCCAGGTGGGGTCGGTCCAGGCTTGCCAGACGACTTCGGGCCCAGCGGCAAAATGCCTCTCGAGGTGGACGTAATCCGGGGGGCTCAATGCGGGGCGCCGGGCCGCGAGCCGAGGATGAGGATATCGACCAACCGGCGGGCCCGTTGCTGCCAGTCGGGACCGGGGCCCACGCTGGCGACGCCGACCAGCGCCCGCAGCAGGTCGATGGCATCGAGATCCTCGCGGATGTCGCCGCTCTTGACGGCCCGTTTGACCAGGCTGCGAACGGCTTTCCAAATCTGCCCGTAGGAGGCCTCGTAGACCTTTTGCGGATCATCGACCAGCGGGTTGAGGGCGGCCGCGATGATCTGCTTTTCGGCAATGTAATCCACAAACAGCATCATCCAGGCCCGCACCGCGTCGACCGGCGGCAGGGTTTCGGAAAATTCCTTCGCCGCCGTCGCCAACTTTTCCACCGCGACCTGGTACACCGCCTTCAGGAGGTCCTCCCGGGTGGGAAAATGACGGTAGAGGGTGCCCGGCCCGACTCCGGCCCTCTTGGCGATCTCGTCCAGGCTGGCACTCGCCCCGGACTTGGTAAACGCCTCCTTGGCCGCCACCAGGATACGCTCGCGGTTCAGCTGCGCGTCGGAACGCTGTTTTCGTTCGGCCATGAAAGAAATTCTTGCAAACGGAGATTGTCTCCGCTTATTGCTTAAACGGAGAGTGACTCCACTTTCGCAGGGCCCGGAGGCCTCGGCAAGAGTGGAGAGCGCCCTTCGCAACCCTCAATAAAGGAGAGATCGCCATGCGTGTTTTTGTCACCGGAGCCACCGGATTTGTCGGTACCCATGTGGTCAGGGAGTTCATTGCGGCCGGGCATATGGTGCTCGGCCTGGCGCGCTCCGAGGCCGGCGCCCAAGCGCTGACCGCCGCCGGCGCCCAGGTCCAGCGCGGAGGGCTGGAGGATCTCGCGAGCCTGCAGAGCGGCGCCGCGGCTTCGGAAGCCGTCGTTCACCTGGCCTTCATCCACGACTTTTCGAAATTCCAGGAGAACTGCGAGATCGACCAACGGGCCATCAAAGCCCTGGGGTCCGTGCTCGCCGGTTCGGACCGGCCGCTGATCGTCACCGCGGGAGTCGCGGGATTGGCCGCGCCCGGTCAGGTGGCAACCGAAGACCAATCGGTGCCGCCGAATTTCCCGATGCCCCGGGTCTCGGAGCAGGCAGCCCTGGCGCTGAAGGATGTCAGCGCCGCGGTCATGCGCCTTCCGCAGGTGCACGACACCGTCAAGCAAGGCCTGGTCACCTACCTCATCGCGGCGGCGCGCGAGAAGGGCGTTTCGGCCTATGTCGGGGAAGGGCGCAACCGCTGGGCCGCGGCGCACGTTGCGGATGTCGGACGCCTTTACCGGCTGGCGCTGGAGAAGCACGCCGCCGGCGCGAGGTATCACGCGGTGGCCGAGGAAGGCGTGCCGATGCGGGAGATTGCCGAAACCATCGGCCGCGGCCTGAGGCTTCCGGTGGTTTCCCTCTCGCCGGAGCAAGCCGCGGCTCATTTTGGATGGCTGGCCCACTTCGCGGGTGCGGACCTGGCGGCCTCGAGCGCCCAGACGCGGAAGAAACTGGGCTGGGCCCCGACCGGGCCCGGACTCATCGCCGATCTGCAGGGCATGAACTACCCCTGAGGGGGCCCAGCGCCCCGCCGCGGCGGCCTACACCGAAGTGTAGAGGCGGTAGATGACCTGGGTCCCGAGCTCGTCCCAGCCCTTCTCCGCCACTTGTTCATAGAGGCGCCGGGCGCAGTCGAGGCCCGGCAGCTCGAGGCCGAGCTCGCGAGCTGAGGCGACCGCGATGCCGATGTCCTTGCGCAGGTGCTTGACGTAGAACCCCGGCGCAAAGTCGCCGGCAAGAGCGCGCGGGCCCAGGTTGGTCATCGCCCAGCTGCCGGCGGCACCCCCGCTGATGCTGGCGTGGACCTTGGCCGGGTCGAGGCCCGCGGCCCGGGCGTAGGCAAGCGCCTCGAAGACCGCGACGATTCCGACCGCGACCGCGACCTGGTTCGCCATCTTGCAGTGCTGGCCCGAGCCCGGCGGCCCGAGGAGCGCGATGTTCTTGCCAAGCAGCGCGAAGAGCGGGCGCGCCCGCTCGAAGGCGGCGTCGGCGCCGCCCACCAAGATGACGAGGCGGGCCTCCCGGGCCCCGATGTCGCCGCCGGAGACCGGGGCGTCGAGCGCCGCGAGCCCGCGGTCCGCGGCCGCGGCGGCGATCCGCCGGGCGAGCACGGGGCTCGAGGTCGTCATGTCGATCAGCAGCGCGCCCGGACGGGCCCGTTCGACGATCCCGCCGGCGCCGAGGTAGGTTTCCTCCACGTCGCGGGGAAACCCGAGCATCGTGATGACCACGTCGGCCGCCGCCGCGGCCTCGCCGGCCGAGGCGTGCCAGGTGGCGCCCTTGTCGAGGAGGGCCGCGGCCTTCTCCCGCGTCCGGTTATAGACGTGGACGGCGTGGCCCGCGGCGAGCAGGTGGCCTGCCATGCTGCGGCCCATCACGCCGGTGCCGATGAAAGCGATCTGAAGCGAGGTGTTCATGCGCGGCGGCGAATAGGACACATTTGCCCGGCGATTGCGAACGCCGGTTGGGCCGACCGCCGCCCGCCAGGCAATCGTTGGCCCGGGATCCGGGCCGACAGCCCTGACTTTTCGCGTGCGTTCGCCGGTGAAACCGTCATCCCTCCCACCGAACGATGGCCATCTGGGACCTCTTCATCCTCATCCTCCCCGTCTTCGCCCTCATCGGGGTCGGGGTGGCGCTGCGAAAGGGCCGGGTGGTCGAGCTGGCGGCCGAGTCCAGCATGATCCGCCTGGTCGTCTACGTCTGCATGCCGTGCCTGGCGTTCGACACCATCGTCGGCAACAGCTCCCTCCGCCTGCCGGAGAACCTGCTTTTCCCCCCGATCGCCGGCTTCGTGATGACGAGCGCCGGCTTCGCGGTGGCCTACGCCGTCGCGCGCCTGATCGGGCTCGAGAAGGGCACCGGCCTGCGCACCTTCGCGTTCTCGGCGGGCGTCTGCAACTATAGCTACCTGCCGTTCCCCATCCTCGGCCGGCTGTGGGGCGAACACGCGCAGGGGGTGATGCTGGTCCACAACATGGGCGTCGACCTGGCGATCTGGTCCGTCGGCATCCTGGTCCTGACCGGCGGCCCGCTCCGCCAGGGCCTGGGCCGGCTGGTCTCCCCGATGCTGGTCGTCATCCTCCTCGCGGTCGCCCTGAACCTCCTCGGGCTCTCGCCCTACGTGCCGGCGTTGGTCCACACCATGGTCCATGCGCTCGGCATCTGCGCGATCCCGATCGGGCTCCTCATGACCGGCGTGAACCTCGCCAACTTCCTCGACCAGCCATCGAAGCTGCTCCACCGCAACGTGGCCTTCTCGTCCTGCCTGGTCCGCCTCGGGCTCCTGCCCCTGCTGATGATCGCGTTCGCCCGCGGGCTGCCCTGCTCCGCGGACCTGAAGCGGGTGCTGGTCGTCGAGGCGGCCATGCCCGCGGGCGTCCTGCCGATCATCATCGCCCAGTACTACGGCGGGCAGCCGCTCACCGCCGTGCAGATCGTGCTTTCGACCACCGCCGGCGGCCTCATCACCTGCCCGCTCTGGATTCGGGCCGGCCTGGCCTGGGTCGGCGTCGCCTAGGCCTTGGCAAAAGGACCCCGTCTGTGCCATGGTGGCGGGATGCTCCGCCTGCTCCTTCCCCTCCTCCTGGCCGCGGCGCTCCCCGCGGCCCGCGCCGCCGATGCCTTCGAAGACCAGCTGGCCGCCCTGACCAAGTCCGACCAGGTGACGGTGGTGCACCTCTGGGCCCCATGGTGCTCGAACTGCAAGTCGGAGCTTTCGAACCAAGGCTGGAGCGACTTCATCGCCGCTCACCCGAAGGTGAACTTCGTCTTCGTGACGGTGTGGAACCCGACCGATGGCCACGAGGTGCTGGCCAAGAACGGCGTGGGCGTCGAGCCCAACTTCCAGCTGCTCCTTCACCCCAACGGGCAGCGCCACGGCGACCCGCTGCATGAGCTCCTCGGCTTGCCGATCTCCTGGATCCCGACCACCTGGGTCTACAAGGGCGGCGCGCTCCGCTACGCCCTCAACTACGGCGAGCTCCGGTTCCCGATGCTGGGGCAGATGATCGCGGACTCTTCCGACAGCTGGGACCACTGAGGCTACCCCCCGTCGGGCCGCGCCGGCCCGTGCAGGATCAGGCGGAGGTCGGGGTTGTCGGCGCATTGGAACGCGGCGAAGCGCAGCCGGATCCGGCCGAGGTCGGGATGGCGCAGGACCTTGTCCCCGGAGGCCTTGGGGCGGATCTCGTGGGCCTGCCACCAGCGGCGGAACTCCTCGCTCCGGGTGCAGAGCTCGTCCTTGAGGCTCACGAACTCGGGCGCGTGGGCCCAGAAGTCATACGCCGCCCGGAAACGCTCGAGGAAGTAACGCGCGTCCGCCTCCCAATTGGGGTAGGTCTTGCGGATCCCGGGAGCGGCAAATATCTGGTAGAGCGTGTTGCGCTCCGCCTCCGGGATCTTCCCGAAGTCGCCGAAGATGCGCACGGCGGCGCGGTTCCAGCACAGGATGTCGAAGCGCGCCCCGATGAAGTAGGCCGGAGTGGGGAGCTCCCGGACGAGCTGGGCGAGCTCGGGGGTGACCTCCTCCCGGCGGAAGGCCCGCTCCGGCTTCTCGGTGGCGAGGCGCAGGAGATGGAGGCGGTCGGCCGGGGCCAGCCGGAGCGCCCGGGAGAGGGCCTCGGCCGTCGGGCGGGAGGGAAAGGAATCGCGCCCCTGCTCGAGGCGGACGTACCAGTCGACCGAGATGCCGGCCAGCTCCGCCACTTCCTCGCGGCGCAGCCCCGGGGTGCGGCGGCGGCGCGTGAGGGGAAGGCCGGCCTCCGCCGGGGCCAGCCGTTCCCGCCGCTGGCGGAGGAAGTCGCCGAGCTGCCGGTTGACGGAGAGCGGTTTCTTTCGGCCGGGCACCAAAGTAGCATGGGATTATCCTAGGATAAGGCGAGCCCTTGTTGCCGCGGGGCGAAAGTTCTATGCTCCGGCGGCCCGGAATAAGCTGGATGAACCGCACCCGCCTCCGCCCGCCGTCCCTCATGAACGCCCCCGCGACCGTCTCCGACCCCCTGCCGCTGCACCTCGGGCCCGACGAATCCGGCGACGAGCCGGCCAGCCCGCAGCTGCTCGCCAACGGGGTTTCCTTTCTCGTCGAGGGTTACCGCCGCCACGGCCCGGTCTTCCGGGCGAAGTACCGCGGCTCGGACTGCGTCGTGATCGCGGGCCTGGAGGCGAACGAGTTCTTCTGGCAGAACCCGGAGAACTGGAGTTTTGCCGCCGCCCGCGCCGGCTTCACCAACCAGCTGGGTCCGACCCACGTGACCCGGCTGGAAGGCCCGGCCCACGCGCGGAAGCGGCGGCTGCTCAAGCCCGGCTTTGGCCTGGAAGCGGTGGCCCGCCATGTGCCGGTGATGGCGGCGGAGGCCCGGTCCTTCCTCGCGTCCCCGGAGGGCGGACGCCCCGACCTCATGGAGCTCCTGATGCACCTCCTGCTCGCCCTCAACCGCCGGACCCTGCTCCAGGTCGAGCTCACTGCCGAGGAGCGCGAGGCGATCGTCGGCTTCGAGGTGGACCTGATGTACGGCATCAACACCAGCGTCGACCCGCCGGCCCACTATGCCGGGATGCGCTACTGCCGCGCCCGGGAGGCGGTGTTTGCCCTCCTGGACCGCCAGGTGGCGGACCGGCTCGCCGGCGCGCGCCGGGAGGACAACCTGCAGGCGCTGGTGGACCAGGAGGCCGGCGCGCTCGGGGCGCTGACCGCGGAGGAGCTGCGCTACGACAGCTATCTGCTCCTGATCGCCGGGATCGAGAACACCAGCCGCCTGATCGCCCGCGCAATCGAGCGGCTGGCCGCCCATCCCGACTGGGCGGCCGCGATCCGGGAGGAACTCCGGGACTATGGGGACGTCTCCTTCGCCCGCGGAGTGGGCGCCTTCCCGCGCCTGCGCGCCTTCATCCAGGAGACCGAGCGCCTGCACCCGGGGCTCCTCTTCATGTCGCGCCGCGCGGCCCGCGACCTCGACTTCCACGGCCAGGTGATCCCCACCGGGCGGACGGTCCTGCAGGTCCACACGCTGCTCCACTTCCTGCCGGAGTACTATCCCGACCCGATGCGGTTCGACCCGGCGCGCTGGCTGTCCGCCGAGCCTTCCCGCCGCACCCACCTCGCCTTCGGCGGCGGGGCGCATATCTGCCTCGGGATGAACATCGCCCGGCTCCATACCCCGGTGGTCCTCGCCGAATTACTGCGCCACTACGACGTGGCGCTCGGCTACGAGCCGACCTTCGGCTATGCCCTGGACCCGGGCCTGGCGCGCCGGCCGCACGGCTTTCCCGTGCGCCTCCGGCGGCGGGGCTGATCCCATGGACGCCGGCTCCCCCGCTGCGACCGCCCCGGATCCGGCGCCCGCGCCCTGGGTGACCCGCGGCGATTGGGACGGCTTCTTCGCGCTGTTCTTCGACAACCTGCTGCAGCTGATGCTGATCGCGGTGCTGTGCCCGACGGTTTGCGGGATCCCGTCCGACACGGTGGTCCGGGTGATCCTGCCGGGTGCCGCGGTCTCCATCCTCTTCGGAAACCTGGCCTACGCCTGGCAGGCCCGCCGCCTGATGGCGCGGACCGGTCGCCGGGACGTCACCGCCCTGCCGTACGGCCTGGCGATCTCGAGCCTCCTCGCGAACATCTACCTGATCATGGGGCCGGTGTACGTCGTGAGCCACGACTGGCGCCTCGCCTACCATGTGGGGCTGTTCGCCTGCTTCCTCCGCAGCGCGCTCGAGGTCGCCGCCGCCTTCGGCGGGGGCTGGATCCGGCGGCACACCCCGCGCGCCGCCCTGCTCAGCCCGCTGGCCGGGATCGCGCTGGTCTACGTGTCCCTCAGCTTCATCCTCGAGATCTTCCAGCAGCCGGTGCTGACGATCGTGCCGCTGTTCATCCTCCTGGTCGGATACACCCCGGGCGTCCGGTTGCCGGGCCGCCTGCCAGCCGGGTTGCTGGCCATCGGGGTCGGCACGGCGATCGCCTGGGGGCTCCGGGGCACCAGTCTGGTCCACTTTGACCCCCCGCCGGCCGGCGCCTTCGCCCTGAGCCTGCCGCGGCCGGTTCCGGTCCTCGACTTCATCTTTTCCCGCCCCGGGCTCAAGTACCTCGCCGTCATCCTGCCGGTCGCCCTCATGCAGATGGTGGAGTCGCTGCAGATCCTCGAGAGCGCCGAGGCAGCCGGCGATGCCTACGACACCCGGGCCTCGCTGGTCACGAACGCGCTCGGCGGGATCGTCGCGGCCGCCTTTGGGAGCTGCTTCCCCACCAACCTCTACCTCGGCCACCCGGCCTGGAAGCAGATGGGGGCCCGCTCGGGCTACTCCGTCCTGAACGGCGCCGCCATCACGCTCCTCTGCCTCGGCGGCGGGATCACCTGGATCCTGAGCGTCATCCCGCTCCAGCCGAGCATGGCGATCCTCATGTGGGTCGGCCTGGCCATGACCGCGCAGGCGTTCACCGACGTGCCGGCGCGGCACGCCCCGGCCGTCGTCCTCGGCCTGCTGCCGATGCTGGCGCAGTGGGGACTCGGGATCGTCAAGAGCACGGCGGCGGCGGCCGGCACGCCGGTGGCCGGCCTCCTCGACCGCTTCGGGGACGATTTCGCGGTGCGCGGGCTGATCGGGCTCAGCCAGGGCCCGCTGGTGAGCTCGATGGTGCTGACCGCGATCCTGGTCCACATCATCGAGCGGCGCTTCGACCGAGCCGCGCTGTGGGCGCTCCTGGCCTCCGTCTTTTCCGCCATTGGGCTCATCCACGCCTTCCGGGTAGATCCGGAGGGGATCGTGGCGGTGTTTGGCTGGCTGGCTTCGCCCGGCTTCGCGCTCAGCTACCTGGCCGTGGCCGTCATGCTGGGCGCGTTTCACTGGTCCCGCCGCAACCTGATTGACGCGTGAGCACCCTGACCGCCGCCCAACGCGACTTCCTGCTTCGCCTCCCCAAGACCGAGCAGCACCTCCATTTCGAGGCGGTGCTGCCGCTGGCCGCGGCGCAGGCCCGGCACGGCGACGTGCTTCGTCCCGTGCCGCCGTTCTGGGCGCCGGAGTTCCGGTTCGATGACTTCGCCCACTTCGTCCAGCTGAGCCGCGAGTACGTGTTCCCCTCGTTCCAGTCGCCGGAGGACTACCTCGCCCTGGCCGGGCCGATCTTCCGCGACCTCCGGGCGCAGAACATCCGCTACGTCGAGACCAGCATCAACCCGTTCCTCCTCGAGCTGCATGACTTCGACCTCGACGACTTCGTGCGCAGCCTCCGCCGGGCGGCGCCGCCGGACCTCGACGTCCGGATCTACTGCGGCTTCCGCCGGAATGCCTACAGCGGCCGCATGGCCAGGATCATCGATGCCGCCGCCGCGAGCGACGAGGTGGCGGGGCTCGACCTGCACGGCTTCGAGACCTTCGTCCTCGAGCCGTGGACGGCCGAGGTCTGGGCGCGCTCCCGCGCCGCCGGCAAGCGCAACAAGGCGCACGCCGGGGAGTTCGGGGGCGCCGAGAGCGTGCGGCAGGTCATGGACGAGCTGCAGGTTGACCGGGTCCAACACGGCGTTCGGGCGGTGGAGGACCGGGAGTTTCTCCGCCGGCTGGCCGGCGAGGGAACGGTGCTCGACCTCTGCCCGATCAGCAACGTCCGGCTGAAGGTGAGCCCTTCGGTCGCCGCCCACCAGCTGCGCCCGCTCCTCGAGGCCGGCGTGCGGTGCACGGTCAACTCGGACGACCCGATCCTCTTCGGGAACTACCTGATGGACGACCTCGCCGCCCTGGTCGGCGAGGCCGGGTTCACGTTCGGCGAGATCATCGCCCTCCTGAAGGTCGGCTGGGAGGAGGCGGACGTCGACGCCGACGTCCGCCGCGGCTTCCTGGCCGAGCTCGACCGGGCGGCCGGGGATCCGCCCGCCGGACCCGGCCATCCCTGATGCCCGGAAGTTCCCGCCGGCCGCCCTTGTGCACCACGCCAACGAAAACTGGGTCTCCTCCCTCCGCGCCAACAGCGTCACCTTCCTCGAGAGCGTGGCCCAGGCGGTGGGCACGTTGGCCCCCTCGGCCGGGATCGCGATCCTCGTGCCGATGGTTTTCGCCAAGGCGGGCAATGCGACCTGGCTGGTGTTCCTCGCGATCCTCCTCGCCTACCTGCTGCTGGCCGGGGTCTTTCGCATCTTTGCCACGCGCAGCGCCTCGGCCGGGGGCCTGGGGCATTTCGCGGAGCTGGCCTTCGGGCGGTGGGGCGGGGTCCTGGTCAGCTGGCTCTACATCCTGACGCTGATCTTCACCCTCACGTGCCCGCTGGTGAGCGCGGTCTACTACGTGGGCGTGCTGGTCCACGACTACAACGGCTACGCGCCGGCGGGATGGTGGAACATGGCGATCCTTTTCGGCATGGTGGCGAGCGCGGTCGCGATCGTCTACCTGGGCATCAGGTTCTCGTCCAACTTCATGCTGGTCGTGGAGATCCTCTCCCTCGGCGGCATGGGCTTCCTGGCCTTCGACGCCTTCCTCCGGGAACCCCATTGGATCGACGCCGCGCAGCTGCGGAACCTCCACTTCAAGGACGCCAACTACAGCCTCGCCTTCGCCACGGCCTTCTTCTGCTTGTCCGGCTTTGAGACGATCACCGCGCTGGGCGCCGAGACGAGGCGGGCCAAGCAGACGATCCCGCGGGCCATCCTCTGCTGCCTGGTGCCGATCGGGCTGCTCTACGTCGGCCTGGCCTACGCGATGGTGCTGGTCTTCCACCACAGTCCGACCGGGCTCGGCGAGTCCCTGGCGCCCTTCGAATATATCTCCGCCCGCCTCGGGCTCCACTGGGTGGGGCTGGCAGTATCCATCGGCATCGTGGTGAGCGGCTTCACCGCGATCCCGGCCTGCCTGAACGCGGCCGCCCGCGTCCTCTACGACCTCGCGAAGAAAGGGGATTTCTGGCCGCCGTTCGCCCGGGTGGAGCCCCGGCACGGGAGCCCCATTCTCGCGGTCCTGCTCATCGCGACGCTCGCCGTCGCGGGGCCGCTCCTGCTCTTCCGGGCCGGGGCTTCGCTCGCCGACACCAATGGTTACCTGACCCAGCTCTCGAGCCTGACCTTCATCGCCACGTATGGCCTGAGCGCCCTGATGGCGCCGGTGTTCCTGCGCCGGATCAAGGCCCTCAACGCGCGCGACCTCGCGATTTCGCTGGCCGCCCTGCTCCTCATGGGCGCCCTCGGGCTTTTCAACCTCTACCCGGTGCCTCCGCGGCCGTGGAATTTCCTCCCCTATGTCGCAGCCGGGACGGTCGTCCTGGGATTGGCGGCCACCGTCGCCTACCGGATGTTGAATCCCGGGGGGCTAGGCGACCAAGGCGACCCGGCACCCGAGCTGGCCTTGCTCGCCAAACTGGAAAAGACGGGGGCCGCAGATCCGGGGCATGCTCCCTGAACCTGGGCGGAACACTCCCCTTGCCGCCGAATCCAGAATGAGTCCGCCTTCGATTGCCGGCCTCGTCCGTCCCAGCGAGGCCACGTTCTCGACCCACAACCGGGACGTGCTCGCCTCGTACTGGCATCCGGTGGCCTATCTCTCCGAGGTCGGAGACCGGCCCCTTTCCCGGCGGCTGCTGGACGTCCGCCTGGTGGTGTTCCGCGGAGCACAGGGGATCTGCGTCGCCCGGGACCTTTGCGCCCACCGGGGGGCTTCGCTGAGCCGCGGACGGATGGACGGATGCACGCTGGTCTGCGCCTACCACGGATTCCGGTACTCGGGCGACGGGGTTTGCACGGGGGTTCCGGCGCAGCCGGCGAATATCCCCATCTCGGGCAAACTCCGGCTGCACACCTTTCCCGTCCATGTCCGGTACGGCCTCGTGTGGGCCTGCCTGCGCCCGCCGGCCGCCGCTCCGGTACCGGATTGGCCGGACCTGGAGCTGCCGGGGCGCCTGAACCTGGAGATTCCCGTGTCCCTCTGGAAGGCGGCGGCCCCGCGGCAAGTGGAGAATTTCAACGACGTGGCCCACCTGTCCTGGGTGCACGACGGAACCTTTGGCAACCGGTCCGCCCCCCGGATCGAGGAATACGAGGTCGTCGAGCGCCCCGACGCCCTGGAGTTTTCGATCACCTATCCCCAGGTCGTCCGGAGGAAGTTTCTCGAGGAAGCGGGCGAGGTCACCCAGATGGCGAACCTCTTCACGCTGCACCTCCCCTTCGCGACCAAGCTCAACCTCAGGACCCCCGAGGGGCGCATCCTGGACATCTACGACATCGCCTCGCCGGAAACCGCGCGGCGCACGCAGGTCCACATGCTGCTGTCCCGCAACTACGGACTGGAGGACGCGGCCGGGCCGGCCATCGACTATATGAACTACATCAACCGGGAGGACCTCCCGGTGGTGGAGGACCAGTATCCGGAGGATCTCCCCCTCGACCTGCGCGAGGAGGTCCATATCGCGGCCGACCGCATGTCGATCGCCTACCGGAAGAGGCTGGCCCAGATGGGACTCAGCGCGGACTGGGTCGCCTGACGGCGGGGGAACGGGCGCGGCAGGGACCGCCCGCGGCCTCCGGCCGAAAAAAGGGGCGGGCGCCCAGCGGCGTCCGCCCCGTGGGAAAAGGCGATTCCGGCCGCGTCAGGTCGTGGGCGGCGGCGTCGGGGTCGGCTCGGCCGCCGGGGGTGCCGGGGGCGGGCCGCCGCGGGTCGGGAGCGTGTCGAAGATCTTCTGCTGGTCCGCGGTCAGGGCCGCGCGGATCTGCGACTTGGTCGTCGTCATGATCTCCCGCATCTTCGCCCGCTTGTCGTCCGGGGCGAGCGAGTCGTCATCACGCAGGGCCTTCGACTGGGAGCGGCCGGAGGCGATGATCCCGCCGATCGTCTTCTGCTGGTCCGGCGTCAGGTCCAGCTTCGCGGTCAGTTCCTTCAGGTTGTAGCCGCCGCCGCGGCGCCGGCCGCCCGGGGGAGGCGCGGGAGGCTGGGAGCCGTCCGCCGGGGGCAGGTCCTGGTTGACCATCGTGGGCGTCGGCGTGGGCGCCGCGGTGGTGTCGTCGGCGCGGGCCGCCAGCGGGACGGCCGCGGCGCCGGCGAGCGCCAGCGCGAGCAAGGTGAGGTTTTTCGGATTCATACCAGTATAGACGCGCCCGGCCGGAAACCGTTACGCGGGGACTCGCCGATGGTCTTGCCCACCGCCCGGGACCCCGGCAGCCTCCGGGGCCATGATCGAGGTCCAGGCCCTGGCCAAGAGTTACGGCAGCTTCACCGCGGTCAGGGAACTGACGTTCTCGGTCCGCCCGGGCGAGGTCCTGGGGCTGGTCGGCCCGAATGGCGCCGGCAAGACCACCACCCTGCGCTGCCTGGCCGGCATCATCCCGATGACCGCGGGCTCCGTTCGGGTGGACGGCCACGACCTGGCCGCCGAACCCGTCGCCGCCAAGCGGGCGCTCGCCTTCTTCCCGGACGAGCCCCGGCTCTTCGACTACCTGACGGTGCGCCAGCACCTGAACTTCGTGGCGCGCATCTACGGCGTCGCCGGGTACGAGGCCCTGGCCACGCCGCTCCTCGAGGAGCTCGAGCTCGCGGACAAGGCCGACGTGCTGCCCGGCGAGCTCTCGCGCGGGATGAAACAGAAGCTCGTGATCGCCTGCGGGCTCCTGCATTCCCCGCGGGTCATGTTCTTCGACGAGCCGCTCACCGGCCTCGACCCGCTCGGGATCCGCCGGATGAAGGACTCGATCGTGCGGCGCGCCCAGGCCGGCGCCGCCATCGTCCTGAGCTCCCACCTGCTCCACCTCCTCGAGGAGGTGTGCACCCACGTCCTCATCCTGAAGAAGGGCGAGAAGGTCGCCGGCGGCACGCTGGCGGACGTCGCCGCCCAGTTCAGCAACGGCGAGCCGAACGTCAGCCTGGAAGAGGTCTTCATCCGCGCCACCGGCGGGACCGAGGGCTAGGCCCGCCTTTTTTCCCATGGCCGGCGCGCTCCTCTACTACCGCCTGACGTCGCTCGGGAACCTGGTCGCCTACCGCCTGCGGCGGCTGCGCCAGCCGAAGTACCTCTTCGGCACCCTCGTCGCGGTCGCCTACTTCTACTACTTCGTCTTCCGCCGGGTCGGCGTGGCCTGGGCGGTCGCGCCCGGCGGCATGCGCCCGGGGACCGCCGCCGCCTCGTCGCTCTTCGCCGTCACCGTGACCTGCGCGGCGCTGTCCATCCTGGCGCTCATCCGGATCGCCTTCGCCTGGGCCTTCCCGCCGGACACCCCCGGGTTCCGCTTCTCCGAGGCCGAGATCGGCTTCCTGTTCCCGGCCCCGATCCCGCGGCGCATGCTGATCCACTACCGCCTGCTCAGCAACCAGGCGGCGATCCTCTTCACCTCGGTGCTGATCGCGCTCGTCTTCACCCGCGGCGGCTCCCTGGGGGTCCACCGCGCCTACCGCGCCGTCGGCTGGTGGGTGATCCTCTCGCTCTTCGACCTGCACCTGAACGGGACCCGGATGACCATCGCCCGCCTCCGGGAGCGGAGTTCCCACGACCTCCTCTGGCGCCTCGCGGCCGTCGCCGCGATCGTCCTCTACGCCACGGCCTGCTTCTGGTCGGCCTTCGGCGTCGCCGGGGCGGCCGCCGAACTGGGCAACTACTTCTCCGGGCACGCGCTCGACGATGCGGTGACGGCCCTCCTCGCCTCCCCCGTCTTCCCCTGGCTCAGCCTCCCCTTCCGCATCGCGTTCGGCCCCTATGCCGCCACCAGCGCGGGCGGGTTCTTCCTCGCGCTGGCGCCCGCGCTCCTCCTCCTCGGGATCCACTACTACTGGGTCCTCAACACCGAGGCGAAGTTCGAGGAGGGGTCGATCGCGATGGCGGAGAAGCGGGCCGCGGCCAAGGCCGCCGCCGCGCGGGGCGAGGGCCCGAAGCTGGGGACGGCGCGACCGAAGGCCCTGTCCGGGCCCTTCCCGCTGGCCCCGGTCGGCCCCCCGGAGATCGCCTTCCTCTGGAAGAACCTGCTCTCGATGCGCAGCGTGCTCTTCAGCCGGCGGGCGCTCTTCATCGTCCTCGGGCTCGTCACCTGGGTCGGGGTCGCGCTGCGGCCGCTCCTCGCCGTCCGCACGAACCCCGCCGACGGCCAGGCGGTCGGCGCGATGGTCCTGATCTTCAGCGGCATCGTCGCCCTCTACACCCTGCTGCTGGGGCCGCAGCTGGCCCGGCAGGACCTGCGCGGCGACCTTGCGAACGCCGACCTCCTGAAGACCTACCCGATCGCGGGATGGCGCCTGGCGCTCGGCGAACTCCTGGCGCCCACGCTCCTCCTCTCGCTCGTCCTCTGGTTCACGATCGCGGCCGCCGCCGCCGCCTTCGATCCCGCCGGCCGGTTCGAGGCGGTGACGCCGGCCGTGCGGGCCACGATCGCCGCCTGCCTTGCGCTGGCGGCGCCCCTCGTCTGCCTGATCCAGCTCATCGTCCCGAACACGATCATGGTCCTCTTCCCCGGCTGGTACCAGGCGGCGCGGTCCCGCACCGCCGGGGTCGAGATGTTCGGCCAGCGGATCATCTTCGGCCTCGCGCAGTTCCTGTTCGCGCTGGTGGTGCTCCTGCCCGCAGCCGGCTGGGCGGGGGTGGTCGCCGTCTGCAGCTACCCGCTGGTCGGGGTCGCCGGGGCCGCGCTCACCGGGAGCCTCATGGCCGGGTTCATCCTCGTCGCCGAGGCCGCGGTCGGCCTGTGGTGGCTGGGGGAGCGATTCGGGCATTTCGACCTCTCCGGCGAGCTGCGTTAGGGGGCGGCCGGCCCGGAACGGGGGGGGGAACCTGCGCCAATCGGCGCTTTCCAAGTCCTCACCACCCTGTTTTAACCACTGCGCGGCCCGATAACCGCCGCTCGCCGAATTACATAAGAAGCCATGAAGACCTTTCTCGCCCTCACCCTCGCCGCGCTCCTGGGCGCCACGTCCCTGCGCGCCGGAGACGCGCACACCCCCCGCCCCGACCTGGTCGTGCGGGTCGAGGACTGCGAGGCGATCCTCCGCGAGTTCATGGCCAACCCGAACACCGCCATTCCCCCCTCGGTCTGGCAGCATGCGCGCGGGCTCATGATCCTCAGCCAGTTCAAGGCGGGCTTCATCTTCGCCGTGAAGGGCGGCTACGGCGTCATCATGGTGAAGAAGCCAAGCGGCCGCTGGAGCCTGCCGGTCCTGATCGACGCCAGCGAGGCGAGCCTCGGCATCCAGGTCGGCGCCAAGTCGGTCGACACCGTCTGCATCCTGACGGACGACGCCACCCCGCGCCTCCTCTTCGGCAGCCGCTTCAACATCGGCGTGGACGCGAAGGCCGTGGCCGGCCCGAGCTCGGCCGAGGTCGAGAGCGACGCCAAGACCACCTTCATCGCCCCGGTGCTGGTCTATTCGAAGTCCGTCGGGCTCTACGCCGGCGCCACGGTCAAGGCCGGCCACGTCGAGCGCAACGACGACGCCAACTTCATCCTCTACAACACGACGTACACGCTGCCGGAGCTGCTCTACAGCGACTGGGTGACCCCGCCGACGGAGGTCCAGCCCCTCATGTCGTACGTGGGCCAGCTGGCCCCCTGAGGACGGCGAGGAGGGCGGCCAGGGCCGCCTCCGCCACCCTCTCTTGCATTTCGACCCGGCCGAGGGCGGCCCCGTCGACCCGTCCGCTGCCCAGCTGGTAGTCGGCGCCCTCGCGGCGCGCCACCGCCCACCAGGCGAACGGCTCCGCGACCCGCCGTTCGGGGTCGGGCTCGGCGTAGCCGGTGGTGGCGACACCCAGGTCGGCGCCGAAGAGGATGCAGGCCCCGCGCGCCATCTGCTCCGCCACCCGGCTGGACACGCAGTTGACGGATTCCGCCTCGGCCCGGTCGACGCCGAGCAGGTTGACCTTCTGTTCGAGCGTGTAGGCGGTGATCCCGCCGAGGAAGAAGGTCGACGCCCCCGAGATCGACCCGATCCGCGCCTGCAGCCGGCCGGAGGTCAGGCTCTCGGCCACCGCCAGCGTTCGGCCGGCGCCCGCCCGCATCAGCTCCTTCAGGCCGCTCACCGCTCCGCCTCGCTCAGGCGCTTCAGGTTCGCGAGCCCCGCGTCAAAGTCGGGCCCGATCAGCTTGTCCATGAAGAGGCCGAACCAGCGGTTGATCGGGCTGCGGCCCAGGTCGCCCTCCATTCCCATCGTCACCTGGGAGAAGCCGCCCGGCGCGGGCGCGACCACCATCGTGCCCCGCGCCACCATGGCCATGTCGCTGAACTCCATCCGGTACTCGAAGTCCTCCGGCGGCGCCACCTGGGTGATCGTCATCTTGCCGTTGCCCTGGGTCTTGCTCTTCCAGGAGCTCCAGGCCCCGATGCCGGTCGTGAGGGGCGAGTAGGAGAGCTGCATCGCCGGGTCCCGCGCGAACCAGACGCCCCAGGCCCGCCATGCCTTCAGGTCCCCGATGTGCGAGTACACGGTGTTGGGCGGAGCATTGATTACGGCCGTGCGGGAGACGCGGTAGTGGCCGGGCAGCACGAGCCCGACCAGCAGCAGCACGAGCCAGAGGGCCACCAGGCCCCCGAAGATCTTGGCCACCATTTTCATGGTCGGGAGGCTGCCGGACCGGAGGCGGCCCGCCAACCGCTAAAATCCGCGCCGACACCATTTCGGGCCAAGGGCGAAAGCCTTACCGCGATGGGGACGCCAGCGCCTCTTTGACCGCGTTCAAGCCCGCCGGAAAGGTTGCCTGGAGTGTCTTCATCGCCTCGAACTGGGCCGGCGAAAGCACTCCCTGGGCCTGCGCAAAAACCGCGCCCCAGTCCTGGATTTGCCGGGTGGCGGCATCGCCGCCGCCTTGGTAACCCGGGCTCTGGTTCGCCAAGATCTGAACCAGCCGGTCCTCCTGCGGGGCGCTCAAGGGGTCCGAATAGAAGAGGTTGCCGGCAAGGCTGTTGACCCAGCCCCGCGGCTCGGAAGTGCGGTTGTCTTCCAGCAGCTGCGGGTAGCCGGCTGGGCCCAACAGGTCGGCCTCTTGGGCATGATACTGGTCGGTTTCCTGGTTGAGGAGCTGGACCACGGCGGGATTCGTGGTCACGACCCCATTCTCCCGGGCGGCTTCGGCAATGTCGTGCAAGGCCAACTGGTGGTTGACCGCGAGGGCCTCAAATTCCGCGATCTGCGGCGGCGTAAGCCCCAGGACCTTGAAGAGCCGGCCATACCGCAGGTCGGCCCAAGCCTGGATCCGCCGCCGCACGGCGGCGGCCCCGGCAGCCAGGTCGGATCCGTCCCCTGCCGGCGCCTCGCCAGGGTGCCCGGCGTTCCACTCCTGCTGCAGCGCCATTTTGGCCTTCTCATTCTGCCTGAGCGTTTGGCGCAAACGTTCGATTTCGGCGACGGCGTGGGAACGCTCGAGGGAGAGCGCCGCCAGCCTCTTCCGACTGGCCAGCGCAGATTTCCACTCGAGAACGATGACGAACAGGGAAACCCCGAACAACACGGCCACGCCGGAGAAGAGGCGTCGCCGGCGGATCATTTTCCCGGGACGGCCGGACCGAATACGTAAAGGGGAGCGTTCTCGCCCGGGCCCAA
>Ga0302314_10000769_pt1 | contig 60012 bp, 57 predicted proteins | sample III_Palsa_N2_3_FD_200533 | JGI IMG/M metagenome (GOLD analysis project Ga0302314, IMG submission 200533) | Peat permafrost microbial communities from Stordalen Mire near Abisko, Sweden - III_Palsa_N2_3 | ecosystem: Environmental > Terrestrial > Soil > Palsa > Peat permafrost | place: Sweden...
CCTACGACACCCGCATCGGGGGCAAGTTCCTCAACGCCGGCCTCGGCTTCGGCGGCGGCTGCCTGCCCAAGGACATCCGCGCCTTCATGGCCCGCGCCGGGGAGCTGGGCGCCGACCAGGCGCTGACCTTCCTCCGCGAGGTCGACTCCATCAATATGCGCAGGCGCTCCCGCATGGTCGAGCTGGCCCGCGAGCAGTGCGGCGGCGGCTTCCTCGGCCGCCGGGTCGCCGTCCTCGGCGCGGCCTTCAAGCCCGACTCGGACGACGTCCGCGACTCCCCCGCCCTCAATGTCGCAGCCCAGATCCAGCTGCAGGGCGCCCAGGTCACCGTCTACGACCCCAAGGCCATGGACAACGCCCGCAAGATGTTCCCCTCCCTCGGCTTCGCCGACTCCACCCTGGAGGCCGCACGGGGCGCCCATGTCGTCCTGCACCTGACCGAGTGGCAGGAGTTCCGCACCATGGACCCGCGCTCCCTCGCCGAGGTCGTCACCGAACGCAGCATCCTCGACGGCCGCAACGTCCTCGACCCCCAGCAGTGGCGCGCCGCAGGCTGGACCTACCGCGCCCTGGGCCGCCCCAGCTGAGCGGAATCACCCGGCGGCGGCGACGGTTGCAGCAGCTATGACGGCAGACAACGGCGGGTACGGCGACAGCGCGACGGTCGAGCGGATCCTCAGGGAGTCCGGGGACACCTGGGCGGTGGTGGGACTGTCCACCAATCCCTCACGGGCCGCCTACGGTGTCGCGCAGGTGCTGCAGCGGTTCGGGAAGCGGATCGTCCCGGTGCACCCCAAGGCGGAGACGGTGCACGGCGAGCAGGGGTACGCCTCGCTCGCGGAGGTGCCCTTCCCGGTCGACGTGGTCGACGTCTTCGTCAACAGCGGGCTCGCCGGCGCGGTGGCCGACGAGGCCGTGGCCGTCGGGGCGACGGCGGTCTGGTTCCAGCTGGGCGTGGTCGACGAGGACGCGTACGCACGGGTCAGGGCCGCCGGGCTGGAGATGGTGATGGACAAGTGCCCCGCGATCGAGATCCCCCGCCTGCGCTGAGGCCTCGCGGCCGGGGCCGGACCGCCGACTGACGGTCCGGCGCGGGGCAGGGTCAGCCGTCCAGCTGTCCGATGGTCGCGATGGAGGGCGTCGAGCCGCGCAGCTCGCGGGCCACTCCCTCGGCGTCGCGCAGCACCCGGACCGCGTTGCTCCAGGTCAGCTTGGTGAGGTCGGCCTCGGACCAGCCGCGGGTGAGCAGCTCGGCGATCAGGTTGGGGTAGCCGGAGACGTCCTCCAGGCCGTCCGGGGTGAAGGCCGTGCCGTCGAAGTCGCCGCCGATGCCGAGGTGGTCGATGCCGGCGACCTCGCGCATGTGGTCGAGGTGGTCGGCCACGGTGGCGGGGGACGCGAGCGGGCGCGGGTGGTCCGCCTCGTAGGCGCGCTGGACCTCCATGCCGGCCGCGGTGGTGTCCAGCGGGTGCAGGCCGTTGGCCTCCATGTTGGCGTCCGCCGCCTGGGTCCAGGCGATGGCCTCGGGGAGGATGAACTTGGGGACGAAGGTCGCCATGGCGATGCCGCCGTTGGCGGGAAGCTTCTCCAGCACGTCGTCCGGGATGTTGCGGACGTGGTCGCAGACGGCGCGCGAGGAGGAGTGGGAGAAGACGACCGGCGCGCGGGAGACCCTGAGCGCGTCCCGCATGGTGTCCGCGGAGACATGGGAGAGGTCGACCAGCATGCCCAGCCGGTTCATCTCCCTGACGACCTCCTCGCCGAAGCGGGTGAGGCCGCCCGCGACCGGCTTGTCGGTGGCCGAGTCCGCCCACGGGATGTTGTCGTTGTGGGTGAGCGTCATATAGCGGACGCCCAGCGCGAACAGGGCCCGCAGGGTGGCCAGGGAGTTGTTGATGGAGTGCCCGCCCTCGGCCCCCATCAGCGAGGCGATCCTGCCGTGCGCGCGGGCCGCCTCCATGTCGTCGGCGGAGAGCGCCAGCCGCAGGTGGTCGGGGTAGCGGTCGACCAGTGCGCGGACGCAGTCGATCTGCTCCAGGGTGCCGCTGACGGCCTGGTCCCCGGTGTAGTCGGAGCGCACGTACACGGACCAGAACTGCGCGCCGACGCCCCCGGCGCGCAGCCTGGCCAGGTCGGTGTGCAGATGGGCCCGCTGGTCGGTGCCGATGTCGCGGCGGTCGAGGTCGTAGCCGACCTGCTGGCGCAGCGCCCAGGGCAGGTCGTTGTGGCCGTCGACGATCGGGTACTGCGCGAGCAGCGCACGGGCGCGGTCGAGTGCCGACGCCCAGGAGGTCGTGTCCGTCTCCGTCACCGGCGGTTCAGCCCCCGAAGCCGAAGGAGCTGGTGCCGCTGACCTTGGCCCGCAGCTTCTTGCCCTTGTCGGTGGCCTGCGCGTTCAGCTCCTGCTGGAAGTCCCGCATCCGGTCCGACAGTTCGGTGTCGAACGCGGCGAGCTGGCGCACCGCGAGCAGCCCGGCGTTGCGGGCCCCGGCGACGGAGACGGTGGCGACCGGCACTCCGGCCGGCATCTGCACGATGGACAGCAGCGAGTCCATGCCGTCGAGGTACTTCAGCGGCACCGGCACGCCGATGACCGGCAGCGTGGTGACGGAGGCGAGCATCCCGGGCAGGTGGGCCGCGCCGCCGGCGCCCGCGATGATCGTCTTCAGGCCGCGCCCCACGGCGCTCTCCCCGTACTCGATCATCTCGCGCGGCATCCGGTGCGCCGAGAGGACGTCCACCTCGTAGGGGACCTCGAACTCGTCGAGGGCCTGCGCGGCCGCTTCCATCACCGCCCAGTCCGAGTCCGACCCCATGACAATGCCGACCAGCGGCTGCTCGCTCATTGGCTGTTACCCCTCTTCAACTACTCGGACTGACAGGTGCGCTGCTCGGGCTGCTATTCGGTGATGTCGCCGCGCAGGTACGCGGCGGCATGCCGGGCGCGCTCACGGACGTCGTCGAGGTCGTCGCCGAACACTGTGACGTGGCCCACTTTACGTCCGGGCTTCACGTCCTTTCCGTACATGTGCACCCGCAGTCCCGGGTCGCGCGCCATGCAGTGCAGATAGGCGTGGTACATGTCGGGGTAGTCGCCGCCGAGGACGTTCACCATCACGGTCCAGGGGGCGCGCGGGCGCGGGTCGCCGAGCGGCAGGTCGAGCACGGCGCGCAGGTGGTTCTCGAACTGCGAGGTGACCGCGCCGTCGATGGACCAGTGGCCGGAGTTGTGCGGGCGCATCGCCAGCTCGTTGACCAGGATCCGCCCGTCCCTGGTCTCGAACAGCTCCACGGCCAGGTGCCCGGTGATGTCCAGCTCCCCGGCGATGCGCAGCGCCAGCGCCTGCGCCTGCGCCGCGAGCTCGGGGGAGAGGTCCGGCGCGGGGGCGGTCACCTCGTGGCAGATGCCGTCCTTCTGCCAGGACTCGACGACCGGGTACGCCACGGCCTGCCCGTGCGGGGAGCGCACGACGTCCGCCGCGAGCTCCCGGACGAAGTCGACCTTCTCCTCGGCGATCACCGGGACGCCCGCCCGGAACGGCTCGGCAGCCTCGGCCTCGTCCCTGACCACCCAGACGCCCTTGCCGTCGTAGCCCCCGCGGGTGGTCTTGAGGATCACCGGCCAGCCCTCGGGGCCCTCCGCGGCGAACGCGGCCACGTCGGCGGGGTCGGTCACCAGCCGGTGCCGCGGTCCGGGCACGCCCAGCGAGTCCAGCTTCGCCCGCATCAGCCCCTTGTCCTGCGCGAAAACGAGTGCGTTGGGACCCGGTCGGACGACGACCCCCTCCTCCTGCAGGGTGCGCAGGTGCTCCGTGGGGACGTGCTCGTGGTCGAAGGTGACCACGTCGCACCCTGCGGCGAAGCGCCGCAGGGTGTCCAGGTCCCGGTAGTCGCCGAGGACCACGTCATTCACCACCAGCGACGCGGAGTCCTGCGGGGTGTCCGCGAGGAGCCTCGTCCTGATGCCGAGCGGGATCGCCGCCTGGTGGGCCATGCGGGCGAGCTGCCCGCCTCCGATGATGCCGAGCGCCGGAAAAGTCACACCTGGAGGATATCCGGTCGCGGAATCCTCATCTCCGCAGGCCAGCAGGGTCCGCCAGGTAAAGGGCCGAGGATGCTACCCAGCGGCCCCCGGCCTCACACATGTGCGGCGACTCACTTGCGACTACCCTGGTCGGGTCGGGGACGCATGACCCGCGCTCCCCCCGGAGCCCCACAGAGACGGACCCCCTATGACACCCAGTACCGCCATCGGGACCCGGTCCCCCAACATCCTGCGCCGGTTGGCGGCAGAGTTGGCGAAGTTCGGTGCGGTCGGGATAGTCGGAATCGTCGTGCAGCTGGGCACGCTGCCGCTGTGGAGCCTCGCGCTCCCCGCCACGCGTGCGACCATCGCGGCGACGCTGCTCGCCATCGGGGTGAACTACATCGGCTACCGGTACTGGGTCTACCGCGACACCGACAAGCAGACCCGCTCCCGCGAGATCACGCTGTTCCTGATCTTCAGCGGGATCGGCCTGGTGATCCAGACCGGCGTCGTCTGGTGCCTGACCTCGTCGCTGCACCTCGACAAGGGCCTGCCGCTGATGGCCTTCAACCTCATCGGCATCGGGACCGCCACCATGTTCCGCTTCTGGGCCTACCGCACCTTCGTCTTCACCGGCAGCAAGGGCGGCCCGGTCGAGGAGGCCGAGCAGATCCTGGCCGGGGCCCCTGCGGCGGCGACCGCGGAGGCGGGCGAGAAGCCCGCGCCGAAGCACGTGGGCACGGTCTGACGACCTCTTACTGTTCCTCGACCTGACGGCCGAGGCTTCCTCTACTGTTCCTCGACCTGACGGCCGAGGCTTCCTCTACTGTTCCTCGACCTGACGGCCGAGGAAGAGCGCGAAGACCGGTGGCCGCTGGGACAGCAGGTCCAGTCGGCCGCCGTCCGCCTCGGCGAGGTCGCGGGCGACGGCGAGGCCGATGCCGGTCGAGTTGTGACCGCTGACGGCGCGCTCGAAGACCCGTGCCCCCAGCTCGCTGGGGACGCCCACACCCTCGTCCTGCACCTCCAGCACCGCCGAGGTGCCGCGGATGCGGGTGCGGATGGTCACCGAGCCGTCCCCGTGCATCAGCGAGTTCTCGATCAGCGCCGCCAGCACCTGGGCGACCGCGCCCGGGGTGCCGATGGCCTGGATGCCGGGCGGGCCCTCCAGGTAGAGCGTCCGCCCGTAGCGGCGCAGCGCCGGGCGCCACTCCTCCACCTGCTGCTTGATGACCTCGTCCAGGTCGAAGGCCACCGCCGAGGCGTTGCGCGGGTCGCGGCTGTTGGTGAGTAGCCGCTGGACCACGTCGGTCAGGCGTTCGACCTGGACCAGGGCGATCGCGGCCTCCTCCTTCACCGTGTCCAGGTCGTCCGTCTCGATGATCTCCTCCAGCCGCATGGACAGCGCCGTCAGCGGGGTCCGCAGCTGGTGCGAGGCGTCGGCGGCGAGGCGTCGTTCCGCGGTGAGCATCCGGCCGATCCGCTCGGCGCTGGCGTCCAGCACCTCGGCGACCCGGTCGAGCTCCACGATGCCGTAGCGGCGCTGCCTCGGGCGGGGGTCGCCCGAGCCCAGGCGCTCCGCGGTCTCGGCGAGGTCGACGAGCGGGCGGGCGAGCCGCCGGGACTGCAGGACGGCGAGCAGCGCGGCGGCCCCGATGGTCAGCAGCGCGACCAGGGCGAGCAGCAGCAGCATGCCCCGGATCTCCCGGTCCAGGGACTGGCGGGACGCCTCGACGGTGATCTGCTCGCCGTGCGCCCCGGCCTCCTTGGCGGTGATGGGGTCGGCACCGCCGGGGACCGTTCCGAGCGTGATCGGCGGCTGTCCCGGCACCGTGACGACGGCGTAGTGCTGGGCGTTCTGGCCGGTCAGCCCGGTCAGGGCCTCGGCGTCGATGCGCTCACCGGCGATCAGGCGGTTCTCCACCACGCCGAGCAGGTGCAGGGCCTCGGTGGTGACCTGCGCCTGGGCGTTGTCCTCGATGCTGCGCTTCTCGACCAGGGCCAGCGGCACACAGAACAGGGCGACCACCACCAGCACCACCGCGAGCGTGGAGTTGATCAACCTGCGTCTCACCGAGGTCTCAGCTCTTCTCGAAGCGGAAGCCGACCCCGCGCACGGTGGTGATGTAGCGGGGGCTGGCGGCGTCGTCGCCGAGCTTCTTCCGCAGCCAGGAGATGTGCATGTCCAGGGTCTTCGTGGAGGTCCACCAGGTGGTGTCCCAGACCTGGCGCATGATCTGCTCGCGGGTGACGACCCGTCCGGCGTCCCTGACCAGTACCCGGAGCAGTTCGAACTCCTTGGCGGAGAGCTGGAGTTCCTCTTCGCCGATCCAGGCCCGGTGCGACTCGATGTCGATCTTCACTCCGTGCGCGCCGGTGGTGAGGTCCACGCTGCCGCGCCGCAGCAGGGCCCGGACCCGGGCCAGCAGTTCGGCCAGACGGAACGGCTTGGTGACGTAGTCGTCGGCCCCGGCGTCCAGCCCGACCACGGTGTCGACCTCGTCGGCACGGGCGGTGAGCACCAGCACCGGGAAGCCGTGGCCCTCGGCGCGCAGCCGTCGGCAGACCTCCAGGCCGTCCATCCCCGGCAGTCCCAGGTCGAGCACCAGCAGGTCGATATTGCCGCCTTCGAGGCCGGCCTCCAGCGCGGACGGACCGTCCTCGCGCACCACGACCTCGTAGCCCTCGCGGCGCAGCGCGCGGGCCAGCGGCTCCGAGATGGCGACGTCGTCCTCGGCGAGCAGTACACGGGTCATGCCCTGATCGTAGTGCGCCGACGGCCCTGCTCGGCCGAACAGCCCAGCTCATGACTCTCCCGATCAGCAAAGTCACGATCCGTCACCTACCGTGTCATAGGCGGACAACTCTGGAGAGGCTGGCACATGGCGGCGGAGGCTGCGCAGGAGTTCGGCGAGGGGCCCCAGGCTGAGGACACGAGCTTCTTCGGCCATCCGCGCGGGCTGGCCACCCTGTTCGGCACCGAGATGTGGGAGCGCTTCAGCTTCTACGGGATGCGCGGACTTCTCACCCTCTTCCTGTCCACGCCGGCGAGCCAGGGCGGCATGGGCCTGGACAAGACCACCGCTTTCGCCCTCTACAGCGTCTACAACTCGCTGATCTACATGCTGTCGATGCCCGGCGGCTGGGTCGCCGACCGGATGTGGGGCGCACGCCGGGCGGTCCTGGTCGGCGGCCTGGTGATCACCCTGGGCCATTTCGTGCTGGCCATCCCGGAGCACGCGACCTTCTACTTCGGCCTGCTGCTGATCGCGATCGGCACCGGCCTGCTGAAGCCCAATGTCTCCAGCATCGTGGGCGCCCTCTACGCCAAGCACGACATCCGCCGGGACGGCGGCTTCACCGTCTTCTACATGGCCATCAACATCGGCTCCTTCTTCGCGCCGCTGGTCATCGGCACCGTCGGCCAGAACGTCAGCTTCCACCTGGCCTTCTCCCTGGCAGGCGTCGGCATGTGCCTGGGGCTGACGCAGTATGTGCTCGGCACCCGCCACCTCGGCGAGGCAGGACACCACCCGGCGCGGCCGGCCGATCCCGCCGAGAAGCAGCGGGTGCTGCGGCTGGCCGGCCTCTGGGCCGGGCTGGCGGTGGTGGCGTTCGCGATCGACGGCGCACTCGGCTATTTCAGGATCGACCAGATCGTCAACCTGCTGTCGCTCGTCGGAGTGCTGCTGCCGGTCTACTACTTCACGCGCATGCGGCTCGACAGGGAGCTGAGCGCGATCGACCGGACCCGGGTCGGCGCCTACGTCTGGTTCTTCATCGCCGCCGCCGTGTTCTGGATGATCTACGACCAGACCGGGTCGACGCTGACCGCGTTCGCCAACGACCAGACCAACCGGTCCGTCTTCGGCTGGCACTTCCCCTCCAGCTGGTTCCAGTCGGTGAACCCGCTGCTGATCATCCTGCTGGCCCCCGTCTTCGCCTGGCTCTGGGAGACCCTGGCCAGGCGGGGCAAGGACCCGAGCACCCCCAACAAGTTCGCGACCGGCCTGCTGCTCGTCGGCCTGTCCTTCGGCGTGATGGGCCTGGCCAGCATCGCGGCCAACGGCGGGAAGCTGGTGTCGCCGCTGTGGCTGTGCTCGGTCTACCTGATCCAGACCGTCGGCGAGCTGTGCCTCTCCCCCGTCGGCCTCTCGGTGACCACCAAGCTCGCCCCGGCGAAGTTCGTCAGCCAGATGCTGGGCCTGTGGTTCCTGGCGACGGCGACCGGCGACGCGGTCGCCGGCCAGACCACCAAGCTCACCAAGGTGATGAGCCAGAACAGCTACTTCTACACGCAGGGCGCGCTGGCGGTGCTCTGCGCCATCGCCTTCTACCTGGCGGCGAGGCGGATCAGCGCCCTGATGGGCGACGTGAACTGACCCTCAGACCTCGCGGACCCCCGCCCGCCAGACGCCCGCGACCAGCGGGACACCGGGGCGGTAGGCGAGGTGGACGTGCGAGGGTGCGTCCAGCAGGACCAGGTCGGCACGCCCGCCCACCCGCACACTGCCCACGTCCGTGCGGCGCAGCGCGGCCGCGCCGCCGGCCGTCGCCGCCCACACCGCCTCGTCCGGGGTCATCCCCATCTCCCGCACCGCGACCGCGATGCAGAAGGGCACGGAGGTGGTGAAGCTGGAGCCCGGGTTGCAGTCGGTCGACAGCGCCACGGTCGCGCCCGCGTCGAGCAGCCGGCGCGCGTCGGGGTAGCGGGCGCGGGTGGAGAACTCCGCGCCGGGCAGCAGCGTGGCCACGGTCCCGGACCCGGCCAGGGCGGCGACGTCGGCGTCGCTGAGGTGGGTGCAGTGGTCGGCCGAGGCCGCTCCCAGCTCGACCGCGAGCTGCACACCGGGGCCCTCGGTCAGCTGGTTGGCGTGGACGCGGGGCGTCAGCCCGCGCTTCGCCCCCGCGGTGAGGATCGCCCGCGCCTGGTCCCCGTCGAACGCGCCGCGCTCGCAGAAGACGTCCACCCAGCGCGCATGCGGGGCACAGGCGTCCAGCATGGGGCCGGTGACCAGGTCCACATAGGCGGCCGGGTCGTCGGCGTACTCCGGGGCGACCACATGCGCGCCCAGGTAGGTGACCTCGTCCGTGTGCCGGGCCGCGATCCGCAGCGCGCGGGCCTCGTCCTCGACCGTCAGCCCGTACCCGGACTTGCACTCCAGGACGGTGGTGCCCTGCCGCAGCGCCTCGCGGACATAGCGGGCCACGTTGGCGTCCAGCGCCTCGTCACTGGCGGCGCGGGTGGCGGCCACGGTGGTGCGGATGCCTCCGGCGGTGTAGGCCTGGCCGGACATCCGGGCGTTGAACTCGGCGGTGCGGTCCCCGGCGAACACCAGGTGTGAGTGGGAGTCCACGAAGCCGGGGATCACCGCCCGCCCGCCCGCGTCGACCACCTCGTCCGCGAGCGGGGAGGCGGCTGCGCCGCCGACCCAGGCGATCCGCCCGTTCTCCACGACCACGGCGGCGTCGGCGAGGAGGCCCAGGGGGCCGGCCTCCAGCGACGGGTCGTTGGTGACGAGGCTGCCGATGCCGGTGATCAGGGTGCTGCTCATGTTTGCTCGCTCCAGGTCCAGTTCAACGGTGCGGGTCGTGGGTGGTTGCATGGTGCAGGTCACAGGCAGGCTCAGCCGGGCAGTGCCCCAGGGGCGCGGGGAACTGCGCGGCCAACCACCTCAGACCTGCACCTGCCTACCCCCGTACCGTTGCAATTGCTTCCGTCAGCGCCGCGCCGACGTCGCCCACGGCGACATGCACCCCGTCACGGACGATCAGCTTGCCGCCCACGACGACGTCCCGCACGTCCGCGGACGTCGCCGCGAACACCGCCGTCTCCGCGCCCAGCTCCGGCAGCGGCCCCGCGGTGCGGGGGGTGTCCAGGGCCACGCTGCAGAGGTCGGCGAGCGCGCCGACGGCGATCCGGCCGGCGTCCGACCAGCCCAGCGACGCGTGTCCGTCCTCGGTCGCGGCCCGCAGCAGCGCGGCCGCGGTCCAGTGCCCGCGCCGGTGCGTGGCCAGGCGCTCATTGAGCTCCAGCGCCCGCGCCTCCTCGAAGGGGTCGATGATCGCGTGGCTGTCGCTGCCCAGCGAGATCGGGCTCCCCGCCGTGGCGAGCCGCCGCGCCGGGCCGATGCCGTCGGCCAGGTCGCGTTCCGTCGTCGGGCACATGCAGATCACCGTGGAGCTGGAGGAGAGCAGCGTGATGTCGGTCTCGGTGAGGTGCGTCGCGTGCACGGCGGAGGTCCGCGGCCCCAGCACGCCGTGCTGCGACAGCAGCTGAGTCGGCGTCACTCCGTGCGCGGCCAGGCAGGCGTCGTTCTCCGCGGTCTGCTCGGAGAGGTGCACATGCAGCGGGGCCCGCATCTCGTGCGCCCAGTCCGACACGGTGGTGAGCTGGTCGGCCGGGACCGCCCGCACCGAGTGGATCGCCGCGCCGATACGGGCGTGCGCGCGGGGCCTGAGCGCGGACACGCGCTGCTCCCAGGCGTGCGCGTCGCCGTCGCTGAACCGCTGCTGGTGCCGGTCGGGTGCCGCGACGAAGCCGGACGAGAGGTAGCAGGTGTCCAGCAGCGTGATCCGGATGCCGGCCCGCGAGGCCGCCTCGATCAGCGCCTCGCCCATGGCGTTGGGGTCCGCGTAGCGGACCCCGCCGGGGGCGTGGTGCAGATAGTGGAACTCGCCGACGGAGGTGATCCCCGCCAGCGCCATCTCCGCGTAGACGGCCGTGGCCAGGGCCAGGTAGCTGTCCGGGTCGAGCGCGTCGGCCGTGCGGTACATGGTGTCGCGCCAGGTCCAGAACGTGCCGCTGCCGACCTGGACGGCACCGCGCAGCGCGCGGTGGAAGGCGTGCGAGTGGGCGTTGGCCATACCGGGCAGCACCAGCCCGGTGAGCACCGTGGCGCCCGCCGGCGCCGGTCCGCTGTCGGGCGTGACCGAGGTGATCCGGCCGTCGTCCGTGGACACGGCGATCAGCACGTCCGACTCGACGCACGGGTCGATCCAGGCGTGCGGGGCCCAGAACTCGGTTACCGGCATACCAGGTCCTCCAGGACGTCGGCGAGCGCTGCCGTTCCGGCCAGGCAGTCGGTCTCGGCGGCGTGCTCGCTCGGGGAGTGCGAGACGCCGGTGGGGTTGCGGACGAACAGCATCGCGGTGGGGACGACCGAGGACAGGATGCCCGCGTCATGGCCCGCGCCGGTCGGCAGGACCGGGGTGTCGGGCCCCAGTCGCGCCGCCAGCCGGTCCCGCAGCGGGGCGTCGAAGTCGACCACGGGGGTGTAGGACTCGCGCACCACCTCGGCGCGGACCCCGTCGCGCTCGGCGCGCTCGGCGGCGGCCGCCGCGATCTCCTCGACCAGCGCGTCCAGCGTGGCCTCGTCGGCGGCCCGCGAGTCCAGCCAGCCGCGCACCAGCGAGGCGATGGCGTTGGTGCCGTTGGGCTCCACGGCGACCTTGCCGAAGGTCGCCAGCGCGCCGTGCAGCCTGGCCTTCTTCCTGGCCGCGAGGACGGTGTTGGCGTAGGTCAGCATCGGGTCGCGGCGGTCCTCCAGGCGGGTGGTGCCCGCGTGGTTGGCCTCGCCGTGGAAGTCGAAGCGCCAGCGCCCGTGCGGCCAGATCGCCGAGGCGACGCCCACCGCGTGCGGCGTGTCCGCGAGGAACCTGCCCTGCTCGACATGGAGTTCGACATAGGCGGCGACCCGCGACAGCCGGTCGGCGTCCTTGCCCATGAGCGAGGGGTCCTGGCCGGCGGCCTCCATCGCGTCGGGCATCCTGACGCCCGCGGCGTCCCGCAGCTCGTACGCCTGGTCCTTGCTCAGCACGCCCGCGGCGAGCCGGGATCCGACGCAGGCGACGCCGAAGCGGGCGCCCTCCTCGTCCACGAAGTTGGTGAGCGCCAGCGGGCGCACCGGCCTGACGCCGCGTTCCAGCAGCGCGTCCAGTGCGGCGAAGGAGGAGATCACGCCCAGCGGGCCGTCATAGGCGCCGCCGTCCGGGACCGAGTCCAGGTGGGAGCCGGTGACGATGGCCCCCTCGCCGTTCGGGTCCCCGTACCAGGCCCACTGGTTGCCGTTGCGGTCGATCTCGTAGGTCAGCCCGCGCGCGGCGGCCTGGTCCGCGAACCACGCCCGGCACTCGGCGTCGGCAGCCGTCCAGGCGTGCCGCCGGTAGCCGCCGGACGCGTCGAAGCGCCCGACGGGGAGCAGCTCGGCCCACATGCGGCGGTAACCGTCGGCAGCGGAACCCAGCTGCTCCTCGAAGGGGTGCGTCACGGTGATTACTCGCCCTCACGCATGGGGATGCGGACGCCGCGCTCGTCGGCGACCTCGGTGGCGATGTCGTAGCCGGCGTCCACGTGCCGGATGACGCCCATGCCGGGGTCGTTGGTGAGCACCCGGCGGATCTTCTCGCCCGCGAGCTTGGTGCCGTCGGCGACGGTGACCTGGCCGGCGTGGATGGAGCGGCCCATGCCGACGCCGCCGCCGTGGTGGATCGAGACCCAGGACGCGCCGGAGGCGACGTTGACCATGGCGTTGAGCAGCGGCCAGTCGGCGATCGCGTCGGAGCCGTCGAGCATGGCCTCGGTCTCCCGGTAGGGGGAGGCGACGGAGCCGCAGTCGAGGTGGTCGCGGCCGATGACCAGCGGCGCGGAGACGCTGCCGTCGGCGACCAGCTCGTTGAAGCGCTCGCCGGCCTTGTCGCGCTCGCCGTAGCCGAGCCAGCAGATGCGGGCGGGCAGGCCCTGGTAGTGGACCCGCTCCCCGGCCATCTTCATCCAGCGGGCCAGGGACTCGTTCTCGGGGAAGAGGTCGAGGATGGCCTTGTCGGTGGTGGCGATGTCCTTGGGGTCGCCGGACAGCGCGGCCCAGCGGAACGGGCCCTTGCCCTCGCAGAACAGCGGCCGGATGTAGGCGGGGACGAAGCCGGGGAAGTCGAACGCCCGGGTGTAGCCCGCGAGCTTGGCCTCGCCGCGGATCGAGTTGCCGTAGTCGAAGACCTCGGCGCCCTTGTCCTGGAAGCCGACCATCGCCTCGACGTGCCTGGCCATGGACTCGCGGGCGCGGTCGGTGAACTCGGCGGGCTTCTCGGCGGCGTAGGCCGCCATGTCGTGGAAGTCGACGCCGACCGGCAGGTAGGCCAGCGGGTCGTGGGCGCTGGTCTGGTCGGTGACGATGTCGATCGGCGCGTCCATCGCCAGCATCTGCGGGACCAGCTCGGCGGCGTTGCCGAGCAGGCCGATGCTGAGCGGCTTGCGCTGGTCGCGGGCCTCGACGGCGAGCTCCAGGGCGTGCTTGAGGTTCTTGGCCTCGACGTCCAGGTAGCGGTGCTCGATGCGGCGGGTGATCCGGGACTGGTCGACGTCGATGCAGATCGCGACGCCGTCGTTCATGGTGACGGCGAGCGGCTGGGCGCCGCCCATGCCGCCGAGCCCTGCGGTGAGGGTGATGGTGCCGGCCAGGGTGCCGTTGAACTTCTTGGCGGCGACGGCGGCGAAGGTCTCGTAGGTGCCCTGGAGGATGCCCTGGGTGCCGATGTAGATCCACGAACCGGCGGTCATCTGCCCGTACATGGTGAGGCCGAGGTGCTCCAGGCGGCGGAACTCCTCCCAGTTGGCCCAGTCGCCGACGAGGTTGGAGTTGGCGAGCAGCACGCGCGGGGCCCACTCGTGGGTCTGCATCACGCCGACCGGGCGGCCGGACTGGACCAGCATGGTCTCGTCCTGCTTGAGGGTCTCCAGGGTGCGGACCATGGCGTCGAAGGAGCGCCAGTCACGGGCGGCCTTGCCGGTGCCCCCGTAGACGACGAGCTTGTCGGGGTGCTCGGCGACCTCGGGGTCGAGGTTGTTCATGAGCATCCGCAGGGCGGCCTCCTGCTGCCACCCCTGCGTGGTGAGCTTGCTGCCGCGCGCCGCGCGCACGGTGCGCGGGCCGCTCTGGTGCTGCGTCATGACACTCCCGGACTCTCGATGGATATATCCATTCATTTTTGTTGTCTCTGAAGATACTCAATCATCGAGCGCACCGCCAGCCCTGGTACCACCAAAAGAGACGCGGGGAACCGCGCCGGACCTCCCCCGGTCCGCACCGTTCCCCGCGCCCGGGACGCCCCGCCTAGCGCGCCCGCCCCGCCCCCTTCACCACCGGCCGGACCGTGCCCGCAGCGGGCCCCGTGAACGCGAAGCCGCCGATCCGGCTCCGCCGCCCCAGCAGCCGCCCGTCCTCCGTCCTGGCCCAGAGCAGCTTCTCGTTCCGCCGCTCCCACCGCGCCAGCCGCCACACCGCCAGCTCCACGCCGACCCCGTAGCCCAGTGCGGCCAACCCCGCGGCCGGGCCGCCCAGCAGCCCCAGCGCACAGGTCGCGACCATGCCGCAGAGCAGCCACAGGGAGTCCATCCGGGCCAGGCGCAGCCGGGTCTGCTTCGGCGGCTCCAGGGTGATCGCGAAGGCGGCCTTCTCGGCCGACGCCGCGCGCCCGGCGTACCAGCGGAGGCGCTGCAGCAGGCCGGTCAGCGCGGCCAGGACGAACAGCCCGCCGCCGAGCTCCGCGCCGCGGACCCGCCCCGCGAGGCTCGGCTCCAGCAGTCCCGCGAGCGCGCCGACCAGGCCGGCCCACATCCACACCCGGGCGACCGCACCCCTGATGACCACCACCCGGGCCCGTGCATATGTCCCACGCATTCCGTCCCTCCCAACCTCCGGTTCCCAGTTTTCTGGCGGGACCCTAACCCCGAACCGTGAGGAATGGCTGAATCCCTGCAGGGGCTTGTGACATTTCCGCGCGCCCCCGGATCGGGTGAAGCTTCAGTCGTTCGGGAAACGACCGTCCGTTCCTGCCGTTCTCCCTGTACCGAAGATCCCGGAGACCCAGGAGAGTCGCACCATGCCCCGCCTGCGCCTTGTCATCGTTCCCGCGCTCGCCGCAGCAGTCGTCGCCGTCACCGCCGGCGCCGCCCAGGCTCACACGCACGCCCCCGCCCATGACCTGCGCCACGGCCTGGGTCATGCCCGGGGCCATGACCGGACCCACGCCGACCTGCAGTTCATCCCGCTGCACGCTCAGCCCTACGACCGCGCGGCGGTCGTCGGCCGGCTGGCCAGGGGCGACCGCTTCACCACCCACCAGATCCGGGACGGCTGGACGTTCATCACCGATCGCACCACCAGGGCCGAGGGCTGGGTGCATTTCGCGCACCCGCACCGCACCGCGCAGCGGTAGGCCGCCCGTCCGCGGCTGAGCACCCCCGCTCAGCCGACGAAGAGCCCCCTGGCCGCCGCAGCCTGCTCGAACGCCTCCAGGCGGGCCACCGAGCCGGGGAGCTCGTCGCACATCGCCTGCAGCAGCACCCGTCCCAGCATCATCGGCGCGCAGGCCGTGTCGAACACCAGGCTGCTGCCCACGGCCGCGGGCAGCATCAGGTCCGTGAGGCCGGAGACCGGGGCGAACGCGCTGTCGGCGACGGTGATCACGGTCAGTCCGGCCTGCTTGGCCGCGGTCAGCACCTCGACCAGCTCCCTGGGGTGCCGGGGCAGCGCGAAGCAGATCAGGGTGCTCGCACCGGCCTGGACCGCCTGCTCGATGCGGTCCAGCGCCATGCTGCCGCCCTCGTCGAGCAGCCGGACGTCCGGGTGGACCTTGGCCGCGAAGTAGGCGAAGCCGTGCGCCTGCGCCGAGGCCGCGCGCAGGCCGAGGACCAGCAGCGGGCGCGAGGCCGCCAGCAGCCGCGCCGCCTGCAGCACCGGCTCCGGGTCGGCGAGCACCGCGGCCAGGTGCTGCAGGTTGGCGATCTCGGAGAGCACCGCCTGCTGCTGCTCGTTGCGCACCGCGTCGCGCGGGCTCTCCCTGCCGTCACCCGCCTCACCGGCGTCGGCGGCCGGGCTGAGCTCACGCAGCTGGCGGCGCAGCGCGGGGTAGCCGTCGAAGCCCAGCGCGACGGCGAACCGGGTCACCGAGGGCTGGCTGACCCCCGCCAGTTCGGCGACCTCGACGCTGGACAGGAACGGCGCGTCGGCGGCGTTGCGGACCAGGCAGTGGGCGATGCGCCGCTGCGTCGGTGTCAGCCGGTGCCCGTCGAACAGGCTGAGCAGCCTGCCGGAGGGACCCGGGGTGACTCCTTCTGCCACGGCGGGCGGTGTCGTACTCATGGAGACGCCTGCCTTTCGTGCTGGTGAACGGGCGCTGACGCGGGCTCCGTTGTGCGTCGACTCTGCATGAGTCCATGCAGCCACGGCAAGCCGTGTCTCGGCCAGCGGACCCGGGGATTCCGCCGTGAGCCCTGAACTATCCCTGAGCCGACCCTGAGAACCGTTGGCCGGGGCACCGGCCCGTCCTAGGCTCGGGACATGGAGCATCTTCGGGACAGTGAGCTCAAGAAGGACTTGCAGGCGTCGGTCAGAACCGCCCAGGAGCTGGGTCCTGACTACGAGTCGGAGATCATCGACGGCTTTCTGCAGCGGCTCGACGCCCGGTTGGACGCCCAGGTCGCGACCCGGGTGCAGCGGGAGCTGGACCGGCGTGAGGGCCCGGTCCAGTTCCAGAAGAAGAGCGGGGACGGCGGGGGCGCGGGCGGGGGCCGCAACCCCGCCATCCCGATTCTCTCGATCGTCCTGGCGGTGCCGCTGACCGCGATCAGCGCCAGCCTCGCCGGGCTGCCCGGACTGTTCGTGGTCTGGGTCGGCATCGTCCTGGTGAACATGGCCGTCTCCCTCGGGACCGCCGCCGGCAACCGCGCGGAGCGGCGCCGGCAGCAGTTCGGTGACCTGCGGGACGGGCGCGGCCGCGACGGGTGGAGCTGAGCCCCACCCGTCCGCGGCCCCGGTCCGTCAGGCCAGCTGCCCGGTGACCGCCTCGACGGCGTCGACCAGGCCCCCGGCGGCGACGAACCTCGCCGCCGCGTCCAGGTCGGGGGCGAGGAAGCGGTCCGTGCCCGGGCCGCCGACACCGGCCGCGCGGGCGGCGGCCACGGCGGCGGCGGTCGCCGGGGCGAGCGGCCCCGCTCCCGCGTTGACCCGGATCTCCAGCGCCCGCGCGGAGGCGGTGAGCTCCACCGCGATGATCCGCGCCAGGTTGTCCACGGACTGGCGCAGCTTGCGCGCGGCGGACCAGCCCATGGAGACGTGGTCCTCCTGCATCGCCGACGAGGGGATCGAGTCCACCGAGGCGGGGACGGCGAGCCGCTTGTTCTCGCTGACCAGGGCGGCCTGGGTGTACTGGGCGATCATCAGGCCGGAGTCCAGGCCCGGGTCGTCCGCGAGGAAGGCCGGCAGGCCGTGCGAGCGGCTCTTGTCGAGCAGCCGGTCGGTGCGCCGCTCGGCGATGGAGCCCAGGTCGGCGGCGACGATGGCGAGGAAGTCCAGCACATAGGCGACGGGGGCGCCGTGGAAGTTGCCGTTGGACTCGACCCGGCCGTCGGGCAGGACCACCGGGTTGTCGACGGACGAGGCCAGCTCGCGGTCGGCGACCAGCTGGGCGTGGGCGACGGTGTCCCGGCCCGCTCCGGCGACCTGCGGGGCGCAGCGGATCGAGTAGGCGTCCTGCACGCGGGGGGCGTCGTCCTGGTGGTGGCCGGTCAGCCCGGAGCCCTGGAGCACCTTGAGCATGTTCGCGGCGCTGGCGGCCTGGCCCGGGTGCGGGCGGATCGCGTGCAGTTCGGGCTGCAGCACCTTGTCGGTGCCCAGCAGCGCCTCCAGCGACATGGCGGCGGTGATGTCGGCGGCGGTGAACAGCCGGCCCAGGTCGGCGATCGCCATGAGCAGCATGCCGAGCATGCCGTCGGTGCCGTTGATGAGGGCCAGGCCCTCCTTCTCGGCGAGCTCGATGGGGGTGATCCCGGCCTCGGCGAGCAGCTCGCCCGCGGGGCGGATCTCGCCGTCGGGACCGTAGGCCACGCCTTCGCCCATCAGGGTGAGCGCGCAGTGCGACAGCGGCGCGAGGTCGCCGGAGCAGCCGAGCGAGCCGTACTCCAGCACCACCGGGGTGATGTCGGCGTTGAGGATCGCCGCCATGGTCTCGGCGACGACGGGGCGGACGCCGGTGCGTCCCGAGGCGAGGGTCTTCAGGCGCAGGAACATCAGCGCGCGGGTGACCTCGCGTTCGACCTGCGGGCCCATGCCCGCCGCGTGCGAGCGCACCAGCGAGCGCTGGAGCTGGGCGCGCAGCGGCCGCTCGATGTGGCGCACGGCAAGGGCGCCGAAGCCGGTCGAGACGCCGTAGACGGGACGCGGCTCGGCCGCGAGCGCGTCGATCCGGGCGCGCGAGCCCGCCATCTCGGCAAGGGCGTCGTCGGAGAGTTCGATGCGTGCGTTGCCGCGGGCCACGGCGATCACGTCGGCCGGAGCGACGTTCGCCTTGCCGACGACGACACTGTTGGCCACGCTGTCATCCACCACGTTGTGCATATCCATATACCGAATCAGATCAAATGAATGGCTCTATGACAACCGGCCTGCCCGGACAACCTGCCGCAGCGTAGGGTCGGGACGGACAGGAGCTGCTCGTCGGAGGGAAGCACAGCCATGGCCCGGGTGACCGAGCGCCGCCGTATCGTCCGCCTGCAGGGGCAGCAGCGCAGTACCCGGCCGGACTCGCTCGCGGCCGAGGAGCCGCTGGAGATCCGCATCAACGGGTCCGCGCTGACCGTCAGCATGCGCACCCCGGGAGCGGACTTCGACCTGGTCGCCGGGTTCCTGGTCGCCGAGGGGATGGTGGCCCGCCGCGAGGACCTCACCGCCCTGCGCTACTGCGCAGGCACCACCGACGAGGGCGTCAACACCTACAACGTCATCGACGCGGCGCTCGCCGGCCGCGCCGCCGTGCCGGTCTCGCTGCACCGCAACCTGCTCACCTCCAGCGCCTGCGGCATCTGCGGCCGGGAGACGATCGAGGCGATACGCACCCGCGTCCCGCACGACCTCACCGCCGACGGGCTGCGGATCACCCCGGACATCCTCTACGGGCTGCCCGACACCCTGCGCGCCGCGCAGAAGGTGTTCGACTCCACCGGCGGCCTGCACGCCGCCGGGCTGTTCACCGCCGACGGCGAGCTGCTCTGCCTGCGCGAGGACGTCGGCCGCCACAATGCCGTCGACAAGGTGATCGGCTGGGCCCTGCGCGAGGACCTGCTCCCGCTCCGCGGCCATCTGCTGATGGTCAGCGGCCGCGCCTCGTTCGAGCTGACGCAGAAGGCGGCGATGGCCGGCATCCCTCTGCTCGCGGCGGTCTCCGCGCCGTCCTCGCTGGCCGTGGACCTCGCCGCCGAGCTCGGCCTGACCCTGGTCGGCTTCCTCCGCGACCGCAGCGCCAATGTCTACACCTGCCCGGAGCGGCTCGCCGAACCCTAGGGCGGGGAGGCCGGGCCGGACAGGGCCACGGCGACCAGGGCGCGGAGCGTGGGACCCAGGCCGGTGAGGGTGAGCGTGGAGTCGTCGGCGAAGAGCTCGATCAGCCAGCCACCGGCCGGGTTGCTGCCGCCGGCGGCCAGCACCGCGCGGTAGCCGCCGACCAGCAGCACCGCCTCCTCGGCCGGGTCGTTGCCCTGCACGCCGGTGCGCACATGGAAGGCGCTGCCGCGCACCGCCCGCGCCGTCAGCGGGTAGGAGCGCAGGTCGAAGACCGCGTCGGGGGCCTCGTTGACGGCGCGCTGGACCTGGGCCCGGATGCTGCCGGGGCCGCGGGTCATCCGGCGGACGCCGTAGTGGACGGTGCGCATCCGGTCGGAGCCCGGCGGCACGTAGGAGATCCACCAGGCCACCGCGTCCACCAGCCGGGCGGCGGTCTCGGCGACCACCTCCAGGCGGCCGATGGTGTCGGCGGGGTGGACGCGGCGCTGCGGGTGGTCCTCGTCGAGGGCGCCGATCACCGAGGTGAGCAGCAGTCCGGGGTCGGCGCTGTGCCGGGCGCCGCGGAAGCGCCGCCGTTCGGTGCGGCGTCCGCCGACCGTGACGCCGTTCTCGGCGAGGCTCACCGTCGGGTCGGGCACCGAGCCGCGCCCCGCGACCACGGGCTGCGCGGCATGACCGGCCTTCGCCCGGTACTGCGCGGCGTCGGCGAGCCGGAACAGCCGGTCGGCCGTGGTCACCGGGCCGATGGCGTCCCCGGTCGAGGCGACCCCGCAGGCCACGCCCTCGCCCTGATCCAGCGTCAGCGCCTGTGCGCACAGCTCCTCGGCGACCCGCACCACCTCGTCCGCCGGGCAGCCCTCGGTGACCAGGCAGAACTCGTCGCCACCGAGCCGGCCGGCGACACTGCCGGGCAGCAGCGCCCCGCACAGCGACAGCTGGTTGGCGAAGCTCTCCAGCAGCCGGTCGCCCACCTCGTGGCCCTGTTCGTCGTTGACCCGCTTCAGCCCGTTGACGTCGCAGACGACCAGTGAGACGACGGTGCCGTCACGGCGGTGCGCCTCCAGCGCCGCGTCCAGCCTGGTGTCGACCGCGCGGCGGTTGGCCAGCCCGGTCAGCGGGTCGGTGAAGGCGAGCCGCCGGACCTCCTCCAGCTCCTCGCTCTGGGCCAGGCCGGCGGAGATCTGCGCGGCCAGGACGGTGGCGAAGGCGGCGTCCTCGTCGGTGAACACCGACCGGCCGACGGTGCGGGCGAGATACAGCTCGCCCCAGGCCCGCCCGCGCAGCAGGATCGGTGCGACCAGGCAGCAGCTGCGTCCGCGCCGCCGCAGCGAGGCCGCCCGGGCGCGGCAGGCGGGACCGTTGCCGGGGTCGTGCTCGTCGGCTGTCTGCCGCCAGGCGCGCGGCAGCCCGTCGGCGCTCCAGGGCTGGCCCAGTCCGCGCTGCTGCAGGAACTTGGCGATCTCGGGGTAGTCGGCCACCGGATAGGTCTCGTTCTCGGGCAGCTCCTGCTCACCGGGGGCGAGCAGCCCGTTGTTGACCAGGACCCGCAGCTGCCCGTGCTCCCGCTCCCAGACGCAGACCGCCGCCATGTCTGCGTCCAGCGCCTCGCGCGCCCGTACGGCCGCCGCCTGCACCGCGTCGATGCGGGAGTCGGCGGCGGACATCGCCTGCGCCAGGCCGACCACCGCCCGCAGCCGGGCGTCCGAGTCGACCGGAGGCTCGATCGGCTGCGCGACGGAAGGCTCGCCACTGACCTGCACGTCCCGCTGCCTTTCCCCGGATCGCTCGCACGGATGTCCGCACAGGGCTCAGCCTAAGGACATTTCCGACAAAGCGTGAGGTTCAGGCCCCTTCGGGGAAGTCCCCGCGTCGGCTCAGCAGCCAGGGTTCGACCAGTCCGAGGCCGCGCACCGGCCGTCGCCACATCGGCTGCAGCTGGAACCGGTAGGGCAGCCCGCTGCCGTCCACCTCCGCCGGGCGGTCCGCCGGGTCGATGCCCACCGACGCGACCGCGGACAGCGCGTCGACCGCTCCCGGCGGCAGCCCGAGCGCGCCGCCGGCGCCGGCCGGCTCCACCACGGACTCCCGTTCCAGGGCCGCCGCCATCTCCCCGTCCACCAGGACCGCGTCCTTGGGCGCGATCGACGTCAGCCGGCTGGCCAGGTTCACAGTGGTGCCGAACACATCGCCCATCCGGGTGGTGACGGCACCGAAGGCCATGCCGACGCGCAGCGCGGGCATGGTGTCGTCCTTGCCGAGGGTCTCCACCAGAGCCAGCCCGATGTCGGCGGCCTTGGCGGCGTCGTCCGCGACATAGAGGATCTCGTCGCCGAGGGTCTTCACCAGCCGGCCGCCGCGCCCGGCGACGATGTCGGCGCAGGTGATCTCGAAGTTCTCGACGAGCTCGCCCAGCTCCTCGTCCTCCAGCCGCCGCGACAGCCGGGTGAAGCCGACCAGGTCGGCGAAGCCCACCGCCAGCCGCCCCGACTGCATGTCCACGTCCTCGGCGGCCTGCACCACCCGCCCGGTCACCGCCGCCAGCTGCCGCCGCCAGACATAGACCAGGAACTGCTCCAGCTCCGGCAGCAGCAGCTCCACCAGCGGGTACGCCACCTCGGCGCGGGTCAGTCCGGGCTCGGAGGCGGAGGTCAGGTGTTCCAGGAAGGTGTCGATCTGCCACTCGGCGAGCCGGGCCGTGGTCTGACCGGTGGACCGGGCCACCTGGATCGCCATGGTCTCGCTGAGCAGCCCCGCCTCGACCAGACCGGCCAGCCGCCGCAGCGCGATCACGTCGGCGTCGGTCAGCGCCCGCGACTGGCCGATGTCGGCGAAGCCCATCGCCCGCCAGAAGCGTGAGGCCAGCTCCATGGAGACCCCCGCCTGGCGGGCCGCCTGGAAAGGGGTGTACTGCCGCCCGGAGTCCAGGATCAGCTGCTCCAGCTGCATGGGCACGGAGTCCGGCTCCGGGTCGACGGCCACCGCGTCGGCGACCGCCTCGGCATCGACATCCTGCTGCCCGGTCACCGGATCCTCGTCGCCCACCAGTTCATCCTCGCGTCCACGCCCTGAAGCCCTCGCCCGCTGTGTCCTTGCTCACACCGAGCCCAAATCCTCGCACGGATTCATCTTTTCAGGGGCTCCGCCCCCGGGCGGACGTGCACGACATCACCCGCGCCGACCGGCCGTTCCACCCCGTCGGCGGAGCGCACGACCAGGCGGCCGTCCCCGTCCACGGCCACCGCCTCGCCCAACAGCTCGCGGTCGCCCGGCAGTTCGACCCGCACCGAGCGGCCGATGGTCGCGCACTGGGCGGCGTAGGCCGGACGCAGACCGCTGCCCTCCGGATCGCCCGCGGACGAGCACCAGTCCGCATAGAGGTCCGCGAAGGTGCGCAGCAGCGAACGCAGCAGGGTCTCCCGGTCGGTGACCGGCGCGCCCGCCAGCGCCAGCGATCCGGCCCCCGGCACCGGCAGCTCCTCCTCCCGCAGGCTCACATTCAGCCCCAGCCCGACCACCACCGCGTCACCGGTCAGCTCGGCCAGGATCCCGCCGAGCTTGCGCTCCTCGCCGCCCACCGCCACCAGCAGGTCATTGGGCCACTTCAACCGCACCTCGACCTCCGCGGTGTGGCTCAGCGCGGACGCTGCGGCGACCCCGACCAGCAGCGGCAGCCAGCCCCAGCGCTCCTTCGGCACGCCCGCGCCGTCCGATCCAGGCCGCAGCAGCATCGACAGGAAGATCCCCGACCGGGCCGGGGCGCTCCAGCGGCGGTCCAGCCGCCCCCGCCCCGACGTCTGCTCCTCGGCGATCAGCACCGCCCCGCCCGGGGCCCCGGACGCCGCCAGCGCCACCAGGTCGCTGTTGGTGGAGCCGGTCGAGCCGACCACCCGCACCGAGGTCCACAGACCGCCCGGCACCGCCAGGGCTCGTTCCAACGCGGCGGCACGCAGCGGCGGCCGGTCCAGGTCGCTCCAGGGAGAAGTCACTACCCCACCCTATGACCCCGGTCACTAGGCGTATCCGTCACGCTGCCGTCATGGCTACGCTACTGACCAGAAACCTCACCCGTTGGTGCTGCTCGGGCTCCCCTCAGACCCTGCCGAGGCAGCACTACCCCCTCCTGACGGGAGTCGCGCCGGATGTCCCATGCCGAGAACGCCATCGAGGGCGCGGCCAGCCACACCACTGCCGGGAAGATCGCCGAACTGAAGCGGCGCATGGACGAGGCGGTGCACTCCGGCTCCTCCCGTGCCGTGGAGAAGCAGCACGCCAAGGGCAAGCTGACGGCCCGCGAGCGGGTCCTGCTGCTCCTCGACGAGGGCTCCTTCGTGGAGTTCGACGAGTTCGCCCGCCACCGCTCCACCGCGTTCGGGCAGGAGAAGACCCGTCCCTACGGCGACGGCGTCGTCACCGGCTACGGCACCGTCGACGGCCGCCAGGTGGCGGTCTTCGCCCAGGACTTCACGGTCTTCGGCGGCTCCCTGGGCGAGGTCTTCGGCGAGAAGATCGTCAAGGTGATGGACTTCGCCCTGAAGACCGGCTGCCCGATGATCGGCATCAACGACTCCGGCGGCGCCCGCATCCAGGAGGGCGTGGCCTCCCTCGGCCTCTACGGCGAGATCTTCCGCCGCAATGTCCTCGCCTCCGGTGTGATCCCGCAGATCTCGCTGGTCATGGGCCCCTGCGCCGGCGGCGCGGTCTACTCCCCGGCGATCACCGACTTCATCGTGATGGCCGACCAGACCTCGCACATGTTCATCACCGGGCCCGACGTGATCAAGACCGTCACCGGCGAGGACGTGGGCATGGAGGAGCTGGGCGGGGCGCGCACCCACAACACCAAGTCCGGCAACGCCCACCACATGGCCGCGGACGAGAAGGAGGCCATCGACTACGTCAAGGCCCTTCTGTCCTACCTGCCCTCCAACAACCTGGAGGAGCCCCCGGCCTACCCGGAGGAGGCGGACCTCGCCACCACCGCGCTGGACCTGGAGCTGGACACCATCGTCCCGGACTCCGCCAACCAGCCCTACGACATGCACAAGGTCATCGCGCACGTCCTCGACGAGGGCGAGTTCCTGGAGACCCAGTCGCTGTTCGCCCCCAACATCCTCACCGGCTTCGGCCGGGTCGAGGGCCACGCGGTGGGCATCGTCGCCAACCAGCCCATGCAGTTCGCCGGCTGCCTGGACATCGACGCCTCGGAGAAGGCCGCCCGCTTCGTCCGCACCTGCGACGCCTTCAACATCCCGGTACTGACCTTCGTGGACGTCCCCGGCTTCCTCCCCGGCACCGGCCAGGAGTGGACCGGCATCATCCGCCGCGGCGCCAAGCTGATCTACGCCTACGCCGAGGCCACCGTCCCGCTGATCACCGTGATCACCCGCAAGGCCTACGGCGGCGCCTACGACGTCATGGGCTCCAAGCACCTCGGCGCGGACCTCAACCTGGCCTGGCCGACCGCGCAGATCGCCGTCATGGGCGCGCAGGGAGCGGTCAACATCCTGCACCGCGGGGCCCTGGCCACCGCCGAGGATCCGGAGGCCAAGCGCGCCGAGCTGATGGAGGCGTACGAGGACACCCTGCTCAACCCCTACATCGCCGCCGAGCGCGGCTATGTGGACGCGGTCGTCATGCCCTCCGAGACCCGCCAGCACATCGTCAAGGGCCTTCGCGCGCTGCGCAACAAGCGCGAGGTGCTGCCGCCCAAGAAGCACGGCAACATCCCGCTCTAGGAGATCGCTCTAGGAGATCGCAGATGCCCCCCATCAAGGTCCTGCACGGGCAGCCCAGCCCGGAGGAGCTCGCCGCCGTCCTGGCAGTGGTCTCGGCACGGGCGGCGGCCAACGCCGCCCGTGCCTCCGACGACACCGTCCCGCCGTCGGTGTGGTCCGACCGCGCGCGGACCATGCGCAAGCCCCAGCGCCCCGGCCCCAACGCCTGGCGCACCTCCGCCTGGGCCAGGTAGCCCGCCGTTCGGACAGCCGGAGCCGGTGCGGGCCGCCGCGAGTCTGAGTACCCGTACTCAGGCGCGGCGGCCCGCACCAGAGCACCCTGGAGGGGTGCTCTGGTCCGACCCCGTTGACGACACCGCGCAGGAGCGGCGCCGGCTGGACGACTCCCTGCGCCGGGCCGGCATCCTCATCGCCGTGTTCGCCGTGCTGCTCCTGGTCGTCGTGATGGCCTGACAGCCGACCCTTACGCTGGTGGCCATGAATCGACCCCCCGCTCCCGCCCTCGTCCTCGCCTCCGCCTCGCCCGCCCGACTCGGACTGCTGCGGCAGGCCGGGCTCGACCCGCGGGTGATCGTGAGCGGGGTCGACGAGGACGCGCTGAGCGCGCCCACCCCCGCCGGGCTCGCGCTGCTGCTCGCCGAGGCCAAGGCGGAGGCGGTCGCCGGAACCCTCACCGAACCCTCGCTGGTGGTCGGTTGCGACTCGGTGCTGGAACTGGACGGGCAGGCGCTCGGCAAGCCCGCCGACGAGGCCGAGGCCCTGCGGCGGTGGCAGTCGATGCGCGGGCGCAGCGGAGTGCTGCAAACCGGCCACTGCGTGATCGACACCCGCACCGGCGCACGCGCCTCGCAGACCGCCTCCACCACCGTCCGCTTCGGAAGCCCCACGGACGAGGAGATCGCCGCCTACATCGCCACCGGTGAGCCCCTGCACGTCGCCGGTGCGTTCACCCTGGACGGGCGGTCCGCGCCCTTCGTCGACGGCATCGACGGCGACCCGGGCAATGTGATCGGCCTGTCGCTGCCGCTGCTGCGCACCCTGCTGGCGAAGCTGGACGTCCGCATCACCGACCTCTGGGTCCGGGGACCGAAAGAACTCTGACGCGGCGTCCGCCCGTGCCGCTACGGTGTCCCCGTACCACCGGGGAGGGGGGCACATGGACGGCAACGTTCTCAACATTGTTCTGGGAGTGGTGTCCAGCGCGGTCAGCGCGGCGCTGGCCTGGGCGGCGCAGGCGGCGCTGCGCCGCCGCAGGCTCGCCCGCAAACGGGCCTTCTTCGGGATGTACGCCGGGACCGAGTGCCTGATCGTGGCGCCCCGCAAGGCCGGAACCGGCGCCGAGGACCGGGTCGTCGCCCAGACCGACGTCTACGCGCTGATGGAGCTGTCCGCCCTGGCGCGCGAGTGCGGCGCCGAGATGGAGGTCATCGGGGCGGGCGAGGTGCGTCAGGGCGTGGGCAGCCGGGCCGAGTTCTGCATCGGCGGGCCCTCCGCCAATGAGCGTACGGCGGCGCACCTGCGCTGGAAGCTGCCCGGAGTCTCCGTCAAGTCCGCCTGGGAGGCCGGAACCCATGAGCTGACCGTCGGCGGCCGGACCTACGCCCGGGAGAAGGGCCTGTCGGACTTCGTGCTGCTGGCCCGGATCACCGGCGGCGAGGGCGAGCGCCCCACCTTCCTGATCTGCGGTCAGACCACGACCTCCAACCTCGCGGCGGCGCGGGTGCTGTCGCGGCGCTACCGTGAACTGGTGCGCGTCCACGGCACACACGGGACCTTCGCGCTGCTGCTGCGCGTGGTCCAGCCCGGCTCCTACGGCTCGGACGTGGTGGAGTTCGTCGCCGACGTCACGGCGCAGGCGACGGAAGCGCCTCCGGCGGCGGTGCCGAATCCGGACCCGGCTCGTGCGCTCTAGAAGCCGGCCCGTGCGGTATGAAGAACTGCAGCACCAGCAGCGTGAGGGTCACCGCAAGCACCAGGAAAGCGACAACTCCGGACAGGGCGAGCAGCGCTGCCGCGAGCACCGCATGCAGAACCACACAGACAATGAGCAGAATCCTTGTGGCCCGCCCCATCGACCGGTCGCGTGCCGCGATGAGAACGAGCAGCACCGCCACCACCACCAGGAACAGCGCGAGCAGCCCGTTTCCGACCCAGGCCCCGACCGCCATCGCCGTCGGGGACAGACCCCCGAGGGACATGTTCTGCCTGGTCACCGCATCGCCGAGGACCAGCCCGACCAGCCCGCAGACCAGGGCCTCCAGTACCAGCAGCACCGCCGCCACACCCGCCGTCCACCTCCGCATGCCCGCACCTTACTGATTGGTAATCAGTAGCGGAAGGGGCGGGGCGAACACCCGTGTCACGCACCCCGGCGTACCGTGTTGCAGACGGAATCACCCTCCGTGTGGGCAAGCTCACCACCGGGACCGGCTCGGCAGCGACCCCTCGGAGTCAATAAACTCTTCAACGGTTCAAGAAGGGAGCCATTGTGCGCAAAGTGCTCATCGCCAACCGCGGGGAGATCGCCGTCCGCGTCGCCCGAGCTTGTCGGGACGCCGGTATCGCCAGCGTCGCCGTGTACGCCGAGCCCGACCGGGACGCGCTGCATGTCCGCGCGGCCGACGAGGCCTTTGCCCTCGGTGGCGACACTCCGGCCTCCAGCTACCTCGACTTCGCGAAGGTCCTCAAGGCCGCCGCGGACTCGGGCGCGGACGCCGTCCACCCCGGCTACGGATTCCTGTCCGAGAACGCCGAGTTCGCCCAGGCCGTGCTGGACGCCGGACTGACCTGGATCGGCCCGCCCCCGCAGGCCATCCGGGACCTCGGCGACAAGGTCGCCGCCCGGCACATCGCCCAGCGCGCCGGTGCGCCCCTGGTCGCCGGCACCCCCGACCCGGTCTCCGGACCCGACGAGGTCGTCGCGTTCGCCTCCGAGCACGGGCTGCCGATCGCCATCAAGGCGGCCTTCGGCGGCGGCGGTCGCGGCCTCAAGGTCGCCCGCACGCTCGAGGAGATCCCCGAGCTCTACGACTCCGCCGTGCGCGAGGCCGTGGCCGCGTTCGGCCGCGGCGAGTGCTTCGTCGAGCGCTACCTCGACAAGCCGCGCCATGTGGAGACCCAGTGCCTGGCCGACACCCACGGCAATGTCGTGGTCGTCTCCACCCGTGACTGCTCGCTGCAGCGCCGCCACCAGAAGCTGGTCGAGGAGGCCCCCGCGCCGTTCCTGACCGACGCCCAGAACGCGGAGCTGTACGCCGCGTCCAAGGCGATCCTGCGCGAGGCCGGCTATGTCGGCGCGGGCACCTGCGAGTTCCTGGTCTCCCAGGACGGGCTGATCTCCTTCCTGGAGGTCAACACCCGTCTGCAGGTGGAGCACCCGGTCACCGAGGAGGTCACCGGCCTGGACCTGGTGCGCGAGCAGTTCCGCATCGCCGACGGCGAGGCCCTGGGATACGACGACCCCGAGGTCCGCGGCCACTCCTTCGAGTTCCGCATCAACGGCGAGGACCCGGGCCGCGGCTTCCTGCCCGCCCCGGGCACCGTCACCACCTTCGCGCCCCCCTCGGGGCCCGGCGTGCGGCTGGACTCGGGCGTGGAGACCGGCAGCGTCATCGGCCCGGCCTGGGACTCGCTGCTGGCCAAGCTGATCGTCACCGGCGCGACCCGCACCCAGGCCCTGCAGCGCGCCGCCCGCGCGCTGGCCGAGTTCGACGTGCAGGGCATGGCGACGGCCATCCCGTTCCACCGCGCGGTCGTCGTCGACCCGGCGTTCACCAGTGAGCCGTTCTCGATCTACACCCGTTGGATCGAGACCGACTTCGTCAACACCATCCCGGCGTTCACCCCCACGGGTGCGGACGCCGAGGAGACCGACACCCGCGAGACCGTCGTGGTCGAGGTCGGCGGCAAGCGCATCGAGGTCTCCCTGCCCTCGGGCCTGGGTGCGGTGGCCTCCGCCAAGCCCGCCGCCAAGTCCAAGCGCCGCGCGGTGTCCGGCAAGTCCGGCTCGGCGGCCTCCGGCGACACCCTCGCCTCGCCGATGCAGGGCACCATCGTCAAGGTCTCCGTCGAGGAGGGCCAGGCCGTCAACGAGGGCGACCTGATCGTCGTCCTGGAGGCGATGAAGATGGAGCAGCCGCTCAACGCCCACAAGTCCGGCACCGTGGTCGGCCTCACCGCCACCATCGGCGCCACGGTCACCAGCGGCGCCGCGATCTGCGAGATCAAGGACTGACGCACCGGCACGGATGGTTCCGGCCCTGTCCCGGGCGTCGATCGGGGCGGGGTCGGAATGTCCGGACGGCTAGACCCCGCCCGCCCGGCCCCGGCGCATCGCCGTCGCGGGCACCGGCAGCGCCGCCGGCGAGCGCCGCTGCGCCGGGAAGGGCCCGCGCAGCCCCGCGCCGACCGGCGTCGCCGCGGCCAGCGGCAGGCCGACACTGACGCCGCCACCGCCGCCGCTTCCGCCACCGATGCCGCCGGCCTGCGCCGGTGCGACGCACACCTGCACGCCCCGGTCCGCCAGCGCGTCCAGCTCCCGGACCGCGGACTCCGAGACGGTGGAGCCCTCGTCGGTCACCAGGAAGGCGATGCCCTCCGCGCCGACCGTCTGGAACATGGTGTCGGCCCCCAGCTTGGCGTGGTCCGCGAGCACCACGACCTCGGCCGCGGCCGCGACCAGCGCCCGGTCCACGCTCGCCGACAGCATGTTGGTGGTCGACAGGCCGCGCTCGGCGGTGAGGCCGCTGCCGGAGACAAAGGCCCGCGAGACCCGCAGCCCCTGCAGGGACTGCTCGGCCCCGCTGCCCACCAGGGCGTAGTTGGAGCCCCTCAGGGTGCCGCCGGTCATCACCACCTCCACCCGGTTGGCGTGCGCCAGCACCTGGGCGACGAGCAGCGAGTTGGTGACGACGGTCAGGCCCGGAACCCGGGCCAGGCGTCTGGCGAGCTCCTGAGTGGTCGTGCCGGCGCCGACGACGATGGCATCGCCCTCGGCGACCATCGAGGCCGCGAGGTCGGCGATGGCGCTCTTCTCGGCGGCGGCGAGATGGGTCTTCTGTGGGTATCCGGGCTCTCGCGAGAATCCGCCCGGGAGCACCGCGCCCCCGTGCCGACGGTCGAGCAGGCCCTCGGCCTCCAGTGCGCGCACGTCTCGGCGTACGGTCACTTCGGAGGTCTGGACGACTCGTGCGAGCTCCCGGAGCGATACCGCTCCATTGGCGCGCACCATTTCGAGGATCAATTGGCGACGTTCTGCTGCGAACACGAAACAGACGGTAACGTGCATGACCGTCTGCTTTCAGGCGTTTGCACCTAGTAGCCGAAGTTGTCCACCATCCAACGGCGCGCACCGGTACAATGCGCGCCGCAGACAGCGCGGTTCACTCCCCCTGCGACACGGCCCGCTTGCGGATGTGCAGCTGGCGGGCGGCTTCGGCGATGGAGCCGGACACCGACGGGTAGACCGTGAAGGCGCCCGCGACCTGCTCGACCGTCAGGCTGAGGTCCACCGCCAGCGAGATCGGGTGGATCAGCTCACTGGCGCGCGGCGCCACCACGACGCCGCCGACCACGATCCCCGTCCCCGGACGGCAGAAGAGCTTCACAAAGCCGTCGCGGATGCCCTGCATCTTGGCGCGGGGGTTGCCGCGCAGCGGCAGCTTGACGCAGACGGCGTCCATCTTCCCGCACTCGACGTCGGCGGCGCTGTAGCCGACCGTGGCGATCTCCGGGTCGGTGAAGACATTGGAGGCGACGGTCTTCAGGTTCAGCGGCTGCACCGCGTCGCCCAGCGCGTGGTACATCGCGATCCGTCCCTGCATGGCCGCGACCGAGGCCAGCATGAACACCCCGGTGCAGTCGCCGGCCGCGTAGACGCCGGGGGCGGAGGTCCGCGACACCCGGTCGACCTTCACCTGGCCGCCCTCGGTCATCTTCACGCCGACCTCCTCCAGCCCCAGCCCCGCCGTGTTGGGGATGGAGCCGACGGCCATCAGGCAGTGCGACCCGGTGATCACCCGGCCGTCGGACAGCGTCACCTCGACCTTGTCGCCCACCCGGCGCGCGGACTCGGCGCGCGACCGCGACATCACGTTCATGCCGCGCCGCCTGAAGACGTCCTCCAGCACGGTCGCGGCGTCCGGGTCCTCGCCGGGGAGCACCCGGTCGCGGCTGGAGACCAGCGTCACCTTGGAGCCCAGCGCCTGGTAGGCGCCGGCGAACTCGGCGCCGGTGACGCCGGAGCCGACCACGATCAGCTCCTCGGGGAGCTCGTCGAGGTCGTAGACCTGGGTCCAGGTGAGGATGCGCTCGCCGTCGGGCGCGGCCTCGGGCAGTTCACGCGGATGGGTGCCGGTGGCGATCAGCACGGCGTCGGCGCGCAGGATCTGCGTCCCGCCGTCGGCGAGGTCCACGACCACGGCGCGCGAGCCGTCGGGCTCCTGGCCGCCCTCGAGCCGCCCGGAGCCGCGGAGCAGGGTGACACCCGCACGGGTGACGGACTGGGTGATGTCGTGCGACTGCGCGACCGCCAGCCGCTTCACCCGTCGGTTGACCTTGCCCAGGTCCACCCCGACCACGCGGGAGCCCGACGGGTCGGCCGCCACCTTGATCCCCAACTCCTCGTAGGAGTTGTCGAAGCTGGTCATCACCTCGGCGGTGGCGATCAGGGTCTTGGACGGAACGCAGTCCGTCAGCACCGCCGCCCCGCCGAGCCCGTCGCGGTCGACGACGGTCACCTCCGCGCCGAGTTGGGCCGCGACAAGCGCTGCCTCGTAACCGCCAGGTCCGCCACCGATGATCACAATCCGAGTCACATGAGCCATTGTCCCGCACGCCGGGGCCTCGGTGACACCAGGCTCGGCCACCTCGGCTGCGGCTCCCGTACGCTATGGACCATGTCGCTCTATGCCGCGTACGCCAGCAACCTCGATGCGCGGCAGATGAGCCGCCGAGCCCCCCACTCCCCCCTGCGCTGCACCGGCTGGCTGGACGGCTGGCGGCTGACCTTCGGCGGCGAGCAGTTCGGCTGGGAGGGCTCCATCGCCACGGTGGTGGAGGACGAGAAGGAGCAGGTCTTCGTCGGCCTCTACGACATCGCCCCCGGTGACGAGACCGGGCTCGACCGCTGGGAGGGCCTGCCACTGGGCTTCTACCGCAAGGTCAGGGTGCGGGTGCACACCCTGGAGGGCGACCTCACCGCCTGGACCTACGTCCTCAACGACTACGAGGGCGGACTGCCCTCGGCCCGCTACCTCGGGATCATCGCCGACGCGGCGGAGTCGGCCGGCGCCCCGCACGACTATGTGATGGACCTGCGCAAGCGCCCCTGCTGATCCCCTCGCAGGGCTCCGGTGCCCATCTGGCGGACACATCGGAACGGAATATGAGGCAATACCGGGAATTTCGACCAGGCCCACTTCTACGCGCGTAGGCGAACAGTTATCCTCGCTGGTGTGAACGCATCCCCTCAGCCGGTCGACACGGCCCGCTCCACCAGCACCACGCCCGCCGACCTCCCCGCAGCCTTCAACCGGGGAGGGCCCTTCGCTGCCGCCAAGGACGCCGCCGCGGCCGTGCGCGCCCTCACCGGAGTGGCCAACCACGACGTCGCGCTGGTGATGGGTTCCGGCTGGGTCCCCGCCGCCGACGAGCTCGGCGAGGCCGAGCACGAGTTCCCGATCACCGAGCTGCCGGGCTTCCCGCCCCCGGCCGTCGCCGGGCACTCCGGCAAGGTCCGCTCGATCAGGATCGGCGACACCCGCGCCCTGGTCTTCCTCGGCCGCACCCACTACTACGAGGGCCACGGCGTCGACGCCGTCGCCCACGGCGTCCGCACCGCGGTCGCCGCCGGGTGCCGCACCGTCATCCTCACCAACGGCTGCGGCGGCCTGCGCCAGGGCATGGTCCCCGGACAGCCGGTCCTGATCAGCGACCACATCAACCTGACCGCGGCCTCGCCCATCGTCGGCGCGAACTTCGTCGACCTCACCGACCTCTACTCCTCCCGGCTGCGCGCCCTGTGCCAGGAGATCGACCCCAGCCTGGAAGAGGGCGTCTACGTCCAGTTCCCCGGCCCGCACTACGAGACCCCGGCCGAGATCAACATGATCAGGACCATGGGCGCGGACCTGGTCGGCATGTCCACCACGCTGGAGGCCATCGCCGCCCGCGAGGCCGGGGCCGAGGTCCTGGGCCTGTCCCTGGTCACCAACCTGGCCGCGGGCATCACCGGCGAGCCGCTCAACCACGCCGAGGTCCTGGAGGCCGGACGCGCCTCCGCGACCCGGATGGGCGCACTGCTCGCCAAGGTCCTCCAGCGCGTCTGACGCGGTCGGCCGAGCACCCCACCCACGCGCATGGCACCGGCCTGTTCCCCCGGCTGGTGCCATGCTCGTTGTACGGACCCACGTTCCAGAGAAACGGATCAGGCCATGACGCAGAACCCCGCCACCGACCTGCTCACGCGGGCCAGGGCCTGGCTCGCCGAGGACCCGGACCCCGAGACCCGCGCCGAACTGTCCGCCCTGCTCGCCTCCGCCGAGTGCGGCGAGGGCACGGGCAGCGAGGACGAGTGCCGCGCCTGGTCCGATCTCTCCGAGCGCTTCGGCGGCACGCTGCAGTTCGGCACCGCCGGGCTGCGCGGCGAGATGGGCGCGGGTCCCATGCGGATGAACCGCGCCGTGGTGATCCGCGCCGCCGCCGGGCTCGCCGCCTACCTGCGGCACGCCGCCCCGCACGGCCTGGTCGTCATCGGCTACGACGCCCGGCACAAGTCCCACGAGTTCGCCCTCGACACCGCCGCGGTCATGGTCGGCGCGGGCCTGAGCGCCGCCGTGCTGCCCGGCCCGCTGCCCACCCCGGTCCTCGCCTTCGCCGTCCGCCACCTGGGCGCGGCGGCCGGGGTCATGGTCACCGCCAGCCACAACCCGCCCCGCGACAACGGCTACAAGGTCTACCTCGGCGACGGCTCGCAGATCGTCCCGCCGCACGACGCCGGCATCGCCGCCGAGATCGACGCCATCGCCTCGCTGGACGACATCCCGCGCGCCACCGGGGGCTGGGAGGTGCTGACCGCCGAGGAGATAGTCGAGCCCTACCTCGCCCGCGCCGTCGCCACCCTGGACCCCGGCGCCCCGCGTGACCTCAGGTGCGTCTACACGCCGATGCACGGCGTCGGCCGGGACACCCTGCTCGACGCCTTCAAGCGGGCCGGCTTCCCCGAGCCGGTCACCGTCGCCGCCCAGGGCGACCCCGACCCGGACTTCCCGACCGTCGGCTTCCCCAACCCGGAGGAGCCGGGGGCGATGGACCTGGCCTTCGCCACGGCCGCCGCCGTCCGCCCCGACCTGGTGATCGCCAACGACCCGGACGCCGACCGGCTGGCCGTCGCCGTGCCCGACACCGGCGCCGACGCGGGCTGGCGGATGCTGCACGGCGACGAGGTCGGTGCGCTGCTCGCCTCCTACCTGGTGGGCCGGCGGGCCGAGGGCACCTTCGCCACCACCATCGTCTCCTCCACCCTGCTGTCGCGGATCGCCGACGCCGCCGGGCTCGGCTACGCCGAGACGCTGACCGGCTTCAAGTGGATCTCCCGCGCGCCCGACCTGCGCTACGGCTACGAGGAGGCGCTGGGCTACTGCGTCGACCCCGGGTTCGTCCGCGACAAGGACGGCATCAGCGCGGCCCTCGCCATCGCCGAACTCGCGGCGGTGCTCAGGGAGTCGGGCCGGACCCTGACCGACCTGCTGGACGACCTGGCCCTCACCCACGGCCTGCACGCCACCGACCAGCTGTCGGTGCGGGTCGCGGACCTCAAGCTGATCGCCGACGCCATGGCCCGGCTGCGCGAGCAGCCGCCGACCCGGCTCGCGGGGCTGCAGGTGGACTCCGCCGAGGACCTGGAGCAGGGCTCCGGCGACCTCCCGCCCACGGACGGGCTGCGCTACCGGCTCAGCGGCAAGGGCGTCTCGGCCGCCCGGATCGTGGTCCGCCCCTCCGGGACCGAGCCCAAGCTCAAGTGCTACCTGGAGGTGGTCCTCCCGGTGGCCTCCGGGGACGGGCTCGACGCCGCCCGGGCAACGGCGGACGCACTGCTGGCGTCGATCAAGCGCGAGCTCTCGGAGGCCGCCGGTATCTGACAGCGGGCGGCACTAGGGTGTGCGGATGGAGATCATCGACGCCCCCGCCGACCCGCTGATACCGGGTGCCGACCGGCTGCTGGACATCCCCGGCGTGCGCAACCTGCGCGATGCCGGGGGCTTCGCCACGGCCGCCGACGACCGGGACCCGGACGACCGGGGCTCCGGCGGCCGGGTCAGGACCGGGCTGCTGTTCCGCTCCGCCTCGCTCTGCGACCTCACCCCCGGGGGCGCCGAACGGCTGGCCGCCCTCGGCCTGCGCACCGTCATCGACCTGCGCAGCGAACCCGAGATCAGGCACTGGCCGAACCAGCGGCACGGCCTGGACCACACGGAGGTCCTGCTGCCGACCCTCCCGCCGTTCGAGGACACCTCGGGCAACCCCGACTCCGCCGCCGCGGCCGCCGCCGACGCGGAGGACGCCGGGGACCAGGGCGGCAGCGTCCGGGCCGGGCTGCAGGGCATGTACGCCTTCATGGCGGACGTCGCCGGCGGCCCGATCGCGGCCTGTGCCCGGCAGCTGCAGGAGCCCGGCGCGCTCCCCGCCCTGGTCCACTGCGCCGTGGGCAAGGACCGCACCGGGGTGACCGTCGCCGTGCTGCTCTCCGCCCTCGGCGTGGACGACGCCGACATCACCGCCGACTACCTGCTCTCCAACCACGGCCTCGGGTTCGCCGACGGGCCGATCTTCTATGTGGACGAGCACGGCGTGGAGCGCGAGTCCCGGCCGGTCAGCACGGAGCTGCTGATGCTGTTCCTGGACCGGATCCGAGGCCGCCACGGCAGCACGGAGGCGTTTCTGCTGGACCACGGACTGACCAGCGGTGAACTCGGGCGGCTGCGCGCCCTGCTGGTCGAGGTCGAACCGGCCTGACGGCGGGCGCCACCCGGAAGAAGTACGGGTCGGAGATGCCCACCGGCAGCGGCACCACCTGCCCGTGCGAGCGTTCCTGGGCCAGCCCGACCGCGATGGCCAGCCACTGGCCCGACGGCGCGCCCGGCCCGATCCGCATCCGCAGCGGCAGGTCGGCGGCGCCGTGGGCGGCCAGGGTCAGCCCGCTGCCCGGGCCGACCTGCCCGCCCAGCTCGCCGGCCTCGGAGACCAGCGCCACCGGCTGCCAGCCCCCGCCCCGGCCCCGCCCGCGGTCCCACTGCAGCTGGACGTCGGCCCGGCCGAGGTCGCGCGCCCAGGCGCCGAACGCCACCACCGGGCGCACCCCGGAGCAGCGCGCGGCCGTGGGATTCCTCACCTCCAGTCGGAACTCCGCCCACTGGCCGCCGGCCGGGTAGACCTGGCGCAGCCGCCCCAGTCCCAGCACCAGCGGCAGCTTCTCGAAGGACGAGGTGTCCGCCCCGCACGCCAGGGGCTTCGAACCGGCTGCCAGCGCCGGTGCGGCGCCCGCCCCCAGCGTCAGCGCCTGCCCGGCGAGCAGCGCGGCAATGCCCAGTCCCACTGTCCTGCGTATGTTCAGGTAGCTCACGCAACGAATCTGACACAGCACCATGCGTCACGCCCGGCGCCTGTCGTCCATTCGATGCAAGACAGCCATTCGATGCAACGACATCCGCTCGGGCAGACTTCGGACCATGGACATCATCATCCGCCCCGCCCTCGACTCCGAGATCGACGCCGCCGGCCACCTCACCGCCGAGGTCTTCATCGGCGACGGCCACACCCCGCGCGGAGGCCACTACGAGCCCCGCCTGCGCGACGGACGCGACCGGGCCGAGCAGGCGGAGCTGCTGGTGGCCGTGGACCCCGGGACCGGGGCGCTGCTGGGCTCGGTGACCTTCGCCGCGCCGGGATCGCCGTACGCGGACCTGGCGCAGGGCCAGGAGGGCGAGTTCCGGATGCTCGCGGTGTCCCCCGAGGGGCGGGGCCGGGGCATCGGCGAGGCGCTGGTGCGGGCCTGCCTGCAGCGGGCCCGCGAACTGGGCCTGTCGCACGTGGTGATGTCCACCCGGACGGAGATGGTGCACGCCCACCGGATCTACGAGCGGCTGGGCTTCGTGCGCACCCCGGCGCGTGACTGGTCGCCCGTTCCCGGCGTGGAACTGATGACCTACGCGGTCACCCTTGGTAGCGACACAGGTCACTGACGACACAACATCTGGTGGTGCTTCTCGGGAGCAGCACTAGATGTATGCTCAACCTCGCTGTCGACGCAGGGGAACCCGGTGCGAATCCGGGACTGCCCCGCAGCGGTGAGCGGCCCTGCCCCTGGTGTGCCCCCGTGCCATCACGCATGTCCGCGAGTCCGAGTACCTGCCGGCGGTGTACGACATTCCGGGCCTCGTGGGTGGGCCAGAGGATGCACTGCGCGCTGCCGTTTTTCGCGCGCTCGCACCTCGTCCCCTCCTCACAGGCCCGCCGACGAACCACGCCGAACGGCCGCCAACGAGGAGCGCAACGTGACCGACCTAGCGACAGCCCACCTGCCCGAGCAGAAGGCGTCGGCCCCCGATGCCCCCGGCGCGGCGCTGCTGCGGACCCTCACCGAGCGCTCCGCCGACCTCACCGAGGTCGACCCCGGGCGGGTCGCCGCCGCCGCACTGCGCGGCCGCAGCGGGGGCGCCGACTACGCCGAGCTCCGCGGGCTGGCCACGGAGGCGGCCGCGGCGCTGATCGCCGAGGACCCGCAGTACTCGCGGCTCGCCGCCCGGCTGCTGGCCGAGGAGATCCGCGAGGAGGCCGGCGGCCAGGGCGCGTCCGGCTTCGCCGCCTCGATCGAGGTCGGCCACCGCGAGGGGCTGATCGGCGACGCGACGGCCGACTTCGTCCGGACCCACGCCGAGGCACTGGACGCGGTGGTCGACGCCGGCGCCGACGACCGCTTCGAGTACTTCGGCCTGCGCACGGTCTACTCCCGCTACCTGCTGCGGCACCCGATCACCCGTCAGGTCATCGAGACCCCCCAGCAGTTCATGCTGCGCGTGGCCTGCGGCCTGGAGGTCGGCGGCGACACGGCCTCGGTCGCCGAGGTCGCCTCGCTCTACCGGCTGATGAGCCGGCTGGAGTACCTGCCCTCCTCCCCCACCCTGTTCAACTCGGGCACCCGGCACCCGCAGATGTCCTCCTGCTACCTGCTCGACTCGCCCCTGGACGAGCTGGACTCGATCTACGCCCGCTATGCGCAGATCGCCCGGCTCAGCAAGCACGCGGGCGGCATCGGCCTGTCCTACAGCCGTATCCGCTCGCGCGGCAGCCTGATCCGCGGCACCAACGGCCAGTCCAACGGCATCGTCCCGTTCCTGCGCACCCTCGACTCCTCCGTCGCCGCCGTCAACCAGGGCGGCCGCCGCAAGGGCGCGGCCTGCGTCTACCTGGAGACCTGGCACGCGGACATCGAGGAGTTCCTGGAGCTGCGCGACAGCACCGGCGAGGAGGCCAGGCGCACCCACAACCTCAACCTGGCGCACTGGATCCCGGACGAGTTCATGCGCCGCGTCGACGCCGACACCGAGTGGTCGCTGTTCTCCCCCGGCGACGTGCCCGAGCTGGTGGACCTGTGGGGCGCGGAGTTCGACGCCGCCTACGCCAAGGCCGAACAGGCGGGCCTGGCCGTCCGCAGCATCCCGGCGCGCACCCTCTACGCCCGGATGATGCGCACCCTGGCGCAGACCGGCAACGGCTGGATGACCTTCAAGGACGCCTCCAACCGCGCCGCCAACCAGACCGCGCTGCCCGGCCGCACCGTCCACTCCTCGAACCTCTGCACAGAGATCCTCGAGGTCACCGACGACTCCGAGACGGCGGTCTGCAACCTCGGCTCGGTCAACCTCGGCGCGCACCTGCTGCCCACCGGCGAGATGGACTGGGAGCGCCTGGACTCCACCGTCCGCACCGCGGTGACCTTCCTGGACCGGGTCGTGGACATCAACTTCTACCCGACCCCCGAGGCCGGCGCCTCCAACTCCCGCTGGCGCCCGGTCGGCCTTGGCGTGATGGGCCTGCAGGACGTCTTCTTCCGGCTCCGCCTCGACTTCGACTCGGCCGAGGCCAGGCAGCTCTCCACCCGGATCTCCGAGCGGATCATGCTCGCTGCCTACGAGACCAGCTGCGACCTGGCCGAGCGCCTGGGCCGCCACGAGGCCTACGAGGAGACCCGCGCCGCCCGCGGCCAGCTGCACATCGACCACTTCGACGTGGCCCCGGTCTGGGCCGACCGCTGGGAGTCCCTGCGCGCCCGGGTCGCGAAGACCGGTCTGCGCAACTCCCTGCTGCTCGCCATCGCCCCGACCGCGACCATCGCGTCCATCGCCGGCGTCTACGAGTGCATCGAGCCGCAGGTCTCCAACCTCTTCAAGAGGGAGACCCTCAGCGGGGAGTTCCTGCAGGTCAACCCCTACCTGGTGGCCGACCTCAAGGCCCGCGGCCTGTGGAACGCCGCCGCCCGCGAGTCGCTGCGCGCAGGCAACGGCAGCGCCCTGGAGATCCCCGGCCTGCCGGCCGACCTGGCCTCCCTCTACCGCACCGCCTGGGAGCTGCCGCAGCGCGCCCTGATCGACCTGGCGGCGGCCCGCATGCCGTACCTGGACCAGAGCCAGTCGCTGAACCTGTTCCTGGCCTCGCCCACCATCGGCAAGCTCAGCTCGATGTACGCGTACGCCTGGAAGGTCGGTCTGAAGACCACGTACTACCTGCGCTCCCGCCCGGCGACCCGGATCGCCCGTGCGGCGGCCGCCGCCCCGGTCGCCGAGTCCGCCCCCCTGCCCGTCGTCGAGGACGAAGCAGTCATCGCCTGCTCCCTCGAGAACCCCGAGTCCTGCGAGGCCTGCCAGTAATGTCCGACCCCACCAAGAACCTGCTCGACCCGGGCTTCGAACTGACCCTCCGTCCGATGCGCTACCCGGACTTCTACGAGCACTACCGCAACGCCATCAAGAACACCTGGACCGTGGAGGAGGTGGACCTCGCCTCCGACGTGGCCGACCTCGCCAAGCTCAGCGCGGACGAGCGGCACCTGCTGGGCCGCCTGGTCGCCTTCTTCGCGACCGGCGACTCGATCGTCTCCAACAACCTGGTGCTGACGCTCTACAAGCACATCAACTCCCCGGAGGCGCGGCTCTACCTGTCGCGCCAGCTGTTCGAGGAGGCCGTGCACGTCCAGTTCTACCTGACCCTGCTGGACACCTACCTGCCCGACCCGGAGGACCGCAACGCCGCCTTCGCCGCGGTGGAGAACATCCCCTCCATCCGCGAGAAGGCCCAGTTCTGCTTCCGTTGGATCAACGAGGTCGAGAAGCTCGACTCGCTGCAGACCAAGGCCGACCGCCGCCGCTTCCTGCTGAACCTCATCTGCTTCGCGGCCTGCATCGAGGGCCTGTTCTTCTACGGCGCCTTCGCCTACGTCTACTGGTTCCGCTCGCGCGGCCTGCTGCACGGGCTGGCGACCGGCACCAACTGGGTGTTCCGTGACGAGTCCATGCACATGGACTTCGCCTTCCAGGTCGTGGACACGGTCCGCGCGGAGGAGCCCGACCTCTGGGACGACGAGCTCGCCGCGCAGGTCACGGCCATGCTGGAGGAGGCCGTCGAGGCCGAGCTGCAGTTCGCCCAGGACCTCTGCGGCGACGGCCTGCCCGGCATGAACACCGACTCCATGCGCGAGTACCTGCAGTGCGTCGCCGACCAGCGCCTCACCCGCCTCGGCCTGCCGATCCGCTACGGCTCGGAGAACCCCTTCGGCTTCATGGAGCTCCAGGGCGTCCAGGAGCTCACCAACTTCTTCGAACGCCGGGTCTCCGCCTACCAGGTGGCCGTGGAGGGATCCGTGTCCTTCGACGACGACTTCTAACGGTACGGTGCGTGCTGCGGGGGGCGGCCAAGTCGCCCCTGGCCGGGGGTGATTCGGCCGTACCGAATCCTGTGGAGGGAACCGACATGCGGGCCGAGGTCAAGGGAAGCACCCTGCCGGTGCTGGAGATACAGCTTGAGCACAAGGAAGCGGTGGTCTCCATGCACGGGGAACTGTCGTGGATGACGTCGAATGTGCACATGTCGCAGACCACCAAGGGCGGTTCGGGCGGCGTGCTGGGCGCGCTCAAGCGGGTGGCCGGCGGCGGCAGCCTCTTCCTGACGGAGTATCAGGCCAAGGGTGGCGAGGGCCTGGTGGCCTTCGCCGCCAAGGTCCCCGGGCACATAGTGCCGGTGGAGATCGAGTCCCACCGGGGCTACCTGGTGCACCGCCACGGCTGGATCTGCGGCACTCCGGGCGTCTCGGCCAGCGTCGGCCTGCAGCACAGCTTCCGCGGCGGCCTGTGGGGCGGCGACGGCTTCGTGCTGCAGCGCCTGCACGGCAAGGGCACCGCCTGGGTGGAGCTCTCCGGCGAGCTCACCCAGTACAACCTCGACAAGGGCCAGACCATGCTGGTCCATCCGGGCCACGTGGGCATGTTCGAGGACTCGGTCGGCTTCAAGATCACGAGGGTCCCCGGCATCGCCAACAAGGTCTTCGGCAATGACGGCTACCACCTGGTCGCCCTGACCGGCCCCGGGGAGATCTGGCTGCAGAGCATGCCGCTGGCCAATCTGGCCCACGCCCTGGAGCCCTACCTGCCCCAGCCCCAGAACAACTGACGCCCTCCGGGCAACGAAGGCCCGGGAGCCGGCCACTGCGCCCGCTCCCGGGCCTTTCCCCGTCCGTCACCTGTCAGCCGTCGCTGGGGGCTCCTCCGTAGTTGACGGGGGTCGGCAGGTCGGAGCAGATGTTCTGGTCACCGGAGCGGCTCTCGGCGCTGATGGAGGGGGCCGGAGAGGCGGTGGCGGCCTTGGGGGCGGGCGGGCTGCTGAGGTTGGCCGGGGTGTTGTCGCCGAGGATCAGGGTGAGCGTGCCGACACTGCTGTCGGCCTGGATCCGCGAGCCCGGTATGTCGCTCTGCAGGACCTTGGCCTGCGCCTCCTGGCCGGCCGGGTACTGGATCTCGGTGGTGGGCGTGCCGGGGGCGTCGCCGCCGACACTGGCCTTCACCCCCTGGGACTTGAGCACCGCCGTGGCGGTGCCGGCCAGCCCCGGTGTCCCCGCGGTGGTGCCGTTGTAGACCGAGACCGTGAGCGAGGACAGGGCCGGCCCGGTCGGCGAGGCCGTGGGCTTGGCCTTGGCGACGGCCTTGGCGGTGGTCCCGAACGCGGCCGCGGCCGCCGAGCCCGGCAGCGGCTCGTCCGCCCGCAGGTCGTCCCACACCTGGGCGAAGCCCTGGCCGGGGATCACCCGGTTGATGTTGGCCGGGTCGAACTCGTAGGGCGCGGTGATGTACTGCATGTCCTTGGAGTTCAGGCCCTTGACGCTCTCGGCCAGCGAGACCATCGCGGTCGGCGAGTCCAGGGCGCTGTCCACGGTCATATGGGACGCCACATCCGTGGCGATCTTGAACAGCGTCACCGGGTCCGACAGGGTGCCGTTGCTGCTCAACTTCTTGAACAGCGAGGAGGTGAACATCTGCTGCATCTGGATCCGGCCCAGGTCGGTGCCGTCACCGATGCCGTGGCGGTCGCGGACGAACTCCAGCGACTCGGCCCCGCTGATGGTGTGCAGGCCGGCGCCGAGCACCAGACCGCTGTAGTCGGGGTCGTTGATGCCGGGCGGGGGCACGCACACCTGCACCCCGCCGACGTCGTCGGTCAACGACTGGAAGGCATTGAAGTCGATCTCCACGAAGTGGTCGATGCGGATCCCGGTCATCTGCTCGACCGTGGCCACCGCGCAGGACGGCCCGCCCAGGCTCATCGCGGCGTCGAACATGTCGGCACTGGAGCCGGGCACGATCGCGCTGCTGGTCTGGTTGCCTATGCCGACGCGGGCGTTGCACTGCGGGCGCGGCACGATCAGGTCGCGCGGGATCGAGGCGACCACCGACCACGTCCGGTCGGCACTGAGGTGCACCAGCATCGCGGTGTCGGAGAGATTGGTGCCGTCCTTCGAGGAGTTGCCCAGGTTCACACCGTGCTGGCCGTCGCGCGTCTGCGAGCCGAGGACCAGGATGTTCAGCGGGGTCCGGCCCTCCGCGTTGGCCTTGGACGCCGCAGGGCGGTTCTTGAGCGAGTCGAGGCTGACCGACTGGATCCGGCCGAAGATGTGCTCATAGGCGTACGCGCCGGCACCCACGCCCACCACCAGCAGCCCGGCCATGCCCATCCCGGCTATTTTGAGCCTCCGGCGACGTCGGCCCGTGCGCTCCGCGCCGCGGAGCCGCGCCGATCGACGACCCGACCGGTCCGCCTGCGGGATCTCCTCGTTGGTCATGCCCCTGCCCCTGCTTCCCACTCGGAACCCGCTTCTTCGCCACTACGACGCACGATGACGTTTTCTTGGTTGCGCAATATAGCAACTGTTGTGGGGCGGCCGACCCGAAAGGGTTGCCGACCGCCGGAGATGAGCGCGGCATAAAGACGGCGGCGGACGGGGAGGTAGTGTTTTCCCGTTCCGGCCGACGGGCGGAACGCACAGTAGGGGGATGGACATGCCAGGGGCGAACCACGGCGCCGGCGACCTCTCGGCTGACCGCCTCCAGGAGGCGGCCGGGATATTCGGCCTGCTCGCCTCCACGCTCCGGCTGCACATCGTCTGGGTGCTCTCCCAGGGTGAACAGGACGTCGGCAGCCTGGCCGAGCAGGTGGGCGCGCCCATGCCGACGGTGAGCCAGCACCTGGCCAAGCTGAAGCTGGCCGGCCTGGTCCGCTCCCGGCACCAGGGGCGCCGACGGGTCTACCTGGTGGACGATCCGGATCTGGTGGCGGTCGTCCGGCTGATGGTCGAGCACCTGGCGGCGGACACCGACGACACGGATCGCCGGCATGGTCTGGGCGCCTGACCCGGCCCGTGTCGCGGCCGTGGACGGGGCCGTCGCGGAGTCGCCCGACTTCGCGGGCATGACGGATCTGCAGGTGCTGCGGCGGCTCGACACCGGCCCGAAGGGCCTGACCGAGGCGGAGGCCGAGTCCAGGCTCGCGCGCCACGGGCAGAACACCGTCCCGGTGTCCGCCACCACCTGGCGCACACGGCTGGCCGCGTCCGGCCGAGACCCCTTCACCCTGGTCCTCGCCGTTCTCGCGGTGGCCTCGGCCTGCATCGGGGCATCCGGGACCGCGACCGCCATCGCCGTGCTGACCTCGACCAGCTGTCTGCTGCGCTTCCACTCGGAGCGCCGCGCCGACCGGGCCGCCGCCGCACCGGGCGCCCTTCCGGCCACCACCGCAACCGTGCTGCGCCGTGCCGGGGCGGGCAGCCGGCCGATGGAACGGGACCTACCCGTGGACCAGCTCGTCCCCGGGGACGTGGTGCTGCTGGCCCCGGGCGACTCCGTCCCCGCGGACCTGCGGCTGCTGCGCTCGGACGCGCTCACGGTCGACCAGTCCGCGCTGACCGGTGAGTCCGCCGCCGTCGGCAAGCACACCGCCGCGGCGGACGGCGACCTGTTCGACAGTCCCCGGCTCTGCTTCCTCGGCAGCACCGTGACCAGCGGCAGCGCCACCGCCGTGGTCCTGGCCACCGGCGCCCGCACCTACTACGGCGCGACCCACGCGGCCTCGCCGCGCCGCCGCACGCCCACGGCCTTCCACCGGGAGGCGGCCGGGGTCACCGGCACCCTGGTGCGGTTCATGGTGCTCGCCGCCGTGGCCGTACTGGCGGTCAACGAGCTCTGCCGCGACCGCGGGCCCGAGTCCGCGGCGCTCGCCGTCGCGGTGGCCGTCGGGCTCACCCCGGAGATGCTGCCGGTGGTGGTCAACACCGCTCTGGCACGGGGCAGCGCCATGCTGAACCGGCAGCAGGTCGTCGTCAGACGCCTGCCCGCCGTGCACGACCTGGGCGCGATGGACCTCCTGTGCACGGACAAGACCGGGACGCTGACCCGGGGCCGCCCCACCCTCTCCTGCCGGCTCGACCCGCAGGGCAACCCCGACTCGGGCGTGCTCTACTGGGCCGCCGTCAACAGCCTGCTGGCCCTGCACCACGGCGACCTGCCGGCCGCCGACCCGGTGGACGAGGCCGTGCTGGACGCCGCCTTCGCCCTGGACCTGCCGCTGGACCCGGACGACGGGTCGCTCTCCGCCGTCGCCGTGCTGCCGTTCACCCCTGCCCGCCGCCGGGCGACCGTGGTCCTGCGCGGTCCCGGCCGCGACACGCACACCCTCGTGTGCAAGGGCGCGCCCGAGGAACTCCTGGCGCGCTGCACCCGGGTCGCGGACGGCGGCGGACCGGGCGGGGAGCGGACCCTCGACGATGCGCGCCGTGAGCAGCTGCGCCGACTGGTGGACGGCCGGGCCGAGGAGGGCGTCAGCCTGCTCGCCGTGGCCCGCGCCCGGAGGCCCGCCCGCTGGACCGCCTACCGGGAGTCCGACGAGGACGACCTGACCCTGCTCGGCTTCGTGGGTGTCCGCGACGAACCGCTGCCCTCCGCCGCGGCCGCGCTCGCCGCGCTGGCCGACCAGGGGGTGGACGTCAGGATCGTCACCGGGGACCATCCGGGCGTGGCGGCCGGGATCTGCCGTGCCGTGGGTCTGGAGGTGCCGGCCTCCGGGATCGTGCTCGGCACGGACACCGACGCCCTCGACGACCGGGAACTGGCCGCCCTCGCGGCCGGGACCACCCTGTTCGCCCGGATGACCCCGCGCCACAAGGCCCGGCTGGTCCATGCCCTGCGCCGCGGCGGGCACCGGGTCGGCTTCCTCGGCGAGGGCGTCAACGACCTGCCCGCGCTGGCCGCCGCCGATGTCGGGATCTGCCCCGAGGCCGGGGTCCCGGCCGCCCGCTCGGTGGCCGACGCGATCCTGCTGCACAAGGACCTGGGTGCGCTCGGCCGGGCGGTCGGCACCGGTCGGCAGACCGTCGGCACCATCGCCGATTACCTGCGGATCGCGGTCTCCGCCAACCTCGGCAACGCCATCTCCATGATCGCGGCCAGTGTGCTGCTGCCGTTCCTGCCCATGCTGCCGGGGCAGGTCCTGGTGCAGAACATCTGCTTCGACCTGGCCATGCTCGCACTGGCCTTCGAGCGCCCCGACCCTCGGGGAACGCGGCGGCCGGGCGGCTTCCGGGTCCGCGGCACCACCGGATTCGTGCTCTGCTTCGGCCTGCTCGGCTCGCTCGCGGACCTGACCGCCTTCGCGGTGCTGGGCCACCTCACCGGGCACCGGGTCGACCCTGCGGCCCAGGCGTCGTTCCGGGCGGGATGGTTCACCGAGAACCTCGCCACCCAGGCGCTGGCCATGCTGCTGCTCCGCAGCGGGGGCGTGCGGCGCAGGCCCGCCCGGCCGGTCCTGGTGGCCGCGCTCGCCCTGCTCGCCGTCGGTGTCCTGCTGCCGCTGTCCCCGCTGGCGGCGCCACTGGGCCTGGGGGTGCTCCCCGTGGCCTGGATGCCGCTGCTGGGCGCGATCCTGGCCGGCTTCGCCGGTCTCGTCCTGGCGGCCAGGCTGCTGCTGCGTCAGAGCAGGGTCTTCCAGTAGTACCAGAACCTGACCAGCACCATTCCGCCGACGACCAGGTACCACAGCAGGGGTCCGAACCAGTGCAGGGTGAGGACGGCCTCCAGGCCGCCGCGCCGGCGCTCGGGGAAGGGGATCACCCGGTGCTTGAGGTTGTGCAGGGTGACATACCAGAACATCGGGAAGATGATCACCCAGACGACGATGCAGTAGGGGCAGAGCGCGCCGATCCCGTAGAGCGACTGGGTGACCAGCCAGCAGATCAGTCCGAGGCCGAAGGTGACGCCGACCTGCAGGCCCGCCCAGTACCAGCGGCGGTAGCCCGCCCCCGCGAGCAGACCGGCGGCGAGGGCGAGCACGACCGCGAACCCGGCGATGCCCATCAGCGGGTTCGGGAAGCCGAAGACCGCCGCCTGCCACTTGGTCATCACATTGCCGCAGCTGATGATCGGGTTGATGCTGCAGCTGGGGACGTAGCCGGGCTGGGTGAGCAGCTTGAAGCGCTCGTAGGTGAGCGTGAACGAGGCGATGAAGCCCAGCGCCGAGGTGACGACCAGGAACCAGGTCATCGCCCGGCCCGCGCGCACGGTCCGGTCGGTGGTCGTGTCGGGATCCTGGTCAGCGTCCATGCTGTCCAGGATCACCCACCCGGCTGTTGTGCGCGCGTAAGGATCAGGCGTTGGGGACCGTCTCGTACCTCGGGGTCAGCTCCGACATCTGCCGCATCGCGTCCTTGCGGTCGCGCTTGGAGAGCCGGTCGATGTAGAGGTAGCCGTTGAGGTGGTCGGTCTCGTGCTGGAGGCAGCGGGCGAAGAAGCCGGTGCCCTCGACGACCACGTCCTTGCCGTCGCGGTCCTGGCCGCGGACGACCGCGTACTCGGGGCGGGCCAGGTCCGCGTAGGCGCCGGGGACGGAGAGGCAGCCCTCGGCCGACTCGTCCAGGGTGCGCTGGGACGGGTCCAGGTCGTCCAGGACCGGGTTGACCACGACGCCGATGTGGCGGACGCCCTCGTCGTCGGGGCAGTCGTAGACGAAGACCCGCCGGTCGACGCCGATCTGGTTGGCGGCGAGGCCCACGCCCTCCGCCGCGTACATGGTCACGAACATGTCGTCGACCAGCGAGGACAGCTCCTCGTCGAACTCGGTGACCGTCGCGCACGGGTGGTGCAGCACCGGGTTGCCGACGACCGTGATCGGACGGACGACGCCCTTGGAGGTGTCCGGCTCCTCGCCGACCACCCGCATCGGGGCGTGCTCGCTGACCTGCTCCTCGACCTGCTGTTCCGACATGCCGCTGCCACTCGCCTTCAGTCCGTACCGGGGTAGGACTCCAGGGTACGGGGCGTGGCCGCTGCTAACAGACCTCCTCCAGGTCCCGGTAGGCCCGGGACTGCGGTCCGCCGGCCACCCAGCGGTCGAGCAGCACCCGCACCAGGTCCGCCGGGGCGGCCATCCCGCACTCCCGCTCGGGGATCCACAGCGCGCCGGCGCTGCGGTGGCTGAGGTGGCCGAGCTGTCCGTCGTCGTGCGGGTCGTGGTGCTCGCTGTGGCCGTCGTCGGCCGGCATCCGGCTCTCCGAGCAGTCACGGCACAGCAGCCGCACCGAGGAGGTCCAGTCCTCGGCCGCGTACCCGGCCTCCGAGACCTGCCGCTCCAGGGCGTCCCGGTCGGCCTCGGTCTCCGCCTGCAGCAGCACCACATAGGTCGGGACGGGCGAGGGCGCCCACAGCTCGATCTCGTCGAAGACCGGGTAGGCCACGCCGTCCGCGACCCGCTCGCCGTGCGGGGTGCCGTCGTGCAGCACCACCTCGCCCCAGCGGCGTCCCGAGGACGGCAGCGGGATGGACAGCACCTCCACCCGCGCCGGGTCCAGTCTGCGGCCCCAGACGACCTCGGACTCGCCCTCGGGCGAGAGCCGCACCGGGGTGGTCCCGAAGTCCAGGCTGACCGGGCCCTCGCCCTGGGCCAGCCGCAGCCCGTACGCCTGCCAGGAGCGGCGGGCCAGCGCCCAGTCCTGCAGGGCGGTGGCCGCGATGCCCAGGTTCCACCAGTCGGGGGCGCCGGGATTGCGGTCGAGCAGGGCGACGGCACGCAGTCCGGCGGCCCGCGCCTGCTCCCAGTCCCGGCGGAACTTGTGCAGCAGCGCGAGGTTGAACCAGGAGTCGGAGAGCCACGGCTCCAGGTCCGCGGCGCGGACCAGCAGCGCCCCGGCGTCCTCCAGGCGTCCGCTCCCGATGAGCGTGAAGGCGCGGTCGGTCGTCTGCCGCCAACTCGCGGACGGCCGCTGCCGTGCCCGATTGAAGATCTTCACCTCGACCTGCCACTCGTTCGATTCCACCCGGTTGTCCGGGCTTGCCCACGGTGGTGCTGTGCGATGTGTACGTCCCCGGAAGCACGCTACGTCCCCATGCGTTCCGACGCCACGCACAACCGCTCGTCCGTGCCACCCCTTGCGCGCTTCCTGGTGGTGCCAACGACTCAATGCCCGTTCGGCGGGTCGCCACACCCCTGGAGTCCGCGCGGATCAAACCCGCCGACTCTCCTGCATCCAACCATGCCCCGGCCCGACTCCGCTCCGTACCCGCAGATGACGACGGCCCCGGGGCTTCCCGCCCCGGGGCCGTGCACAGCCGACGTGTGCGGCTCAGTCCTGTTTCGCCGCTTCCGCAGCGACATATGACGCCTCGTCATGGGACGCCGCCTCCGGCGTTCCCACCAGGTCGCCCTCGACCGGCAGCCCGGCCCGGATCCGCTCGATCCGCGCCAGCACCTTGCCGCGCAGGTCGGTCGGCGCCGTGTCGCAGCCGCAGGACCGCTTCACCAGGGCCTTGATCGCCTGCTCAAGACCGTACTTCTCCAGGCACGGCGAGCACTCCTCGAAGTGCTCGCGCAGCTTGGCGCAGTCGCCCTCACCCATCTCGTTGTCGAGATACTCGTACAGGTGGTCGAGGACCTCGCTGCACTCGGTGTCGTGGTGGTTGCCGCAGCTCATGATTCCGAGCCTTTCGCCTGGTCCTTCGGGACACCGGTCCCGGCGCCGCTGCCGGCCGGGACCAGGCCACGGTCACGGGCGTAGTCCTCCAGCAGGTCGCGCAACTGGCGGCGACCGCGGTGCAGGCGGGACATCACCGTGCCGATGGGTGTCCCCATGATGTCGGCAATCTCCTTGTACGCGAAGCCCTCGACATCGGCGAGATACACCGCGATCCGGAATTCCTCCGGAATGGACTGCAGTGCGTCCTTCACGTCGCTGTCCGGGAGATGGTCGAGCGCCACCGTCTCCGCGGACCGCAGGCCCGTGGACATGTGCGACTCGGCCCGGGCCAGCTGCCAGTCCTCGATCTCCTCCGCACCGGTGCGCTGGGGCTCGCGCTGCTTCTTCCGGTACGAGTTGATGAAGGTGTTGGTCAGGATGCGGTACAGCCACGCCTTGAGGTTGGTGCCCTCACGGAACTGGTGGAAGGAGGCGAACGCCTTGGCGAAGGTCTCCTGCAGCAGGTCCTCGGCGTCCGCCGGGTTGCGGGTCATCCGCAGGGCGGCGGAGTACATCTGGTCGAGGTAGCCCAGGGCGTCGCGCTCGAACCGGGCCGAACGCTCGGCCTCGGTCTCCTCCGCGGCTGCCCGGAAGGTGTCCTCACCCAGCTCCTGGCCCGCTGCTCCGATCTCGTCCTCGGTCCCGGCGACCGGACTCACCTCCTGCGCGAAGAACGCACGGTCCACGGTGGTGGACCTGCTCGCAAGGGAGACTATCGGGCTCTCGGCCGAACCGCCTGTGCCAACAGGCCACTCGGACCAGGACAGGAGGGTTCCCGCGACGCCCTCGGTACGGGCGGGGCATGCCGCTGCAACCATGAGCACTGCCTTCCACTGACGCTGCGATACCGACAGTGGTGAGAACCAGGAGGCATCGCGAGGCATTCCCGCATCAGCGGTCCGGCTGTCGGGGTCAGAACAGCGTCCCCTCCTCCTCCGGTTCGACGGCCTGCGTCAGCTCCGGTCCGTTGTTGCGGAAGTTGCCGACGGCGGAGGAGACCGGACGGGCCTCGAGCAGGCCCGGTGCGGCGGGCTCCAGCAGCGCCCTGACGTGGCCGGGGTCGGTGTTCGACGGGTCCAGCCAGTCCCGGTGTGCGTCCGGCGGCAGGATCAGCGGCATCCGGTCGTGGATGCGCTCCAGCGCGGGCTCGGCCGCGGTGGTGATCACCGTGCAGGTCGCCCACCAGGCCGCGGGGTCCTCCTCGGGCAGGGTGCGGTCGCGCCAGAACTCGTACAGCCCGGCCATGGCCATCACCGAGCCGTCGCGCGGAGTGATGAAGTACGGCTGCTTGCGCACCCTGGACTTCGGGGTGCCCGGCGCGACCGGCGGTGTGAACCACTCGTAGTACCCGTCGGCCGGGAGCAGGCAGCGGCGGGCGGCGAACGGACGCCGGTAGGCCGGCTTCTCGTGCAGGGTCTCCGCCCGCGCGTTGATCATCCTCACCCCGACGTCCGGCGACGCCGCCGAGAACGGCACCAGCCCCCACCTCAGCGTCCGCAACTGCCGGACCGGCTCCGGCCCTTGCTCCTTCACCGCCCGTTCCAGGACCGCGTACACCGGCTTCGTCGGCGCGACGTTCCAGTCGGGGGCGAGCGCCTCGGTGGCATCCCAGCGGGCGACGCCGAACAACTCGACCAGGTCCTCGGGTTTCCGGCTCGCCGCATATCGACCGCACATGTGCACCACCTTGCCAGCCGCAGCCTCCGTCCGTGCGGGGAACACCGCCGGGAACCGGGGGTTGCGGCTTTCACATCATTGCGTGCGAAGCTTCCAGCTTCCTCCTGCCCCCCGACCCGAGGTGAGACGCCACCATGGAGCCGCACAGCATCAGCGCGGTCTGGAACCAGGTCACCGGTGTCCAGGCCGCCCCCGGAAACGCCATCGTCTGGGGCACCGCGGCCGTCGCGCTGCTGGCGATCACCCCTTCGGTGCTGTGGCATCTCACCCGGAACGTGGTCACCATCGCCCACGAGGGCGGGCACGGCCTCGCCGCGGTGCTGACCCGGCGCAGGCTGCACGGGATCAGACTGCACTCGGACACCTCGGGACTGACCGTCTCCTCCGGCAAGCCGCACGGGCCCGGCATGGTGCTCACCGCCGCCGCCGGGTACACCGCGCCCTCACTGCTCGGGCTCGGCGGGGCCTGGCTGATCTCGGCCGGGCACGTCACCGCGCTGCTGTGGGCGGTGGTCGCGCTGCTGATCGCCGTGCTGGTCAACATCCGCAACGCCTTCGGCGCGCTCACCGTCGTCGTCACCGGCGGGCTCTGCTTCGCCGTGTCCTGGTTCGGCAGTCCCGCGCTGCAGGGGGCCTTCGCCTACCTCAGCGTCTGGTTCCTGCTGCTGGCCGGGGTCAGGCCGATCGTCGAGCTGCAGCACAAGCGCCGCCGCGGCGGAGCGCCCGACTCCGACGCCGACCAGCTCGGCCGGCTCACCGGCGTCCCCGGCCTGCTCTGGGTCGTCCTGTTCCTGGTGATCGCACTCGCCGCGCTGGCCACGGGCGGTCGCTGGCTGCTCATCCGCTGACAGCGGATAGTCTCAGGAGATATGACCGAAGCCCTGTGGCCCGCGCCCACCGCGTCCGACCCCGTCGACGCGGTGGTCACCGTTCCCGGATCGAAGTCGGCGACCAACCGCGCCCTGGTCCTCGCCGCGCTCGCCGACGACCCCGGCTATGTCCGGCGTCCGCTGCGCAGCCGCGACAGCCTGCTGATGGCCGACGGCCTGCGGGCACTGGGGACCGGCGTCGAGGACACCCTGAACAGCAGCAGCGGCGTGCCCGGCGGCGGAATCGCCTGGAGAGTCCTGCCCGAGCCGCTCAAGGGCCCGGCCAGGATCGACGTGGGCAACGCCGGGACGGTGATGCGCTTCCTGCCGCCGCTGGCCGCCCTGGCCGACGGTCCTGTGCAGTTCGACGGCGACCCCCGCTCCTACGAGCGCCCGCTGGGCGGCGTGATCTCGGCGCTGCAGGCGCTGGGTGCACGCATCGACGACGACGGCCGCGGCGCGCTGCCGCTGACCGTGTACGGCACCGGCGGACTGGTCGGCGGCACGGTCACGGTGGACGCCTCGTCCTCCTCCCAGTTCGTCAGCGCGCTGCTGCTCTCCGGCGCGCGGTTCCAGCAGGGGGTCGAGGTGCGCCATGTCGGCGACCCGGTGCCCTCGCTGCCGCACATCCGGATGACGGTGGAGATGCTGCGTGCCGCCGGGGCCCAGGTGGACGCGCCCGAGGACGGCGGCGAGCCCGACGTCTGGCGGGTCACACCCGGCGCGCTGCTCGGCCGCGACGTCGTGGTCGAGCCCGACCTGTCCAACGCCGCGCCGTTCATGGCCGCCGCGCTGGTCACCGGCGGCACGGTCGTGGTCAGGGACTGGCCGAGCCGCACCAGCCAGCCGGGTGACCAACTGCGGGACCTCTTCACCCGAATGGGTGGTTCCTGCGTGCTCACCGACGAGGGCCTGCGGTTCAGCGGCACCGGCACGGTCAACGGCCTGGACGCCGACCTGCACGAGGTGGGCGAGCTCACCCCGGTGATCGCCGCCGTCGCGGCACTGGCCGGAACCCCGTCCACGCTCCGGGGGATCGCCCACCTCCGAGTGCACGAGACCGACCGGCTGGCGGCGCTCGCCAACGAGATCAACGCCCTCGGCGGCCGCGTCACCGAGACGGCCGACGGCCTGCAGATCGACCCGCGCCCCCTGCACGGCGGCGTCTTCCACACCTACGAGGACCACCGCCTCGCCACCGCCGCGGCCGTCCTCGGCCTGGTCGTCGACGGCGTGCTGGTGGAGAACGTGGCGACCACCGCCAAGACCCTGCCCGACTTCCCCGGACTCTGGAGCGCCATGCTGACCGGTACCACCGAGAAGGACTGACAGACCGCCATGCGCCGCTACGGCGAGGACGCCGACGAGGACGACATCCGGAACCGCCCCTCACGCCGGGGCTCCCGCCCCCGCACCAGGACCCGGCCCACACACGACGACGCCGACGAGGGCATGGTCCTCACCGTCGACCGCGGGCGCTTCACCTGCCTGGTGGAGGCCGGGACCAGACGCGAGCGCGAGATCGCCGCGATGAAGGCCCGCGAGCTGGGCCGCAAGGGCGTCGTGGTGGGCGACCGGGTCGCCCTGGTGGGCGACCTCTCCGGCGAGCCCGGAGTGCTGGCCAGGATCGTCCGCGTCGAGGAGCGCAGCACCGTGCTGCGCCGCACCGCGGACGACGACGACCCGTACGAGCGGATCGTGGTCGCCAACGCCGACCAGCTCGCCATCGTCATCGCCCTCGCCGACCCGGAGCCCCGGGCCCGGCTGATCGACCGCTGCCTGGTCGCGGCCTACGACGCCGGCCTGCGGCCGCTGCTGGTGCTGACCAAGTCCGACCTGGCCCCCGCCGAGCCGCTGCTGGAGATCTACTCCCCGCTGGGCGTCGACCATGTGGTGACCCGCAGGGACGATCTGGAGTCCGAGCACGCCGAACGCGTGCGCGAGCATCTGCGCGGCCTGTCCACGGTCTTCATCGGCCACTCGGGCGTCGGGAAGACCACGCTGGTCAACGCGCTGGTGCCGTCCCACCAGCGCTCCACCGGCATCGTCAACGCGGTCACCGGGCGCGGACGCCACACCACCACCTCCGCGCTGGCCCTGCGGCTGCCCCCGGCCCCCGGGGCCGCCAAGGGCGACCTGCCCGGCTGGGTCATCGACACGCCCGGCTTCCGCTCGTTCGGGCTCTCCCACATCGAGCCCTCCCGAGTGATCCTGGCCTTCCCCGACCTGGTGCCGGGCACGGAGGGCTGCCCGCGCGCCTGCAGCCACGACGAGCCCGACTGTGCGCTGGACGCCTGGGTGGCCGCGGGCAAGGCCGACGCGGCGCGGCTGTACTCGCTGCGGCGACTGCTCTCCACGCGCGAGGCGCGGGAGGGGGACTAGGGGCCGACGCGGGCGGGGGGCGCGGTGCGTTCAGGGCTCTGCGGGGTGGGTGGTTTCTCGCGCAGTTCCCCGCGCCCCCGGGTCAGCGCAACCCCTCGAAGCGCGACAGGACCGGTCGCGGGCGGAGCGCGGCAAGCTCTGCGGGGCGGTGGTTTCTCGCGCAGTTCCCCGCGCGCCCGGGTCAGCGGGTGCGGATGGGGCCGCTCCGGGACACCATGTGATCGTCTGTGTCGGGCGAGAGGAGTCTCTGATGGCCTGGGCCTTGGTGATCATCGCGGGAGTTCTGGAGACCGGTTTCGCGGTCTGCCTCAAGCTGAGCGACAACTTCTCCAAGCTGTGGCCGGTCGTCGGCTTCGCGCTCTTCGGCATTGGCAGCTTCGGGCTGCTGTCCTACGCGCTCAAGAGCCTGCAGGTGGGCCCCGCCTACGCGGTCTGGACGGGCATCGGGGCGGCCGGGACCGCCACCTACGGCATGATCTGGCTCGGCGACACGGTCTCCGCGCTCAAGCTCGTCTCCATCGGGCTGGTCCTGGCCGGCGTGGTCGGGCTCCAGCTCAGCGGGACCTCCCACTGATCAGGACGGCGTGTTGGCGTCCCGCAGGGCGCGCATCAGCTCCGCGAGCCGGGCTGCGCGCTCCACTCCCAGCGGCGCGAGGAAGTGCTCCCTCAGCGAGGCGACGTGCCGTCGCTGGGCCTCCTCGCCGATCCGCAGGCCCTCGGGGGTCAGTGCGACGTGCGTCACCCTGCGGTCATCGGATGACGGGCAGCGCTCGATCAGCCCGGCGGTGACCATCCGGTCCGCGAGCTTGGTGAATCCGCCGCTGGTCAGCGTCACGTCGCGGGCCAGTTGGGTCATGGTCAGCCGCTGTCCCGGCGTGCGCAGCAGCCTGAGCAGCACCTCGAACCAGGGCCCGGGGACGTCCACCCCGTCGACCGCGCCGACCTGCACCAGCTGCCCGGTCCTGGCGTAGGCCTCGACGACCAGGCCCCACCAGGTGACCAGCTCCCGGTCGTCCACGCTTCCCTCGCCCATGGGGCCCAAGCGTAGATGCTGGCCCCCGCCCCGCCTGATCGTTACTGTTCAGGGCATGGCCGACTACCACGACGATCTTCGACTCGCCCACGTCCTCGCGGACCACGCCGACTCGGTCACCCTGGACCGTTTCAAGGCGCTCGATCTGAAGATCGACACCAAGCCGGACCTCACCCCCGTCAGCGACGCCGACAAGGCCGTCGAGGACCTGCTGCGCAACGACCTGCAGCGGGCCCGGCCCCGGGACGCGGTGATGGGCGAGGAGTACGGCAGCACCGGCCACGGACCGCGCCGCTGGGTGATCGACCCCATCGACGGGACCAAGAACTACATCCGCGGCGTGCCGGTCTGGGCGACGCTGATCGCGCTGATGGAGCTCGGCCCCAACGGCGACCAGCCCGTCGTCGGCATGGTCTCCGCCCCGGCGCTGGGACGCCGCTGGTGGGCGGCCAAGGGCTCCGGCGCGTTCACCGGACGCAGCCTCACCAAGGCCAGCCGGATGCAGGTGTCCGACGTGTCGCGGCTGGAGGACGCCTCCTTCGCGTACTCCTCGCTGACCGGCTGGGAGGAGCGCGGCCGCCTGGACGCCTTCCTCGACCTCTCCCGCACCTGCTGGCGCACCCGCGCCTACGGCGACTTCTGGCCCTACATGATGGTCGCCGAGGGCGCCGTGGACATCTGCGCCGAGCCCGAGCTGAGCATCTGGGACATGGCCGCGAACTGCGTGATCGTCGAGGAGGCCGGCGGCCGCTTCACCGGCCTGGACGGCATCCCCGGGGTGCGCAGCGGCAACGCCGTGGCCTCCAACGGCCTGCTGCACGGGGAGCTGCTGCAGCGCCTGGGCTGAACGTGTCCCCGAAACACCCGGTACGGTTTGAGTGGACCTTTACCGAGTGTTCGGAGGCTTGCCGGTGTCCTGGATCAGCGACCATCTGCTGACGCTCAACGGCACGCTCGTGCTGCTCGCGGTGTTCGCGCTCCCCGCACTGGAGTCCTCGGTCTTCCTCGGCTTCCTGATCCCCGGCGAGACCGCCGTGGTGATCGGCGGGGTCAGCGCCTACAACGGCAGCAACGCGCTGTGGACGGTCCTGGTCGCCGCCACCGCCGGGGCGATCCTCGGCGACGGCATCGGGTACGCCGTCGGGCACCGGTGGGGGGACGCGCTGCTGAAGCGCATACCGGAGCGGCTGGTGAAGCCCTCGCACATCCGCCAGAGCAAGGACCTGATCGCACGCCTGGGCGGCCGGGCCGTGTTCGCGGGCCGGTTCGCGGCGGCGCTGCGGGCGCTGGTGCCCGGGCTGTGCGGGGTGTCGGGGATGCGCTACCGCACCTTCGCCGTGTGGAACGCGCTCGGCGGAGCCGCCTGGGCGACCACCTTCGTGCTGCTCGGCTACTTCGCCGGGGCCAGCTGGCACCGCGTCGAGTCCTACGCGAACACGGTGAGCTGGATCCTGGTCGGCCTGGCGGTGGTGGTCGTCGGCGGGCTGCTCTACCTCAAGCACCGCTCGGAGAAGCGGGCCTCGGAGCGCTTCTCCGACGACGCCGGCTCCGACTCGGGCTCCGACTCCGGCTCCCCGGAGCCCGTCGAGGCGGCCAAATGAGCTGCTGTTACCCTTCCCCCCATGAGTGACCTGCTGGAACGTCTCCGGGACCGCGGCTGGCGACTCACCGCGCAGCGACGGGTCGTGGCCCAGGTCCTCGACGGCGACCACGTCCACTTCACCGCCGACGAGGTCCACGCCCGCGCGGTGGGGCTGCTCCCGGAGATAAGCCGGGCCACCGTCTACAACACCCTGGGCGAGCTGGTCAGCATCGGCGAGGTGCTGGAGGTCAGCACGGACGGCCGCGCCAAGCGCTACGACCCCAACGCCCACCACGCCCACCAGCACCTGGTGTGCAGCTCCTGCGGCGCGATCCGGGACGTCCACCCCTCCGGCGACCCGATCGCCGCGCTCCCGCCCGCCGAGCGCTTCGGCTTCGCCATCGCCGGCGTGGAAGTGACCTACCGGGGCATCTGCCCCGACTGCGCGTAGCGGCGGGCTGCCGCCGTACGGGGGCCGGTCAGGCGCTCAGGTCCGCGCGGAGCGCCTCGAGCAGCCGTGCCGCCCTCAGTGCGACGTCCGGCTCGCTGTCCTCCCCGGCCCGCGCGCACCAGGTCCGCGCCTGCGCCAGGTCGCCCCGCCGCGCGGCGATCAGGCCGAGCCTCAGCGCCGCCCGCCCGTGCCCCGCGTCCGCCGCACGGGTGTACCAGAGCATCGCCTCGGCCTCGCTGCCCGCTCGGGCGAGCAGCAGCCCCAGGTTGAACGCCGCGCTGCGGCTCCCGCCCTCCGCCGCCCGGCGGTACCAGTGCTCGGCCGCGTCGGTGTCGCCGCGCTCCGCGGCCCGGACGCCGACCCTGACCTGGGCGCGGTTGTGCCCGGCCTCGGCCGCCGCCGCGTACCAGCGCTCGACCTCGGCCTCGAACCGGTCCTCGGCCTCCCGCTCCAGCAGGACGGCCAGGCGGAACGCGGCCTCCGTGGATCCGGCCTCGGCCGCCTGGCGGTAGCGCACGGCGGCCGTGGTCAGGTCGCCGCGGCGCTCCTTGGCGACGGCCAGCTGCAGCGCGGCCTCGGCGTGGCCCCCGGCCGCGGCGCGGGCGTACCACTCCTGGGCGTCGTGCTGCTCGCCCCGGCCGGCGTAGAGGATGCCCAGGTTGAAGGCGGCGTCGACGCTGCCGGCCTCGGCCGCCTTGGAGAACCAGGGCTCGGCGCCGGGGGTGTCACCGCGCTGGAAGAGCATCACCGCGAGGGCGTTGCTGGCGTCCCGGTGCCCGGCGTAGGCCGCCTGCCGGTACCACTGCTCGGCCTGGGCCTCGCGTCCGTCGGCGGCGCACAGCAGGCCCATGTTGAAGGCGCCGTTGTGGTCCCCCGCCGCCAGCGCGGTGCGGTACCACTGCTCGGCCATCTCGGTCTCGCCCCAGGACGCGTGCAGCGCGCCCAGGGCGTTGGCGGCGTTGCCGTCACCGGCGTCGGCGGCCTCGCGCCACCAGTCGGCTGCGCCGACCTCGTCGCCGCCGTCGCGCAGCAGGAAGCCCAGCGCGCAGGCCGCCCGGGGCTCCCCGCCCTGGGCGGACTGCCGGTACCAGCGCGCGGCCTCCTCGCGGTCGCCGTGCCGCTCCAGCTGGAGTCCGAGGCGCAGCGCGGCGCGGGCGTGGCCGCGTGCGGCGGCCTGGCGGTACCAGGGCTCGGCGCCCACCGGGTCGCTGTTGGCCTCCAGCAGGCGTCCGAGGCGGTAGGCGGCCTCGCGGTGCCCGGCCTCGGCGCCGACCCTGAACCACTTCTCGGCGTGGGCGGTGTCGCGGTGGTGCTCCAGCAGGTCCGCGAGGGCGTAGGCGCCCCCGGTGTGGCCCTGCTCGGCGGCCTGGCGGAGCCAGTACTCGGATCCCGGCTCGTCGCCCTGGTCGCGCAGGTGCAGCCCGAGGGCGTGCGCGGCCGGCGCGCTCCCGGCGACCGCGGCCTCGCGCCACCAGTAGGCGGCCTCGTCGCGGTGTCCGCGCTGGTGCAGCAGGACGCCCAGGTTGTTGGCGCCCGCGCGCAGTCCGGCCGCGGCGGCGCGGCGGAGGTAGGGCTCGGCTTCGTCGAGGTCGCCGCGGCGCAGCAGCAGCGCCCCGAGCGAGCTGCCGGCCTCGGGGTCGTCCCCGGCGGCCTCCCGGAAGCGGGACTCCAGGGCGGCCTCCTCACGGGCGGCGAGGGCGGACTCGAAGGTGCGGAAGCGGGGCTCGTCGCTCTCCTCGTCCTCCTCCGGGTCGGCGACGGTGTCGTCCTCGATCCCGGCGGTGTCCGTGCCCCTGGGCGGGGTGAGGTGCGGCAGCAGGGGCCCGCGCTGCAGCGGCAGGCGGCCCGGCTGCTGCGGGTCGTCCTGATCGACTCCTGGGCCTGTTCCAGCGATCACCGACATGTCGACTCCTGCGTCCGCCGGATTTCTGGGCATCCCTGGCACGCACCGGAGCTCATGACCGTGTTCCGGTCTCGCACCGTCCCCCATGGGGCTCATCGTCGCACCACCCGCAACCCGCGTACACCTGGTATACCCCAGTGAGCGAGGTTACTTCAGCGCTTTGTCGATTTCGCGACACATCAACCTCGCAACGTCGCCGCCCCGGTCGGTTTCTGACGCCGACACGGGCAACTCCCGCATCATGTGCCCCATTTTCCCCACCTGGAACGACATTAGACGTGCCGTCATATTCACTACCGAAACGGGCGATTGCTGTGAAGACCCGAAGATCCCATCACCCCGCGCCCGGCCGGACCTGCGGGCCGAACAGGCGGAAGGCCCGGTGCATAAGCACCGGGCCTTCCGACTTCGAGTAGCGGGGAC
>Ga0302314_10000770_pt1 | contig 59959 bp, 54 predicted proteins | sample III_Palsa_N2_3_FD_200533 | JGI IMG/M metagenome (GOLD analysis project Ga0302314, IMG submission 200533) | Peat permafrost microbial communities from Stordalen Mire near Abisko, Sweden - III_Palsa_N2_3 | ecosystem: Environmental > Terrestrial > Soil > Palsa > Peat permafrost | place: Sweden...
GGTGATCTGGGCGTAGTTACCGATTCCGAGAGTATCGAGGAAACAGGTGCCAAGACCGATGGCCAGATCCGACGCGGCGGGAACCCACCCGACTTTGCGCGAACGAATGGCGGCTATCCAGGACATTACCAGCGCGACGTCCGCGACCACGATCAGACCCATCAGGACATAGAGTGCGGGACTCACATCGAGGCTCAGGCACAGACTTCGAACAGGTTGCGGTCGGTCTGCTGCAGGATCTCGGCACCGGTCGCGGTGACTAGAATGTTGTAACCGAAGATCACCGTGGCGCCGCGGTATTGGCCCACCGAGGGCTCGAGCGAGAAAATCATGCCCTCTCGCAGCAGTTCGTCGTTACCGATCAGGACATCGGGGCGGCCCGCCCAGACCGGCGGATACGCGACGCCCATTCCGAACCCCGCGCGTGCCGGAATATAGTCCGAGAAGGCCTTGCGAACCTCGCGGCTCAGGCGGTCGATTTCGGACACAGGTGTGCCGGGCTTGACCATCTCGAACGGGCGCCAGAACGATTCGCTAACGACACGCCACAACTCCCACAGTCCCGCGGAAGCTTTGCCCGCGACAACGGTGCGCACGATGTTGCTGTTGTAGCGTCTCCATGAGCCGGTGAGCTCGACCATGACCGGATCGCCCGCCTCCACCTGGCGCGCCGTGGGAACGGCATGGAAGAGACCGCTGCGAGGACCCGAGCCGATGATGAACGGGAGGGTTGGATACTCTGAACCAGCCCGGACCATGGCCGACTGCGCGCTCACTAGCAGCTCGGCCTCGGACACTCCTGGCTTTAATGCCGCAACGAGCGCCGCGAAGCCGATGTCGGAGAACTTCGCCGCCTGGCGCATGAACGCAATCTCTGCCGGCGACTTGATGGTCCGAAGCTTCAGGACATCTTCCGTGACGTCGACGAACGAGACTTGCGGCATCGCCGTGACCAGGCCGTGATAGGTCGAGGCTTTGAGGTACCAGTTGCCCATTTCAATGCCAACGCGGCTGCCAGGCTCCACGCCGAGTTCGCGGAGCTGGGCGATGGTCATCTGAAGAGGATCATCGCCGTGCTGCCAGATCCTGATGTCTCTGATCCAGCACTGCGTGCGGGCCAGTTCCTTCTCGCACTTATGGGTCAGCAGCGAAGGCTCGTCCGCGCCCGCGCGATAGAATATTTGTTGGTAGAAATAGAGCCCGAGTGGATCGAAACCAGCGAAGTAGTTCAAGTTCTCTGGGGTCGAACCGACATAGACATCGACGCCTTTTTCCGCGAGCAGCGCATCCAGCCTGGATACGCGGCCGCGGTACTCCTCAGGTGAGAATGCCATCGCGGCCTTGTCCGGGATTTTCGAGTACTCCAAGGCAGTCGCCGCGTTCGTTGCCAAGTGAACTCCGGAACACCGCGTAGGCGGCTCAATTCTCTGAGTATAAAGGTCTCCACAGAAGTGCGGTTCGCGCTTATGCGTTTTCGGGGCGCCGCCAGCGGCGGCCCACACATGGAAAAACTTTGCCGCCGCAGGTCTTTCTATTCCACCGTCACGCTCTTGGCGAGGTTCCTGGGCTGATCGACATCGGTGCCCTTGAGAATCGCCACGTGATAGGCAAGCAGCTGCAGCGGCAGCGTATAGACGATCGGCGCCTGGAATTCGGTCACGTGCTTGGGCATGTGGATGACGTGAACGCCGTCGCTCGATTCGACCCCGGAATCCGGATCGGCGAATACGTACAGCACCCCGCCACGGGCGCGTACCTCCATGAGGTTGGACTTGAGCTTGTCGAGCAGATCGTTGTTGGGCGCCACCGCAACCACCGGCATGTCGGAGTCGACCAGCGCCAGCGGTCCATGCTTGAGCTCGCCGGCGGCATAGGCTTCGGCGTGGATATAGGAGATCTCCTTGAGTTTGAGCGCGCCCTCCATGGCAATCGGGTACATGGCGCCCCGGCCCAGAAACAGTGCGTGACGCTTGTCGGCGAAATGCAGCGCCATGCGGTGAACTACCGGGTCGAGCTCGAGCGTCTTCTCCAGCAGCGCCGGCAGTTCGATCAGGCGCGTGACCAGGCTGCGCTCTCGCTCCGGATCCGCGCCGTTGTGGCGCGCCAGCGCCGCGGTCAGCATGGCCAGAGCCGTCAGCTGGGTGGTGAACGCCTTGGTCGAAGCCACGCCGATTTCGGGACCCGCGCGCGTGAGCATCACCAGTTCGGACTCGCGCACCAGCGAACTCTCGGGTGAGTTGCAGATCGCGAGCGTCGAAAGATAGCCGTTCTGGCGCGCCATGCGCAGCGCCGCGAGCGTATCGGCGGTCTCACCGGACTGCGAGATCACCACGAACAAGGTGTTCTTCGGCACCACGGGATTACGGTAGCGATATTCGCTGGCGATTTCCGCGCGACATGAGATTCGGCAGATCTGTTCGATGAAATAGCGCGCCACTATGCCGGCGTGATAACTGGTGCCGCAGGCGACGATGTGCACGGATTCAACGCGATCGAATACGGCCGTGGCCGCCGGCCCGAAGGCTGCCTCGAGCAGGCGGCCGTTGGCGATGCGTTCCTGCAGAGTATTCGCGACCGCACGCGGCTGCTCGTGAATCTCCTTGAGCATGAAGTGCCGGTACTGGCCTTTCTCGGCGGCATCGGCGGTCAGCTCGCTTTCCCTGATCGGCCGATCGGCGCTGTTGCCGTCGCGATCGATCACGCGCACACCGCTGCGGCGGATTTCCGCGACATCGCCCTCGTCCAGGAACATGAAACGGCGCGTGACCGGCAGCAGGGCCGCCACGTCTGAGGCAACGAAATTCTCCCCTACGCCTAAGCCCAGTACCACCGGACAGCCCACGCGCGCTGCGATCAAGCGTTCGGGATCCTGCTCGCTGATCACTGCGAGTGCATACGCGCCCTCGAGCTCGGCCACGGTCGCGCGCACGGCCTTGAACAAATCTCCGAGTTTCTCGAGATGGTAATGAACGCGATGTGCCACCACTTCAGTGTCGGTTTCCGAGGTGAACTGATACCCGAGGCCCTTGAGCTCCTCGCGCAGTTCCTCATAGTTCTCGATGATGCCGTTGTGCACGATGGCCAGACCATCGCGCGAGAGATGCGGATGAGCGTTGCGCTCGCTCGGCACACCGTGAGTGGCCCAGCGCGTGTGCGCTATGCCGGCGCGACCGGTTATGGGCAGGTCGACCAGGGCTTGTTCGAGCGCGCGCACCTTGCCCACCGTGCGCAGGCGCTGCAGATGGCCTTCGGCATTGAGCACGGCTATGCCGGCGGAATCGTAGCCGCGGTACTCGAGCCGCTTGAGGCCCTCGAGCAATACCGGCACGATATTGCGATCGGCAACGCCGCCTACTATTCCACACATATGAGCGCGGCTCCTGTCATGGTTTACGCGGGCTCTTGATGGGCCGCTGCCAGTGCTCGATGGTAACCTGTCGGCCACGCGCCAGCGTCAGCTTCCCGGCCGGAGCGTCGCTGGTAATGGTCGATCCGGCGCCGATGGTCGCGCCGTCGCCGATCTTCACCGGCGCCACCAGCATGCTGCCCGAGCCGATGAATGCGCCGTCGCCGATCTGCGTGCGCCACTTATTCGCGCCATCGTAGTTGCAGGTGATGGTGCCGGCGCCGACGTTGACGCGGCTGCCGATCTCGCTATCCCCGACATAGCTCAGATGGTTGGCCTTGCTGGCCTCGCCCATCACGCTGTTCTTGACCTCGACAAAGTTGCCCAGATGCACGCCGTCGGCCAGCCGCGTCTCGGGGCGCAGCCGCGTGAACGGCCCGATCTGGCAGTCAGCGCCGATCTGCGCATTCTGTACCACGCAGTTGGCATGCAGCACGCTGCCCGGCCCGACGCTGACGTGGGCCAGCACGCAGTTCGGTCCGATGCGCACGCGATCGGCCAGATGTATCGGGCCATGCAGCACCACGTTCACATCCAGATAAACATCACGTCCGACAGTGACCTCGCCGCGGACGTCCAGCCGCAATGGATCCACCAGCGTGACGCCCTGACTCATGAGCGCGCGCGCCCGGCGGCGGCGGTATTCGGCCTCGGCCTCGGCGAGCTGCAACTTGTCGTTGACGCCCTGCACCTCGGTGGCATCGGCGATCTTGACCGCAAACACGCGGGTTCGAGCCCGCAGCGCCAGCGCCACCACGTCGGTCAGGTAATACTCGCCCTGGGCATTGCGCGGCCGCAGCTGCCCGAGCCATTTGCGCAGCAGCCCTGCCGGGGCCAGCAGTACACCACTGTTGATTTCGCGGATGGCGCGTTCGCGCGCGCTGGCATCGCGCTGCTCGACGATGCCTCGCACAGCACCGCGCGCAGCGCGCACGATACGGCCGTAGCCGAAAGCATCGGCCGGCTCGGCACTCAGTAATGCCAGATGGCGGCTGCCGGCCACCGCCAGCAGCTCGCGTAGCGATTCGACCCGCAGTAACGGTACGTCGCCGTACAACACCAGCACGCGGTGATTGTCGGGCACCTGCGGCATCGCCTGCAGCACCGCGTGCCCGGTGCCGAGCTGCTCGGCCTGCAATGCCCAGTGCACCGAGGCTTTGGCGAAGTGCTCGCGCACGCGCTCGGCCCCATGGCCGTAGACCACGTGCGTCAGAGCCGGCTTGAGTTGGGCCGCGAGTTCGAGCACGTACGCGAGCAGCGGCGCGCCGGCGAGCGGCTGCATTACCTTGGGCAGATCGGATTGCATGCGCGTGCCGCGTCCGGCAGCGAGAATGACGATCGAGAGTGGGGTGTCCGCAGCTGCGCGTTTCGGTGCAGCCTTGAGCGCAGGCTTGGAATCTTTGCGGGGCATCGTGCAAATTGTAGCAGTTCAAACCGCCGCGACCCGTGCATGCGCACGGGGAAGCAAACTGTGATCGACCGCTCAGTTCGCGCTAGCCTTTGAGCTTGCGCAGCTTTTGGATCATCTTCAGTTGGGCCATGGCCTGCGCCAGCTCGGCCAGCGCCTCGGCCTGCGTGAGCTTGTCGATCTGGCCCGACAGCACGCTCTCGGCCCGCTGGCGCGCCGCGGCCGCGGCGGCCTCGTCGAGGTCCTTGGCCCGTGCCGCGGTATCGGCCAGCACCGTGACCTTTTTGGGTTGGACCTCGAGCGCACCGCCGCCGACATAGAACCAGTGCTCTTCACCCTCGGGCGTTCGCACCCGCACCTCGCCGGCCTTGAGCAAGGTCAGCAGCGGCGCGTGACGCGGCGTGACACCGATCTCACCCTCGGACGCCGGCAGGAACACCATGGTGGCAGGCCCGGAGAATATCTGCCCTTCGGCACTGACGATGTCGACCTGGATCGTATCCATTACTGCAGCGTCTTGGCCTTTTCGACCGCCTCGTCGATGGTGCCCACCATGTAGAAGGCCTGCTCGGGCAGTGAGTCGTACTCACCGGCGATGATGCCCTGAAAGCCGCGGATGGTGTCCTTGAGCGAGACGATCTTGCCGTCCTGGCCCGTGAACACCTTGGCGACGTTGAACGGCTGGGACAGAAAGCGCTGAATCTTGCGCGCCCGGTACACCGTGAGCTTGTCCTGCTCCGACAGCTCGTCCATGCCGAGAATCGCGATAATGTCCTGCAACTCCTTGGAGCGCTGCAGCAGCGCCTGCACGCCGCGCGCGGTGGTGTAGTGCTCCTCGCCGACCACCAGCGGATCGAGCTGGCGGCTGGTGGAGTCGAGCGGGTCCACCGCCGGGTAAATGCCGAGCGCCGCGATCTGCCGCGACAGCACCACGGTGGCGTCCAGGTGGGCGAAAGTCGTGGCCGGAGACGGATCGGTCAGATCGTCCGCGGGCACGTACACCGCCTGAATCGAGGTGATCGACCCGGTCTTGGTCGAGGTGATGCGCTCCTGCAGCACCCCCATTTCTTCGGCCAAGGTGGGCTGGTACCCCACGGCCGAGGGCATGCGGCCCAGCAGCGCCGACACTTCGGTGCCGGCCAGTGTGTAACGGTAGATGTTGTCGACGAAGAACAACACGTCGCGGCCGCGGCCGTTGGCCTGCTTCTCGTCGCGAAAGTACTCCGCCATGGTCAGCCCGGTGAGCGCCACGCGCAGGCGGTTGCCCGGCGGCTCGTTCATCTGGCCGTACACCATCGCCACCTTCGAATTGGCGAGGTTCTTCAGATCGATGACGCCAGACTCCGCCATCTCGTGGTAGAAGTCGTTGCCTTCGCGCGTGCGCTCACCGACGCCGGCAAATACCGACAGTCCTGAGTATTGCTTGGCGATATTGTTGATGAGCTCCAGCATGTTGACGGTCTTGCCGACGCCGGCGCCGCCGAACAGTCCGACCTTGCCGCCTTTGGCGAACGGCACCAGCAGATCGATGACCTTGATGCCGGTGACCAGCAGATCCTGGCCGCCGGCCTGTTCATCGTATGCGGGCGCGGGTCGGTGAATCGGCAGATATTCCTTGGTCTGCACCGGGCCGCGGTTGTCCTGCGGCTTGCCGAGCACGTCCATGATGCGCCCGAGCGTGCCCTCGCCCACCGGCACCGAGATGGGAGCGCCAGTGGTGTCGACGGCCAGACCGCGCTTGAGGCCCTCGGAGGCACCCATGGCGATTGTGCGCACGATGCCGTCGCCCAGCTGCTGCTGCACTTCCAGCGTCAGATCCACATCCTTGAGCTTGAGCGCCTCGTAGATGTTCGGCACCGAACCGCGTGGAAACTCCACGTCGATGACCGCGCCGATGATCTGGGTAATCTTTCCTGTCGCCATATTTCGCCGTCCTCGTAACTAAACTGCGGCCGCGCCGCCCACAATCTCCGCCAGCTCTTTGGTGATCGCCGCCTGCCGCGCCTTGTTGTAGATCAGCTGCAGCTCACCGATGACTTCGCCGGCGTTATCCGAAGCGCTCTTCATGGCCACCATGCGTGCGGCCATTTCCGAGGCGACCATCTCCACCGAACCCTGATAGACCTGCGATTCGACGTAACGCGTGAGCAAGCCATCGAGGATCGACTCCGCGTCGGGTTCATAGATATAGTCCCAGTATTCCTGCAGATCGTCGTTGCTGGTGGCCTGCACCGGCAGCAACTGCGTGGCTACGGGCTTTTGCGTCATGGTGTTGACGAACTGCGCGTTGACCAGGAACAGCCGGTCGATGCTGCCGTCACGGTAAGCATCGAGCATGACTTTGACCGCGCCAATCAGATCCTTGATCAGCGGCCGGTCACCCAGGCCGCTGACGCCGCCGAGAATCGGCATGCCAAGACGCCGGAAGAACGCCAGACCTTTGCTGCCCAGCACGCACAGGCTCACGGTGGCGCCTTTAGTCTGCCATTCGCGCGCCAGCAGCAACACGACTTTAAACAGATTGCTGTTCAGGCCGCCGGCCAGACCGCGATCGGTGGAAATGACGATGATGCCGACGGCCTTGGGCTCGCGTTCGATCAGGAACGGATGCCGGTAGTCGGGATTGGCCTGGTTCAGGTGGCCGATCATGTTGCGCATCTGCTCGGCGTACGGGCGCGCGGCACGCATGCGATTCTGCGCCCGGCGCATTTTGCTGGCCGCTACCATCTCCATGGCCTTGGTGATCTTCTGCGTGCTCTTGACGCTGGCGATCTTGGAGCGGATTTCCTTGGTGCCGGGCATGGTCAGTCGCCTGTCAGTAGCTGCCGGTCGCCACAAAGTCCTCGCAGATCTTCTTGAGCGATGCCTCGTGCGCCTTGAGTTCGGGCTTGTCGTTGATCGCCTCGAGCGATGCGCGGTAGTTCGAGCGCGCGAAGCCCTGCAGCGAGGCCTCGAAGTCGACGATCTTGCTGCGCTCGATCTTGTCCATGTAGCCGTTGTTGACCGCATAGATCGACAGCGCCATCTGCGCCACCGACATGGGCGCGTACTGCTTCTGCTTCATGACTTCGGTGACGCGCTGGCCGCGCTCGAGCTGGCGTCGGGTAGCCTCGTCCAGATCGGAGGCGAACTGCGAGAACGCCGCCAATTCGCGATACTGTGCCAGCGCCAGACGGATACCGCCGCCGAGCTTCTTGATGATGTCAGTCTGCGCCGCGCCGCCCACGCGCGACACCGAAATGCCGGCGTTCATGGCCGGACGGATGCCGGCATTGAACAGATCGCCTTCGAGAAAGATCTGTCCGTCGGTGATCGAGATCACGTTGGTGGGCACGAATGCGGTCACATCGCCCGCCTGCGTCTCGATGATGGGCAGTCCTGTCAGCGAGCCGGTCTTGCCTTTCACGGCACCTTTGCTGGTCTGCTCGACGTACTCCTCGTTGACGCGCGCGCTGCGCTCGAGCAGGCGCGAGTGCAAATAGAACACATCGCCCGGGAAGGCTTCGCGGCCCGGAGGGCGGCGCAGCAGCAGCGAGATCTGGCGATAGGCCACGGCCTGCTTGGACAGATCGTCGTAGATGATGAGCGCATCTTCGCCGCGGTCCATGAAGTACTCGCCCATGGTCACACCGGAGTAGGCCGACAGGTACTGCATGGCCGCGGGCATCGAGGCCGAGGCCGCGACCACGATGGTGTGGCCCATGGCCTCGTGCTCTTCGAGCTTACGTACCACATTGGCGATCGAGGACTGCTTCTGGCCGATCGCCACGTAGATGCATTTGATGCCCGAACTCTTCTGATTGATGATGGTGTCGACCGCGAACGCGGTTTTCCCGGTCTGCCGGTCGCCGATGATCAGTTCGCGCTGGCCGCGGCCGATGGGCACCATGGCATCGATGGCCTTGTAGCCGGTCTGCACCGGCTGGCTCACCGACTTGCGATAGATGACGCCTGGTGCAACGCGCTCGATCGGCGAGGTCAATTTGGTGTTAAGCGGGCCCTTGCCGTCGATGGGCCGGCCCAAGGCATCGACCACGCGGCCGAGCAACTCGGGACCCACCGGCACTTCCAGGATGCGGCCCGTAGTCTTGACGGTGTCGCCTTCCTTGATCGTCTTGTAGTCGCCCAGCACCACCGAGCCGACCGAATCCTGCTCGAGATTCAGCGCCAGGCCGAACAGGTCACCTTTGAATTCGATCATCTCGCCGTAACGCACATCGGCCAGACCGTGTATGCGACAGATGCCGTCGGTGACGGACACCACCGTGCCGACGTCGCGCGCTTCGCTGGCGGAGGCGAATTTCTCGATGCGCTGGCGGATGAGGTCGCTGATCTCGGATGCTTTGATGGACATATCGATCCTTAAGGTTTCTTAGCCCGCAACCTGCGTGGCGAGCTGCGCCAGGCTGCCCTGCACGCTGCCGTCGATCATCAGATCGTCGGCTCGCAACACGGCACCGCCCAGCAACGACGAATCAACTTCAGTATGCAGACGCACATCGCGCTCGAAGCGCTTGCGCAGCGCCGCGGCGAAGCGCTCACGCTGGTCGGCGGACAACTCCACCGCTGAACTCAGCGTGACATCGAGCACGCGCTCGTAGTCGGCGCGCATTTTCTCAAACAGCTGCGCGATCTCCGGCAACAGACCCAGTCGCCGATTGGCGGCCAGCACCGCCAGGAATTTGCGCATGTCGGCGTCCAAGGTCTCCGCGCCGACACCGGCGATCAGCTCCACCAATTGCTCGGCCGAGACGTGCGGATCGCCGAACAGCGGCTTGACGCGTTCATCGGCACTGACCACGGCCGCCACGCCCAGACCCTGCGACCACTGCGGCAGACGCTTGGCGTCGCGCGCCATGGCGAACACGGCTTTGGCATAGGGCCGCGCAATGGTGACGCGTTCGGCCATGCGCGGCTCAGATCTGCGCTACGAGCTTGTCGAGCAGCTGCGCATGCGCGCGCGCGTCGATTTCGCGTTCGATCAGTTTGCCGGCGCCGGCCACGGCCAGAGAGGCCACCTGTTTGCGCAGCTCATCGCGCGCGCTCTGCACTTCCAACGCAATCTGCTGCTCGGCCGAGCCCAGAATACGCGCCCCTTCGGTGGTGGCGCTGCGTTTGGCCGCCTCGATGATCTCATTGGCCTGCACGTGCGCCTGCTGCTCGATCTGCTGCGCGCGCGCGCGCGCCTCGCGCACGATTTCCTCGACGCGTGATTCGGCGGCCGCCAGATCCTTCTGGCCGCGATCGGCAGCCGCCAGACCGTCCGCGATCTTCTTATGGCGCTCATCGATCGGCGTGGCAATCATGGGCACCACGACCTTGGCGATGAACCAAAGCATGATCAGGAAAACAATGATCTGCCCGATGAATGTGGCATTGATGTCCATGCGTACCTAGCTCCACAAAATCCCGGCCGCGCATGCGGCCGTGCCGACAGCGACTTCGGTCACGCCTGCTCAGCCGCCTTTGGGCAGCAGCGGATTGGCGGTGGCGAAGTACAGCGCCAGACCAACGCCGATCAGGAACGCGGCGTCAATCAGCCCGACCAGCAGAAACATCGACTTCTGCAGCATGGGCGTCAGCTCCGGCTGGCGCGCCGAGGCCTCGAGGAATCTCGAGCCCATAATGCCGATGCCGATGCAGGCGCCCGCTGCGCCCAGACCGATCATGAGTCCGACACCCACCGCCGTGTGGGACTGGATGAGAGAGAATGCGTCCATAGTCTTTTTAATCTCCTAGTCAAATTCCTAACAAAGCGCGCTAGTGGTGCTCTTCCGCCATCGCGATATAGACGATGGGCAACACCATGAAGATGTAGGCCTGCAACAGCACAATCAAGATGTGGAAGATCGCCCACCCGGCGCCGAATACGATCTGGGCGAAAAAAGCGGCGACGCTGCCGAAGGTCCATCCGGTGACGGCGAAACCCAGCAATGCGATCAGGATGAACAACAGCTCGCCAGCGTACATATTGCCGTACAACCGCATGCCGAGCGAGACCGGCTTGGCGAGCAGCTCGATAAAATTGAGCACGATGTTGAAAGGGAACAGCCAGATGCCGAAGGGTGTCACGGCCAATTCGTGCAGGTAGCCGCCGATGCCTTTGGCTCGAATCGAGAACAGGATCACCAGCAGCAGCACCACGATGGCCTCGGCGATGGTGCCGTTGAGATCCGAGGTCGGCAGCACGCGCCAGAATTTGGCTCCAAACACGCTGGCAAAGTGCCCCGGCAGATCGACCGGCAGCAGGTCCATGGTGTTCATGGCCACCACCCAGCTGAACAGGGTCAGCGCCAATGCGGTCATGAAGCGGCGATCGCCGGGATAAATGGAGCTCACCTGCTCATCCACCCAGTCATAGATGAATTCGACGAACGCTGCCAGGCCGGTGGGTGCCGCGCTGCTGCTGATGCGCCGCGCTGCGATCCACAACACCAGGCTCACCGCAATGGCCAGCAGCGTCGACATGAATAGCGTGTCGACATGCAATGCCCAGAAACCCGACCCCACTTTGAGATGGGTCAGGTGATGCGCGATGTACTCGGTCGGCGACTCGCCGTGCTCAACAGCCATGTGGCCCTACGGTCCTTTGAGGCTCTCGCCTCCGCTGACTTGCGCGGCCAATCTCAAGGTCCGCGCCAGCCCAAGCCAATACACCAGAAATGTCGTCATATAGGTCAGAAACAGCGGCTCAGGTGTGACCCGCCAGATGCGCATCGACACCACGAGCAGCACCGCAGTCACCACAAGCTTCGTGGCGGAACCGAGAACAAGTCCGGTGCCATTACCGCGCATGCCGATCAGCACCTGCGCAACAGTCGCCGCCGCGCCGATCAGGCCGCCGATCAGAGCCGATCTCGACGACAGTGCGCCCCACATCGCATAGCAAATCAGAGCACCGTTGACGGCCACAATGAGCTGGCCGACCACGACCCACAATGCCTGGCGCCGCACGGCCGCGAAGTCGATGGTAGAGGCGGATGAGACGACCTCGGGACTCCCTTAGATCCCATGCGGCTGCGCCGCAAAGGACGCGCATTATAGGGAGGTCGTGTTCCGGCTTCAACGCCCCCAGCCGCCGCGGCTAAATATATGAATAATTAAACAATATGGGTCAAAATTCCGTCCAGCTCATCCAGGCTGTTGTACTTCACGACCAGCCTGCCCTTGCCGCTCTGGGCGTGCTCGATGGCCACCGCCGCGCCGAGCTTTTCGCTCAGATCATCCTGCAGGCGCCGGATGTTCGGGTCGACCGCGCTGGTGCGCGCGTCGGCCTCGGCGCGAGCCGGTTGCGCCATATGGCGCACCAAAGCCTCGGTTTCACGCACCGAAAGACTCTTGCTGACCACCAGTGTCGCAACCTCGATCTGCTGCCGGCGCTGCGGCAGCCCAAGCAGCGCGCGGGCATGCCCCATTTCCAGCTCACGCTTGGCCAGACGCTCGCACACCTCGTCGGGCAGTTCGAGCAGCCGCAGCAGATTGGTGACCGCAGCGCGTGAACGCCCGACCGCCTCGGCGGCCTGCTGATGCGTGAGTCCGAACTCGGAAATAAGCCGCTCGAGCGCGCGCGCCTCTTCGAGCGGGTTCAGGTTCTCGCGCTGGATGTTCTCGATCAGCGCCATCGCGATCGCGGCCTCGTCGGGCACGTGCCGGATCACCGCCGGGATGTCGCGCAATCCGGCCTGCTGGGCGGCTCGCCAGCGCCGCTCGCCGGCGATGATCTCGTAGCGTTGCACGCCGCGCTCGTCGGGCTCCCCGATCGGGCGCACCACGATCGGCTGCACCACGCCCTGGGCGCGAATGGATTCGGCCAGTTCGGTCAGACTCTCGGCACGCATGTCCAGACGCGGCTGGTAGCGGCCGCGCTGCAACAGATCCAGCGGCAGATGCGCGAGCTGCTCGTCGCTATCGCGCCTCGGCGACGTGGCTGCCGCCGGCGAGTCCGCGTCGGCGACCGGTAGGGTCCGGCCCAGCAGTTCGGCCAGCCCCCGGCCGAGCGGCGGCTTTTTCTGGCTCATGCGCGCATCATAGCCGCATCGCGCAGCTCCTCTTCACGCCGCAGCATCTCGCCGGCCAGGGCCAGATAGGCCAGAGCGCCGCGCGAATCCGGATCGTGTGCGAGTGCGCTCTTGCCAAAGCTCGGCGCCTCGGCCAGCCGCACATTGCGAGGCACCACGGTGCGAAACACCTTGGTGCCGAAATGCATCAGCAGCTGCGCGCTGACCTCGCTGGAGAGATTGTTTCGCGGGTCGTACATGGTGCGCAGAATCCCTTCAATCTCCAGCGAGCGGTTGGCGGTAGCGCGAATCTGCTCGATGGTCGCGACCAGCGCCGAGAGTCCTTCGAGTGCATAGTATTCGCACTGCATCGGAATCAGTACGCTGTCGGCGGCCACCAGGGCGTTGACGGCCAGCATGTTGAGCGCCGGCGGACAGTCGATCAGGATCAGGTCATAGTCCTGGCGTATGGGCTCGAGCGCCGCGCGCAGACGCTGCTCGCGATGTTCGCCGCCGGTCATGAGCCGCACCTCGGCCGAGGTCAAATCCTGATTGCTCGGCAGCACCGCGAGCGCCGCTGCATCTTTGCCCATACCCATGGCTGTGCTCGCGCACACCGCCTCGGCCGCCGTGCACTCGCCCAGCAGCACCTCGCAGGCGCCGCGCACGATGGCATTCTTGTCGATGCCGCAGCCGCCAGTGGCATTGCCCTGGGGGTCCAAGTCGATCAGCAGCACACGTCGCCGCATGGCCGCGAACGAGGCCGCGAGATTCACAGCGGTCGTGGTCTTGCCCACGCCCCCTTTCTGATTCGCGACCGCAATCACACGTTTCATAACTCATTTAGTCTAGCCCTTGATGGCGCCGGACTACAGGTAAACTGCAACGATGAAGTGGCTCTCCGGAATTCTCGTGGCCGCCGTATTTGCGGTCATGACTTTCGGCCTGTGGGGACTTCTGAATCGGCCCGAGAGCGAGCCGCCCTGGCCGGCGCATATACAAGGTGTCGCCTTCTCGCCCTACGCCGCCGACCAGAATCCCTTCGGCAGCAAGGACGTGCCGCCGGTGGAGCAGATCGACTCGGATCTGCGGCTGCTCGAAAACAAGACCTACTCGGTGCGCACCTACTCGGTGCTCGGCTCGCTCGGCAAGATTCCCGGCATCGCGGCCAAACACCACATCAGCGTGGCACTGGGCATCCAGCTCGAAAAAGACCCGGATGAAAACGAGCTCGAGATGCGCACCGGTATCGCGCTCGCGCGTGAGCATCGCAATGTGTCGCGGGTGCTGGTGGGTAATGAAGTGCTGCTGCGCGGCGACCTGAGCGTCGACGAACTGGCGCAACTGCTCGATCGTGCACGCGCCGCCATCCGCCAGCCGGTGGGCTACGCCGACACCTGGGCCACCTGGCTCAAGAACCCCGAAATGGCGCGCCACGTGGACTTCATCGCCGTGCATCTGTTCCCCTATTGGGAAGGAGTCGATGTCGAGTCGGCGGTGGATTTCTGCTTTCGTGAACTCAAGGCGGTACAACTGGCTTATCCCAAAAAGCCGGTGATCATCGGTGAGATCGGCTGGCCCTCCGAAGGGCGCAATCGCGCCGGCGCGGTCGCCTCGGTTTCCAACGAGGCCTTGTTCCTGCGCCGCTTTCTGGCGCGCGCGGAAAAGGAACACCAGCGCTACTACATCATGGAGGCGTTCGATCAACCCTGGAAGGCGCGCGATGAAGGCGCGGTCGGCTCCTACTGGGGTATCTACGATGTCAACCGCCAGCCGAAATTCGAATTCACGGCACCGATCGTGCGCATACCCGAGTGGCACATGCTCGCGGCCACCTCGGTGGCGCTGGCGCTGCTGATGCTCGGCGTGTTCTACATGCACAGCGGCTCGCTGCGCACGCGCGGCCGCACCCTGCTGGCCATCGTGGTGTATGCCGCCGCCACCGGCTCGGTCTGGGTGATCTACGACTATACCCAGCAGTATCTGACCCCGACCAGCATCATCGTCGGTTCGCTGCTGATCTTAGGGATGCTCGGTGTCATCGCGGTGCTGTTCGCGGAAGCGCATGAATGGGCCGAGGCGCATTGGGCCGGCGCTCATGCCCGCCTACTGGTGCCCTCACGGCCGCTGAAGCCCGCGGACCGCAAGGTTTCGGTGCATTTGCCGGCCTACAACGAACCGCCGGACATGCTGATGCAGACGCTCGATGCACTGGCGCGGCTCGACTATCCCAACTTCGAAGTCATCGTGGTCGACAACAACACGCGCGAGGAAGCCACATGGCGGCCCGTGCAGGCGCACTGCCAGCTGCTGGGCGAGCGTTTCCGCTTCTTCCATGTGGCGCCGCTGGCCGGCTTCAAGGCCGGTGCGCTCAACTACGCGCTCAAGCAGACCGCGGCCGATGCCGAGGTCATCGCAGTCATCGACAGCGACTATAAAGTCCAACCGAACTGGCTCTCGGACCTGGTGCCGAGTTTCGACAATCCTCGCATTGCGATCGTGCAGGCGCCGCAGGACTATCACGACGAGCACGACAGCGCCTTCAAGGCCATGTGCTATGCCGAATACCGCGGCTTCTTCTACATCGGCATGATCACGCGCAATGAGCGCAACGCGATCATCCAGCACGGCACCATGACGCTGGTACGCCGCTATGTGCTCTGGGCGGTCGGCGGCTGGGCCGAATGGTGCATCACCGAGGATGCCGAACTCGGACTGCGCGTGTTCGAAGCCGGGTACGAGGCGCTGTACATCCCCAAGAGCTACGGCAGCGGAGTCATGCCCGACACCTTCATCGACTACAAGCGCCAGCGCTTCCGCTGGGCTTATGGCGCGATGCAGATCCTGCGTCATCACGCGACCGCACTGCTGCGTCCGGCCAGCAGTGCGCTGACCGCAGGCCAGCGCTATCACTTCATCGCCGGCTGGCTGCCATGGCTGGCCGATGGCTTCAATCTGCTGTTCAACATCGCGGCCATAGGCTGGTCGCTGGCCATGATCCTCGCGCCGCAGAAAGTGGATCCGCCGCTGATGGTGTTTTCGGTGTTGCCGCTGTCGCTGTTCATGTTCAAGCTGGTCAAGCTGGTGCATCTGTACACGCACCGTGTCGGCATGAATTTCCGCCAGACCTTTGCCGCGGCGATCTCGGGTCTGGCGCTGGCGCACACCATCGGTCTGGCCGTGCTCAAGGGCATATTCACGCGCAATGAGCCGTTCTTCCGCACCCCAAAAAAGACTGCGCCGCATCGATTCGTGTCGGCGCTGTCGGCCGCGCGTGAGGAGACCGTGCTGATGCTGGCGCTATGGGCCTCGGCCATCGGCATCCGCACGATTGCCAGCGACATGGCCAGCACCGACCTGACCGTGTGGCTCGCGGCGCTGCTGATTCAGTCGATTCCCTACACCGCCGCACTGCTGGTATCACTGACCAGCGCCTTCAAATTGCCGGCATCGCTGCTGGGCGCGAAACCGGCCGAGATCACGCCGGCTGCTGCTCAAAACTGAGGATGTGCCGCTCGGCCTGCAGCCGCGGTATCTGCAGCGCGCGCACCTGCGACAGACGCCAGCCGCGCGGCAGCTCGGCCAGTTCATCCTGCGGATAGCGGCCTTTGAGCGCCACCACGCGTGTGGCCGGACCGCACAGACCCTGCACGCTGTCGAGCAGGTCGGGCAGCGCGGCGTAGGCCCTGGCGATGACGGTGTCGAAGGGCGTCGCGGGCGAGAGCGTCTCCACTCGCGCCTGCAGTGCGATCACGTTGCCGAGTTCGAGCACGCGCGCCGCATGGGTCACGAAGCGGATTTTCTTTGCCACCGAATCGATCAGCGTGAACTGCTTCAGCGGCGCGAGCAGGGCCAGCGGCAGACCTGGGAAGCCGGCGCCGGTACCGACGTCGGCGATCAGCCGCCCCTGCAGTTCAGGCAGTGCCGAGAGACTGTCGAGCAGATGGGCGCTGAGCATGGACTCGCGTGTGGTGATGGCGGTCAGGTTATAGCTGCGGTTCCAGCTCGAGAGTTCATCGAGCAGCCGCAGCAGTCGCACCGCCTGAGGCTCATCGAGCGCCACACCCATGACCCGGGCGTCCTCGATCAGCCGCTGCGGCTCGCTGGTCATTCCATGCGCACCACGGTGCGTCCGGTGATGCGGCCCTTGAGGTAATCGTCGAATGCAGCCGCCAGCTCCGTGCGCTCGATGGTGCGCGTGACGATCTGATCCAGATGCGGCGGCTTCAGATCGGTGGCCAGCCGCGCCCAGACCGCGAGGCGCGTCGCGCGCGTGCTGCTCGAGGAATTCACGCCCAGCAAGCTCACGCCGCGCAGTATGAACGGCATCACAGTGGTGTTGAGGTCCGCGCCGGCCGCAAGCCCTATGCTGGCCACGCTGCCGAGTTCATGGGTGGTGCGCAGCAGCCATGACAGCAGCTCGCCGCCGGCGTTGTCGATGGCGCCGCCCCAGCGAGCCGACTCCAGCCCCTGCTTGCTGAAGCTCAACTGATCGCGATAGAGGATCTGGGTCGCGCCGAGCGCGCGCAGATACGCTTCCGCCTCGCGCTTGCCCGTGATCGCGGTCACCTCGTAGCCCTTGCCCGCGAGCGCGTCGATGGCTATGGAGCCGACACCGCCGGTGGCGCCGGTGACCGCAATCGGTCCAAGCGCCGGAGTCTGTCCATTGATCTCCATGCGCATGATGCCGCGTGCGGCCGCAAAACCGGCCGTGCCCAGCGCCATGGCCGAGGCGGCATCCAGACCCGCAGGCATGGCCACCACGGCATCGGCCGGCACACGCGCATACAGCGCATAGCCGCCGTCGCGCGTCTCGGACATGCCGCAGCCTGTGACCAGCACCGCGTCGTCCTTTTTGAATTGCGCATCGCTCGAGCTTTCCACCCGTCCGGCCAGGTCGATACCACCGACCAGCGGATAGCGCCGCAGAATCTTTCCCGCGCCGGTGGCGGCGAGCGCATCCTTGTAATTGATGGTCGAGTGCGAGACCCGAATCACCACCTCGCCGGCGGATAGATCATCGAGCGCGAGGCTCTCCCAGCGCGCCTCGATCCTGCCATCGCGCTGATGGATACGATAAGCCGGAAATTGATTTGGAGTGCCGGCGCTGGCCATGTTTCACTTACTCCTTCAGTCCTGACGACGATAGCTGTCAAATGCCGCATTTCAAGCTCTTACATCGAACCCGCATCGCCATCGGCATGGGCGTGCTCTGCAGTCTGTTGCTGCCCGGCGCGCTCAGGGCCCAACAGGCGGATCTGGCGAGCCTCGATGCCGGGGTCAGTGCGAGCCTGCCACGATATCTCGAATCGCGCTCGGCGCGCTTCGTCGATTGGCTCCCTGACGGCAGCATGCTGGTGGCGACACGCTTTGGCGAGACCGAGCAGATCCATCGCGTGCGCGCGCCGCTGGCCATGCGCGAGCAGCTGAGTTTCGAGCCGGCCGGCGTGCTGGCCGCTGCGGCCGAACCCGAACACAGCGACGGCTTCGTATTTCTGTCCCCGCGCGCCGGCGGCAACAGCAGCGCACTGCTGTTGCATGCGCAGGCTGGTCAGGCGGCCATACCGCTGACCGACGGCCGCTTCCGCGACGGCGCAGCGCTGTGGGCGCACGACGGCAAGCGCATTGTTTTCAGCAGCAATCGCAGCGCCGGTGGCAGCGGCAGCGGCGGCGGCCACGAGCGTGAAATCGACCTGCTCGACACCACTGTTCCGCAGGCACCGGTGCGGCTGGTGGCCGGCGGCAACGGTTACCGCTGGCACATATTCGATTGGTCGCTCGATGACCAGCGCCTGCTGCTCGGGCGCGAGTCGGTGGCATCCGAGTCCGAACCGCGTGGCGGCGTCGCGGCCGATCCCGAGCTGTTCGTGGCCGAGCTGGTGAGCGGCGAGCTCACGCCGGTCGCGCTGGCGCGCAAAACCGAAGGCAAGGCGCCACAGACCGCACCGACGCCGCTGCGTTCCCACGCCGCGCGTTTTGCGCCCGATGGACGCGGCATACTGCTGCTGACCAGCGGCGAGGAGGGGGCGGGTTTCTGGCAGTTGCGTTACCTCGATCCGGTGGGCGCCGAGACGCGCGCCTTGTCCAACGAGAGCGAACACGATGTCGATCTGTTCGATGAAAGCCCGGACGGCCACTGGCTGGCTTACACCATCAACGACGGCGGCGCGAGCCGGCTCGCATTGATCGATCAGCAGCGCAAGCTCGACCTCAATGTCAGTGCGCTGCCGCCCGGAGTGATCAGCAGTCTCAAGTTCGATGCGACCGGCAAGCGCCTGGCATTGACGCTCGAGTCCGCACGCTCGCCGCGCGACGTCTTCGTGCTCGAGCCCGATACGCAAACGCTGACGCGCTGGACTCAGAGCGAACTCGGCCCGCTGGACGCAGCGAGCCTGGTCACGCCCGCATTGGTGCGCTTTCCCACCTGGGACCGGCTCGACGGCCAGGCGCGCATGCTGACCGCGTTCGCCTATCGGCCCCTCAAGCCGCCGGCTACCAATCCGCCTGCGCCGCGGCCGGTGCTGATCCTGTTGCGCAGCGGTGCCGGCAGCCAGTTCCGGCCCGGCTACGACGCGCTGGTGCAATACCTGGTCGATGAGCTGGGCTTCGTGGTGCTGGCGCCCAACGTGCGCGGCGCCGCCGGCTACGGCCGCGGCTTCGGCGACCTGGCCCAGGGCAGCCTGCGCGACGATGCGGTGCGCGATGTCGGCTCGCTGGTGGTCTGGATCGGGCTGCAGCATGAGCTCGATTTCAACCGCATCATGGTCATGGGCGAGGGTTACGGCAGCTATCTGGCGCTGTCCTGCCTGGGGCAGTACGGCGACCGGTTGCGCGGCGGCATTGCCGCATTCCCGCCACACATCGGATCATCGACCAACGTCGCAGCGATTCGCCGGCCGGTACTGCTGGTGCACGGCCGCAACGATCCGGACGCACCGGGCTATGAATCAGAGCAGCTGGCGGCGCGGCTGCGCGCTAACGGCGCGCCGGTGCAGTACCTGGGAGCAGCGGACGAGGCTGGCGAGTTCCTGCGCAAATCCAATCGCGACGCCTATTACAGCGCGGTCGCGAACTTCCTGGCGCAGCTACTTCGGTGACAAAAACGACTGGCGCCGCGCGACCGTCTCCAATGGCGGCGTCTGCTTCGAGTAATAGTTCGCAATCTGCTCGATATCGCTGTCGCTAAGGCCGACCATGAAGCTCGGCATGATCGGATTCTTGCGATCTCCGTGCGAATACTCCGTCAGTGCGCGCGCGATGTAGTCGGCGTGCTGGCCGGCGAGATTCGGATAAGCATCGGTGATGCCGACTCCGTTCTTGCCGTGGCAGGATCCGCACAACGTGACCTTGGCCGGCGCGGTGCCCACGGGCGCCGCACTGGGATTGAGTGCCGGGCTGCCGAAGTAGCTGGCTATGTCGAGCATGTCCTGATCCGAGAGCGAGGCTGCCTGCTGATGCATGGTGCCGTGCGAGCGCTCGCCGCTCTTATATTCCTTGAGCGCGGCCAGGATATACCCCGGGTGCTGGCCCACGAGCTCGGGCACGCTGTAGGTCGGGTAGACGTTCTTGTAATCCTTGATGCCATGACAGCCCAGGCAGGTATACGAGATCTCCTTGCCCCGGGCGGGATCCCCGGCTGGCTCGCCGGCGCTGTACGCCTGCACGCTTAAGCCTAAGCTCACGGACCCAAACAGAGCATGGAGCAACAGGCGACTCGACAGCGGCATACCGACTCCGGCGAATATTGATGAATAATGCGGCGCGGAACAGGGCACAAAACGGCGGAAAGTGTACGGGCTGGATAGCGGTTTTACCACAGCATGATCGCATTGATTCAACGCGTCACCGCGGCCAGCGTCCGCGTAGAAGGCCATACCATCGGCACGATCGAGGGCGGATTGCTGGTCCTGATCGGCGTGGTTCGGGGCGATGACGGCGCCCGCGCCGATCGGCTGCTGCAGCGAGTGCTCGATTACCGGGTATTCGCCGATGCCGCCGGACGCATGAATCTGAGTCTGCGGCAGATCGGCGGCGGACTGCTGCTGGTGCCGCAATTTACGCTGGCGGCAGACACCGACCGCGGCAATCGGGCCTCCTTTACACGGGCAGCGGCGCCGGACGCGGCGGCGCAACTGTTCGAGTACCTGCTGGTCCAGGCGCGAGCCGCCCATGCGCCGGTGGCCGCCGGCCGGTTTGGCGCCAGCATGCAGGTGTCACTGATCAACGACGGGCCTGTGACATATTGGCTTCAGACCCCGGCGACGGGCTAGAGCGTGATGCGGCGCCGAAATCCTTGACCGGACAGTTAGTTGTGCGGCGCCAAATGCCCTATGATCGGGCTTTGGTCCGGAGCGTTTCATGGATCTATTCGCACCAAAGCATCTATTGCTGGTTCTGGTGATCGTGCTGCTGGTCTTCGGTGGCAAGAAGCTGCGCACGCTCGGATCGGATCTGGGCTCGGCCTTCCGCGGCTTCAAGAAAGCCATGAGCGACGGCGAAAGCGAGGAGCATTCCAAGCAGATTCAGGGTCCGGTTCCGGCTCCCGCTCCCGCTCCCGCTCCCGCCCCCAAGGACGCAGAATTCCCCGAGGTTGCCGCCAAAGCGCCGCAGCCCAGCGCCGAAAACAAGACTGCCCCCCGCGCTTAGGGCGCGGGAGTCGCGGCGTGCAATGTTCGGGATCGATTTTTCCGAAATACTGGTGATTTTCGGCATAGCGCTGGTGGTGCTGGGGCCGGAAAAACTGCCCCGGCTGGCTGCCACGATCGGCCGTTGGATCGGACGCGCGCGCGCCATGGCGCGACAATTCCGCGAACAGCTGGAACAGGAGGCCGAGACCCTCAAGCGCAATGTCGACCTGCGCACGCACGAGACTTCACCGGCGCCTGCAGCCCCTGCCGCCCCTGCAGCCCCTGCAACCCATGCCACCGCGACACCCGTGACCGATCTGGCCATGAGCATCACGCCCACAAACGATCAACCGGCCGCGCCGCCGGCGGAACCGCATGAGCGAGGACCATGATCCGTTGCCGGAAGGCACGCTGATCTCGCATCTGCTCGAGCTGCGAACTCGACTGCTTAAATCCTTCATCGCGGTATTGATCGCGTTCCTGCCGTGCGCCTATTACTCGAATCAGATCTTCGATTGGCTGTCGACGCCGTTGGTGGCCAAGCTGCCGCCGGGGCAGAAGTTGATCGCCACCACGGTCACCGCCACCTTTACCGCGCCGCTCAAGCTGGCGCTGGTCGCAGGCCTGCTGATCGCGATGCCGTACGTGCTGTTCCAGATCTGGGCGTTCGTGGCGCCGGGGCTATACCGCAAGGAGAAGCGCTTCGCGGTGCCGCTGCTGGCATCGGCCATCGTGCTGTTCTATCTGGGTGTGGCGTTCTCGTATTTCCTGGTGTTCCCGATGGTGTTTCGTTTCTTCATCGCCACCACGCCGCACAACGTGCAGCTGATGGCCGATATCACCAACTATCTGCAGTTCGCGCTGACCCTGTTCGTCGCCTTCGGCGTGGCCTTTGAAACCCCGGTGGCGGTGGTGCTGCTGGTGCTGACCAATCTGGTCACGCTGCAGAAACTGCGCTCGGTGCGCGGCTATGTGCTGATCGTGGTGTTCATCATCGCCGCGATCCTGACGCCGCCCGATGTGATGTCGCAGACCGCGATGGCCGTGCCCATGTATCTGCTGTTCGAGGGCGGCATTCTGTTCGCGGCCATTCTGCAGAAAGGCAGCGCCACCGCCGGCGAAAGCAACCCGGAGCAGAGCTCGACTTGAAACCGCGGCAACGGACCGTGCTGGGTCACCCGATCGGTCTGGCGACGGTGTTTTTTCTCGAGATGTGGGAGCGGGCCAGCTTCTACGGCATGCGCGCGCTGCTGGTGCTGTTCCTGGTGCAGAAGGTGGCCAGCGGCGGTTTCGGGCTCGATATCCCGAGTGCGGCGGCGATTTATGGCCTGTACCTCGCCGGAACCTATATCGCCGCTCTGCCCGGCGGTTGGGTCGGCGATCGTCTGCTCGGCAGTCAGCGCGCGGTATGGATCGGCGGCAGCATCATCACCTGCGGGCACCTGCTGCTTGGGATGGCGGCCTCGAGCGCGGTGTTCTATCTGGGCCTGCTGGTGATCGTGCTGGGCACCGGTCTGCTCAAGCCCAATGCCGGCGCCATTGTCGCGCAGTTGTACCCGCAGGGCGGTGCAGCGCTCGATGCGGGCTTCACAATCTATTATGTGGGCGTCAATGTCGGGGCCACCATCGGTCCGCTGATCACCGGCTTGCTGGCAGTACGCTATGGATGGTCCTGGGGCTTCATGGCTGCTGCTGTGGGCATGGCCATCGGGGTACTGCAGTTTCTTTGGTCGCGCCAGTACCTGGGCGATGCGGGACGCGTGCCCATGGCACGCAGCGCGCAACTGGCGGCGAGCACTGCGGCGCGGCGCGCGCTGCCCTGGCTTTGCCTGGGCGGCGTGGTCTTAGGTGCGGGCGTGCTACTGCTCTGGCGCGGCTGGCTGCATTTCTCGGCGCCGGCGCTACTGCATGACTCGACCGATATCGTCGTCGGGATTGCCATCCTGTATTTCCTGTACCTGTTATTCGGCGCCGGGCTCGACGCGGTCGAACGCCGGCGGGTAGCGGTCGTGATCGTGCTGTTTCTGGCCTCGGCCCTGTTCTGGGCCGGCTTCGAACAGGCCGGCTCGAGCTTCAATCTGTTCGCCGAACTCGACACGGCGCGCACCGTGGACGGATTCACGGTGCCCGCAACCTGGTTTCAGGCGCTGAACCCGATCTTCATCGTGGTGTTCGGGCCGCTGTTTTCCGTGCTCTGGTTGCGCCTGGCCGCGCGCAATCTCGACCCCTCGATACCGCTCAAGTTCATCATCAGCCTGCTGGCCATGGGTCTGGGCTTTGCGGTGATGGCCATGGCGGCACGCCTGGTGGTAGCGGGCGCACTGGCGGGCATGGGCTGGCTTACGCTGACCTATCTGCTGCACACCTGGGGCGAATTGTGCTTAAGTCCCGTCGGCATGAGCGCCGTCAGCAAGCTGGTACCGCAGCGGTTCATCGGCCAGAGTCTCGGGGTCTGGTTCGTGAGCTTCTCACTCGGCGAACTGATCGCGGGCCGCATTGCCGGCAACTTCGATCCGGCGAATATGCAGGCACTGCCCGGCCTGTACATGCATGTGTTCTGGTTCGCTGTCGTGTGCGCGGCGGCCCTGGTCGCGCTGCTGCCGCTGCTGCGCCGCTGGATGGCCGGAGTAAAGTGAATCAGGGAGTTTGCATGGCAAAAGCGATACCGATGCATGCCGGTACGGCACTGGCGCAGGGCCCGGCGCCGCTCAGCGCGCCCAATGCCGCGCAACTGACGCTGCGTGCGGTAGTGCTCGGCATAGTGCTGGCAGCGCTGATGGCCGCGGCCAATACCTACCTTGGATTATTCGCCGGCATGACGGTGGCCTCGGCCATACCCTCGGCCGTGGTGTCGATGGCCGTGCTCAAGATGCTCGGCGGCGGCGGCATACTCGAGAACAACATCGTGCAGACCGGCGGCTCGGCTGGCTCCTCCGTGGCCACGGGAGTCATCTTCACGACTCCGGCTCTGGTGATGCTCGGCGCCTGGCACGACTATCGATACGGATGGGTGTTTGCTTTTGCCGCGCTGGGCGGCGTGCTCGGCGTGTTGTTCTCGGTGCCGTTGCGGCGCGCGCTGATCATCGAGCAGAAGCTGGCGTTTCCCGAAGGTACTGCCGCCGCCGAGGTATTGCGCGCCGGCGCCGACCCCAAGCATGGCGCGAAGTTGCTGTCGATTGCGGCGGCGGCGGGTGCGGTGGTCAAGCTCGCGGCCGCCAACGGCCTGCAGCTGATCCCGGATAGCGCGGAGGTGGGACGCTATGTCGGCCGCGGCATCGCCTACATGAGTACCAGTCTGTCGCCGGCGCTGCTCGGCGTCGGCTACATCTGCGGCCGCAATGTCGGCATCGTAATGGTGGCCGGCGCCGTGATCGCCACCAACATCGCGATTCCCGTCTACGCGAGCTATTTCCTGGACGGCAATCCGGCGCTGGCCGCCAAGCTCGCCGGTATGACGGCGGCCGACGCGGCCGGCACGATCTGGTCGCAGCAGGTGCGTTTCCTGGGCGTCGGCGCCATGCTGATCGGGGGCATATGGACCCTGATTTCGCTGCGCAGCTCGCTGTTTGCGGGTGTGCGCGCCGGGTTCGCCGCCACGCGCGCGGCCAGCGGCGCAGCGTCCGGTATGTTCGCCTCCGAGGTTCCCGAGACCGAGCGCGACCTGCCGATGAAATACGTGCTCATGGGCGTGATTGCCGCCTCGGTGCCGCTGATGCTGATGTACCACTCGGTGGTCGGCAGCTTTCTGGTCAGCATCCCGATGACCCTGGCCATGATCGTGCTGGCGTTTCTGTTCTGTTCGGTGTCGGGCTACATGGCCGGCCTCGTGGGCAGTTCCAACGATCCGGTCTCGGGCATGATCATCGCAACCATACTGGCCGCCTCGGCCATGCTGCTGGTGGTCACGCATGGCAATGCGCAGATCGGGCCGGTGGCAGCCGTCATGATCGGCGCGGCGGTGTGCTGCGCGCTGTCGATCGCCGGCGATAACGTGCAGGACCTCAAATGCGGTCAGCTCGTGGGCGCGACCCCGTGGCGGCAGCAGCTCATGATCGGCATAGGCGCCGTGACCTGCGCCACCGTGCTCGCGCCGGTGCTCAATCTGCTGAACCGCGCCTACGGCATCGGCGTGCCCGATGCCCTGCATCCGCATCCGCTGCTGGCGCCCCAGGCCACCATGATGGCCGCGGTCTCGAGAGGCCTGTTCGGCGGCAGCCTGCCCTGGACCATGATCTGGATCGGCGTTGCCTTCGGCGTCGCGATCATCGGCCTCGATGAATATCTGCGCGCGCGCGGCAGCAGTTTTCGCACGCCGGTACTGGCAGTGGCGGTGGGCGCCTATCTGCCGATCGATATTTCGGTGCCGATCTTCGTGGGCGGCATGCTGTCGCATTTCGCGGGCCGCGTGCGTGCCCAGGGCTCGGCTGAGAGCCTCGGCGGCGGCGGCATGCTGTTTGCGGCCGGCATGATCGCCGGCGAATCCCTGACCGGGGTCATTCTGGCCGTACCCATCGTCGCCTCAGGACGGGCCGATGTCATGGCGCTGCCGGCATCCCTGCGACTGGGCGACGCATCGGCAACTCTGCTCGGTCTGGCAATGTTCGCGCTACTGGTCGTATGGCTGTACCGGGTCGCGAGCCGTAACTCTACAACCCGGTAAGACGCCCGAACTGCGGGCCCTCGCGCCCGGGCGGCGGCCGCTCGAGCAGCACCTTCAGACGCAGCAGCGCGCGCTCCCAGCCGCGGCGCAACGCCACATAGGTGGAATGCCACTCGCCGCCCTCCGGAACGCCCGAGCCCATCAGGCGCAGCACCGTGGCCGCGCCGGCAGCCTCGGCGCGAGCGGCCACCTGATCGCGGTCGAGCAGGAAATCCTCGACGATCACGGCACCGTCGTCCGGCAGTCCCGGCAAGGGCATGTAGATCAGCCGCAGCCGGCGCGGCGGCAGGAACACGTCGATGTGCGCCTCGCGTTCCATTTCGGCGTTATGGCGCACGCAATAAATGCCGCCTTCGCGCGCATCGATGCGCGCTCCGGGTGCGTACCAGAGCGCCAGCGTGCTCGGCTCCAGCAATGCGCGCCAGACCACCTCGATATCGGCGCGGATATCGACCCGTTGCGCGTAACCCCGCGTGCCCCCGGCCATGCGATCACACGCCCGGCGGCGCTGCGCCGCGGCGCTCGCGCAGCGCCACGATCAGCATGGGCAGCAGCGAGATCGCAATCACGGTCAAAGTAACCACGCTGAAGTGCGTCTTGACCCAGGGCACATTGCCAAACGCAAAACCGCCGAACAGAAACAGCGCCACCCACGCCAGCCCGCCAGCCACGTTGAACACCTGAAAGCGGGCATAAGGCATGCGGCCGATGCCGGCAACGAACGGCGCGAACGTGCGAATGATGGGCATGAAGCGCGACAGCAGCACCGTAAGTCCGCCATGGCGGCGGAAGTAGTCCTGCGTGCGCTGCAGGTGCGAGAGTTTGAAGAAGCGATAGCGCCCGCTGAAGGCCTGCTGTCCGAGTCCGCGGCCGATGGCGTAATTCAGCGAGTTGCCGGCGATGGCCGCCGCGGCCAGCAATAGATACATATAACCCACGTTGAGGCTGCCGCTGCGATCCACCGCCGCCAGCGCACCGACGCCGAACAGCAGCGAATCACCCGGCAGGAAGGGAGTCACGACGAATCCGGTCTCGGCGAAGATGATCGCGAACAGGATCGCATAGATCCACTCGCCATAGCGCATGAACAGGTCGACCAGGTGATGGTCGAGATGCAGGAACAGATCGACTATCACTGGGCGACGGGCTGCGTGCCGGGGGTCTGCACGGCGGGGGTGCCGCGTGCGATCTGCCCGGGATGGCCCGACAGCGTCTGCAGCGCCAGCAAAACCTGCGGATCGCGCCGCGACAGCGTCGACAACGCCGCATCGTCCGCCACATCCATCTCGCCGGGCGGTTGTTCCGGTCCATCGAGCAGCGTGTCGGGCACGATGCCGACGCCATTGATCGATACGCCCGCCGGCGTGAAATAGCGTGAGGTGGTGATTTTGAGCGCTTGTCCGTCCGCCAGCGGCATGATGGTCTGCACCGAACCCTTGCCGTAGGTGCGCCGGCCGATCAGCGTGGCGCGATGATTGTCATGCAAGGCGGCGGCAAGAATCTCCGAGGCCGAGGCCGAACCGGCGTTGACCAACAGCACCAATGTGGCGCCGTTGCTGATGTCTCCGGGCTTGGCTTCCATATGGAATCTGGCTTCGCTGGTGCGCCCCTCGGCGCTGACGATGGTGCCATGGTCGAGGAAATCGTCCGCGATCTGCACCGCCGCGTCCAGCACGCCGCCGGGATTGTTGCGCAGGTCGATCACGAAGCCTTTGGGTTTCATGGCGCCACGGCGCTCGAGTTTCCCGACCGCATGCTCGAGTTCAGCGGCCGTGCTATCGGTGAAGCTGGTAATGCGCAGATAGCCATATTCCGGCGTCAGCATTTCGGCCGCGACGCTCTGCAGCTGCACCTGCGCCCGCTCGACCTTGAATTGCAGCGGCGAGGCGCTCCCGGTGCGCACCACCTCGAGACGGATGGGACTGCCTTCGGGGCCGCGCATGCGGGCGATGGCCTTATCGAGATCGGCCGGATCCACTGCAATGCCGTCGATTTTGACGATCACATCGCCGGTCTGGATACCGGCGCGCTCGGCCGGGGAATTGGCCATGCGCCGCACCACGCTGACGCCGTCCTTGCCGGGCGCCACTTCGATGCCGATGCCGGCATAGGCGCCGCTGGTGGTGACCTTCATGTCGTCGAATTCATCGGGACTCAGGAAGGTCGAATGTTCGTCCAGCGCCTCGACCATGCCGCGCACGGCGTTCTGCATGAGCTTGTGGTCATCGACCGCATCGACATAGTTTTCGCGCACACGCTGAATCACTTCGGCCAGCAGGCGCGCATCGGCCCAGGGCAATGCGACCGGCGCCGCCGTGCGCAGCGCCGGCGCCGGGCCTGCCGGCTCGTGCTCGGCCATGACGCGGTCCGCCAGCGACAGCGACAAGCCAAGCAGCAGGCCGAGCAACATTGCGAGGATCAGGCGGGCGCGCATCGACATGGTGACCAATACTACAGGGGTGCGGGCGTGCGCCAAAATCGTTTTGTCAGGCGGCACCGCGACTGCGCGTGGCTTGTCTCAAGCCTCGGCGCTGAGCCGCGGCGCGCCCGCCTCGTGCGGCCAGACGCCACTGGGGTGGGCGGCAGCCAGATACAACGGCAGCTCCAGCAGCACATCGGCCAGCGGCACCGGTCGCGCGATCGCGAAACCCTGGCCATAGTCGACGCCGAGCGACTCGATGCGCGTACGGATCTCGTCGGTTTCGACATACTCCGCCACCGTGGTCAGCGACATGGCGCGCGCCAGCTGTGCGATCGCCTGCACCATGGAATTGGCGCGCGGGTCTTTGAGCACATCGCGCACGAAGCTGCCGTCGATCTTGAGCATGCCGATAGGCAGCGTGCGCAGATAGGCCAGCGAGCTCAGGCCGGTGCCGAAATCATCCAGTGCGATATTGCAGCCGAGCTTGCGCAGGCGCCGCATGAGCACTTCGGCGCGTGAGAGATTGCCGATCGCGGCGCTCTCGGTCAGCTCGAAGCACAGCGCCGAGGGGGCGATGCCGCTGCCCTCGATCAGCCGCGCGACGTACTCGGTGAAATCGGCATCCTGCAGCGACTGACCCGAGAAATTGATGGAGAACACCACCGGACTGGTGCGCAGCAGCTCACGGTGCGGCTTGAGCATCTCGATGGCGCGGCCGATGACCCACCGGTCCAGCGTCGGCATCAACTGGTAGCGATGCGCCGCCGACATGAAATGGTCGGGACCCACGATTTCGCCGTTCTCGGCGATCATGCGCAGCAGGATTTCGAAGTGCGGTGCGCCGCCGTGGCCGCCGAGCGGAACAATCAGCTGCGCATTGAGCTCGAGGCGGTTCTCGCCGATCGCGCCGCGCAGATCGCTGATCAGATTGATGTCGGTGAAGCGCCGCACGATGCTCTCGTCGGCCTCGTGATAAACCTCGACGCGATTGCGGCCGCGGTCGTTGGCGGCCTTGCAGGCGGTCTCCGCGGCCGCAAAGGCATGCACGAATTCCTTGGTGCGCGCTGCCACGGCGGCGACGCCGATGCTGATCGAGACCTGCATCTTGCCGTCGCCCAGCGAGGCGCCGACCTCTTCGGCACCCTTGCGCAGCGCCTCGGCAAACTTGGCCGCATCCTCGAGCGCCGCGGGCAGCATGATGGCAAAGCGATCGCCGGAGATGCGCGCGCCACAGGAGCCGGGCGGCATGCGATTGCGAATCAACTCACCCAGCAGTGTGATCACGCGATCGCCCATCGGCATGCCGTAATTGTCGTTGATGACGTGCAGGCGGTTGATATCGATGAACAGTGCGCTCCACGACGCGGGCTGCGCCGTGGTCGCATTCGGGCCGTCTTCGAGCGCGCGGCGCACGCGCTGTTCGAAGGCCGGACGCGTCAGCAGACCGGTCAGCGCGTCATAGCTGTGAGCGAGCACCGCGGCGACGCGGCGGGCGAGCAATTCGGTCAGGCGCGAATGATGCGGCGTGAATTCAGGGGCGGTCTCGGCGCGAAACAGCGCCAGCACGCCGACGCAGCGGCCATCGGCACGCGCAATCGGACAGGCCAGCACGCGGTAGGCGACTTCTGCCGCCCCGGTCTGCAGCACCATGCGGTTGACGATCGCCGCGCCGCGCCGCACCTGCGCCATCGACAGCAGGTGGCGATGCGCCTTGGCCAGCAGCGAGGTATCCAGCGGCGCTTCGGCCGAGGCGTGTACCACGGCGATGCCGCGCTCGGGAATGATCAGCGCCGCCAGCCCGACCTTCAGATGTTCGGTCGCGCTGCCAACAATATCCTTGAGGTCGGTGGCACTTTCGGGCTTGGCGTCCGGGCCGCCGCCGGAGACCGACAGCAGCATTTCGAGATCGTTGTCCTGCTCGGCCAGCGAGCTGTGCAGATTCAGGATCTCACGGCGCGCCAGCAGCTCACGGCGCAGGCATTCGAGCGCCGGTTTGACCAGGCCGTGCACGAATGCAAACGAGCGCTGCTCGCCCTCGGCGCTCTGCCGGAAACTGATGGCCACGACCACGAACGGCGCGGCATCGACTGTGGCTGTGTCGCTCATGAGCCAGAACAGATAGATGGGCTCGCTGCCCACCATGCGCTGCACACCGGCGCTGCCCGGATCGCCTGCCGAGTCCTTGACCGCTGCGGCAATCACGGCGGCAAGCTCGGGGGCCACGGACATCTCGCTCGACCAGTGCATATGGCCGCGCGGATCGAATACGCTCAGACAGCTCATGCGCGGCAATATCGCGCGCAGCAGCTGGGTGTAAGGCTCCAGTGATGACCAGGGCGCGTTCGCAGCGCGCTCAGGGGCTGATTTGCTCATGCGTACTATGGTCCCTCTAGGACCGCAGAATCGCGCACGGGCGCGCGAAGCGCCTTGACGGACGTCGCTATTCGGGTAAATGGCCCTGAATCTAGGGGTCCGGGCGGCGCTCCCGGAACCAGGGCCGCGGGTCGACCGGGCGGCCGGCACGCCGGATTTCGAAATAAAGCTCGGGCTCCGGCCGCCCGCCGGTGTCGCCGGCGGCGGCAATCACCTCTCCGACGGCGACCGATTCGCCGGCGGCCTTGTAAAGCCGCTCATTATGTCCATAAAGGCTCAAGTAGCCCTCGCCGTGATCGACGATAGCCAGCAACCCGAGGCCCGGCAGCCAGTCGGCATAGACCACGCGCCCGGCCGCGACGGCCCTGACCGGCGCTCCGCGCTCGGTTGCCACCACCAGCCCGTCCCATTTGACGCCGCTGGCGCGCGTATCGCCAAAAGCAGCCGTCATGTGCCCCGCGACCGGCCAGGGCAACTGACCGCGCAGCCGCCCAAAGGCACTGGCGGTGTCGGGCGGCGGTACCGATTTGAGTGAGCGGTTGAGTTCCTTGAACAGCTGCTCGAGGTCGGCCTGCTGGGTTTGCAGGCGTGCCAGGTTCTGCTCGCGCGTGCGGGCCTCGGATTCCAGGCTCGCGAGTACTTTCTGCCGCTCGCCGCGGGAATGCTCCAGCAGCGTCAGCTGGCTCTGCTGCGCAGCCTTGAGGTTGGCAAGTTCGCTCTGCTGCTGCGCCAGCTCGGTGTCCAGTTCATCGAGCTGATGCACGTGCTGCTGGATATCGCTGATCTGGCGCGCACGCGCGCGGCCGAAGTAGCCGTAATAGGTCAACATGCGCCCATTGCGCAGTGGATCGCGCGCTGCCAGCAGCAGCTTGAGCGGCTCTTCGCGGCCAATCAGATAAGCGGCGCGCAGTTGCCCCGCCAGCGCCTGGCGCTCCTCGTTCAAGGCGCGCTGCTGCTGAGCCATGTCCGCACTGAGGGTGCCGCGGCGCTCGCTGCGCTCCGAGTACTCGCGAGCGATGCGGGCCAATTCCCCGCGCGCCTGACCCACCGACAATTCCGCGCTGCGCAGATCGCTCGACAGACGATCGCGTTGAACCGCATCGCGGCTCACCTGCTGGGTAATCTTCTCGATCCTCTCGCGCAATGAGCGCAGCTGCGCCTCGGTCTTTTGCGGCGTCGCGGCGCCGGCAGCGCCGGTGATCGTGAGCGCCAGAGCGAGCAGGAGCGCAACGCCATGACCCGGATGTCGGCAATGCATGCAGCTATAATGGCAGGCTATGGATCGACTGCTCGAATATTGCGCCCACCACCCCTATCTTGCGGCCCTGGCCGCCATCGCCGCCATCGCCGCGGCCGGCTACGAGCTGTGGTTGCGCTCGCAGAATGCCGGCGCACTGGCGCCCCAGGACGTGATTCGGCTCATGAACCAGGGCGCTACCGTGCTCGATCTGCGCGCCGCGGAGGCCTACGCGGCCGGCCACATCAATGGTGCGCGGCACTTCGATGCCGGGCAGATCCCCAGCGCTGCCGAGTCGCTGAAAAAATACAAGGAGCGCCCGCTGATCGTCTACTGCGATCGCGGCATGACGGCCGCCGGCGCCGTGCGCACGCTGGTACAGCAGGGCTTCACCAAGGTGTTCAACCTGCGCGGCGGCATCGCCGCCTGGCGCGCCGAGAATCTGCCGCTGGCGCGCAGTTGAGTGCGCAGCATGGGCGCCCCGCAGATCGTCATGTATTGCAAGTCATGGTGTCCCTACTGCGACAGCGCGCGTGCGCTGCTGAACGCCAAAGGCGTCAGCTTCCAGGACATCGACATCGAAGCCCAGCCTGAGCAGCGCGAGGAAATGATCCGGCGCAGCGGCCGGCGCACGGTGCCGCAGATCTTCATCGGTGAGCGTCACATCGGCGGCTCGGACGACCTGCATGAGCTCGACCGTGCCGGCGGCCTCGATCCGCTGCTGCAGGCAAGCTGATTTTCCGCCCATTAATCTCAAGCCCCAAGGTCTCCCAACATGGCTAATGAACAGTTGCCCCTCGCCACTGACTCGACCGCGACCTCGACCACGCTGGTGCTGCAAGGCGTGTATCTCAAGGATTGCTCGTTCGAGGCTCCCCAGGGGCCGCGTGCCAACGGCGAGTGGAACCCCCAGATCTCGCTCGATCTGAATACCAACGTGCAGCCCATCGGCGGCGACATACGCGAGGTGGTGCTGACCGTGACGGTCTCGGCCAAACAGGGCGAGCAGACGCTGTTCCTGGTCGAAGTCAAACAGGCCGGCGCATTCATGATGCAGAACCTGTCGGCCGACGAGTTCAAGCGCGCCATCGGCAGCCTTTGCCCCAGTGTGTTGTTTCCGTACGCACGCGCCGTGGTGTCGCAGCTCGTGAGCCAGGGTGGCTTTCCACAACTGCTGTTGCCGCCGGTCAATTTCGACGCGCTGTACGCCAATTCACAGACCGAGTCGACCAACGCCACCAAGAACTAAAGCGCGCGCCGCAAGGCACACCGCTGCGCACGCCGCTGCGCACGCCGCTGCGCACGCCGACATCGCCGTGCTCGGCGCCGGCTCATGGGGCACGGCGCTCGCAATCCAGTGCGCGCGTGCCGGCCGGCCGGCGCGCCTGTGGGGCCGCAATCGCGAGCACGTCGAGGCCATGGCGCGTGCACGCGTGAATGAGCGCTACCTGCCCGGCGCCAGCTTTCCCGACAGCCTGCATGTGTTCCCTGATCTGGGCGCCGTCATCGACGGGGTCGACGATGTGCTGCTCGCGGTCCCCAGCCACGGCTTTCGAGCACTGCTGGAGCAGCTGCAGCCCATGCTGCCGCCGGCGGTGCGCCTGTGCTGGGCTACCAAAGGGTTCGAGCAGGGCAGTGGTCTGCTGCCAAACGAAGTGGCGCATGCGGTGCTCGGTCCGGGCCGTTCGGTGGCGGTATTGTCCGGCCCCACCTTCGCCAGGGAGGTCGGGGCGGGCCTGCCCACGGCGATGACCATCGCCTCGAGCGAGATCGATTATGCCGAGAAACTGGCGCATGACCTGTCCTCGGCGAGTTTCCGTGCCTACACCTCGACCGACATCACCGGTGTCGAGGTAGGTGGCGCAGTCAAGAACGTGCTGGCCATCGGCGCTGGCCTGTCGGACGGCCTCGGCTTCGGCGCCAACACACGCATTGCGCTGATCACGCGCGGGCTGGTCGAGATGACACGGCTGGGGGTAGCGCTGGGTGCGCAACGCGAGACCTTCATGGGTCTCGCGGGGCTCGGCGACCTGGTGCTCACCTGCACCGACGACCACTCGCGCAATCGCCGCTTCGGCCTGGCGCTCGGCCAGGGTGCATCCGTGGACAGCGCCTTGCGGGACATCGGACAGGTGGTCGAGGGTTATCCGGCGGCGCTGGCGCTGCACCGGGTGGCGGCGCGCGAAGCCGTGGCCATGCCCATCGCCGAGGGCATATTCGGTGTGCTGTATGAGCAGCTGCCCGCCGAACAGGTGGTACGCGGCCTCATGCTGCGGCGCATCAAGCCAGAATTTGACTAGCGTGCGATCGCGTCAGATCCAGGTATAGGCGTTCGAAGATGTCGCCCGCCACCGGCTTGCCGCACAGGTAGCCCTGTATCTGATCGCAGTTCAGCGATCGCAGCTGACGCAGCTGCTCTTCGGTCTCGACCCCTTCCGCCACCGCTTTGAGCTTAAGTGCGTGCGCCAGGTCGATGATCACCGATACCAGGGTCGCCCCCTCGGGAGCGTTGGCCATGTCGAGCACGAACGAACGATCTATCTTGAGCGTATCCACGGGCAGTTTGGACAGGTAGCTCAGCGATGAGAAGCCGGTGCCGAAATCGTCGATGGCGATCCTGATTCCCATGGCGCGAATGGCGTGCAGGCTGGCGATGCTGTGATTGACGTCCTCCATGATCAGGCTTTCGGTGATCTCCAATTCCAATCCGGCCGCCGCGTGGGTATCGATATTGATTGCCTGCTCGATCTCCGCCAGGAATCCGCGGTGACGCAGCTGCAGCGGTGACACATTCACTGCAATGGGCACGGCCGGTAGCCCGGTGTCGAGCCAGCGCAGGTATTGCGCGACCGCATTGCGCAGCGCCCAACGCCCGACCTCATGGATCAATCCCGTCTGCTCCAATATCGGGATGAAGCGGCCCGGCGCCACCATGCCGGTCTCCGGCCTGTTCCAGCGAATCAGCCCCTCGGCGCCGGTCAGACGGCCGCTGAGCAGATCGAACTTGGGCTGGTAATGCAGTACGAATTCCTCGTTGTCGAGCGCCTGGCGCAACTGGTTTTCAAGACCGAGCCTGCCCGACATGGTTTCGGACATTCTTTGCGAGTAGAACAGGTAGCGATCGCCGGCCACCTTGGCTTTCTTGAGCGCCGCCTCGGCGTGTTTGTACAGCGTGTCAGCGTCGTCGCCGTCGTCCGGGAACAGTACGATGCCGATCTTGGCGGCAATCCGGTACACGGCTTCGTTCAAACTGAATGGATGATTCAGAAAAATCGCGATGGTCTTCTCCAGCAGTCGAACCACGTCGCCTTCCTGGCGGATTTGAGGCAATACGATCGCGAACTGATCCGCACCCACGCGCGCCAGCAGCGAAGCGTCGCCGGCGAAATGCGTCAGCCATTGCGCCACCTGCCGCAGCAGCGAGTCGCCGGCCGGGCGTCCAAGGCTGTCGTTGACGGCCTTGAATCGCTCCAGATCGACCAGAAACAAACCCAGCTTGTGCTTGCCGTTGGCAGCATTGCGCAGGTACTGCGCGAGCCGGTCGAGAAATAGACGCCGGTTTGCCAGTCCGGTCAGAGCATCGTAATAGGCCAGGTAGTCGAGCCGCTCCTGCTTGTCGATGTAATCGATCGCGAATGCGATGTTGCCCGCCAGCTCGGTCAACATCTTGAGCCCCTGCTGGTCGAAGAACTCGACCTTGCGCGTGTACAACACGATCACGCCGATAGCGTCGTCCGAGACGATCAGCGGAAACACCGCCAGCGCGCGCAGGCCCATGGCGGCGTATTTGTCGTTGAACGCGACCCGCTGATCGTTCCGCAGATCGTTGGATATGATCGCGGTCTTGTCCCTGATGGCACTGGCAGTCAAGGTTTTGCCGCTCAAGGCACCGGCGCTCGAGCCGAACAGGCCTTTGATGGCAGCCAGGAAGTTCTCGTCCATGCCGGCCGAGGCCACCGGCACGATATTGCTTCGCGTGCGATCGACGATGCCCACCCAGGCCTTGTCAAATTCGCCCAGCTCGACCGCGATTCGGCAGGCACTACTGAACAGCTCGTCCCGGTCGCGCGCGCGCACCACCAGTGCGTTGATGCCGCTGACCATGGCATACAGCCGATTCAGACGTCTGAGCTTGTCTTCCGCATGCATGCGTTCGGTGATATCGCGCACCAGGATGATGATGGTCCAGCGGCCACGCAGGCATTGCGCGTGGCGTCGGACATCGAGCCATATGGCCGGCCCTTGCTCGGGGCGCCAGAGGAATTCCTGCGGCGCGGCTGCGGCGCCGCCGGCGATGAGCGCATCGTAGGTATGCTCGAGCTGGACGCGCGAACCTGACAGCTCTCCCCAGACATTCCACGGCTCGAGCGCCAGGATCTGCTCGCGTGTGAGCTGGCGCAGGCGGCAGCCGGCATCGTTGACATGCACCAGCCGCAGACTGGCGCGATCGATCAGAAAAATGGCATCCGATATCGCATCCATCGCCTGGAAGCGCTGCAGATCCTCGACGCTTCGGACTCTGTCGGTGACGTCTTTGGCGATACCGCGGTAGCCGCTGAACGTGCCGTCGGCCTCGAACCTCGGCTCGCCGCTGACACTGATGTAGACCGCGCTGCCATCGGCAGTGATCGGCTGCAGTTGCAGGCTGCGGAACGGCCTGTGCTGGGCCAGCGTGGCGCGATGTTCGGTCCAGTCCGCATTCTCATACGGCAATTCCCACGGGGTCTTGCCCACCCAGGCATCGAATATTTTGCCGGACTCATCGCGCACTCCGGAGGAAACCAATGTAAAGCGGAAGTTCGGATCCTGTTCCCAGTACCAATCCGACGACAAGGCGGCCAGGCCGCGAAGCCGTTGCTCGCTCTCCTTGAGGCCGCGCCGGAACGAACGCGCAGCTCGCGCGAGCGAGCGCAAACCATCAATCAAGCGACCCATGATTTTGTGCGTAAAGCGCCCATGGAAGCAGGATCTGCCTGTTTTCCGGGTGGGTATGTACGCTGTCAAACATACCTTGCTAGCCGAAGCCCAGCTGGCGCCAGGCCTCGTACACCACCACCGCCACGGCATTGGACAGGTTCAGACTGCGGTTGCCGGGACGCATGGGTATCGACAGCCGGTGTGGCGCCGGCAAGGCGGCGATCACCGCGGGCGGCAGGCCGTGGACCTCGGAGCCGAACAGCAGTGCATCCCCGGCCGCAAAGCGCGCCTCCCCATAGGGGCGGCCGGCGCCGGTCTCGATGGCGAATATGCGTATCTCGCCCAGGCTCGCCAGGCAGGCGGGCAGGCTCGCGTGGCGCTGCACGATCGCCAGCTGCGCATAGTCGAGTCCCGCCCGCCGCACCGAGCGCCGGTCGAGCTCGAATCCCAGCGGCTCAATCAGATGCAGGCCGCAACCGGTATTGGCGCACAAGCGGATGATATTGCCGGTATTGGGCGGGATCTGCGGCTGGTGCAGAATGACTTGGAACACGCAGGGCACAGTCTATGCCCTCGCGGGCCTTACAATCCCCCCGAGAGAGGGGGATGCGTGGCACTCGCATCGGTGATACTTATTCGCGGGTAGCGCCAGTGCCTGAGCGCCGGCGGGAGGTGAGCGTGAAGATTCTGTTGATCGACGATCATGCCCTGTTCCGAGCCGGCCTGCGCATGCTGCTCGGCACGATCGGAGAGAATGTCAGCTGCATCGAAGCCGGCAATATCACCGACGCGCTGGTGCTGCTCGAGCAGCACACCGATCTGCAGATGTGCCTGCTCGATCTGGCGTTGAAGAATGAGCACGGGCTCGCGGCCATCCATCGAATCAAGGAGACGGCGCCTCAAGTCGCGGTGGTGGTGGTCTCGGGCGCCGAGGACAGCGCCACGATTTCGCGCTGCATCGACGCCGGCGCCATGAGCTTCATTCCAAAGAGCGTGACCCCGGAGGTGCTCAAGCACGCCCTGCAGCAGGTGCTGAGCGGCGCGGTCTATCTGCCGGACCAGATCGTCAGCGCGATCGAAAAACAGGCAACGGGTCCGCACCTGACGCCGCGGCAGCTGCAGGTGCTGCTGGCCTTGAGCAGAGGTCTGCCGACCAAGCTGATTGCGCGTGAGCTCGACCTGTCGGAGTACACGGTCAAAGACCATATCGCTCTGGTGTTTCAGGCCCTCGGCGCGCGCAATCGAACCGAAGCGGTCATCAAGGCGAGTCAATTGCACCTGCAGGAGATGGCGGCCACGGTGCACGGGTGAGATTGAGCTTCAGGCGATCCGGGCCGGGCGCGCAACCCGACCCGGAGATGTTGATTGAGCTGGTGGGATTGCACGCGCGGGCGCTGCGGCGCATGCCATGGGTGCAGACCTGGCTGGTGCTGGCGCTGTTTTTGCTGATCCACGCCTATGTCAGCCTATGGGTTTTTCTCGGCTGGGCGGTGCTGACCATAGGGGTCGAGAATTTGCGCGCGGGCTACGCCAGGCGCGTCCTCAAGCGCGGCTACGACATCGATCCGAAGCGCGTGCATGCCGTATTCGTGGCGCTGGCCGCCATGGCAGGCAGCGCCATCACGGTGGGCACGTTGTTATTCCTGCCGCATCTGCCGCTGCTGCTCCAGGCGCTGTACGCCATCATTCTGTTTACCATTCCGGCTGCCGGCACCGCGGTATCGCAATCCTCCGCCTACATTCTCGGCGCCTATGCGGTGTCGATCCTGGTGCCCGCTACGGTGGCCTGGGAGCTGATGTACCCGAGCCTGGGCATGACGCTGGGCGCCATGCCGCTGCTGTACTGTGTGGTGCTCATCCTGGTCACGGCCGACGGCGAAAAGCTGTTGCTGCGTTCGGTGATCATCCGCCATGAACGCGATCGCCTGGTGCGCGATCTCGAACGCAGAAATGCCGACGTGCGTGTGGCCATGGGAGAGGCCGAACAATCCGCGCTGGCGCGTGCACGCGTGCTGGCCGCGGCCAGTCACGATCTGCGTCAGCCGCTGCACGCCCTGTCGGTCTACAGCGCCGTGCTCGCCTCCAAGCCCGCACCCGACTTATTGAGCGAGGTGAGTCAGAACATCGACCAGATCGTGCGCGCGCTGGGCAATCTGCTCAACGGGCTGCTCGATTTGTCACGCCTGTCGGCCGGCAACTACGTGCCCGAGCAGCAGAACCTCGCGCTCGAGATACTGATTGCCGGCGTGTGCGCGGAATACCAGCAGGCGGCCGCGCATAAGAATCTGGTGCTGATTCAGGAACTCGCTCCGGTGCGGGTGCTCGGAGATTCGGTGGCGCTGGCACGCATTGCGCGCAACCTGATCGACAATGCCATCAAGTACACCGATCGCGGCGAGATTCGTGTAGCCACGCGCTGCGAGTTTCCGGGAGCAGCGCCGCTGGCCATCCTGAGCGTGTCCGATACCGGCCGGGGCATTCCGGCTTCCGAACAGGCACGAATCTTCGAGGAGTTCTATCAACTCGACAATCCCGGGCGCGACCGCAGCAAAGGAGTTGGCTTGGGGTTGGCAATCGTGCAGCGGCTGTGTGAATTGACCGGCGCGAAGATCGTAGTGGAATCGGTAGTCGAGCAGGGCACCCGCTTTAGCGTCAGCATGCCGGCGATCCTCGAGGCCGCAGCGCCCGAGCCGGTGCTGGCAGGAGCCGCGGAGGTTTCCCTGGCCGGTAAGAGCGTGTATGTGGTCGATGACGAGCGCGACATTCTGCACAGCATGCGTACGCTGCTGGGCGTCTGGGGCATGCGTGTCATGACCGCGGATTCGGCTACTGCGGTGGCCAGGATCTTCGATCAGGACGGTGCCCCCGATCTGCTGATCGTGGACCTGCGCCTGGGTGAGGATGAACATGGCGCTCGCCTGGCCGATCGGCTGCAGCACCGGCACGGCAGATTTCCGGTATTGATCATCACCGGCGAAACCTCATCGGATGTGCTGCAACAAGCCAGGCAGCACAACTATACCTTGCTGCAGAAACCCATCGCCGCCGAGGTGCTGCGTCGAGCGATCGCGGCTGCCGTGACAGCCTGACCGGCGGTGAGCATAATCGGCCCATGAGCAAGGCACTCGCGATGCGTTTTTGCGGCCTGGAGCTGGCCTCTCCGATCGTGCTGCTGTCCGGCTGCGTCGGCTTCGGCGAGGAATATACGCGCGTCGAGGGCTTCTCCAACCGCGACGTTGGCGCGATCGTGCTCAAGGGCACGACCGGGGCGGCGCGGCTCGGCAATGCCCCGCACCGCGTCTATGAGACCAGCGATGGCATGCTGAACGCCATCGGCTTGCAGAACCCCGGGGTCGATTATGTGGTGCGCGAGATCCTGCCGTCGCTGGATTTCACCGAGACGCGCTTCATTGCCAATGTCTGCGGATCGACCATCGAGGAGTACGTCGAGGTCACCCGGCGCTTCGATGACTCGCGCATCGATGCCATCGAGATCAACATCTCCTGCCCGAACGTCAAGGAAGGCGGAGTGCAGTTCGGCAATCTGCCGGAGATGTCCGCGCGTGTGGTCGCGGCCTGCCGCCGCGTGACCAAAAAACCGCTGATTACCAAGCTGTCGCCGAATCAGACCGACATTCGCGAGAACGCGCGCCGCTGCATCGATGCCGGCACCGACGCCCTGGCCGTGATCAATACCGTGACCGGTATGTCGATCGATCTGGACACGCGCCGGCCCGTGATCGGCAATGGCCAGGGCGGTCTGTCGGGTCCGGCGATCAAACCCATAGCCTTGCTCAAGGTCAAGGAAGTCTACGAAGTCGCAGGCCCGCGAGGCATTCCGATCATCGGCCAGGGCGGCATCACCAGCGCGCGCGATGCGCTGGAATTCATGGTCGCGGGGGCCAGCGCGGTCGGCATCGGCACGGCGCTGTTCTACGATCCGATGGTATGCCGCAGCGTCAATCAGGGCATCGCCGATTACCTGAGCGGCCAGGGATTGCAGTCGGTGGCGCAGCTGGTCGGCACGCTCGACTCGGGTCCGCAAGTCGAACGGGAATGCGCGTGAGCATGGTCGCGGACCTGGAGAATCTGATCTACGTCCTGCTGTGGCTGTTGCTGCCGCAAGAGCCCTAGAGCAATGCGCACTCTGAGTGCGCGAGAGGTTCACTGGAGCACGCTATTTGGCTGCGTGCTGGTGATGCGGCTGCTCTATCCATTCTTTAATTCGCCGCTGACGCATCTGTTCTCCGATCCCCAGCGTCATTGGGAAACGGCGCGCGATTTTCTGCAGCCGGGGATCATGGCCAGCAGCGATCCCTACATGTACCAGCTGTGGGTGTTCGTGCTGCAGCGGCTCGCCGGCGATTCCAGCGCCGTGATCCTGACCGGTTGCGGGCTGTTGTGTGCGGCCATGCCCTACGGCTGGTATCGCACGCTGCGCGAACTGATGCCGCGCACGCCGGCGCTCGCCAGCGCCTTAGTTGTCGGGCTGTGGCCGGCATTCCTGGGCGTATACGGCTACTTCATGACCGAGACGCTGCTATTGACGCTGACCGGTTTCGGCTTTGCGCTGACGCTGCGCGCGCTACGCAAGCGCACACTGCCGGCGTTCGCGGCCGCCTGTGCGCTGTGGCTGGCCGCCGGCTTCACACGCAATGTCGTGCTGCCGATCGCTCTGGCATGCCTGCTGTGGGCGTGGGCGCTGCAGCCGCATAAACTGCGCGCGGCCATGCTGGCGCTGCTGCTGACCGCCGCCGTGGCGATTCCCGCCGGGCTGCATGGCCGCACAGGCCTGGGCTACTTCGCGCCGCTCGGGAATCTGTATCTGAACGAGGTCTATCACGCCGGCAGCAACAAGGACATTCAGATCAATTACGGTTATCAGGGTGTGTTCGGTTTCGGCAGCCCAAGCTACTACAACCCGACCTTCTATCCGTTCTCCGACTGGACGACCTCGAGACGCGGAGTGCTTTCCATCACCATTGATACCCGGCGCGGACGCGCCGACTGGCGGCGGGTTCTGGCGCAGGTACGAGCGCAGTCGCAGGGCTCGCGCTGGCGCGATTTCGCTGAAAACCTGTGCTATCTGTTCTTCGGCCAGGCATGGCCCGACAATGATCGCAGCACTGTGGTCGGCTGGCTTGCCGTCTGGTCGCGCTGGCTGCTGCTGCCCATAGTGGTAGGCACGGCGCTCGCGGCCTGGCGCCGCTGCTACCGGGGCCGTGAATGGCTGCTGCCGGCCTGCGCGCTCGCAAGTCTGCTGCTGCTGGCGCTGCAGCGCGAAGGCATAATGGAAGGAAGATACCGCAAGCCCATCGAGCCCATATTCCTGGCGGCGATCGCGCTGGCCTGGCACGCGCGCTCGCGTGCGGCGGCCGAGCGATGAGCCGCGCACGCGCGCTGCCGCCGGTGGCGCCGGTGGCGCCGCAGCGCCCGGTCTCGGCGACGCATGCAGCAGTGGCCTGGAGCGGCACCGCGTGCATGCTGCTGGCCGTCACGGTGCTGAACTTCTGGTCGCCGGTTCACCAGATCGCCTATCAGGCCTTGATCGTCATGGCCGCAACGGCGGTCGGTGTGTTCGTGCCGGATCTGCTGTGGCAAAAAGTGCAGCGGCGCACGCTCACGGCGCCGGGGGCCGCCGATCTGTCGCGCAGCCTGACCAAATTGCTGGGTCTGCTCGGCTCGATCGGTTTCATCGCACTGCTGTACTGGCTGTTTCCCGAATATAGCAGCCATGGCTTCTATTCCAACTACTGGGCGGCACTGCGCGTGGTGTTGTCGTTGTGGGCGCTGGTGGCGCTGCCCTATATCTATTGGGTCGATCGGCGGCTGAGCGAACCGCGCGATGCGCTGTGGCAGATGGGGCGCCTGCTGTCACTGCGCTGGGACGAGGTGTCGGGCCGGGTAATCGGCCAGCACCTGCTCGGCTGGCTGGTCAAGGGTTACTACCTGCCGCTGATGTTCACCTATTTCTGCGACAACCTCGACAAGCTGCTGCACTACGACCTCAAGCTGCTGCACGACTTCCACGGCATTTTCGACTGGGGCTACTTCACGCTGTACTTTGTCGATGTCGCGCTGGTGTCGATGACTTACCTGATGTCGCTCAAGTTGACCGATACCCATATCCGCTCGACCGAACCCACGGCGTTCGGCTGGTTCGCGGCCTTGGTGTGCTACGAACCGTTCTGGTCGCTGATCGGCGCGCAGTACCTGGCCTATGACAATGGCCGCGGCTGGGGGGCATGGCTTGCCGGCACGCCGTGGCTGTTTGCACTCTGGGGCTCGCTGATCCTGGTGCTGGTAGTCATCTACGTCTGGTCCACGATCGCCTTCGGCGCGCGCTTCTCGAACCTCACGCATCGCGGCATCATCACCAACGGCAGCTATCGCTACAGCAAGCACCCGGCGTATCTGGCCAAGAACCTGTCGTGGTGGCTGATCGCGATGCCGTTCATGATCAACGTCAGCTTGGCACAGACGCTGCGATGCTGCGTGCTGCTGTGCATGCTCAATGGCATCTACTATCTGCGCGCCAAGACCGAGGAACGCCACCTGTCGCTCGATCCGGTCTACCAGCAGTACGCGCGCTGGATCGAACTGCACGGGTTGTTGCGCGGCTTGAATCGCATCCCGGGCATCGGTGCACTGGCGCGCTGGCGGCCGAGCTTCGCGGCCTATTCCTCACCGGCTCGCTTCACCTCTGACGCATCGCCTTGAGTGCTGCGCTGATCGCGCAGCCAGACCGTGCGCGAAGGCGTGGCCAGCTGTACCTTCAGGCGCGCGAAGCGGCGCAGGATTTCGCGGTTGACCTGGTCGAGCGCGCGCCCCAGGTCGCGCCCCGGCGCATTCTCCACAAAGAAGCACACTTCGAACTGCAGCGCCGAATCGCCGATCTGTTTGAGCAGGCAATGGACGAAACGCGCGCCCTCGTAGCTCGCGACCGCATCGCTGATCAGATCGGGTACCTGCTCGATCAGCGCCGCCGGTGTGTCGTAGGCCAGGGGCAGGTTGAACAGCGCGCGCCATTCACTGGCACGCCCGAGATTGCGCACACGGCTCTTGAGCAGGTCGGCGTTGGAAATAATGATCTGCTCGCCGGTGACGCTGCGCAGCCGCGTGCTCTTGATGCCGATCTGCTCGACCTTGCCCTCGAACGTGTCGACCCGCAGCGAGTCGCCGACGCCGAAGGGTTTGTCGAGTGCGATCGACAGTGAGGCAAACAAATCGCCCAATATGGTCTGCACCGCGAGCGCGATGGCGATACCGCCGACGCCCAGGCCGGCGATCAGCGGTCCGACGTTGATGTCGAGGTTCTCGAGCGCCAGCAGCGCCACCACGATCCAGATGATCAGCCGCAGCGCAAACAGTACGATGTCGATCGAGCCTGCCAGCCGCACATCGCCCGTGCGTGCCTGCTGGCGCTGCAGGCCGTAGCGCGCGGCCGCACCCGCCCAGATGCCCAGCTGCAGCCAGCAGCCCACGATGATGGCGATTTCAAAGACCCGATCGATGCGCCTGGGCAGAGTCAGGATGCGTTCAGCCACGTACAACGCCACGATCCACAACACGATCCGGCTGGTACGCTCCAACAGATAAGCGAACAGTGCTACCGGCGGCGGCAGATCGCGGTTGGCATCGTGACTGCGCCGCGCACGTAAATAGCTGCGCACCAACGGCAGCACGGTGAAGGTCAGCAGGAACACCGCGGCGGCCGCAACCCAATCGGTGACAGAGTTGTCCTGCAGGATTTGCCGAACCATTTGCGCCCAAGTCGACATACAGCGAGGCCTCGCAAGGGCCGGTCCTGAAAAATAGGTCGCGCAGTTTAGCGTGAATGGTTCGCGAAAATTCGGTTTATGATGCACCGGGAAGACGCGGCGTCAGACCGGCGCAAACAGGGAGATTCCGCATGGCCGCCTCATCAACCCAATGCGACGCGCTGATCATCGGCGGCGGCCACAACGGCTTGGTGTGCGCAGCCTACCTGGCCGCCGCGGGGCTCGAAGTCACGGTGCTGGAACGGCGCGCGGTAGTCGGCGGCGCGGCCGTGACCGAGGAGTTTCATCCCGGATTTCGCAACTCCGTGGCCGCTTACACCGTATCGCTGCTCAATCCGAAAGTGATTCGCGACCTCGATCTGCCGCGTCACGGCCTGCGCATCGTCGAGCGCCGGCTATCCAATTTCCTGCCCACCGCCGATGGCCGTTATCTGTGCACGGGCGGCGATGCGACCCGGGCCGAGGTGGCGAAATTCTCCGTCAACGATGCACGGCGCCTGGACGATTACGGCCAGCGGCTGGATCTGATCGCCGATGTGCTGCGCGAGCTGGTGCTGCAGACTCCGCCCAACGTCGTGCAGGGGAACTGGCGCTCGGCGCTGCCGCAGCTGCTGCGCGCCGGGCGCATCGGCGGCCGACTGCGCAAACTCGATATGGATCTGCGGCGCGAATTGCTGCGGCTGTTTTCGATCTCGGCCGGCGACTATCTCGATGGCTGGTTTGAAAGCGATCCGATCAAGGCCGTGTACGGCTTTGACGGCATCGTCGGCAACTACGCCAGTCCCTATACACCGGGTTCAGCCTACGTGCTGCTGCACCACGTGTTCGGCGAGGTCAACGGCAAGAAGGGCGTCTGGGGCCATGCCATCGGCGGCATGGGCGCCATCACCCAGGCCATGGCTCGAGCCGCCGCCGCGCGCGGCGTGAACATCCGGCTGCAAAGCCCGGTGCGCGAGGTCATCGTCGAGCAAGGCCGGGCGGTCGGCGTGATCACTGAGTCCGGTGAAACGATTCGCGCCGCGGCCGTGGTCTCGAACCTGAATCCGAAGCTGCTGTATCAACAGCTGATCGACCCGGCGGTGCTGCCGGCGCAGTTTCGCGAGCGCATCAGTCAATGGCGCTGCGGCTCGGGCACGTTCCGCATGAACGTTGCGCTCAGCGAGCTGCCGGATTTCTCCTGCAAGCCCGGCAAGGCTCTGGCCGATCACCATACTGCCGGCATCATCATGGCTCCTACGCTGCAGTACATGGAGCAGGCCTACTTCGACGCGCGCTCATTCGGTTGGTCCAAGCGGCCCATCGTCGAGATGCTGATTCCCTCCACTGTCGACGATAGCCTGGCGCCGCCGGGCCAGCACGTTGCCAGCCTGTTCTGTCAGCACGTGGCACCGCAATTGCCGGGCGGGCAATCCTGGGACGCGCATCGCGAGCGCGTGGCGGATCTGATGATCGACACCGTCAATGGCTACGCACCCAATTTCAAGGCCGCGGTGCTCGCGCGTCAGATCATGAGCCCGCTGGATCTGGAGCGCACCTTCGGGCTCATCGGCGGCGACATTTTTCACGGTGCCCTGCAGCTGGATCAATTGTTCTCGGCCCGGCCGATGCTCGGACACGCGGACTATCGCGGACCTTTGCCGGGGCTGTACATGTGCGGCTCGGGCACGCACCCGGGCGGCGGGGTTACCGGCGCCCCGGGCCACAACGCCGCGCGCGAGATACTGAGCGACTTCGGGGGCCGCTAGTCCTGATCGTCGATATCGTCCATGGCGAGTTCTTTGAGCTTGCGAGTCAGCGTATTGCGGCCCCAGCCCAACAGCTTGGCGGCGTCCTGCCTGTGCCCCTGCGTGTGTTTGAGCGCCACGCGAATCAAAGTGCGCTCGAACGCCGGCAGCGCATCGTCGAGCAATGGCCGCGGCGGTGACAGCGCCTGGCGGTCGGCCCACTGCGCCAGCGAGGAAGTCCAGTCCTGTTCCGGCGTGGCGTTGGCGACCGCGCCGGTGATCTCGGGCGGCAGATCCTCGGCGCGGATCTCATTGCCGGGCGCGAGCACCGTGAAGCGGCGGCACAGATTGACCAGCTCGCGCACGTTGCCGGGCCAGGCGTAGGCGCTGAGTTTCTCGCGCGCATCCTGCGTCAGCGCTTTGGACTCGACCCCGAGTTCCTGCGCCGCGAGCCGCATATAGTGCTCGAGCAGATCGGGCACGTCCTCGTGCCGCGCGCGCAGCGGCGGCAGCTCGATGCGAATCACGTTCAGGCGATGAAACAGATCCTCGCGAAACTGACTGTTGCGCACACGCTCTTCGAGATTCTGATGGGTGGCGGCGATGACCCGCACGTCGACGCGGATCGGCGTCTGACCGCCGACGCGATAGAACTCACCCTCTGCCAGCACACGCAGCAGGCGCGTCTGCAGTGAGGTCGACATATCGCCGATCTCATCGAGGAACAACGAGCCGCCATCGGCCTGTTCGAAGCGGCCGCGGCGCAGGCTGTCGGCACCCGTGAACGCGCCCTTCTCGTGGCCGAACAGCTCGGACTCGAGCAGCTCGGCCGGAATTGCCGAGGTGTTGAGCGCGATGAACGGCTTGTTGGCGCGCGGACTGTGCTCATGCAGCGCGCGCGCAGCGAGCTCCTTGCCGGTACCGGACTCGCCTGTGATCAGTACGTTCACGCTCGAGCGCGACAGCCGGCCAATGGCCCGGAACACCTGCTGCATGGCCGGCGCCCGGCCGAGCAGCTCCGGGATGGCCGGCGTCGACACCGAACTCTCGACGCTGCGCACACCGGCGGCCGCCGCACGCTTGACCAGATCCACCGCCTGGTCGATGTCGAACGGTTTGGCCAGATATTCGAACGCACCGCTCTCGTAGGCCGAGACTGCGTTGCCTAAATCCGAGTACGCGGTCATGACGATGACCGGCAGTTCCGGATGAGCATCATGGACCCGGCGCAGCAGATCGAGTCCGGACTGACCGGACATGCGGATATCGGTGATCAGCACGTCGGGAGTGTCATTACGCAGCGCAGCGAGCGCGGGCTCCGCGGCATCGAACGCCTTGGGCACCATGCCGCCGTTCTTGAGCGCCCGTTCGAGCACCCATCGAATAGATGTGTCGTCGTCGACCAGCCAGACACGCAGGGGTTGAAGAGTCATTCGGCACCTTCCAGAGGCAATAGGAGTGAAAAAATGGTATGGCCTGGGCGGCTCTCGAACTCGACGATGCCGCGATGTCGGGTCACCAGGTCCTGCGCCACCGCCAGTCCCAGTCCGGTGCCGGTCGAGCGGCTGGTCACCAGAGGGTAGAACACACTGCGCTGCAGTTCCGGCGGCACGCCGTGCCCGTTATCTTCGACCTGAATGTTTGCAACCAGTCGATGGCGCACCGTGCCGATGTTGATATTGGTCAGCACGCGCGTTCGCAGCGTCACGCGGCCGGTGTTCGGCTCGACCGCCTGCAGCGCGTTGCGCGCCACGTTGAGCAGCGCCTGAATGATCTCGTTGCGATCGAACTGCGCGCTCGGCAGGCTCGGATCGTAGTCGCGCTCGATCAGGATGCCGGAGGCCGCCTCGCTGCGCAGAAGGTGAAACACGTGCTCGCATAGCTCGTGAATATTGACCGAATCCTTCTGCGGCGGACGCGACGGCCCGAGCATGCTGTCGACCAGCGCACGCAGGCGGTCGGCCTCATTGATGATGACCGTGGTGTATTCCTTGAGCGAGCCATCGTGCAGCTCGCGATCGAGCAACTGCGCCGCGCCGCGCAGGCCACCGAGCGGATTCTTGATCTCATGCCCGAGCTGGCGAATCATCAGGCGGCTGCCGTCGAGCCGCGAGAGCATTTCGCTTTCACGCGAGATGCGCTGGCGCGTGCGCGCATCGGCCAGCTCGATCAGCAAATGCGTGCCGGTCACCTGTCCTTCCAGCGGCGTCACGGTCACGTCCACCACCACCGGCTCGCGGTGACCCTGCATGGCGCTGGGCGTCAGCGGGATCTCGTGCCCGGCGTAGGGCTCGCCACGATCGAGCGAGCGGCGCAGCAGCTGATCCAAGGCCTGCGAGTCGTCGAACAGCTGCGTGAGCGGCCGGCCGCGGGCCTGGTTCAGACCCACGGCCAGCAGATCCTGCGCGCCGACATTGGCGTACACGACGCACAGATGCGCATCGAGCACGATGACGCCGGTGGAGAGTATGTCGAGCAGATCCGCCGGATCGAAATGCGACAGCGGCGACGGACTGAAGTATTCAATAGCCATCGCGTCGCTCCGCGATGGCGCCCCGGGTCAGTGCGGCTTGACCGGGTTGCCTGGCGTGTTGACCGAAGGCCGCTGCACGTAGAACGTGACCGCGGGGGAGCTGCACACCACGGTGCCGTCCGAGCTTCGCACCGTTGCGCTGAGACTGTGCGTGCCGCGTTCGGGCTGTGAGACCTGATAGTTCAGTCCATCCGCCGACAGCGGTTGCAGTACCGTCCCGTCGGCTGTCACGCTGACCTGATCGCCCGCACGCAGCGCCGGACTGAGTTGCAGCAGCACCTCGACCGTATCCGGGGCGTACAGCGAAGCCTCGGCTGCCGGCTGCGAGATCGCGCAGGATTGATACGCCGCCGCAGCAGGCGGCGCGTCCGGCGCGGCGGCGGGCGCCGGGCCCGGCGCCGTGCCGTGATAGGTCTGCGCGCCCGTGAGCTGAATCACCTCGGCGCCCGGATGCGGTTGGTCGGAGTAATGCACCACGCCCTGCGCATCCACCCAGCGATAGGTGACGGCCGCCAAAGCCATGCCGCTCAGTGCGAGCAGGCTCACGGCCACGAGACAGCGGGATGCGATGGGTCGCATTACTCCCAAGCATACCGCTTCGCGGCCATGACGCACAAAAATGGGCGCGGGCTTCGCTGTACGGGCCGCGCGCCACACTCACCTCAGACGCTGTAATACATATCGAACTCAATGGGATGAGTGGTCATGCGCAGGCGCGTGACCTCCTGCATCTTGAGGCCGATGTACGAGTCGATCACGTCGTCGGTGAATACGCCGCCGCGCTTGAGGAATTCCCGATCCTGGTCGAGCGCCTCGAGTGCCATGTCCAGCGAATGGCACACGGTCGGAATCTGCTTGGCCTCCTCGGGCTCCAGATCGTAGAGATCCTTATCGGCCGGTTCGCCCGGGTGGGTCTTGTTCTGGATGCCGTCGAGACCGGCCATCATCATGGCCGCGAACGCCAGATACGGATTGGCGGTCGAATCCGGGAAGCGCACTTCGATACGGCGCGCCTTCGGGCTGGAGACCCACGGTACGCGGATGGAAGCCGAGCGATTGCGCGCCGAATAGGCCAGCATGACCGGCGCCTCGAACCCGGGCACGAGCCGCTTGTAGCTGTTGGTCGTGGCATTGGTCAGGGCATTGATGGCCCTGGCGTGCTTGATGATGCCGCCCACGTAGTACAGGCAGGTTTCCGACAGTCCGGCGTACTTGTCGCCGGCGAAGATGTTCTTGCCATCCTTCGACAGCGACTGATGCACGTGCATGCCGCTGCCGTTGTCGCCGACCAGCGGCTTGGGCATAAAGGTCACGCTTTTGCCGTAGCTCGCCCCGACGTTGTGCAGCGCGTACTTCAGGATCTGGACTTCATCGGCCTTCTTGACCAAGGTATTGGCGCCGATGCCGATCTCGCATTGGCCGCCGGTGGCCACCTCGTGGTGATGCACCTCGACGACCAGACCCATTTCCTCGCAGGCCTTGCACATGGCAGCGCGGATATCCTGAAAGCCATCCACCGGCGGCACCGGGAAGTAGCCGCCCTTGACACCCGGCCGGTGACCCTTGTTGCCCTCGTCGTACTGGGTATTGGAATTCCAGCTGCCCTGGATCGAGTCGATCTCGTAGGAGGCGCTGCGCAGGTCCGAATTCCAGCGCACGCTGTCAAAGATGAAGAATTCGTTTTCCGGACCGAACAGCGCGGTATCGGCAATGCCCGTGGACTTCAGGTAGGCCTCGGCGCGCTTGCCCAGGGAGCGCGGATCGCGCTCATAGCCCTGCATGGTCGCCGGCTCGATGATGTCGCAACGGATATTGACCGTTAAATCCTCGAAAAATGGATCGAGGACCGCAGTCGTGGCGTCGGGCAGCAGGATCATGTCGGACTCGTTGATCCCCTTCCATCCCGCGATAGACGAGCCGTCGAACATCTTGCCTTCGACGAAGAACTCCTCGGTCACGTAGCGGGATGGGATGCTGACGTGCTGCTCCTTGCCTCGGGTGTCGGTAAACCGCAGGTCGGCCCACTTCACCTCTTTTTCCTTGATCAAGTGCAGTACATCGCGTGAACTCATATCGCCTCCTGTTTGATGATTGTTATTGGCCGAGCCCCATTAGGATGCAGCCAGCGTGCCAAGGTCGCAATAACTAAAATACCTTGGAATATCAAGAGTTTAGGAAATCATAGCGCCCCTGCGGCGGTGCCTTCGCCCCATTATAGTGCATCTGTCATAGTCCCGCCCTTTGGCGGCGCCGGCCATAGGCAATCCAACAGGCAATCCAAGTGCGCACGGCTCCTCGCTTATACTCGCGCGTTCCGCTCCTGAACCTCGAACCTGATGCCAAGTCCGAAGATCGGCCCCAAGCCGCAGACCTTCCAGGAACTCCTGTTTGCGCTGCAGCATTTCTGGTCCGCGCGCGGGTGCGTGATTCTGCAGCCCTACGACATGGAAGTCGGCGCCGGTACCTTCCATTCCGCCACCTTTCTGCGGGCTATCGGTCCCGAACCCTGGAGCGCCGCCTACGTGCAGCCATCGCGCCGGCCGGCTGACGGACGCTACGGCGCCAATCCATTCCGGCTGCAGCACTACTATCAGCTGCAGGTGCTCATCAAGCCTTCGCCGCTGAACCTGCAGGAGCTGTACCTCGACAGCCTGCGCGCGCTCGGCTTCGATCCGCGCGTCCACGACGTGCGCTTCGTCGAGGACAATTGGGAATCGCCGACGCTTGGGGCCTGGGGCCTGGGCTGGGAGGTGTGGCTCAACGGCATGGAGATCACGCAGTTCACGTATTTCCAGCAGGTCGGCGGTCTGGACTGCCGCCCGGTGAGCGGTGAAATCACCTATGGTCTGGAGCGGCTGGCCATGTATCTGCAGGGCGTCGAGAGCATCTTCGACATCACCTGGACGCATGGCCCGCGCGGCCGCGTGAGCTATGGCGATGTGTTCCACCAGAATGAGGTCGAGCAGTCGCAATACAATTTTGAGTACGCCGACGTGGCGGTGCTGCTGCGCCGTTTCGACGAACACGAGGCCGCCTGCAATGCGCTGCTGGCCGTTCCGCTGGCGTTGCCGGCCTACGAGCAGGTGCTCAAGGCCTCGCATACCTTCAACCTGCTCGATGCGCGCGGCGCCATTTCGGTCACCGAGCGCGCGCGTTTCATCCTGCGCGTGCGCACGCTGGCGCGGGCGGTGGCGCAAGCCTATTACGCCAGCCGCGAGGCGCTCGGCTTTCCGCTGCTCAAACACGCACTGGCCTCATGACGGTCGAGCGACGCGACTTCCTGGTCGAACTGGGCACCGAGGAGCTGCCGCCCAAGGCACTGCGCACCCTCGAGCGCGCGTTTGCCGAGGGCGTGGCCACGCGTCTGCGCCAGCTGGAGCTCAAGCTCGGCGCCGTTGAATCGTTCGCGACACCGCGGCGACTGGCGGTTCTGGTTCGCCGCTTGAGTCTGCGGCAGCCCGAGCAGCAGGTTGCGCGCCGCGGTCCGCCGCGCAGCGCCAGCTTCGATGCCGCGGGCGCTCCCACTCGCGCGGCGCTCGCATTCGCCGCCAGCTGCGGCGTGGCGGTGGCAGCCTTGAGCAGCGAGCGCGATGCCAAGGGCAACGAGTATCTGCGCTACCAGGGCATTAAAAGCGGCGCGGATACCGTCAGCCTGCTGCCCGATCTGGTGCAGGCAGCGCTCGATGCCTTGCCCATACCGCGACGCATGCGTTGGGGAGCACTCGAGGCGCAGTTCGTGCGGCCGGTGCATTGGCTGGTGATGCTGCTCGGATCCGAGATCGTATCGGCTTCGATACTGGGTGTCAGCGCCGGGCGCACCAGCTTCGGGCACCGCTTCATGGCGCCGGGCGCGCTGCGCATCGGCTCACCTGCTACCTATGCCAGGACCTTGCAGCAACGCGGCAAGGTGCTGGCCGTATTCGATGAGCGCCGCCACAACCTGCGCACGCAAGTCGAGGCGCTGGCAGCAACACTCGCCGGACGCGCGATCGTGTCGGAGGCGCTGCTGGATGAAGTCACCGCACTGGTGGAATGGCCGGTGGCGATTGCGGGACAATTCGAGCCGCGCTTTCTGGCTCTGCCGCGCGAGGTGCTGATCTCAACGCTGCAGGAGCATCAGCGCTACTTCGCGCTCGAGCACGCCGACGGCGCGCTGCTGCCCTGGTTCATCACGGTCAGCAACATCGATAGCCCGGAGCCGCAACTGATCCGCGCCGGCAATGAGCGCGTGGTGCGGCCGCGGCTGGCGGATGCGGAGTTCTTCTGGGCACAGGATCGCAAGCAGCCGCTGAGCGCACGCTTTGTCGGCCTGGCCGCGGTCACCTTTCAGGCGCAGCTGGGATCGCAGTACGACCGCACCTTACGTATCGTGGCGCTGGCCGAGGCGATTGCCGTGAGCATTGGCGCCGACGTCGCGGCGAGCCGCCGGGCCGCTGAACTGTGCAAATGCGACCTGTTGACGGCCATGGTCAGGGAGTTTCCGGAACTTCAAGGCATCATGGGCCGCTATTACGCGCTGGCTGACGGCGAGAGCGCATCGGTGGCCGAGGCCATCCGCGAGCATTACCTGCCGCGCAGCGCCGGCGATGCGCTGCCGGGTTCGGCCATCGGCGATGCGGTGGCGCTGGCCGATAAGATCGACGTACTCTGCGGCATCTTCGCGATCGGACAGAAACCCAGCGGCACGCGCGATCCGTTCGGTCTGCGCCGCGCCGCCATCGGCGTGTTGCGCATCCTGCTCGAGCACCGGCTCGATCTGGACCTGGTCAAGCTGCTGCGTGGCGCCGTGGAGCAGCAAATGCCAGCGTTCATCGGTGAACGCGCGACCGGCATTGCCGAGGAGATCTACGATTTCGTGCTCGAGCGGCTGCGGGCGCAGTATCTGGAGCGCACCCAGAGCAATGGCATCAGCACTGAGATGTTCGACGCGGTGCTCGCGACCCGGCCGCGCTCGCTGCTGGACTTCGACGCGCGGCTGCGCGCGCTGGTGGCGTTCGTGGCGCGGCCGGAAGGCACCAGCCTCGCCGCTGCCAACAAGCGCATCGCCAATATTCTGAAGAAGTCGGCGCAGGCCGCATCGCCGCCGGTAGCCGTTGCGCTGCTGCGCGAAGCATCCGAGCGCGAACTGCATCGTGCACTCGAGTCGCTGCGCGCGCAGGTCGAGACCGCTACGCTCGCGCGCCAATACGTTCAGGCCCTCGACCTGCTGGCGGGATTGAGCGCCGCGGTGGATCTGTTCTTCGAACAGGTGCTGGTCAACGATCCCGACGAGGCCCTGCGCCATAACCGCCTGGCGTTGCTGGCGCAGCTGCGGGCGCTGTTTGCAGGCATCGCCGATCTGTCGCGCTTGCCGGGCTGATGGACACCATGCCACTGAATGCGCCGCGTCAGCTGCGACCCCTGCAGTGGCTGGGATCGCTGTTCTTTACCGGATTTTTTCTGCTCTGGACTTTCTGCTACGGAATCTTCTTTACCTTCGCTTCGCTGCTGCTGCCGTTCCGCGCGCGCTTCGAACTGGCGCGCATCTGGGCGCGCGTGATCCTGGCGGTATTGCGCTGGACTTGCCGCCTCGACTACCGCGTCGAGGGACGCGAGCATCTGCCCCAGGGCAATCACATTGCGCTGATCAAACATTCCTCAAGCTGGGAGACCATCGCCCAGGCGCTGCTGGTGCCGCCGCATGTGTGGGTGCTCAAGCGCGAACTGACCTGGATTCCTTTTGTCGGCTGGGGCATACGGCTGCTGCGCGCCATCGCCGTCGATCGCGGCGGCGGTCCGGCCGCGGTGCGCGGCGTACTCGAGCAAGGCAAGGCGCGACTGGCTGAGGGAGAGTGGATCGTGTTCTTCCCGGAAGGCACGCGCATGCCGCCCGGGGAGACGCGCAAGTATGGGGTCAGCGGAGCGTTGCTCGCCTCTGAGGCGCACCGGCTGATTGTGCCGATCGCGCACGATGCGGGTTACTACTGGCCGCGGCGCGGGCTGCTCAAGAAGCCCGGAACGATCCGGGTGGTGATCGGTGCGCCCATAGCGGCCGCCGGCCGCAACCCGCGCGAGGTCAACGCCGAGGCGCAGGCCTGGATCGAAGCCCACTCCACGCAGTGATCACAGGAATATGCCGCCAGAAGCCTCGATGCGCTGGCCATTGATCCAGGCATTGTCGGCGGACAGCAGCGAGGCGACCACCCCGCCGATGTCGTCCGGCAGGCCGACACGGCCCAGCGCGGTCTGCGAAGCGATCCCGGCGTTGATCTGCGGATTGTCACGCACCAGGCCGCCGCCGAAGTCGGTGGCGATCGCGCCCGGTGCGATGGTGTTCACGGCAATGCCGCGCGGACCCAGTTCCTTGGCCATGTAACGCGTCAGCACTTCGATCGCACCCTTCATGCAGGCATAAGCCGCAAAACCTGGGAAAGCAAACCGCGTCAGGCCGCTCGAGACATTCACGATGCGGCCCTGATCGGCGATCAGGGGCAGCAGCTTCTGCGTCAGAAAAAACACGCCCTTGAAATGGATGTTCACGAGCTCATCGAACTGCGCCTCGGTGGTCTCGGCCAGACTGGCGTGAATGCCGGTACCGGCGTTATTGACCAGGAAGTTGAATCGCTCGCGTTGCCAGCCCCTGGCAAGCGCCTCTCGCACCTGGGTCGCGAAGGCGCCGAACCCGCTGCTGACGCCGACGTCGAGCGGCAGCGCCAGCGCACGGCGGCCGGTGGCGGCAATCTGCGCCACGACGCTGTCGGCTTCCGCGCGGTTGCTGCGGTAGGTCAGTATGACGTCGATGCCGTGTTCGGCAAGTTTGAGAGCCGTGTTGCGGCCCAGGCCGCGGCTGCCGCCGGTCACCAGCGCGATCGGTGTTTGCGTGCTCATTCATTTCTCCTTGACGAACCCTTACCGTATCGTAACCCAAGGCCATTTCCGCACAGGATCTCCCATGATCAAACCCTCGCTGCCGGTACTGCTGAGCGTCAATGGCGGTTACGTCGATGCGGCCGGATACCTGGCGCTGCAGGGCCTGTTTACTTCTCATGTGACCGGAAACTTCGTGACACTCGGCGCGGCACTGGTGCTTGGCAGCAGCGGCGTGGTCGCAAAGCTGCTGGCGCTGCCGATGTTTTGCACGGTCGTATTCGCAACCCGGCTGCTCAGTCTGGCGCTGCCGGCCCTGGGCTTGCCGGCGCTGCGGGCACTGCTGGGCCTCAAGGTATTGCTTTTGAGCGTGGGCGCGTACCTGGCGATTGCGCTCGGTCCGTTCCACAGCGGCGATGGCTGGCAGGCCCTGGTCACCGGCATGACCCTGGTGGCCGCAATGGCCATTCAGAACGCCATACATCGGATGCATATGGCGAGCACATCGCCGACCACGATCATGACCGGCAACACCACGCAGGTCATGCTCGACCTGGCGGATCTGACACGGCGTCTGTCGGCCGAAGCGCGCATCGCAGCCAAAGCGCGTCTGCGCCGTATGTCAGCCAGCATCGCCGCGTTCGCCGCAGGCTGCGCGAGCGCGGCGCTGCTCTATGCTTACCAGGGCGACTGGTGTTTCCTGGTGCCGCCATTGGTCGGACTGTACACATTGTTGGTGCGTGAATCGGCGCCCGCCGGCGCGGAAGGAGATTTCACATGAAGATTGGATTCATCGGCTTGGGACAAATGGGTTCGGCCATGGCCGCGAACCTGATCAAGGCCGGGCATGAGGTCACGGTGTTCAATCGCAGCGCCCAGAAAGCACGCGCACTGGTTGAGCAGGGCGCGCGCGCAGCGGCGAATATCGCCGAGGCCTGTCACGGTCAGGCGGTCATCACCATGCTGGCCGACGATAACGCGGTGGCAGACAGTGTCTGGGCACACGATGGTGTAATCGCAAATCTGCCCAAGGGTTCGATCCATGTGTCGATGAGCACGATCAGCCCGGCGCTGTCCACGCGGCTGTCGAGCGCTCACGCGCAAAGCGCACAACGCTACCTCGCAGCACCGGTATTTGGCCGTCCGGAAATGGCGGCTGCCGCCAAGCTCTTCATCGTTACGGCCGGCGATCCGGCCACGGCCGAAATCTGCAAGCCGCTGTTTGAGGCCATGGGACAGCGCACGATTGCCATTGGCACCGATCCGGCCGCGGCGAATCTGGTCAAGCTCAGCGGAAACTTTCTGATTGCCTCAGCCATCGAGGCATTGGGTGAAGCCATCGCTTTGGTGGGCAAGGGCGGGGTCGACAAACGCGCATATGTGGAACTGCTCACGTCCACTATTTTTCCGGCACCGTCATACAAGATCTACGGCGGCCTGATTGCCGAAGGCAAATTCGAGCCGGCGGCGTTCGCGGCGCCGCTCGGACACAAGGACATTCGCCTGACCATGGCCGCGGCCGAGACGCTGCAGGTACCGATGCCGATCGCGAGCCTGTTGCACGATCGATTTCTGCGGCTGTTCGCCCAGGGCGGCGAGAGACTGGATTGGGCGGCCATAGGCGGCCTGGCGAATCAGGATGCCGGAGGCCAGATCACGGCATGAGCAGCTGCTGTTTCCCTAAGTCAGGCTGCCGCGCCTACGCAAAGATACGGCCACCTTCGTAGCAAACCCCAGCGCCGGCCCCGCATTCTGTGACCGGTCCCTCAAACCCGTCACACAGGCCCGGAGCGCTGCCAAAGGCAGCTCGAAAATGTGAACCCGGGCGCTGCTCACGAACTCAGGTCGCACGACAGTGACCCGTAATTAGGGAGCGCCGTGCTTCAGGAACGATCGACGTGACGCCGCAACCGCAAGCACGAAATCAGGTCGCCGAAACGCGCACTACACGCGCGCACAGAACCGAAGCCGTGATCGTCTCGAGTGACGATGGCTTTTTGATTGAGCTGGGGCCCGTTCTGGGCGACGGATACCGGACCCGTACAGTCGAGCAGCCATCGCAGATCGAGAGCACCGGTGAGGGCTCGCGCTGGCTGGCCATCATCGACGCGGCATCGATTACCGATGCTCACTCCACCGTGGCGCGATTGCAACAGCAGCACCGCAGTGCGCCAATTATCGTCATTGCCAACAATCCCGATGAATGGACCTCCGCCGTCGCACGCGGCAACGTGATCGCCGTGGTCGCACGCGAGCAGATGGCGGGCAAGGCGCTGATCGATGCACTGGCGGCGGCCGCATTGCGGCTGCGCGATGAGCCACAGCAGCAGAGCCCTGCACCGCCGAATATCGGCGGCGCCGGCTCCAAATCCGGCAGGCCCTTGCAAGGCATACCGCTGGCCATGCCCCTGGCGGCCGTGGCCGCCGTACTGATCGCGGCCAGCGCGTGGTGGCTCATGCACAGGCCGAGCGCGGCACCCGCGACCATAGCTGAGGCGGCCGATGCCGCGACACCGGCAGCACCCGCCGCCGCCAATTCTCAATCCGTACTGGAACTGCTGTCGGCGGCGCGCGCGGCGTTTCGCGACCAAAAGCTGCTGCTGCCGCGTCCGGACGCGGATCAGCACGGCGACAGCGCACTGGATCTCTACAGCCAGGTACTGGCCCAGCAACCGTCCAATGAGGAAGCCCTCGACGGTATCAAGCGGCTGTTCGGTATCGGGCGCGCGCGGATTCAGAGCGACCTCGCGAGCGGCAAGCTCGATGATGCGGCCCGGCTGGCAGCCTTGTTCCGGGGCAACGGCGTGGATCCGGACTCGATGCGCGAAATCGACGCCAGCATCGCGGCCGCCCGGCCCAAGTGGCTGGCCAATCGTGCGCAGGAGTACATCGGCGCCGGCGACTTTACCAACGCCGAGCAGCTGATCTCGCAGATGACCGTCGCCGGCGGCGATCAGCACACTATTGTCGAACTGCGCCGGGCGATCGGCGCCAGGCAGCTCGACCAGCAGCTGCTGGCCATGTCGGGCGAAGTGAAGGCCGCGATCGACTCCGGCAGTCTGCTGGAACCCGCCAACGACAACGCCCGCACGCGGCTGCAGGCCATGCGCGCCGTCAATCGCACCCATCCGGCGACGCTGGCCGCGCAGCGTGAGCTGCAGGCCGCGCTGCTGGCACGCGCACTGGACGCGACCCATAAGGATCAGTTTGAGCCCGCGCAGCGCTATATCGCCGCGGCCGGCGAGATTGGCGCCAGCGCCGAAGTGACCGAAGCCAAGCGAACGCTGCAGAGTGAAATCGATCTGGTGGCCGCCAACACTGCCGCAGCGGCGGCGGCCGATGCCAAAGCGAAACAGATAGCGGCCGCAGCGGCGGCGCATGCGGCGCAGAGCCCGGCCGAACCGAGTGATGACGTCCCCGCCTACATCTCCGCCAAACCCACCAAGCCGCTCAATGCCACCTACCCCGAGTCGGCCATCGAAAGCGCGGTGCAGGGCTCGGTGACCGTTGAATTCACCTTGTCCGCCGACGGCACCGCAAGCAATGCCACCGTGGTGAATGCCAAGCCGAGCGGCGTATTCGATCGCGCCGCGATGAAGGCGGTCCTCGGCGGACATTACGACGTCAGCGCGCTCAACGACCGCAAATCGGTGCGTGCCCGAATTCGTCTGACCTTTAAACCCAGTTAGCGTCAAACTTAAGGATCTTTGCGTATGGCTCGCAAGTCGTTTGCGAATCCCGGACAGTGGCTGCAGATCGCAGCCACCATACTGTTTGCAGCCAGCTTGACCGTGTTGCTGATCGTCGGCATCCGGCGCGCCAACGATTTGCAGTCCGAATCCTCGGCGCTGCAGCTGGCCTCGGAATTGAGTTCACGGCCGCAGATTATCCGCTCTGAATTGACGCTGATCGAGCACGGGCTGGAGACCACCAGCTACATCGGCGATTCGGTGCGTAGCCTGGCGACGATTCGCGCCGACAGCAATCAGGCCTTCAATGTGCTGCAGGAGCAGCTGCGCCGCGCCGCG
>Ga0302314_10000771_pt1 | contig 59946 bp, 53 predicted proteins | sample III_Palsa_N2_3_FD_200533 | JGI IMG/M metagenome (GOLD analysis project Ga0302314, IMG submission 200533) | Peat permafrost microbial communities from Stordalen Mire near Abisko, Sweden - III_Palsa_N2_3 | ecosystem: Environmental > Terrestrial > Soil > Palsa > Peat permafrost | place: Sweden...
AATTGAAAAAATTCATCTGCGCGCTCCTAAAAAAACCCTTCCGCTCCGACTATGCAATTCAACCAGATTCCGTAAAACGTGAGGTGGACTTACTTCTCAACCTGCTTTGCAGCCCCATTTGCCGCATGATTTTGCGACGTATCCGCTTTTACAGCGTCGAAATAAGCCACTTCCCGTTTGAATTCGTCGCGATCCACCGGTGCCAGCGCCTCATCCAGGAGGCTATTCATGGGCTTACCCGATAAATCGCCAATATCCGACTTCTTCCAAGGCACGATGTACATCACCTTGGGCTGTTCACGGTCGCCGGTCACCGTTGCGGTGCCCAAATTCAACCGATCCGTCGCCCCTGGGGACTTCTGCGTCGGTGCGGCCTTCGTCCGGACCTCAGCCGCGGCGGGAGGCCCGGCAGCCGGTGTCGGCGTGCTCCCGGAGGCAGGTGCCGTCGAGGTATTCGCCCGCGGTTCGCCCGCGTCGATCTGCGCCGTTGATTTGGGGGCCGGTTTGGCCGCCGGCGCCGGAGTCTGTGCGGGCGCAGCCGAGTCCTGCGCTGCCGCAACGCCGCCGAGGCTCACGGCGAGTGACCCCATCAGCAGCCATGAATATCGTTGGTTCATGCGGGATCCTTTTTGGCAGCCGGCGGTGCACCGGCGCCAACGCGTTTACGCAGCTCCACCACCCACCCGGAGACCTGTTTATTCTCCCCGGCGAGCTGCAGATAGTGTTCGAATTGATCCAAGGCCTTTTGCGGTTCCGACAAATACAAATCGTACAGCACGCCCAGATTCAAATAGGCGGGGGCATAGTCGGGAGCGCTGGCGATGCTGCGCTGATAGGCCGCCTCAGCCTCCGTGAATTTGCCCATTTTCCGTTCCACGATGCCCAGTTCATTGCCCGCCATGGCGCTGGCGGGATTGCGGTCCAAGGCCGCCTTGAAGGCCGCCTCAGCGTCGGATAATCGGGAGCCCTGTAGGTAAATCAGGCCCAAGTTCACGTCGGGTCCGGCGAACTGCGGATAAGCCACGGCCAGTTGCTTGAGCTCCAACTCGGCATCGCCGGTGCGCCCGCCGCGCATGAGCTTCAGTGCATCGGCATACTGCTGCGCGGCGCGCTCAGGGATGGGCGCATCGTTCGGCGTTGCGCCCAGGACGACGGGCGCTCCCGTGCCGGGCGTCGCGGCTGCACTCGCCGCATGGGAGTCCGCCGCCGTGCTGACGGGTGAGTCCTCGGGTGCCTCGGCGCGCGGCGTGCTTTGGCAGGCCGCGAGCAGCACCAGTGCGCTCAGATTAACGAATCGATTCGACCAGCGGCTCACCGATCTCCACCTTGCCGTAACGGCCTGGGTTAAGTTGTGCCAACGCGGCGAAGCTCTTCTGCACCCACTCATCGTAGATGCCTTCCTTGATCCGGGCCGTATTGACCTCGTGCAATTTGATGGACTTCTCCTCGAATGGAAATGCCTGCTCCTCGAGCAGCACGTCATACTGTTCCAATTCTTCCTTCGACAAATTCTTCGGGCGCTCGGAACTCATGAGGTCCTTGCCCAGCTGTCGATACAATTCGGCGCTCTCGAATGTGGCTTCCGTAGTCACCTCAGCCACCCCGTAATCGGCCGCCTGAGTGTAGGCCTTCAGAGCCGCCTCCATGGCCTTGCGCTTATCCGCCAGCGACTTCTTGAGCGGCGCCACCAGTTTGATACGCATGAAGTCGTCACGCGCAGGCGCCGCGAACACCAGAGTAGCCTTTGCTGCCAGTGCCCGGCTTCTGTCGGTGCGTGCCGCGCCCGCAGCGCGGTCGGCGGCGATCATGTCGCGCAGCCAAAAATCGCGCCCGGCGAAGTCGCCCGAATGCGCGGCAATCAAGCTCAGTTTGTTGCGAGCCTCCATCGCCGGATTGAGCGGCGTCGGGAAATGCTTCACGAAGGCTTCCAGCATGGCCTTGGACTTGGCGGAATTGCCTGCCTTGTCATACAGATCCGCGGCCCGCAGCACGGCTTCACGCTGCACTTCGGGACTCTCGGCGGGGTTCTGCGAAATCTGTTCGAACTCTGCCGCTGCGGGGCCTGGGCGGTTCGATTCCGAATACGCCACCGCCAGTTTGCGAGTCACATCCGCCTGCAGAGGGCTCTGCGGGAAGTTATGACGAAACTGTTCGAGCACCGTAATGGCCCGGTCCCATTGCTTGTTCGTGATGAGCAGTGCCGCGGCGTCGAAATCCGCGTTGGCCCGTACCTTCGAGGTGGGGGCCTCCTTGGCGACTCGCAGGAAATCGTCGACGGCGCCGGCACTGTCGCCGGCCTTACTCTTCTGTTCACCCTGTTTGTAAATCGATGCCGCCAGACGCTCGACAATGACGGGCCGCTCCGGATCGTTCATGGGCATGAGGGCCTGCGCGCTGTTGTAGCCGGCCTCGGCCTTGGCGAATTCGCCGGTTTCGAATTCGGAATTCGCAATCACGGTCCATGCCGTGCGTTGCTTCGCCTGATCGACAGGCGGCTGTCGCGCCAATAGGGTCTGTGCAGCCGTCAAGGCCCGAGGGTAGTCCTTCGCAGCGTACAAATCGGTCGCGGCGCGAGTCAGCACCTGCGGAGCTTCCGGGTGCAGCGGGAAGGCCTGCGCGAATTTCAGCGAACTGTCGATGCCGCGGGCATGCAGGTTGGCCTTCGCCTCGCCGCTGGCCGCTTCCTCTTCCTTGCCGTACGCAACAATGGCCGCGTATCCCGCTGCGCCCGCCTTCTCATGCGAGCCATAGCCATAAGCCGTGTTCTCATACTCCTTCGCGGCGTCGAGATACTGTTTGTTCTCGAACAAAGTATCCGCCAAAAGAAAATTGGTGGACGCGGACTCTGGGTCATCGGGGAAGGAAGTGATGAAGCTGCGATACCACTTCGCGGCCTCCCGATAATCGTCAGGACTCTTGGTGCGCTGCGCCTGTGCGTGGTAGTACTGCGCCACGTCCTTCAGATTCGTCTTGAGTTCCGCCACCACGACCGGCTCGCCCTTCGGCGTTCGATTCTGCCAGTACGGTGTGCCGTAGCTGTAGTCCTCGACGAACTCTTTCTTGCCCTGCAGAACCAACTGGGGGAATCCGCCCTTCGAGTACGCTTCGATGGCTTGCATTTGCAGCAACGGTGCCTTCTCGTTGTTGCGGTCCCGTGACACGAAGGCACGGTAGGCGTCGGCGGCGTCCGTGTATCGCTCTTTCTCAATGTACAAATCGCCCAGCCGCGCGTAGAGCAAATATGAGTAGGCCCGCGGCTTCCGATGTGCCACGAACTCGTCCACGGACTTGGGGCCATCCAGGTACGAGAAGGTAATACCCATGACCCGCAAGGTGTCTTCCACTAATTCGCGATTGGCTCGGCTCAAGGTATCGATTTCGACCATCACCGAGGAGTCTTTCTTGGAGATCAACACCGAATCCAACACCCCGGCGAAGGATTCCAGGCTGTGTTCATTGTCGCCCTGCTTGAACAGCGACCAGCCGTGCTTGTACAGACTCTGGTTGTAGAACGCCGAACTCGGACCGATCTTAATCACGGCCTCATAAGCCGCCTGGGACGCGGCATATGTCTTCGGTGCAAACAGCAGTTCGCCGCGCCGGAACTGCGCTTCGTCGATGTAATGGCTGTTGGGATAGGACTTGACCAATTGGTCGAGCGAGGCCAGCGCTTTTTCCGGCTGCGCGTTGAGTTCATAGGCCCGGGCCAGTTGATACAGCACCGCGTCATTGCGCTCGTAGTTCGGATACGTCTTGAGCAGTGCGGAATACAAATGAATAGCCTCGGTCGCGCGCAGGCCCTCGTTGGTCACGAGTTCGCGCTCGATGCGCTCCGACTCGGAACTCTCCAGATTCAAGTCCGCAAGGCGGCGCAAGGCTTCGGAGCGCAGCGCCGCGTCGCCGGCGTTGAGATCGAGGAAGCGCTTGTAGCTATCCATGGTCTTGTCGGCATCCACGCCCTGCGGCGGAGCGGTGCTCACGTCGACGTCCTGGCCCTCCAGATCCTTGATGGTGGGCGGATTCTTGGAAGCGGCAAGGCTCGGCGCTCCACTGAACGACACAGCTCCCAATGCAGCGCAGCTGACCAGGATCAGCCGAGACAAGGGTCGCTTCAGGGACAAGAGTCGCTTCTCGGACATGGGGCGCTTCACGGAGTTGCCTTAGGCGTTGGGCTAGACGCCTTGTCCGTGGTCTTGTCGTAAATGGCCGCGAGTTCGTAGCGCGCCTGGATCTGATAGATCTCGATGCGATGCTTCTGGGCTTCAAGTTCCCGGATGGCAATGTCCTGCAGGTAGTTCGCCTGCTTTTCCGACAGCGTCGCGAGAGCCTGCTGCAATTGATCCATGCGCGCCTCCACGGCGCTCACTCGGCCGGCAAAGCCTCCCGTATTGGAGGGCATGCCCTCGCGCGCCTGCTTCACCAACACCGCGCGTTTCTGGGTTTCGACCAGCGAAGCCTCCAGTTCCTTCACCGAACGGCGTTCATTCCACAATCGAGCCTTGAAGCTCTCCGATAACCGCCAGTACATGACGCCCTTCAGCAAGCGCAACTTATCGCGCATGTCGTCCAGATCGGGATCGTCGGGGTGGGCGGCGAGGTAATCGTCGACGCGCTTCAGTCGAGCCCAGTTCTGCTGCTCCTCGGGTGTGCCGAGTGCGGCAACATCGTCGGAATGCTCGATCGCGTTGATGCGAGATTCGAAATCCACTCGCCGCTTGGTCATGGCATCCAGATCGGTGGCCGCCATGACGGCATCCGCCTTGGGCGCTCGTTGATCATAGGCCGTCTGCCGGGTATCCAGCATATCGTTGAAGGCAGACAGATCGTCGCGCCAACCATCGATGTTTTGACGCATGAAGCCCAGTTCGCGGTAATTCTTCAGGCCTTCCTGAAACTCGTTGCTCGCCAACAGCTGGTACAAGTAGCGCGACTCCGGTGCATCCGGCAGGGTTTTCAGCTGCCAGTACCAAGTCAGTGCCGTCTTCTTGTCATCATTTAATAAGCGGTCCAACAGGTGGCCGCTGCGAATCTGTTCTATGGAATCATCGATGTGCTGCAACTCTGCGTCGAAGGAGTCGATGGCCGAGTTGTAGAACTCCGCGGCTTGACCCGTGGCGCCGAGCTGGTTGTATGCATAGGGCACCGTCAAATACGACTCTTGGACCGCAGAGTCCAGCAGATTGCGCTTGCGCAGCGCAAGCCAAGGCACCAGGGCGTGCTTGAACTCGCCCAACGCGGATTCCGCCCAACCCACGCCCAGCAGCGCCTTGCTGGAATACGGTCCGTCGAGACGCACGCGCTCCAAAATGGGACGGGCATCGGCCGCACGCTGCGCCTGCAGCAAGGCAAAGCCCAAGGCCAGGTTGGCCTTGTCTCGCAAGGCAAGGAGTTCCTCGCTCTTGGTCTCCATTCTGCCCACCTCGTCCAGATGCGAGATGGCCTCGGGCAGTCTACCCACGCGGACCAGTGCCACCCCGAGATTGAACTGGGCATACGCCGTCCAGTCGCGCGGGCCATGCCAGGAACTCAGCGCTGCAATGGCATCGTCGTAGCGCTGCTCGCGCAGCATGAGCTGCGCCAGGAGCATGTAGCGCTCGGCGCTGATGCGCGGCTGAATCTTGTCCGACACCTGATGCAGGGCACGCTCGGATTCCTGCAAATAACCGCGCTGATACCAGACTTTCCCCAGGAAGAACCAGGCCCTGTTGCGGACCGCTTCGCTGACGTTCGAGTTCAGCAATTGCTCGAAAATCTTGCCGGCTTCGACATGCTCGCCCAGGGACAGGTACAGACCGCCCAGCAAGAGTTCGGCCTCTCCTTCGGTATTCGGTAGCCGCTCCAATTGCTGTGCTGCCAGCAAGCGGGTAATGGAATCGAAATAATCATCCTGATAGAAATAGAACAGCACGTCGCCGTAATGCAGGTCCTTGACCTCGTGCGGCGCCAAACCGTCGGGATCCGGCTTGACGTTTTTAGCCAGGACCCCTGCCCCCGGCAGCGTCAGCAGCAGCCCGCTCAAGGCTAGCGGTAGAATCCTTGATGTCACGCGCTGCACTCTATTCCCAGTCTTTGATCTTGAACTCTGGCTGGTGCTTCGTGACGCGATCCGTGATCTTGAGTTCCAGGTACTTGGCCCCCACGCCCTTCTCGAAGGTGATGGTGGCGCCGCGCTTGTAGTCCCGCTCCACCGGACCCTTACCCGTGAAGAAGGCGACCAATTCGTGCTTGCCCACTTTCAGATTGCCCAGATAGATCTCTTGCACGCCGCCTTTGAGCAAGGCCTGGGCCTCGCGCGCGGTATACAGGTAATTTTTGACTTCCTTGTTGTCGATTTTCAAGGTCACGGAATCCAGTGCAAAGAAAGTGCCCACATCCATGGACACGTACACGGCCACCTGGGTGTTCGCGGGGAACAGGAGTTCTTCCTGCAGTACGAACAGATCCTTGTTCAAATCGATCACATCCTTTTTCATCCCCTGGACTTCTTGATCCAGAGTCTTGAAGTCCGACGCCGGCGCGTCCGCGGCAGGCGGGGCGGCAGACGCATCCCCGGCCGGGGCGGCGGCAGGAGCCTCTGCCTGGGCTCCGGCAGCAGGCTGAGCCGACGTATCCACCTTGGGCATCGGATCGGGCTGGGCCGCCGGCACCGTGTCGGCCGCCGTGGCGAATGTGCCCGCCGAGAGCGCCAGCGCACAGGCCAGCAGGCCCGAGCGCAACGTGATCGCAACAATTCGATGCTTGAAATCCATGAATGTAGCCTATGGGTTTATTCGCGCAGCAATTCGCGTATCTGATCGAGATAGGCGCGATCGTCGCCGCGCTTATAGCCGGCGCTGGAATATCGCACCACACCGGATCGGTCCACTAAAATCGTCACGGGCAATTTCTGCAGTAAGTAGTCCCGGCCGATGGCCGCGGTCGTATCGAACAAAATCGGATATCCGAGCTTCATCGACTGGGCGAATTCGCCCGATCGCCGCGCGTCCTCATCCACGGACACACCGAGCACCACGAGACCGGCCCGGCTGTAGGTGGTATTAATCTTGTCGAGCGCCGGCATCTCTTGACGCGAATCGCCCGCCCAACGCGCCCAAAAATTAATGAGTACCACCTGGCCCCGATACTCGGACAGCCGTAGGTTTCTCCCGTCGGTGCTCTTCAGCACGAAATCCGGCGCCGGCTTGCCCACCAGGGTCGGCACGGCCGAAGGCGCGGGGGTGGCAAGCACCGCGCTCATCGTCAAACCACAGGCAAGTAGAATCGCCCTCACGCGGTGTACCTCATCTTATGCAAAATCGCACACTGCGAGCCGCAGTGTCAACGCAAGGCGCCGCTCTTTACTCTGCATTGTGGGACGCCGCACACATTCGCGGAACAGGATCCCGCCACGGAAATCGTTCGCACGACGAGCGTCCGGCCGGAGCCGGACGACGACGCCGTGCTCCTCACCATCAGCTGCCGACGACGCGACCGTTGACGAGGCCCGCCAGGGGCTGAAAGGCGATCAAAGGCTCCAAGGCAGTGCCCGTGCCGAGGGTATTGTTCAAATTCGGCGTCGTCCAACCGCCGCCCGCCACGGTGTTCAGATTTGCAAAGGTCGTCGGCGCCGTCGCTTCGTGCAGCGCGATGTAATTGAGCACGACCATCTGCGCCAGGTTGAACACGTTGTTGCCGCCGGGGCTGCCCGAGGTGTTGATCGAGCCGTCGGAATTGAAATTGCCGATTTGCAGGCTCATCTCGGGATTGCTCTGCATGGCCACTGGCTTCCCCGCGGGGTTGTAGACCAGGAAGTAGGTGGCCGCCACGCTCTGGTTGTCGGCCGTCCATACGCCCTTGCCGCGTCCGCCCACCGAATTATCGATCATGCCGCTGCTCGCCAGCGAGCCGTCGCTGAACACGTAAATCATGACAGGCTTGCCCACGCGCGACGCATACTCGAGCACCGCCCCGATGCAATTGCCCAAGTTGAAGTCGCGCGCCTCGCCCGTGGCGCGATCGCCCGTATGGTAGTCGAAGCCGTCCATTTCGATGGTGCCGCCCGCGGCGTTGCCGTCGATGACCAGCTTCATCACCGCCGCGGTTTTCTGGTAGTCCGAGTTCGCCTGATACTCCGCGGTGGTGAAAATACCGCTTGCTCCCACGATGTTGGGGTCGACATCCGGATTCACGGCCGAGGGGCTGTTGTACTTGTCCACGATGTAGGCCGACTTGGTATAGCCGCAGCCCATGATGCCGGGCGCCGTCGAACTGGTGCCAAGCGCGGTGGTATTCAAGGCCGTATTGTTGGGATAGGCCGTCACCTGCTGGTACTTGGCATCGCTGATGCGCTTCATGGACTCCAACACGTTGGTCACATCCGACGCGTTCGGCAGCAAGGTGCTCAATTGACCGGTGCTGACGAGGCCCTGGGTGTCCGCGGAACTCGAGATCTTGGTGGGCTGCGCCGCCGAGATCACCATGGTGGGCGGCGCCATGGAATTGCCGCCCGAGACCGAGCTCTCGGACCCGATCAGATTGAGCAGGCCGCCGCGCGCACCATACTGATAAATGCCGTAGATGGGATTGTGGGTATTCACGTCGGTGTCGTTCTGCGACAAGGCCGGGATCACCGAGCCGTTCGTGCCGGCCATGGCCTTGGCACTGGCCCGAGCCTTCATGCCGCGCAAGTGGCCGCTATCCGAGTGATAGCGCAATCCGAAGCTGGAATCGACAAAGCTGCCGGTGGTGCTGGAGTTGGGCACCATGGAGCCGGGTAGCCCAAGCTTGTTGTAGCCCGCGACGCTCAGGAAATCCAGCTGACCGCCCGGGCCGCCCACCAGGACGTTGGAGCCCGCGATATTGCCGCCGCCCGACAAATCGAAACAAATGAAGGGGATCATGCCGGCGCCCGTGCTGATGCTGCACGTGGTCAACAGCGACTGGATATCCGTTGCCAGGGCCGCATTCGCGGCGCGCGGCGCGGCCAAGGCGCCGAGCAACGTGGGCGCGATCACCGTGGCGGCACCCGTCATGAAGCTCTGCCCGATGAACTGGCGGCGAGAAGTCGGCCGCGCATGGTCCTGATGGCGGAGCGGTTCGTGCAATCCCAGGGCTCTTTGCTTTCTACGCATATAAATGCCTTTTGATTCCAGTGGCTTATTTGATCAACATGTCGGCGCTGCCGAAGGCGGCCGCGCAGGCTGCGGCGGTCACGGCCTGTGCCCGAGCCGTCGTGTTACAGGCAGTGGTGGTGCACAGAGTCCCTATCAGCGTGGTGAGCTCATTGGTCACCGTGGTCGAGGCCGGCGAGGTGGTGAGCCCCGTGCCCAACACCGCGGTTGCCAACGCGCTAGCCACCGCACCCGTGCTCCCCGGATACGTCGATCCGTTGATGGTCACGCCCGGAAACATCTGCGCTACCAGCGACGGCGTATTCACCATGGTGTTGCAGTACTGAATGGCAAGCTGAGCGATACCCACCTGGTCGGCCGAGGAGAAGCTCTCGAGCGCGTAGGTCGACGGCAACTGCTGCTGCACCGACAGATACGTGGTCGACGTGGCCGTATTCGAGGTAGGCACGCCCGTCAGCGACGACAGAGTCGAGTTGATTTCCGCGAAGCTGCGCAGACCCAAGTCGGCGACCACCGGTCCCATCGCGGGTGCCGGCGTCTGGGGCGTGGCCTCGACGATCACATCGGTCTGGCTGCCCAACTGGTCGAATTGCAGGAAGAAGGTGTCCGTCAGGGGCCCGCTTTGCAGCCCGATGACCGTGCCGACGCTCGACAACACTTCGCCCGCCGACGTGTAACCCGACGAGGTCACTGTGGTATTCAACGGGATGTAGGCCTGGCCCACCGTCGGAATGGTGCCGTTCAAGCCGATGCGTATGCCCTTCACCACGATATTGTTCGGTGTCACCGTCGGGTCCAACGAGATGAAGGTGGGCTGGTAGAACAGGTAGCTATAGCTGTCGTACTGGCTGACCGTGAACATCACATAGGCCTCGTTCAAGCCGGTGACGCTCGACACGTTGAACAGCATGTAATAGCGCTCGCCTACGCCGGCATTGTAGTTCTGCATGACCTGCGTCGCGGTGAGCGCCCGGCTATGGATGGCGACGAACTTGATGAGTCCCTGCCAGGAGCGGTCGCCCGAGGTCTCGTTGCCGAGTACCAAGGCAAACGTGCTGTCCCAGTTGGATATGGTGCCGCCCTTCTGCGGATCGGTGACGCCGGCGCTGACGCCGTTGACGAAGATCTGACGGCCGTTGACGGGGTCATAGGTCATGACCACGTGCTGCAAGGAGGCCTGCAGCAGCATCGCGGCATCCGGTGTCTGCAGTTGCGGCGTACCGTTCAGATTGGAATTCGAGCCGCGCAGCATGAAGTCGTAATCCTGGTTGGTCTGCCCCAGGGTGAAGTTGCGCGTGGTGTCGCCGCCCGAGTAGCTGACCATATAGGAGTTGTCGACGGCCACCAGGGCCGGTGCGACCCAGGCTTCGATGGAGAATTCGCCCGTCGCTTGGATCAGGTTGTAGATTTTCGCGCTGGCCGAGGTCGTGGCCTGCAGCTTACCGCCCGCGCCGACGTTCACGCCCCAACCGCCGGCCCAGGTAACGCTGCCGGTAATGGTCATGTCGGCCGACGGGTCGATGCCGCTGGTGTCGTAGGCCACGAGTCCGGTGCCGGTTTGAAACTCGTACTTGGCAATGGTGTCGGCATCGTAGCGGCTCGCACCGCTCGCGATCGTACCCTGCGCCAGGTTCAGCGCCTTGCTGACCACCAGCGAAGGATCGATGGAGGTCGGCGACAGCATCTGCGCGAAGGCTTGAATCTCCGCCAACATGGCGGCCGCATCGGTGGCGCACGCGCTCCAGCAGTTGTGCATGTCCGTCAACAGACGCTGGTAGAAACGCGAGTTGGTGCCGCAGGTGGTGGCATTGAAGGGCACGCAACCCGTGAAGTCGATTTTCGGGATGGCCGCCTGGTAGGCGTTGGTGATATTCGGATCCGCGAAATACGGCGACTGCATGGTCGCGGCGGACGCCGTGGTCGAGTGGCAGTTCACGCAGTACTTGCTGGTCAACGTGTACACCGTGTTCTGGTAGTCCGTGGGGGCGGCCGGGAAATTCAAGCTCTGCCCCACGGTTTGCACCGGCGGCGCCACGAGCTGCACGGCCGTCGCCGAGGAGGCACCCGTCGCACCCGCCCAATTGCTGATCCACGTTGTAAGAATCGTGCCGCAAGCGCTGTTGTCCGCCAGCCAGCAATTGTGACCGCCGGCCACCTTGGTGACCATGAGGGAGGTTGACGGCTGCGCCAGGTTCACCACGGTGTTGGCCTGCGTATAAGCAAGGTTGACATCGTCGCTGCGCGCGAAGTTTGGCATCTGAGCCGGGGTGGTGGCGTTGTGGCAGGCGCCGCAGCGGTTCTGCGAGCGGATGTTGTTCCACAGATTGACTTCGAACGCCTGGACGTCGGCGGTGGCCGGAGCCGGGCCGGTATAGGCATTCACCGTGCTGCTGGTCGGCGCGGACGCCGCGGTGGCCGCGGTGCCCACACCGCCGCTGCAGGCGCTCAAGCCCAAGGCCGCCGCCAGCGCGAGCAAGCCTAAGAAGTGTGTCTTGTACTTAGGAGTGCTCATGCTCAATTCCCCATGCAGTAGGCCGCGCTCTGCGCGAAGACCTGCCGCAACTTATATCCATTCTGGAACGACGTGACCATGGAGTTGATCTGCGCGGTGTCGGCCGTGGTGTTCGGCGCACGCAAACACACATCCTTGAACACCCGGGTCACCTGGCAGGTCGCGAACGCCGCGGAAGCCTCGAGTTCCTGCCCCAAGGACTTGGCACCGTTGCCGCTGCCGGGCAGCGAGGCGCTCCAGCCGAGGACCTGGTTGGGTCCGGTGCGCCAGCGGTTGTTCCAGCTGTCGTCCGGCGTCGAGAACCCTTGCGGGAAGTTCGTGTTGTTGATGTGGTACTTGGGTTGCACCTGCCCGGCCGTATAGACGATCTGGCCGACGGGCCACGCGGTCGCTCCCACCTCGCTGGTGGGGTAGGAGAAGTTGTAGAACGCAAAGGCCTGGGCCATGGGGTCCATACCACTGTGGCACCCGATGCAGTTGGTCAGGAACAAGGTGCTGACGCCGCCCGGGCTGCGGGTCACGTCCTGGCGTATGCGATCCGGCGGACGCGTAATGTCCATGACGGTCTGCAGATCGCTGCACAGGTGATTCATCATCGTGAAGCGGAACATCGCCCGGTTGGTGCCGTTGACGAAGAAGGCGCTGGCGCCGCCGCGGGTGGTCATGACGCCGGCGGTGGCCGCCGCGGGGATGCCGGTGATGGCCGACTGCGTGCTCGACACCAAGTTGGCCGTGTTGCTCATGTCCACGTTGGCGGCATCCATCGCCGCGTACAAATTATTGTTGTCGGGCGAGTAGGCCGGCAGGCTGTAGGTGGACGTGGCGGCCGAGCCCGCGATGTACACCAAGTCCGCGCTGAGCAGGGTATTGAACGGCACGTCGTCGCGGACCATGCCGACCACCGTGGCGGTGTAGTCGTTGAGCGGTGCGAACACCGTTTGGTCGCGATTGGTCCAGGGCGTTGCCATGTTGCGGACGGTGTTGTTGTAGAACGACGGATCCTTGGTCGCGATCAACGCGGCGGTCACCGGGTCGCCGGCAGCCAACATGGATGTCAACTCAGCAGAGCTCGGCGGCACGCCGGCGATGCGGTTGTACATCCGTGTGGCCTGAGTGGCATTCGGAGCCTGTGCCTGCGCATTCGTTCCGAGTAGCGCCAGCGCTCCTACGCATACCGCTGCGCGTATGGCGACAGCCAGTAGGCGCGGCGCCGCCCCCTCGCGGAGGCGCTTGAAACCGTTTGTTTCCATCCCGTTCTTCATGTTCACATCCACTCGCGTGAGTTTCGGTTTTCGACGTGGCGGGAATATACCGAGTAGTTTCCTCGCGAGGAATGTCTCATTCGAACGACGTCGGTGATTCGCGACATTCCCGATGACCTTCGGCCCACCCTATCCTGCAGCCCAATAAACGGGGGATCTACCCCGGATGTACAGAGAATCGGATGTCAGAAAGTTCTTCTGTGAGTGCGTTAACAGAACGCGCAGGAGCATCGAACGAATATGCAGTTATGATACCCATTAAGTTCAATGGCGGCCGTGGCGGCCGCCGATCGAACATTGAGTTGGCAGGTACGTCGAATATGCACAGCAATCGTCCTCGTGACGTCCATCACGGTTTCCTCAAGTGTGCGGCGCTTCTATTGCCGCTGCTCGCCGTCATCGGCTGCTCCAGCGCTCAGAGCGGACACGCTCCCGGGGTTGCCGGCGGCGAGACCTTGACGCCGGGCGTCACCAATTACCCCCTCGCCTACATCAAGCAGCCGGTGCTGCCGACCAAGGCGACCGAGACGGAGCCGACGGACATTAACGTCGAAGATCTCATTACCTCCATCACCGGTAGCGACCTCTATGTACGTGCCCAGGCCAGTGCCGGCGGTGCCGAGGTCAACGTCACCAAAGCCATCACCGGCGGCACAGGCGCCGTGCGCGACCTCGATGTATCGCCCGACGGCACCAAGATCGTGTTTTCGCTGCGGCTGCCGCTCAACCCGGCGCTCAAGAACACGGATCCCAAACAGCCGACCTGGAAGATCTACCAGTACGACGCCGACACCGCGGCGGTCACCCAACTCACCAACGACAACATCACGGCCGGTCACGACGTAGGTGCCCGTTACCTCCCGGACGGCCGTATCATTTTCGCCTCAACCCGCCAGCTGGCCACCCAGTCCATCCTGCTGAACGAAGGCCGGCCGCAGTACCAGGCGGTCACCGACAACCGGCAACAATTCATATTTCTGCTGCATGTCATGAACGCCGACGGCACCGACATGCATCAAATCAGCTTCAACACCAACCACGACTTCGCGCCGTCCGTCATGGCCAACGGCCAAATCGTGTTTTCGCGCTGGGAAGTGACGAACGGTCAGGATCAGATCAGCCTGTACGTCTGTAATCCCGATGGCACGGGGCTGCAGCTGTACTACGGCGCCAACAGCCATGCGACCGGCGCGAACATCGCCGGCACCAACAACAACCTTATCCAGTTCCTGAATGCCCGGCAGCGTGCGGACGGCAAGCTGCTCGCCATCGGTCGGCCGTTTCTCGGCACCCAATTGGGCGGCGACGTCCTGCTCATCGATGCCGCCAATTACGTGGAATACGACCAGACAGTCACGCCCAACGGCGCCGGCCTGGCAGTGACCGGCGCATCCGCCGGCCAAAGCAGCGCCACCACGCTGGGCGTCACCACGGACGCCAACATGCCCTCGTTGGGCGGTCGCTTCTACTCGGCATATCCACTTTACGACGGCACCAACCGCATGCTGGTGAGCTGGGCGCCGTGCCTCATCACCAATACGGACGGCACCACGTCGATTTGCGACGCTAGCAATACCACCGGGACCAATGTGGTTCAGGCACCCCCGCCTTACACGATTTGGATCTATGACTTCGGCGCCGGCACCTTGAGTCCGGTGTTGAGCTCCACCACGGGCGTCGAAATCGTCGAGCCGGTCATCCTGCAGGCCCGCACCCCCTTGCCCACCTATATTCCGGACTCCGTCCCGAGCACCACGGCCGCCCAGAACATGGCCACCGCCCAAGTCGGCCTCTTGGACATCAGCAGCGTGTACGACTTCGACGGCACCGACTCGGCGGTCCCGAATATCGCCGCGCTCGCGAATCCCCAGCAGCCGGTTTTCTATACCCGCCCCGCACGCTTCGTGCGCATCGAAAAGGCCGTGGAAATACCCGACAAGACGGTGCGCAAGATCAACGCGTCCGCCTTCGGTCCTGCCGGCATGGGCATGCGGGAAATCTTGGGTTACGCGCCGGTTCAACCGGACGGCTCGGTGCAAATTCAGGTCCCCGCGGATGTGCCCTTCACCATCGATGTGCTCGATCAGAACGCACGGCGCATTACCTCTCAGCACACCAGCTGGATGCAGCTTCTGCCGGGCGAAACCAAGTCCTGCAACGGCTGCCACAGTACGGCGGCGGGTACCTCGCATGGCCGCTCTGGCTTGTCGACGGCGGTCAACACCGGCGCGCCCACCACCGGCGCGCCCTTCCCGAACACCAATCCCCAACTCTCGCCCAACGCCGGCGAGACCATGGCCCAAACCTTGGCCCGTTTCAGCTGCGAGACGGGAAGCGCCATTCCCTGCTCGCAAATCATGACTACGGACGTGCTGTACACGACGCCGACCAGCACGACACCGTCGGCCGGCCTGGTATGGACCTTGAACACCACGCTGCCCACGGGCGATGTGGACACCCCCATCGCCTACACCTATGCAGCGCTGGAAGAACCGGGCGGCCCGCCTACCAATGCCAACTGTGCCCCCTGGAGCGCGCAGTGCCGCATAACCATCCACTATGCCAATGCCGCGACGCTCACCCCCGTGTTCTTGCAGAACATATGGAACCTCGTCGCGCCGGGACGGGCGTCGACCATTTCAGTGCTCAACGATGGCCTGGCGGCCGGCAGCCCCGCGGTCTGCGTCACCTGTCATGCCGGGGTGAGCAACGCCGCCGCGATCCAAGTCCCCAGCGGTAACCTCGATCTGACCGGCGCCCAGGATACGGCCGACACCACCGTGGTCACGTCTTATGAGACGTTGCTGTTTCCAGGCGACGAGCAGGCGCTTAATATGGGCGTGTTACAGAATCTGTTGATAAATGGTCAGCCGGTGACGTTGGCACCGATAATGACGGCCGGCAATGCGAACGCCTCGACGGCCTTCTTTAGAATGTTCGATGGTACATTTAAAGATCCAGTCCTGGACCACACAGGGTTTTTGACGCCCGCGGAGTTACGTTTGATCTCGGAATGGTTGGATATTGGTGGCCAGTTCTACAACGATCCATTCGTCGCGCCGGTAGCGAACTGAAGCAATGAGACGTCTGCTCGCTTCCGTACTGCTGCTGCAGGCGTTATGTGTGAATTTTGTACATGCCGCGGAAAACCTCCTGGAACTGGTGGTAACGCGGCCATTTCTGGAAATGCACTCCGGTCCAGGACGCGGCTATCCCGTGGTCTATGTGGTGGGACGGGACGAGACCGTTACCGTTCTTTACAGCCGCACGGACTGGTACAAGGTACGAGCCCCGCGCGGCCAGGAGGGGTGGGCACGACGCTCGGACTTGGCGCAAACTGTGCTGGCCTCGGGCGAACCCGCACCCATTCCGCCCTACCCGGATTTCGCATCCCATCGCTGGGAAGTGGGCGCCGGATACGGCGTCTACAACCGACAGAACATGGTTACCGCGTATGCGGATTTCGGCCTCACCGAGAGTCTCGACATTGAAGCCGTGGTGCAACAAGCCCTCGGTACCATCGACAATCGGGTGGTGGGCTCGATCGGCATACGCCACACCTTCATACCCGAGTGGAAGTGGTTCTCGCCCACGGCCAGCATCGGCACCGCCTACCAACATATCGTGGATAAAGAGCCCCCCGCACCCCGCGAGTCCAACAACCAGATGGCCTACGTCTCGTTGGGTGCCCGCGGCTTCATCACACGACGATTCATGTGGCGGGCCGACTGGCGCCACTATGTCGTCTTCAACAGTCTCAACGTGTACGAGGACCTCGAAGAATGGAAATTCGGCTTAGCAGTATTCTTCTAGCGGCAGCGCTGCTGTCCGGCTGCGGCTGGTTCCATCGCGGCGAGAAGGCGCACAACCAGGTAGTGGTCGACGAGCCCGAGGGCGAACCGACCATCATCGAGCCCCAGGTCACCCGCCGCGAGGTGAAGACGCCCAAGATCAAGGCTAAGGATTTTGAGATCGGCGCGTATTTCGGCGCCCTCAGCATCCAGGATTTCGGCGTCAACCCGGTGTACGGCGCACGTCTTGCGTATCACGTGACCGAGGATTTGTTCGTGGAAGGCTTTTTGGCGACCTCCAAGGCGGGCACCACCAGTCTCGAGGACGAGTTCCCCGACATCACCGTCGTCAGCAATGCTGGGAGGCAATTCACGTACTACGACCTGGACTTGGGCTACAACGTGCTGCCGGGTGAAATATTTCTCGGCCGGGGTCGTGCCTTCAACTCGCAGTTGTATGTAACTGTGGGCATGGGCGATGTGAAATTCGCCGAAAAAGACCAGTTCGCGATAAATTTCGGTGTTGGTGAGCGGCTTTTAATCACAGATTGGCTCGCACTGCATTTGGATGTGCGAGACCACATTTTTGAGACCAGCCTGACCGGACGCACCAAGAACGTCGACAACATCGAAGCCACCCTGGGCTTGACCACATTTTTCTAAGTTTTCGACGCACTAGGAGAGATTCGATGAAAACCTCTGCTGCAAGATTATTGAAGGGCATCGCCATGACCGCCCTGGTCGCGGCCTCCATGGCCTATGCGGCGGATGCCGGCGGCCCCGCCCCGGCCTTCACGCTGACGTCCCTGACCGGCCAACCGGGCGCTCTCAGCCAGTACAAGGGCCAGGTGGTCATGGTGAATTTCTGGGCCACCTGGTGCGGACCCTGCCAGCAAGAAATGCCGCTGCTCGATCAAATGTACAAGAAGTACAAGCCGGCCGGCTTCACCCTCATCGGCGTCAACGTCGACAAGGAAGCGCCGCCAGTCAAGGAGTTGATGGCTCGCAAACCCGTGAGCTTCCCCGTGCTACTCGATCCCGCCAACCAGGTCAGCAAGGCTTACCACGTCGACGAGATGCCGAGCTCGGTAATCATCGACCGCAAGGGCGAGATTCGTTACATCCACCGCGGCTACAAGCCGGGCGACGAGAACGACTATCAGGATCGTATCCGTCAACTCATCCGGGAATAGCCATGCGAACTTTGCGTCCTGTATTGATGGCCGGCGTTCTGCTCATGACCAGCGCCTGTGGCATTCAACCCTGGGTAAAACCCTATGAGCGGGATCGCCTGGCCGACCCCATCATGACCTGGGACCGGGACGCGATTTCGTCTGCGTATTTGGACCACATACGCGAGGCACGAGAAGGATCGCGGGGCGCCACAGGCTCCGCGGGTGGCGGCTGCGGCTGTAACTGATGCTCAAGAGGTCATCCTTCGGCCACGCCGCCAGACTCGCAGCGATCACGCTGTTGCTATTCCGTGCCACCAACGCGGATGTGTTGCCTGACGACCGCGCGGACCTTTTTTACAGCAAGTACAGCGGCGGCGGCATGGACATCACGGGCGAATCCGTCCTGGTACAAAAGAAGATCACCGAGAATCTCGCGGTCAACGTCAATTACTTCGTCGACAAAGTCAGCGGCGCGTCCGTGGACGTCCTGAGCCAGGCTAGCCAGATCAAGGACGAGCGCAAGCAAAAGAGCGGCACCATCGAGTACCTGCACGACAAGACGACCTACTCGCTGTCGTTCATCAATAGCGCCGAACGCGACTATATTTCCAATACCACCCATTTCTCGCTGAGCCAGGACATGTTCGGCGACCTGACCACGCTGACTCTGGGTTGGGGCCGCACCCGCGATTCGGTGGGTGAGAACGATGGTACCGCCAACGATCCGAAAGTCGCGTGGCTGGGCCATGCAGAGAGTCAGGACTATAACGTCGGGATCAATCAGATTCTCACCAAGAACCTGATCAGCGGCGTGGACTTCGAAGTCATTACCGATGATGGGTACCTGGCCAATCCGTACCGGTCCTATCGCTACATAGATCCGCTCAACGCGAAGGGTTATTCGCTGGCGAGCCAGATTTACCCCGACACGCGTACCAGCACCGCGGTTGGCGTGCACGCCAAGTATTTCCTGCCCTGGCGAGCCGCCGTCACCGGCACTTACCGGTACTACAACGATACCTGGGCCATCACGGGCGACACGTACGAGCTGGATTACACGCACCCCATCGGCAACATCTGGATATTGGAAGGCCGGTTCCGCTACTACAAACAGAACCACGCCTCCTTCTATAGCGACCTATTCCCGTTCGCCGGCTCGCAGAATTTCATGGCCCGGGACCAAGACCTGGCAGGGCAGACGAATACCACCATCGGCGCCAAGGCCACGTACGCCTTTCTGCCCACCGGTTGGAAGATGTTCAAGCGCGGGACCGTGACCCTGGATATCAGCCGCATCACCTTCAAATATTCCGACTTCACCGATATCAAGGATTTCGGACAGCCCGAGTATCTGCCGGGAGACGAGCCCTTGTATCGCTTCAATGCGACAGTGTTTCAAGCCTACATGTCGGTGTTTTTCTAGGTCGCACCTGCGACGCGCCGCCACCACACCAGCAGCATGGGGGCCAGTGCGGCGCCGATCGCCAGCGTGTCCGCCACCCAATCCCACACGTCCTTGTCCCGATGCACCAGCGGCGTACCCTGCACAATTTCAATCAGCGCACCAAACCCGGACAGTGCGATCGCTATGAGCAGCAAATGGCGACGGGGAAAAGCAGCGGCCGCGAGCCCCGTCAGGGCGTAGAAGGCGATGAAATGTTCGGCCTTGTCCCAGGGGACCAACTGCAGCGCATGCTGTGGTGGAATGACAGCACTATAAAAGGTGAACACCAAGGCAGCGAAAAACGCTACCTTCGCCAACAGCGCAAGCGTTGATATTCTGAACACGGGCCATCCAAAAGGGCGGAGCATAGCACCATGACATACCCCCTCTCTCGCCGCACAGTGGTCAAAGGCCTGGCACTGACCACCGTCACCGCAGCCCTCGTAGTACGACGATCTGCCGCCGCCGAGCCCGTCAAGTTGAGCGTCAAGGACCCCGCGGCCGTCGCCTTAGGGTATGTAGAGGATGCCGCTCAGGTCGACGCCAAGAAGTACCCGGCCTACGTCAAAGGATCGGCTTGCGAGAACTGCCTTCAGCTGCAAGGCAAGTCCGGCGACGCCTATCGTCCCTGCAGCCTGTTCACCGGCAAGGTGGTTGCCGTTAAGGGCTGGTGTTCCGGCTGGACTGCCGAAATGTAACTACGGCCTTGGGCTCGCCGCCCGCAACTAACGTCTGATGACTCGGCTGGCTTTGGAGCTGGCATTACGCGTCCCAACACCGATTGCGGGAAAATCCGTAAAAAATCCGTCTATACCGCGTAATAAATAACGCTCGATTTCCGCATCCAAGTTTCCGTGCGCCGCAGGATCGTCTCCGACTTGGAGATCCGGCGGCAAAAATTCATTCTCCGCACGAAATGTCCATACGTGGACCGCAAGGTCCAACGCATGCGCATCGGCCACGCCCTTCGGAGTCGCCAGCACTTTGGCGATGCCGATCGCGTCCGCATATTCGGCGACGCTCCGCAGATCACCCAATTCGTGCTCCAACAACTGTACCAACGGAAGATGCGTCATGCCGCTCAGCTGCCGCAGATTGTTCGGGTCAAAGGACTGAATAAATACGGGCGAGCCCTCGTGGCCATATCCGAATCGCTCCAATACTTCGAGCACCGGCCTTTCCTGCGCCAATCCCAGCGCTTGGAAATGCGCCGGATGCTTGGTCTCCGGGTAGACACCGATTCTCGGCCCGGTGCCCCGCGATCCATTGGCGTCGGTGGCCAATTGCATGATTTCATCGAAGGTGGGCACCTCGAGACGCCCATCGAAGGCGCAATTGTTGGGGCGCAACTCCGGCAAACGTTCGCGCGCTCGCAGAGATTTGATTTCTGCCAGTGTGAAGTCCTCCGTGAACCAACCCGTCATGGTTTCACCGTCGATCACCTGCGTGCGTCGTCGAGCAGCGAATTCCGGGCGATCGGCCACATCGGTGGTACCTCCAATCTCGTTCTCATGCCGAGCGATAAGAATCCCATCGCGCGTCATCACCAGGTCGGGTTCGATATAGTCCGCACCCTGTGCGATAGCCAATTTATAGCTTTCGAGGGTATGTTCAGGGCGCTCTCCACTCGCTCCGCGGTGGGCAATCACAACAACATTGGACAAGACTATCCCTCAGTCAAAAGCAGAAAGTTTAGCGCATAGCGCAACGTCGAGGCTCCCAAAAACGGGAGCCCCGAAACATTGAGTAGCGAACACCGCTAATTCGGCGGTGCCAACGGCGGCATGCTTGCCTCGTGAGCCGACATCACCATATTGGTGCCCGGCACCCAAGGCTGGCGTTCCATGACCTCATCGCGCCGATCGGCCCGAGTGGAGGTGGGTTGTGCCGCGAACGCGACGCCGATAGCGAAAGCCGCAGCGGCCGCGATGACTACTTTGCGACGATGCATTGTTATCCCCTCTCGCGTTATACGCAGAGCGTGGCGAGCGAATCCACGCCGCGGAGCTGCAAGTGCGGGGGCGAGGAATCCGGGATATCGGCCAGCGCCAGGTGCGGGGGCGAGGAATCCGGGATATCGGCCAGCGCCAGATGCGGGGGCGAGGAATCCGGGATGTCGGCCAGCGCCAGGTGCGGGGGCGAGGAATCCGGGATGTCGGCCAGCGCCAGGTGCGGCGGCGAGGAATCCGGGATGTCGGCCAGCGCCAGGTGCGGCGGCGAGGAATCCGGGATGTCGGCCAGCGCCAGGTGCGGCGGCGAGGAATCCGGGATGTCCTGGAGCGCAAAAGCAGAACTGGTGACAGCGCAGCACACGGCCAAAGCGATTAGACTAATCTTCATGTTGTAGACTCCATTGAGGTTGTCAAGATGCACGCAGGCGGCCCCTTCAGAATTGGTGACCCCTACTTGCTATAGCGACAGCGAGAGGAGAATTCCCTCATGGGGCGGCAACTTTTTTGCGACCACCATCCATGGCGGTCGCCCTACGGGCCATCGCTGGCGCGATGTCAAAAATCGCTCCAGGCGATTTTTTGCCTCTGATCGACATGCGGCGGCCGGAGAACAGCGGATTGGGATTCGATTCACATGACGAGAGATCCGCGATGCAAGTCCCGGCAAACTTCACGCAGCTCCTGACCGACTGGCGCTCCGGGCAGCCTCAGGCGTTGGATCGTTTGACGCCGCTGGTATATGACGAGCTGCGTCGTCTAGCCCGTGGTTACATGCGCGGTGAACGGGGCGACCACACGCTGCAGGCCACCGCGGTTGTCCATGAAGCCTTCTTGAGATTGATCCAAGCCAACGTTCCGCTTCAGGACCGAACCCATTTTTTCTCCTTGGCCTCCCGGCTCATGCGCCGTGTGCTGGTCGATCACGCCAAGTCGAAGTCGCGGGCTAAGCGCAACGCCGGCACCCGCGACCTATCGCCTGCGCTCCAAGATGAGGCACCCGAACACGAGTTCGATGTGGTGGCGCTGGACGACGCGCTCGAGAGCCTGGCGCAGCTCGAACCCCGGCTCGCGCAAGTCATTGAACTGTATTATTTCGGCGGGCTGACCTATGACCAGCTCGCCGCCGCGCTTGGCGCCTCAACCGCCACTGTGCACCGCGACATTCGCCTGGCGCGGGCCTGGCTGCTCAATGAAATCGGTTCCACCCCTCTCGCATGACCTCGCGCGCACGCTGGCACAAGATTCAAGCGCTCTTCGAGCAGATGGTCGACTCGAGCCCCGAGGAACGTGCTGCGCGCCTGGCTGACTCCTGCGCCGGCGACACCGAGTTGCGCACGTCGGTGGAAGCGCTATTGGCGTCGGACCAAAAAACCTTGGACCCGCTGGTCGGTGTCATCGGTGCGGCGGCCGAGTCGCTGCTGTCCGACCATCAAGATCGGCTGCTGGGCACGCTCTTGGGGCCCTATCGCATCGTCTCCATTCTTGGGCACGGCGGCATGAGCACGGTGTATCGCGGCGAGCGCGACGACGCTCAGTACCAACAATCCGTCGCCATCAAAGTCCTGAATCTCGCCTCTTTGCATCCGCGGCTCCGCAGCCGGCTGCATAGCGAACGCCACATTCTCGCCACGCTCGACCACCCCTCGATCGCACGGCTCATCGACTGCGGCGACATGGAGGATGGGACGCCCTATCTCGTCATGGAACACGTCGATGGCGAAGCCATCGATGTCTTTTGCGACAATCGCACTCTGTTCGTGCGCGAGCGCCTCGACTTGTTCGTGCAGGTTTGCCAGGCTGTGCAATACGCGCATCGCAACCTCATCGTCCATCGCGACATCAAAGCCGCGAATGTGTTCGTCACCGGCGACTCCACCGCGAAACTGCTGGACTTCGGCATCGCCAAACTGCTCGCGCCGGAAAGCTTGTCGCACACCCTGCCGGTCACTCGGCTGCAGGAGCGCATGCTGACCCCGGAAAATGCCGCCCCGGAACAGGTGCTGGGACGCCCCATCACCACCGCCACCGACATTTATTCCCTCGGCGTCCTGCTCTATCAGCTGTTGACCGGCCGCTCACCCTATCGCCTGCTGAGCTACAGCCAGCTGCAGCTTGAACGCGCCATTTGCATGGACGATCCCGCGCGCCCGAGTCAAATCGTAATGGCCAAAACGAGCGGCGAAAGCGATGCCGATCGCAGCCGCATTTCGGATCGGCGCGGCTTGTCGCCGCAGCGGTTGCGGGCGCGGCTCAGCGGCGACTTGGATGCCATCGTGTCCATGGCCATGCGCAAAGAGCCGGACCGGCGTTATCCTTCCGTGGAAGCGTTCGCCGACGATGTGAATCGGCATCTGACAGGCCGTCCCGTGCTCGCGCGCCAAGGCGATTGGCGCTACAACGCCGGCAAATTTTTCCGCAGACACCTGCTGGCGGTGTTCAGCTTCGCGGCACTCATATTGGGGCTCGGTATCATCACGGGCGTCACCCTCTGGCAAAATCACCGTATCGAGCTGGCACGCGAAGCCACCGCCCAGGAACGCGACCGCGCGCAGCAGGTATCGGCGTTCTTGGTGGACGTTTTTTCCCAGGCTGATCCTTTCAATGCACAGGGGCACGAGCCCACCGCCAAGGAATTGCTCGACCGCGGCGCTGAAAAAATCTTGGGCAACAGCACGCTGCAACCCGAGGTCCGCGCCGAACTGCTGGAGAGCATCGGACTCGCCTACCGGAGGCAGGGACTGAGCGAGCGCGCCATTCCCTTGTTCGAACAAGCGGTCGCCATTCGCCGCGAGGAAAAGCCGCTCGACCGGCATCGAACGTCGGCGGCGCTGGCCAATCTGGCCCGCACGCTCACCGACGGCGGCCACCTGGTGTCGGCCGAAGCTTACTTGCAGCAGGCTCTGCAAATGTCGCGCGAGGGTGATGACACGCCCTCGACCGAGACCGCAGATATCCTCCTACAGTTCGGTCATTTCGAATTGGGCGCCAAGAGCGATCCTCAAGGCGCGAGCAAATACTTCGGCGAAGCCCTGTCGATTTATCGCAACGTACTTGGCGATCAAAATCTGTCGGTGGCGTCCACCCTGAGCAGCCTTGCGTCCGCGGCGGTGTGGGCGGGTAACCTCGAGCTGGCCGAACGCGACCAGCGAGAAGCCATGGCGATTTTCCAAGTCACGGTGAGCCGCAACCATCCCGACCACGCTGTTGCGTTGGCCACCTTGGGATACATCCTGACGGAGCGCGAGAAATACAAAGAGGCGGAACAAGTGTTGAACGAGGCGTTGGAAATCTCGCGCAGCGTCTTCGGCCCCACCAATCAGCGCATTGCACAGATCGACACGAACTTAGGGATCCTCTACGACCGGGAAGGCGATCTGCCCCGTGCCATTCAATCCTCCCAGGAAGCCGTCAAGATCGCCACCGACAAACTGGGCCCGAATCATTATTTGACCGGATATTTCCTCAATGATCTCGCGGCGCTGTATCTGGAGTCGGGAGACCTCGCTGCGGCGGAGCGATACGCACGTCAGGCGCTGGCGGTCTACGCCGTCGCGTTGCCGCCGCATCACCTGTATGTGTCGTCGACGCGCCGCTTGCTGGGTGAAATTCTGGTGCGACGCGGCTCATTGCCCGCGGCCGAAGCGGAACTGCGCATGGCAGTGGACGTCGACACCGAAGTGGCCGGTGCCGACAACTGGCGCACGGCGCTGGCGCAGTCCACCTTGGGATGGGCGCTCATCATGCGCGACAAGGCGGGCGACGGAGAGCCCATGCTGGTCGCTGCCCGCGATAGACTCATCGCCACGGTGGGCCCGAAGCATGCCGCCACTCAATGGGCCACGGCGAGGCTCGCCGAATATCTTCAGGCCCGTCATAGAGATGCCGAGGCCGCCAAGGTGCTTCTCAGCCCGCATAAGGGTTAAGCTTGCGCAACTAAGCAGCCCGCAAGCTGTCAGTCCCATTACTATAGCGGGCAAATGCGATGCATGAGGAGTATCCATGTTCAGCGGTAAAAAAATCATTTCCGCCGTGTCTCTATTTCTATTGGCAATCCTGGGATCCACGTCGACGTTCGTCGCGACGGCCCACGCCGGCGCGCGCGAAGAAGGTCGTCTGTTGACCGCCACCGAGGTGCTGGAAGAAGTCGAGGGCATGCCCGATCAGCGGCTGCCTGACGCCCTGTTGGCACGCGCCTATGGCATTGCCGTGATTCCCGACGTCACCAAGGTGGCCTTTATTTTCGGCGGCCGACACGGCAACGGCGTGCTCGTGGTCCGCGACACCTTGAATTCGCCCTGGAGCAACCCCGTATTCGTGTCGTTGACCGGCGGTAGCTGGGGATTCCAAGCGGGCGCGCAGTCCTCGGACATCATTTTGGTGTTCACCACGAAAACCGGTATCGAAGGCATTGCCGGAGGCAAAATGACGCTGGGTGCGGATGCGTCCGTGGCCACGGGACCCGTGGGCCGCCAGGGCTCGGCCGCCACTGACATGACCTTCAACGCCGAAATTTATTCCTACGCCCGCACCCGCGGTTTGTTCGGCGGCATTGCCTTGGACGGCAGCGTCATCGCCATAGACAAATCCGCCAATGCGTCGCTCTACGGCAAGGCCGGCGTATCCGCCACCGACATCATCTCCGGTCAGGCTCCGGCCGCACCGGGAACCGCCCAGCGCTTTCTCGAGCGCCTGGCGCAGGCTACGCGGACCTCGGTGAGACAATCCCCCGCTCCGCAAGCGGATGTCCCTGCGGCGCCCCCCGCGCCGGCACCGGGCCAGGCTGTCGGCAATCCGCCGGCGACCGAAGGCCCCCGCACCTACCCGCTCGAAGATCAACGGTAAAAGCCGCCAGTCGGTGATGCCATAACTCTCGTCGAAGTTCTGTTGGCGGCGGCGGCCTTCGCTGCCGGAATTCAAAATGCCCTGGCCGGCGGCGGATCCTTCCTGACCTTTCCCGCCCTCTTGATGACGGGGCTGGATCCTCAGAGCGCCAACATCACCTCGACCATTGCTCTCTTTCCTGCCCAAGTGTCCACCGGCATCACGGGCCGCCGCGAGGCCACCGGCACACCCTCCTTGAGCTTTACCGCCCTATTCGTCATCAGCCTGATCGGCGGCGGGCTGGGTGCCCTGCTGCTGCTCGAGACGCCGTCGGACATCTTCACGGCCATGGTCCCCTGGCTGGTGCTATTCGCCACCATCGTATTCGCATGGGGAAGCTTCTTCCGGAAGGTCAATGACAATTCCAAGCCTTTGGGATCGTATGCTGCGGGCACCCTACAATTCTGCATATCCATTTATGGCGGCTACTTCGGCGGCGGCATCGGCATTCTGATGCTGGCGGCGCTAACTCTGTCCGGGCTGAAGCTCAAGAATGCGGGTGCCACCAAGAATGTGCTGGCCGGAGTCATGAATTCCTCCGCCGTTTTGATATTCATCTTTTTGCACGACGTCGCTTGGAAACAGGCTCTCGTGGTCGCCGTTGCAGCCACCGCGGGCGGCCAGCTGGGAGCCTATGCCCTGCCTCGCGTCAACGAACGCGCCATGCGTATTTGCATCGTGCTGCTGGGTCTTGCCTTGACAGTGGGATTGCTCCTGCACTATCACGCCGGTTGACAACTTAGCTTAGGGGATAACGCCTTGGACACTCGATTGCCGCGCCTTGCCGCGCTTGCCTGCCTCATGAGTTGGTCGGCCCTCGGCCTCGCCCGCTCGCCGCTGGTGCTGCTCACCGATTTCGGCACCCAGGACGGCGCGGTGTCCGCCATGAAGGGCGTGGCCTACGGGGTGTCGCCGGATTTATTGGTATCTGATCTCAGTCATGAGAATCCCAGCATTTTCAGCGGCGCCTACCGCCTATATCAAACGGAACAATTTTGGCCCGCGGGCACGGTGTTCGTCGCCGTGGTCGACCCGGGTGTCGGAACCTCGCGCCTCTCGGTGGTGTTGAAGACGCGCAACGGACATTACTTCGTGGGTCCCGATAATGGCCTGCTGTCATTGGTGGCCGAACGCGATGGCATCGAGGGGCTGCGCCAGATCGACGAGAGCGTGAATCGGCGCCCCGGTTCGGACGAATCCCACACCTTCCACGGCCGCGATGTGTACGCCTACACGGGTGCGCGTCTGGCCGCCGGTGTCATTAGCTTCGAACAAGTGGGGCCGGAACTTCCCGCGAAGTCCTTGATTACCATTCCTTATCGCAGACCGGCGCATGAAGGCGACTCGGTCAAGGGCATCATCCCGGTGCTGGACATACAGTTCGGTAATGTCTGGTCGAACATCCCGAAGTCACTGTTCGATGAACTCCACATCGGCTTGGGCGAACCGGTAAGAGTCCGCATCTACCACGAGAACAAGCTGGTGGATGAAGCCGTAATGCCCTACCAACGCACCTTCGGCGAAGTCCCTATCGGCAAGCCCCTGGCCTACGTCAACAGCCTGGTGAATATGGCCGTGGCGCTCGACCAGAAGAGCTACGCCGCCGCGCATAAAATAGATTCGGGCCCGGATTGGTTCATCGAGTTTAGTCGCGCGCCGAAATAGCCGGGGGCGCCTAGCCCTAGGCTCCGGTGTTTAAAATCAATAAGATACGACTACCTGGTCGGCGGGTTTCGGCTCGCCGATCAGGTGCACCTTGCTTAACTCCTCGGATCTGCGAAAGTTGGGTATGCATCCGGTTACCGAACCCGTTGAACAGCAACCGCAACAAGGCGGTGATGGCCGTAGCGCCAAGGATTGGCTGGACTCTCTAGCCGGCGGCGGCTGCGATTTAGATACCTTTTTGCACGGCGCGGGAGAACTACTGCAGCGCACTCCGGACGCCGGCTGGGATCTACTCGCCTTGGTGGACCAGTACTACCGCCGCGGCAAGATCAGCGCGGAAACCTTCGGCATTCTCAAATCGCATCTCCAAGGTCTCTTGGTCGGGAAGGGACAGCGCGACTTGTTGAGCCCCGACCCGAGCACCCATGGCGCATCGACCGTCAGTGGCGCACCGACCTTCACCGGCACCGCCGCGAAGGGGGCCGTTGTCACCGCTTCCTCCGCCATGAGCACCGCGCCAGTAGCCGTGCCGAAGTCCACTTCGGCACGTCGCTCAGCCCGCGTTCAGAAGGAATCGGGCCAAGCGCAGAAGCCACGCCCACCGGCGGAGTCGCGCCGATCTGCGGAGTCGCGCCAACCTCAGGAATCGCGTCCACCTCAGGAATCGCGTCCACCTCAGGAAACACGCCAGCCCCCCGCGGCGCGACCTTCGCCGGAGCCCGCGCATGTGCACCCGACGGAGGACTCCGGACGGCTGCCGCGTCCGCCCGCCGCGGGCGATGTACTGCGCGGCCGCTACGTCGTGCAGGAGCTCCTAGGACAGGGAGGCATGGGCACGGTATTCGCCGCCATCGATCAGTATCGTGTCGAACGCTCCCAGGGCGAACAACGCGTGGCCCTCAAGGTGCTGCACACCGATGTCATCAAGCGACCGAGGCTGTTCACCGAACTGCGGCGAGAGTTTCAACACCTGCAGTCGCTATCGCACCCGAATATCGTCCGCGTGCACGAATTCGACCACGACGGCGAGCTAGCCTTTTTCACGATGGAATACTTGAGCGGCTCCATGCTGAGTCGACTGCTCACCGCACGAGAAACAGCCCTGCCCCGTCCGTACGCCCTGGCTATTCTCAGAGACGTGGGCGGCGCGATTGACCACGCGCATTCGCGCGGGGTGGTGCATGGCGACCTCAATCCCGGCAACATTTTCATTACCGACGCAGGCGAGGTGCGAGTGTTCGATTTCGGCGCGTCGCATCAACTGCGCCGCGGCCCCTTGGTCACCGAACTCGACAGCCCGGACCAGGTGGCAGTCGCCACTCCGATGTATGCCAGCTGCCAGGTGCTCGAGGGCGCCGTCGCCACGGCAAGCGACGATATTTATGCCCTGGCCTGCGTGGCGTATTTGCTCTTGGCCGGCGATCACCCCTTCCATGATGACAATGCGCTCAAAGCCCGCAGCGCGCGGCGGAAGCCGGCGCGGCCGCGCGGTCTCCACCCAGGGCAGTGGCGCGCCCTCAAAGCCGGTTTGCAATTCGATCGCGAGCGGCGGCCCATCGATACTCAAGCGTGGCTGGCACAACTCGACCTACGCGGAGCGGCGCCACATCTACCGGCGTTGGCCACGTTGTCAGGCCTGCAGTCTTCCAGGCCTTACAATTTCGGCCGCTGGATGAAGTATGCAGCCGTCACCGCCATAATCGCCCTCTGCGGCTGGTGGACCAATCAGCATTACGACGCGGTGGTCGGCGGCGCCGGCAGTGTCCAAACGCGAGTCAAATCCTGGTTCGACCTTCCTGGCCTGAGCCAGTGGTGGGACCGCAGCCGCGCGATGGGCCGCAAGCCCGATCCGGTGATCAACTACCCCACCGACAGCGACGATACCGCGCCCCCGGATCAGTCGGCTCCGGTACACGAGGCCCCCGCAGCGCCGGCGCCCGCGCGCCCCGCCGCCACGGTTACGCTCCGCACCACCCCACCGGCTGCGCCGCCGGCGACGGTGCCTACTCCCGCCGCCGTTCGTCCGGCACCCACCGCCGTCGCGTCAACTGCCGCGCCCACCACCGCGGCAACTCAGGCGAGTGTGGCTGCTCCCGGAACCACACCTGCCGCCTCGGCGATGCCTTTCACCGGCCCGAAGGCTCATCTCGAGTTGGCAAGCGATACGGTGGAGGTATCACCCACGGACTCGGTGGCCCATCTCGTCGTGCGGCGGACCCACTCGAGCCGCGGCGAGGTCAGCTTTACCTGGTGGACCGAGTCGGGCACGGCGCTGCCCGGGCGTGACTTCACCGCCGTAAAGGCGCACGTTGAAACCATCAATAACGGCCAAAGTACGGCCACTCTCGACATCCCGGTGGTCGCCAATTCTGCGCGCCAGGTACCGCGAAACTTTTACGTCGTGATCGATCAGCCCAGCGACAATGCCACCGTCGGGCCGCGCACCCTGACCATGGTGTCCCTGGTGGGAGCGAACTGACATTCGGTTAGCCGCCTCGTACCCGGCAGACTTACTGAACACCGCCTGCAGACCGTATCTCAAGGCCGGCCCCGGCCTGTTCGCCTATCTCTTCGCGCGCGGCAAGTTGAGCAACGATCCGATTTTTCGCGCGCTCCTCGAACAAGGTCTGCTCAAGGGCACCTCCCGCATTCTCGACTTGGGCTGCGGTCAGGGATTGTTGACCGCGTGGTTGAACGCCGCTTCCCTCCTGTACCAGACGGGGAATTGGCCGACCACCTGGCCCGCGCCCCCGCAAACCGCAGTCGTTCGCGGCATTGACCTGAAGCCCCGCGAAGTCAGGCGCGCCCAGCGGGCGTTCGGACCGGAGGCCGACATTGAAGTCGGCGATATTCGCGATGCCAGCTTCGGCACCGCCGACGCCGTGGTGCTCTTGGACGTGCTGCACTATGTGCCGCCATCCGCGCAGCGCGACGTGTTGCAGCGTATTCATAACGCGCTGCCCCCGGGTGGGATACTGCTGTTGCGCGTCGGCGATGCCGGCAGCGGATACCGCTACCGCATCACTCATTGCGTGGACAAGCTCTTTATGCTGCTGCGAGGTCACGGCTGGATAACCGTGTATTGCCGCAGCGTTGCCGATTGGCGCGCACTGCTCCAGGAAATCGGTTTCGACAGCGAGGTGCTGCCCATGAGCCAGGGAACCCTCTTTGCCAATGTGTTGCTGAGCGGGCGGCGTCTAAACAACTAACGCAGCGCGTCGTCCGAGTGATGCACCTTGCTCAGTGGGCATACCACTGAACATACTCGGGGCCGTCTTGCACCGGAAAGCCGACCGGCAAGTCGAAGGGCTGGGCGCTCGGTACGCCGATGCGCATACCCGATAACATGACTTCGGACACCACGCTGTCGTACTTGTATTCGCGAATCAGCAGTGGCACACCGCCAAGGCTCGCAATATCGGACCACCACTCCGCCAATCCGAAATCCACGCCGAAGGCAAAATTGGAGCCCTGCCTGAATTGGCTGAGGGTCTTCATGCCGTTCAAGATTTCCGCGCCGCCGGTCAGCGACGCCGTCGTCGCCACACAGACTTCCAGGCGTTTGACGCTGTTCTCGTGCTCTTCCCAGATTCGGCAGGCATGTCCGTCCACCGCTTCGTAGCGCACGGTCAGACTAAAGTCATGAGGGACGGTGTGCAGAATCCGGTCGCTGACCACCTTCATGTCCGCGGCCTTTTGCTCCGCCGCCGCACGCTCGTCCGGCGGCGCTGCCGCGGCTGCGGTTTCCAGCTGCTTCACGATATCGGTGTAATGGGCCGTGACATCGCTCAAGGTCGCGTGCTTGAGCACATGCACCACGCGGGAGGCCGGGTCCACGACATACATCGTGCGGTCCTTGAAAAGGAAAATTTGCTTCGCGTTGCCGTCTCCCACCCGCACCTTGCCGCCCTCGACGAAGTATCGGGTCACCACGGGAATCGGCGCCTTGCCGGCCAGGGAGATATTGGACTCATCCACCGGCCGGGTGGCCACGTCGTACATGACGCCCGCCCGGCTCCAAAGCGGCGCCAGCATCAGTGCCACCACAATCCTCACGTTGACGCTCGACACCAAAATGACCTCCGATGAATGGCCCAAAAACTATGCGATCATGAGGCGTGGCACCCTCAAATCTCGATCCCGCGGACTGGGAGCAGCTGCGCCTGCAAGGGCACCGCATGCTCGACGATATGTTCGATTACGTCGAACATATTCGCTCCCGCCCGGTATGGCAGCCCATGGACACGGCCGCTCGCGCCAACCTCCGCAGCGAGATGCCCATTCACCCCACGGATCTTGCCAGGGTCCACCAGGATTTTCTTCGCGACGTGCTGCCCTACACCACCGGCAACGTGCATCCCGGTTTCATGGGCTGGGTTCATGGCGGCGGCACCGCGGTAGGCATGCTCGCGGACATGCTGGCCGCGGGCCTGAATGCCAATTGCGGGGGCCGCGATCATGCGCCCATCGAAGTCGAGCGGCAAATCACCGAGTGGGCCAGAGCCCTGTTCGGCTTCCCCGCGGGCGCGACCGGGCTTTTTGTCACCGGCACGTCCATGGCGAACTTCATTGCCGTGCTGGTGGCGCGACGTCACGCCTTGGGCGCGCAGGTGCGGCAAGCCGGCCTGACCACCGCGGGCCCCCGACTCATCGCCTATGCGTCCACGGGATCCCACGCCTGCATTGCCCGCGCCCTGGACTACGCAGGCTTGGGCAGCGACACACTTCGATTGGTTCCCGCGGACGGCGGGCGCCGCATCGACCTGGCTGCTCTGCGCCGGGCCACTGCCGCCGATCGACTTGCCGGACATCGACCGTTCCTGGTCATCGGCAACGCCGGCACCGTCGACATGGGCGCCATTGACGATCTCGCGTCCCTCGCCGATATCGCCGCGGCCGAACGGCTCTGGTTTCATGTGGACGGCGCCTTCGGTGCTTTGGGTATTTTGGCCGCCGATATCGCGCCCCGCCTCCGGGGGATCGAGCGCGCCGACTCCCTGGCACTCGACTTCCATAAGTGGGGTCAGGTGCCCTACGACGCGGGGTTCGTCCTGGTTCGCGACGGCGAGTTGCATCGCCAGACTTTCGCCACTTCGGCGGACTATCTGCGCCATGAGGTACGTGGCCTCGCCGGCGGCGAATTCTGGCCCAACGATTTCGGGCCTGATTTATCGCGCGGCTTTCGCGCGTTGAAAGCCTGGTTCACCCTACGCGTCTACGGCACCGAGCAGCTGGGCGCGATGATTTCCCATACTTGCCACATTGCGCGGAATCTCGAGGCGCGCGTTGCCGCCGAGCCGCGCCTCGAATTGTTGGCGCCCGTGCCACTCAACATCGTGTGCTTTCGCTATCGCGGCGACGGCACTGCCCATGAGGACTTCGATGCCCTCAATACGGCCATCGTCGCCGATGTCCAGGAAAGCGGCATCGCCGCACCGTCCACCACCCGCATCGACGGCCGCGTTGCCATTCGCGCGGCGATTTTCAATCATCGTACCGCCGAGAGCGACGTCGATGCCTTGATCAAGGCGGTGCTGCACCATGGCGATGCGCGGAGCCGGCCCGCGACAACACCAACCGCCTAGCCGCCTCGAGCGCGCCGTCGATAGCCGCGCGCCGGTAATCCCAGACCGGATCGGGCGGCGGCGGAACGATGACCATGGTGGCATTCGCCTCGAACAACAACACGCATCCATCCGTGCGCAAGCCAAAGTCCACGCCCGCGTAATCAAGACCCATGCGCTCACCCAGACCCTCAAGCGCCGCCAGGGCACGCGGCCCCAATGCCTCCGGCATGGCGTCGAGAAAGCGTCGTTCCTCCTCGCGATAACGCGGTTCGGTGCCCATGGCCGGCGCGCTGAAATAATGCACTTTCCAATCAGCCGCTATAGCCAGATGCAAAGGATAAATAACCCCGTCGATAATCATGACGCGGTACTTGCGCACCATCCCATCGGCGCCCCGCGCGTCCAGATATTCGATCTCGAGCAATTCGTCGCCAGGCAACGCAGCCATTGCTGCGCCAAGCTCCTCCCACCGCTCCACACGCTGAAAGTGGCTGCCCATATGAAACCCCGGCGAACGCAGTAACAGCGGAAACTGCAAACTCGAGTCGGCCGCCAAGTCCTCACGCCGCCGCGCGCGCAGGCGGGGACAAACCAACCCGGGTACCGAGGCCAGGCGCTGCGCATTCTGGACCCGACCGGTAAGAGCAACATCGCGAGGCGCATTGATGACGGGCGCCACGCTCATCGCCACCACGGCTGCCGCTCGCTGGAGCGCCGCCTCGCAAAGGTCAGCATCGCCGATGGCATTGAACACCACGGCGTGCGGCGGCAAGGACTGCGTCGGATCGTGGAAGTCGGCGTACAAGGCCCACACCTCGAAAGTCTTGTCGTCGAGAATGAGCCGTGTGGACACATTCCCGAAGCGCGACGACACCAGCAACAACACGCGCACGGGAATGCCGGAACCGCGATAGGGCTGAGCCACCAACGCATGGCCTCTGAAACCCAGCTCACGGTGCCTCTCCGCAGTCGTGGGATCGCCCAGTTCATCCAGGGTTCGCGCCAATCCCTGATGCGCCTCGGCAAAATTGCCGTCCGCCGCCAGCGCCGCCTCATATTCACCACGAGCCGCCGCGAACTCGCCGTCTTCGAAGTAAATATTCCCTAGATTGACGCGGCCTACGGGATTGCCGGGATGACACAGAGCGGCTTGTCGATAGGCCGTTCGAGCAGCCGACCGGTGACCCGTGGCCAGCGCCAAAGTCGCGAGTTCGTTCAGTGCGTGAAAATTCGAGGAGTCCAAGCGCAGCACGGCGATGTACGCCGCCTTGGCCTCATCATCCTTGCCGGCCGCCGCGAACTGCCGCGCCACGTTAAGCCCCTGCAGCACCGCGGTGGCGTCGGACATGCGCGCCTCCTAGTAGCGCCAACTCTTGAGATCGGAGCCCGGCGGCGCCGTTGCCCCAATGCGCTCGAGGATTTTCGGTAAGTACTGAAAGTTGTAATGCAGCCGGGAATAAGCATTGGGCAGCGACGGATCGCCGTTCCAGCAATGTTCGGCCCGGTCGCCGTACTGCACTTCGCCGCCGTAGCCCGGGGTCAGCGACTCCAGCCTACCTTGCGCGAAATATACCGAGTCGGTGAGATAGTAGTTATCGCCCGACCCCACGTAGATATGAATCTTTCCCGTAAGCTTGGCGGCCAGCGTATTCCAGTCACGCGCAATAATCGCGGACAGATCGTAGTGCTCCTTCCAATAGGCCGCGACGCTCGGATCGATGACGCCGGTGACCTTGTCGAAAATCGGCTTGGGGTACCCGTCCGCACCCGCGGGGCTGAACACCGCCTGCCAGATATCGTATTGGCCGCCGGAACGCGAATGATCTCCCTGCACCAGTTCGGCGTAATTCATATCGCGCTGAGTGGCGAAGACCTCGCCCAGGTAGTTGCGAAATCCCGGGCGTTCCACCGACAACGCGTCGCCCTGCAGGGCATATGCATTCTTGTTCTCGTATAAATTCACGACCGTGTAGGCGCGAAAATCAATGGGGTCCGGGCAGGCGGCAAAGGCGCCGTTGTACATGTCGGGATAGAACACCTGGGTGGCCAACGCCTCCCAACCACCGGTGGATCCGCCGTAAGTGAACCGCGCCCAGCCCTGGCCCAGACCGCGGAAGCGCTTTTCGATTTCCGGAATGAGTTCCTTGTTGATGGCATCCCCATAGGGACCCACGTTGGCCGAGTTAACGGCGTAGCTGTCGTCGAAATACGGATTGGCATGTTCGATTTCGATCACGAGAAAGCGCGGAAAATTTGCCGAAATCCACTTCTGATAGAAGGCATAGGCCTCCTGCTGTTCGATGCGGTTGTAAGCCGCCAGATGAAAGCGCTCCGAATACTCCGGCTTCAAATCGGGATCCGGCGGGGTCGTGCGGAACTCCGAGATATCGTCGGGATAGTGTCCGTGAAATACCATGAGCGGAAAGTGCGCCTCCGGGTGTTTATCGAAGTCCTTGGGCACCAGCACATGCGCGCCCAGGTACACATCCCGTCCCCAGAATGCCGATAACAGCTCGCTGCGAATACGCACATGGCGCACGAACTCCGTGTCCGTCTTGCGCTCGATGGCCGGTATTTCCTGATCGAGGACCAAGGCCGTCTTCACGGCATGGGCCGGGTCCAGATGCACCCGCACAGGCTTCGAATACAAATTACCGGGTTTACTCTGCCATTTTTGCCCCTCGCCCTGATCGGGGGGAAGCTTCAGCACCCGCCCATCAGCCAAGTGAAAGGTCTCGTAGCGGTTCAGCACCGCCTGCACCAAATAATCGCCCGCCGGCAGCGCGGACAGTCGCGCGGCAGGCCAGCCAAAGGCCCGCCCGTCCACGGCGGCCGAGGTATCAGGTCGCAGCCCGTCCACGGTGATGCCGAAAAGATACGGTGAGTCCAAAGGCATATTGGGCTCCACGTGAGTCCGCGGCTCACGCTGCAAATCTCGGCTCAACAGGAGTATCACCCGCCCGTCGAGCGGCGCCTTACTGCGAGCCGCCGGAAAGCTCACGGTGAACTGCGGCTCGCGCCCGCTCGCCGCCGCAACCCCGCCTCCCGTCAAGGTCCCTGCCAGCGCCAGCACGGCGGCGACTATACCCAGCACACGTCTTTGATTCATAAGCGCATAATGCATTATCGCGAAAGATTTTTCGCCTATCTCAAGAAGATCGACAGCCCGTGGACACACCCGTGGACAAGCTTTTTATTTCCGCCGATTCCCTGCTGCGTGACTCGATGGAACTCGCGCGACGCATTGTCAGCAGCGGTTTTCGCCCCACCTTCCTCGTCGCCCTGTGGCGGGGCGGCGCTCCCATAGGAATCGCGATTCAAGAAGTCTTGGAGTACCACTCGATTCACGCCGACCACATTGCAATTCGCACCTCCTCGTACACCGGCATCGACAATCAGAGCAAGACCGTGCGGGTACACGCCGTCGACTATCTGGTGTCGCGTCTCTCAGCCGAAGATGAATTGCTGCTGGTCGACGATGTGTTCGACTCGGGCCGTAGCCTCGAAGCAGCCATCGGCGAACTCAAACGACGCTGCAAGAGAAACTTCCCCGAGAAAGTGCGCATCGCCACGGTGTACTACAAACCCTCTCGCAATCGCAGCAACCTCGTGCCCGACTACTACGTGCTCGCCACGGATCAGTGGTTGGTATTTCCGCATGAGTTGCGCGGTCTGACTCGCGAGGAAATTTTGGAGCACAAGCCCCTGAGCGGGAACTTCTTCGATCCCGTCTAGAGATCTTAAGGCTTGGGCTGCGCCGGCGCGCTCGCGCCCTCACCGGCAGACGCCGGCTCGACCGGTACCAAGGGTAGATTGTAGGCATCCACCTTGGTCTTCGCTTCCTGTTCCTGACGCACCTTTTCCTGCGCCAGACGCAGCTTGTCGCGGCTGGCCTCGAAAGCGGCTCTGCGTTTCTCGTCCTCGGCCGGATCCACATCCTTGGCAAGCCGCTCGATGGCGATACGGGCGTTGAGGCAATCCGAGTCGCGCGCCCTGGCTGGGTTCTGGTCGCACTTCATGATGACCCCGTCCAGGGTCACCCGATCCTCCATCAGGTCGGCGACCGTCAAGGACGGAATGCGTTTCGGGCTGCAGGCGGCGCTGCCCAACATCGCGGCGGCTAGCCACGCGCAGATGACGAATTGTTTTGTGGTGATTGGCATAAGGTTACCTGCGTAATGTTATACAAACGCCAACACAGCGCGAGCCGGGGCCTGTGACGCGGCTCACGGCTTGAGCATTCAATCTCGACCTTGGTGTCGATGGCGTGACCTTGCGCACGTTGGCCGGCGCCTGTACCGTTCGCAAGCATGGCAATACGCACCCCCAAAGAAGCTCCCAAACTCGACTTTGAGACGGCCATGCGCGATCTCGAAGCCCTGGTCGAGCGCCTCGAAAAAGGCGATTTACCCCTCGAAGAATCCCTGGCCGCCTTCGAGCAAGGCGTCATGCTCACCCGCAGCTGCCAGACCGCCCTGAAAGAGGCCGAACAGAAAGTCGAGATTCTCCTCAAGCGGGCGGGCGAGCCCACCATCGCGGATTTCGACGCTCTGGACGAGGCCGAAGACCCCCTCTGACCCCGCCTTGCATGACGAAAACTCTCTTCAAATACAGAGACTTATAACAACGGCCGGGCGCCCCTCGCAGTCCCGCCCGCGCCGCTTCGGCGAATGCTCTAAAATCATTGAAGTTCGCGCTTTCGGCACCATGTCGGGCGTGAACGCATTTGCAGGATACCGAAAGAATGAACGTCGCCGCCCCGCCGAAGAAGCCCGCTCAGTCCAGCATCGAAGATGTGCAAGGGCGCGCCGACACGCGGCAAATCCCGATCAACAAAGTGGGCGTCAAAGACATTTTTCACCCCGTGAAGGTCAAGGATCGGGCCCGCGGCGAGCAGCACACCGTCGCCAATTTCAACATGTACGTGAACCTGCCCCATAATTTCAAGGGCACGCACATGTCGCGTTTCGTCGAGATCCTGCATCACGAACGCGAGATTTCGGTGGACTCCTTTGGCACCATGCTCAAGGAAATGACCGAGCTGTTGGATGCCACCGCCGGCCATATCGAAATGACCTTCCCCTATTTCGTCATGAAGAAGGCGCCGGTCACCGGCGTCGAAAGCCTGATGAATTATCAGGCCACCATTTTCGGCGAACACCGCCATGGCGTCACCGAGGTGTGGCTCAAGGTCGTGGTGCCGACCACCAGCCTATGCCCCTGCTCGAAGAAGATTTCCGACTACGGCGCCCACAACCAGCGCTCGCATATCACCTTGACGGCGCGGCTCAACGAACACATGTGGCTGGAAGAACTCATTGACATCGCGGAGAGCGAAGCCTCCTGCGAGGTGTACGGCATTCTGAAGCGGCCGGACGAAAAATACGTCACCGAGCGTGCCTACGACAATCCGAAGTTCGTGGAGGACACGGTGCGCGATGTGGCCGTCGCGCTCAACAACGAGAAACGCGTGCGCGCCTATGTGGTGGAAGCCGAGAATTTCGAGTCGATCCACAATCACTCGGCGTACGCCATGATTGAGCACGACAAAGAGTCCGCTGCTTAAGAGGCGAGAGGTTCCCCGCCGACGCCGGCCCCTACGCCGCCGGTCGCCGGCGTATTTGCAGCGGCAGACACCCCGCCATTAGCGGCCGCGCTGGCACCAGCCGACGAGACGCCGCTGATCACGGCATTGCGCTCCGCGCTCTGCAGACGACCGATCATATTGCGCAGGAACACCTGGTTGAAGCGCAGCTGGCACTCGGCCGACACCTGCTCCAACAACGTGGAACTGACTTTCATGACGGTGACCGGCATGGCCGCCTTGATGGTGGCCGTCCGCTTCGCGCCGCGCACATAGCTGGTTTCGCCGAAGCAGTCACCGCTATCCAAGTAGCCCAACGCCTTGCCGAGCCGTTCCACCGCCACGCGCCCCTGCACGATGATGTAGAAGCGATCGTCCATTTCGCCTTCCTTGACGATTTCCTCGCCATCGGCGTAATCCTGCCAGGCGCTGGCGCGCAGCACCTCCCAGATCTCGCCATGCGAAAATTCGTGGAAGAATTTCAGCTTGCGCAGCAGGCCAAACTGTTCCTGCTGATCGATGCGGTTGTACCGAGCACGCAGCTTCTGGTGCACGCGAGTGAGTTCCGCCGCAAAATCCAGTCCCGTCTTGTAGCGCTTCGCAGGGTCCTTCTGCAGCGCCATGGCCGTAACGTTTTCCAGTTCCTCCGGAATATCCGGCCGCAGGGTATGAATGGGCGGCGGCGTTGCGAACACGATCTGATGCAGCAGCTTTTGCAGGTTGCCGGCCCGGAAGGGCCGCGTTCCCGTCAAGAGTTCGTACATCACCGCCCCCAGCGAGTACAGGTCGGATCGGTTGGTCAGCTCGATCGACTGCACCTGTTCCGGTGACATGTACGACGGGCTGCCGGCAATACCCTCGATCCGCGAAATATCCGAGTCGGCCACCAACGCGATGCCGAAGTCGATGATGCGCACATCGCTCTCCAGCGTCAGCATGATATTGCTGGGTTTGATGTCGCGATGAATGACGCCGCGGCTGTGCGCATAATGCAAAGCGCGCGCGGCCTTATAAATGAGTTCCACCACATCGTCGATGCGCAGCAGATTGTCCGGCCGGCAATAGGCCGCCAAGGTGCGCGCGCCGTGCACATGCTCGGTGACGATGTAACAGTGGCCGTTCTCTTCGCCGGCATCGTAGATGGGTAGAATGTTCGGATGCTGCAGCATGCCGACCATATGCGCTTCGGAGAGGAACATCTTGCGCGCGATGCGCTTGCGATTTTCGTCCCCGCTGGAGTCGACGTTGTACACCTTGATGGCAACGTCGCGGCCGTAGTACGGATCGTGTGACAAGTACACTACGCCCGTGCTGCCGCGTCCAACCTCATTGATGATGACGTACTTGCCGATTTTCTCGGGCAAGTTGGCGCGACTATTTTGAGACTTCGCGTGATTGGGCCGGATGTTCGTCAAGGGTAACCGCAGGCGCGTGCGCCAATAGTGAGTGCGGGAGAGGATACTGGGCCACCCGCCGGCAAACTGTGATTTGGGTCGAGGCTCAGCGAAAGTGATCGTAACCCTGCGCGGGCGCAGCGAATGCAACGCCATCCAGTTCCCACGTCACGCCATTTCCGCGACGCAGCTCACCAATGGCGGTCAACGTTAAGTTCAATTGACGTGCTGCCTCGGTCAACCGATCGGCATCTTGGGGTGAAACCGCCAGCAACAACTCGTAGTCGTCACCTGCCGCCACGGCCCACTCGCGCGCCTGCGCCGCGGGGACCACCGCTCGCATCGCCGCCGACAACGGCAGCTTCGCCACATCCACCCAGGCAGCGAGGCCGCTCGCCGCCGCAAGCTTCGGCAAATCGCCGGCGAGACCGTCCGAAATATCCATGGCCGCATGCGCGATGTTTCGCGCCCGCAATCCAAACTGCACACGCGGCGTCGGATAATCGAAACGCTGAATGAGTTCGGATGCGGCAGCCCGCTCCGCCGTTGCGAGTTTTCCCGAGGCCAGCGCCAAACCCGCGCCAGAGTCTCCGAGGGTTCCGGTGACCATGAGTACATCACCCGCCTGAGCTCCGCCTCGGCGCAGCGCCCTGCCATGCGGCACAAACCCCAGAATTTGCACGCTGACGGTCAAGGGCCCACCCGTGGTGTCACCGCCGACCAGAGCCACGCCGTGCTCTTTCGCCAGAGTCATGAAGCCCAAGGAGAATCGCTCCAACCAGGACTCGTCGAGCGCAGGCAGAGTGAGCGCCAAGGTTGCCCACGCCGGTGTGGCGCCCATGGCGGCCATATCGCTTAAGTTAACTGCCAACGCGCGGTGACCAATGGAACGAGCATCGCAATCGGGAAGAAAATGCCGACCCGCAACCACGGTGTCCACCGCGGCCACCAAATCCGCATCGGGCACCCCGTAGGGTACCCCATAAGGCATGCGCAATACGGCGGCATCGTCTCCAATGCCGAGGATCACGTCCGGCCGGCGCGCGGACTCGGTTGAAGATTGCTGGAAATAGCGCTCGATCAAATCGAATTCGCCCAGCGGCGGCCGGGTGCTCACCGCCCGCTCCAGCAGCCATTCATCGCCGGCTCCAGTAAGCCGCTCACCGCCGGCTCCAACGGCCGGCGCCACCACGCCCGCTAGGCGCTCGGTTTTCCATACTCATCCGCGCGCAATTCCTTCGCGGCCCGGTCCAATACCGCGTTCACGTATTTGTGTCCGTCGGTGGCGCCGAATTGCTTGGTAAGCTGCACGGCCTCATCGAGCGCAACGCGATACGGAAGTTCGGGATGGCTTTCCAACTCGTGCAAGCCCAGCCACAGAATGGCGTGTTCAATGGGATCGAGTTCGGCGGGCGGAATCTCGCTCAACCCAGTCAAGCGCGCGTCCAGCGCCTCGGTGTTGGGCGCAATAGCGGCAATCAAATCGCGAAAGTAATCGCGATCGACGCGTTCGGCTTCCGGATCTTCCGCGAATTGTTGGTGTGTGTCCTGCCAGGACCGCGGATTGATTTGCAGCTGGTACAGGGCCTGCACGGCCAGACGGCGCGCCAGGCTGCGGGTACGGTGAACGCTCACGTTCTCAAGTATCCAGACGACGGAGTAGGTTCGCCATTTCCATCGCGACCATCGCGCAGTCCGCGCCCTTGTTGCCGGCCTTGCCGCCGGCACGATCCACGGCCTGTTCCATGGTGTCGGTGGTGAGCACGCCGAAGGCCACGGGTACCCCGGTTTCGAGCGCAATGCGCGAGAGACCCGAGGAACATTCGCCGGCCACGTAATCGAAGTGCGGCGTCTGACCCCGCACCACGGCGCCCAGGGCCACCAGGGCATCGTAGCGGCGCGACAACGCCATTTTGCGCGCTACGATGGGGATGTCGAAGGCGCCGGGAACGCGCACGATCTCGATTTGCTTATCGGTGGCGCCGTGGCGCTTCAGAGCATCGATGGCACCGCGAATCAGGGGCTCAACCACGAAGTCATTGAAGCGCGCGGCCACGAACCCGAACCGCAAATCGCGCGCGAGCAATTCCCCTTCGATGACTTTGGGCGTTTCATTGGGCACAGGATTTCCTCGCAAACATAAAAGTAGGCTCTCGCCACGAATCAAGGGGTTTTGCCCCCAAGGCGTCCGCCGCTTAGGCGGTGGGCGCGCAGTATAATGCCATGGAGCTCAATCGCCGCCATCCACGTATTCGGTCACTTCCAGGTCGAAGGCCGCGAGGCCCTGCAGCTGCTTCGGCGCGCTCAACACCCGCATGCGCTTCAGACCCAGATCCTTGAGAATTTGCGCGCCGATGCCGTAGGTTCTCACCACCGTGGCTCCGGCGTGGGCCAGCGGCGCACGCTTCGCGTCCAGTTGATGCACCGTGTCCATGAACTCCCGTGGCGTCTGCTCGGGTCGCAGGATCACCACGACGCCGGACTGCTCCGCGGCCACCCGCCGCATGGCGGCGCGCAGCGGCCAACCCAGCTTTTCGCTTTGCACACCGACCACGTCGCGCATGGTGTCCTTGATGTGCACACGCACAAGCGGCGGCAGCGCCGAGTTCAAATCGCCTTTGACCAGGGCCACGTGGACATTTTTGTTCACATGATCCTCGTAGCAGCACAGCCGGAATGAGCCGAATTCGGTATCGACCGGCTGATCGTAAATGCGCTCCACCGAACTCTCGTTCTTGAGGCGGTAGCGAATGAGATCGGCAATGGTGCCGATCTTGAGGCCGTGCTCCTTGGCAAACAGCTCGAGGTCGGGCCGCCGCGCCATGGTGCCGTCCTCGTTCAAAATCTCGACAATCATGGCCGCCGGTGAAAACCCCGCCAGACGCGCGAGATCGCACCCGGCCTCGGTATGTCCCGCACGCGTCAACACGCCACCCGGCTGCGCCATCAAGGGAAAAATATGCCCCGGCTGACGCAAGTCTTCCGGCCGCGCTTTGGGAGCCACGGCGGTGACCACGGTGTGCGCTCGGTCGTGTGCCGAGATACCCGTGGTCACGCCCTCCGCCGCTTCGATGGACAGCGTGAAATTCGTGCGATGCGAGCTGTCCGTATCGCTCACCATCAACGGCAGCCGCAGTTGCCTGCAACGCTCGCGGGTCAAGGTCAGGCAAATGAGGCCGCGCCCGTAGCGCGCCATGAAGTTCACATCCTCCGCGCGCACGCATTCGGCCGCCATGATGAGATCGCCTTCGTTCTCGCGATCCTCATCGTCCATGATGACGGCCATCTTGCCGGCACGGAGGTCGATCAGAACTTCATCGATGGTGTTGAATCCACTCATAGCGTTTACTCTTTGGACATTAGCCGATCGAGATAGCGCGCGATCACATCGATTTCGATGTTCGCGCCGGCGCCGACCTTGAGGTCGCCCAGCGTCGTGACCTCGCGGGTGTGCGGAATAATGTTCACATCGAAGCGCTGCCCTGTCACTTGATTGACCGTGAGACTCACGCCGTCGATGCAAATCGAACCCTTGGGCGCGATGAAGCGCATCAAGCTCTGGGGTAGTTCGAACTCCAACCGCCAGGAGCGAGCATCCTCCTGCGCGCCCACCAGCTTGCCCACGGCATCGACATGACCGCTCACCATGTGACCGCCCAGCGCATCGCCGGCGCGCAGCGCCGGCTCGAGGTTCACGCCCGAGCCCTGCACCAGGGTGCCCAGCGTGGTTTTCGACAAAGTCTCGCGCGACACGTCCGCAAAAAACACGCCGCCCGCGCGTCGCATCACGGTGAGGCAAACGCCCTGCACGCTGACGCTGTCGCCCAAATTCAGGCGCGCCGCATCCAGCGCCGAGGCATCGATGCCCAAGGCCATGTCGCCGCCGATGTCCTCGACCGACTCGATGCGGCCCTTCGCCAAAATGATTCCGGTAAACATGGATTAAGCCCTTTGGGGTGTGAGTATCAGCCGCAGATCATTTTGGATCAGGCACTGCTCGCGAAATTCGAAACGGGGCAGCGCTTGGGGGCCGCCCGGCCCCGGCAGCCCGCCCAACGCCGGCAGGCCCGACAGCGCCGCCAAAGGCGCAGCATCCGCGCCGAGAAAATGCGGCGCCACATACAAAATCAGCTCATCGACCAGGTGCGCCTCGAGAAACGCCGCCGCCAGGCGCGCACCGCACTCCACCAGCAGCTCATTGACTTCGAGCGCGGCCAGTCGTTCCATCACGCGCTTCAGGTCCACCCCGCCGGCAACGCGCGGCACCCGCTCGATGCGCACTGCACCCCAATTGCGCGGCGCGCGCGCCTCGGGAATCTCCGCATCCGGCGCCGCGAAGACCAGCGCCCGTTCGTCGCGGAAAATAACCGAATCCGGCGCGCAGCTGAGATTAGCATCGAGCACCACACGGAGCGGTTGCCGAACCCAGGGTCCATAAGCCAACCGGACATCCAGGCGGGGATTATCCACCCGCACGGTGCCCGCGCCCGTCAGCACGGCGGAACTGCGGGCGCGCCAGGTCTGCACATCGGCACGCGACGCCTCATCGGTAATCCAAGCCTTGCCGCCCTGCGCGGGCGCGGTGCGGCCATCCAAGCTCGCCGCCAGTTTCAAGCGGACGAAGGGCCGCCCGCGCTCCAGCCGCGAGAAGAATCCCACGTTGAGAGCGCGCGCCTCGGCCTCGAGCACGCCCACCGTCACGGCAACACCCGCCGCGGCGAGGCGCTCGATGCCGCCGCCCGACACCTGGGGATTGGAGTCCACCGACGCGCACACCACCCGCGCAATGCCGGCCGCGATCAATGCGTCCGCGCAGGGCGGCGTGCGCCCGGTATGGCTGCAGGGCTCCAGCGTGACATAGGCGGTGGCGCCTCGCGCCGATTCGCTGCAGGAACGCAGCGCCAGCACTTCGGCATGCGGTTCGCCGGCACGCTGATGCCAGCCCTCGCCGATGACGCGGCCCTCGTGGACCAACACGCAGCCCACGCGCGGATTCGGATCCGTGGTGTACAAGCCGCGCGCGGCAAGCGCGAGCGCCCGTCTCATGTGCGACTCGTCATCCGGCAATGCAGGCTGTGTAATCGAATCACTCATTTCGGCTCATCGTCCGGCTTGTCGCCGGGCAATAAGGGCAGCTGATCCTTGCTGGGTTCGCGGCGGCGCCGATGGCGCCGCAATTGATCGATTTCCGTGCGGAAGGCCTCGACGTCCTGGAAGCTGCGATACACCGACGCGAAACGCACATACGCGACTTCGTCCAGATGCCGCAATTCTTCCATGACCATGTCGCCGACACTGCGCGAGGCGATTTCGCGCTCGCCCAAGCTGCGCAGCTTATGACAAATCCGCGCCACGGCCGCCTCGATGTCATCGCGGCCCACCGGCCGCTTTTCCAAGGCTCGCTGCATACCCGCGAGCAGCTTGCCCTCATCGAAGGGTTCGCGGGTGCGGTCGCTCTTGACCACCATGGGCAGCAAGAGCTCGGCGGTTTCGAAGGTCGTGAAGCGTTCCGTGCATTCCAAACATTCGCGGCGCCGCCGAATCTGTCGCCCCTCGCCGGCGAGGCGAGAGTCGATGACTTTAGTCTCCGAGTGACCGCAAAAAGGGCAATACATGGAGACTGCTTACGGTGGCCCTAAGGCGGACCCTGGCTCTCACGCATACACGGGGAAGCGGCGACACAGAGCCATCACCTCGCCGCGCACCCGCTCGATCACCGCTTCATCGCCCATCTTGTCGAGCACGTCCGCGATCCAATTGGACAGCTGCCGCGCTTCCGCCTCCTTGAAGCCGCGCGAGGTGATCGCGGGAGTGCCAATGCGCAGACCGCTGGTCACCATGGGCGGCCGAGGGTCATTGGGCACCGCGTTCTTGTTCACGGTCATGTGCGCTCGGCCGAGGGCCGCGTCCGCGTCCTTGCCCGTGATGTTCTTGTCGATCAGGTCGAGCAGGAACAAATGATTGTCCGTGCCGCCCGAGACGATCTTGTAGCCGCGCTCCTGCAGCACCTTGGTCATGGCGCGGGCATTCGCCACCACCTGAGTCGAGTACACCTTGAATTCCGGCTGCAAAGCTTCCAGGAAGGCCACGGCCTTGGCGGCAATGACATGCATCAACGGACCGCCCTGGGTGCCCGGGAACACCATGGAGTTCAATTTCTTGTGAATCTCCGGATGCGGACGCGCGAGAATCAAGCCGCCGCGAGGACCGCGCAGGGTCTTGTGCGTGGTGCTGGTTACCACGTCGGCAATGGGTATCGGATTGGGATACAGGCCGGTGGCCACGAGGCCCGCCACATGCGCCATGTCGACGAAGAGATACGCGCCCACGGCGTCCGCGATGGCGCGAAAGCGCGCGAAGTCGATGAAGCGCGAATAAGCCGAGAAGCCCGCGACGATCATCTTGGGGCGGTGCTCCTGCGCCAACCGCTCCACCTGCTCGTAATCGATCTCCGCCGTATCCGGCTTGATGCCGTACTGCACGGCCTTGAACAACTTGCCGGAGAAATTCACCTTGGCGCCGTGCGTGAGGTGACCGCCATGATCCAGGCTCATGCCGAGAATGGTGTCGCCGGCGCTGAGCAGCGCGAGGTATACCGCGGCGTTCGCCTGCGAGCCGGAATGCGGCTGCACATTGGCGTAGTCGGCGCCGAACAATTGTTTGGCGCGGTCGATGGCCAGCTGTTCCACCACGTCGACGAATTCGCAGCCGCCGTAGTAACGCTTGCCCGGATAGCCTTCGGCGTACTTGTTGGTCAGTACCGAGCCCTGCGCCTCCAGCACTCGGGGACTGGTGTAGTTTTCCGAGGCGATGAGTTCAATGTGGTCCTCTTGGCGAGTCCGCTCCCCGGCGATGGCCTTGGCAAGCTCGGGATCGAAACCGGCAATCGTCATCGAAGCATTGAACATGAGCGTAAGACCTCCCGAAAGATAGCCGGCAATTATAGCCGATTCCGGTGATTCTGTGGCGCTAAGCGACGCTCTCCAGAAAGGATCGAACGACTGCGGACCAACCCCTGGCGAGGTTGCGCCGGTTATAGCCACCGCCCCCCATCGCCAGTACCCGGCCGTGCCCCTGGGCATCAGCAATGGCGCACAGCCGCCGGGCGGCATACGCATGGGAAGCTTCGGTCAGCTGCAGGTGGGTGATGGGGTCTCCCCCCAGGCTGTCGGTACCGCATTGGAAGAGAATGAACTCGCTGGGGAAGGCGGCCAAATAGGACTCCACCTGCTCCCAGGCGACCCGAAATTCGGCATCTCCCGCCCCTGGAGCGAGCGGCAAATTGAGCTTGGTACCGGTGGCGGCGCCCCGGCCCGTTTCCTCGCGCGCACCCGTACCCGGGTACAAATACTGGCCGTCCTCGTGGGTATCCGCGAAGCGCAGGTCCGGATCGTCCTCGAACGCGTAGAACACGCCGTCGCCGTGGTGGGCGTCGATATCGACGTAGGCGATGCGCCGCACCCCGTAGCGCGACCTTAAACATTCGACCGCGACGCCGCAGTCGTTGAACACACAGAACCCTGCCGCCCGCTCGCGGGCCGCATGGTGCAATCCGGCGATGGGCACGAAGGCCCGTCTGCTGGTTCCCGCCATGAGGGATTCGACCGCCACCAGGGTCGCGCCGACGACCGACGAGGCAGCTTCGAACACCCCACGGAAGGCGGGCGTATCCCCGCCGTCCAGAAACCCTAAGCCGCTCGCGGACTTCTGCTGTACGAACTCGACGTAGGCTGCGGTGTGAAAGGAGGTCAATTCCTCCCGCGTGGCGCTGCGCGGCTCATGATGCAGCACTTGGGCGGCAAGACCCTGCGCGGCCAGTTCCCGGACGAAACACTCGTGACGATCCGAGCCGAACGGATGACCATTGCCGAACCCGTAGCGGGCAATGGCTTCTCCGGCGACGACGGCGACAGGAGCGGACATGGCCGTGAAGATTAGCACGGACTGTAGGTGCACGGACTGTCGTGACAACCCGGCGCGAGTCGCGGATAATTCAATGGTTCCCCGTACTCCGCAAAAATATAGGTAGCACATGGCTCAGTTCATTTACACCATGAACCGGGTTGGCAAGGTTGTGCCACCCAAGCGCGTCATTCTGCGCGACATCAGTTTGAGTTTTTTCCCCGGCGCGAAGATTGGCGTGCTGGGTCTCAATGGCTCCGGCAAATCCACCCTCCTGAAAATCATGTCCGGCATGGACAAGGAAATCGAAGGCGAGGCCCGGGCCCAGGCCGGAATCAAGGTCGGCTATTTGCCTCAAGAGCCTTTGTTGGACGATAGTAAGACCGTGCGCGACGTGGTCGGCGAAGGCGTCGGCGACGTTCAAAGCCTGATCGACCGGTTCAACGCCATCAGCGATCGCTTTGCCGAGCCCATGTCGGACGACGAGATGAATAAGCTCATGGAGGAGCAGGCGAAGATGCAGGATAAGATCGATGCTGTTGGCGGCTGGGAACTCGAGCGGAAGCTCGAAATCGCCGCCGATTCGCTCCGCCTGCCACCGTGGGACGCTGTCATCGGCAAGCTCTCCGGCGGCGAGAAGCGCCGCGTCGCCCTGTGCCGCCTGCTGCTGTCGAAGCCCGACATGCTGCTGCTGGACGAACCCACCAACCATTTGGACGCCGAATCGGTGGCCTGGCTGGAACATTTCCTCGAGGAATATCCGAGCACCGTCATCGCGGTGACTCACGATCGCTACTTTTTGGACAACGTCGCCGAATGGATCCTGGAACTCGACCGCGGCCACGGCATTCCGTGGGAGGGAAACTACTCCTCCTGGCTCGAGCAGAAGGGCCAACGCCTGGCCCAGGAAGATCGGCAACAGGACGCGCTGGCCAAGACGCTCAAACGAGAATTGGAATGGGTGCGCACCAACCCCAAGGCACGCCAGGCCAAATCCAAGGCGCGCCTGCAGCGCTATGAAGAACTGGCCTCGCAGGAATTCCAGAAGCGCAACGAAACCAATGAGATCTACATCCCCCCCGGCGAGCGCCTGGGAGATCTGGTCATCGAATGCAAGGACGTACGCAAGGCCTTCGGCGAGCGCTTGTTGATCGACTCCTTGAGCTTCAGTCTGCCGGCGGGCGGTATCGTGGGCATCATCGGGCCGAACGGCGCCGGTAAGACCACCCTGTTCCGCATGCTGGCGGGCATGGACAAACCCGACAGCGGTGAAATCCGAGTCGGGCCCACGGTGAAACTGGCCTATGTGGATCAGTCGCGTCAGGCACTCAACGACAAGAACACCGTCTGGCAGGAAATTTCCGGCGGCCTCGACCTCATCAAGGTAGGCAACTACGAAACCTCCTCGCGTGGCTACGTGGGGCGCTTCAACTTCAAGGGCACGCAGCAGCAGCAAACCATCGGCGAATTGTCGGGCGGCGAACGCAACCGCGTGCATCTCGCCAAGGTGCTGAAATCCGGCGGCAACGTACTCCTCCTCGACGAACCCACCAACGATCTGGACATCGAAACCCTGCGGGCGCTGGAAGAAGCGCTGGTGGCGTTCCCGGGTTGCGCGGTGGTCATTTCCCATGATCGTTGGTTCCTCGATCGCATTGCCACTCACATCCTCGCCTTCGAGGGCAACTCGGAAGTGATGTGGTTCGAGGGCAACTATCAGGAATACGTCGAAGACTTCAAAAAGCGCAAAGGCGAAGACGCCTTGCAGCCGCACCGCATCCGCTACAAACCCCTGGCAGGTTGAATCATGACCATGTACATCACGCCGCAAGACGAATTGCACATCGAACATCAAGGCATCGCGCTCACCTGTCCGCATTGCCAGACGCTGACTCATATCACCGCGGTGGCGACGCCGAAGTTCGAGGATCTCACCCTCCGCAAGCCCAAGCAGATCGGCATTGTGTTCCGTTGCGACGCGTGCGGCGAACCCATTTTCTTGAAGTTCACCGCCAAGAACTACACCCCTCAGCGCATTGAACTGGCCGCGAACTACTCGGAAATCGAGCGCGCCCGCGAGAGCTTTCCGCTGACCTACCTACCCGAGGAATCCGAAGAACTGTTTCGCGAGGCGCTCAATTGTTATTCGGCGAGCTGCTACAACGCTTTTGGCGCCATGAGCCGTCGCACGGCCCAATCGCTGTTCCGAGAACTCGGCGAGCAAGGCAAGCTGGAATTGTTCGACACGCTGCAGGAAATTCGGAATCTCGCCGAACTGGACGACGACACCTTCGCGATTGTCCGGGCGGTACTCTTCGGCAGCGACAGCGATCCCTGGCCGCACCAGCCCAATCTCAACGCAGAGCGCGCCGGCATTCTTCTCGAAGTGATGCGCGATTTGCTGTATCAGACCTTCGTGCGCAAGGCGCGGCTACTGCAAGCCATGACATTTCGCAAGTACGTGGCGCCACCCATGGAGGCTGTCAACTAGGCACCGAGGGCAAACGGCATTCTCGGGCGACGAACTAGTCGCCCAAGAACACGCGCGCGTTGCGGAACAACCGCATCCAGCCGCCGTCCTCGCCCCAGCTCTTGTCTTTCCAGGAATTCTGTACCGTGCGGAACACCCGTTCCGGGTGCGGCATGAGGGAAGTCACCCGGCCGTCGGCACTGCACAGGCCCGCCAGCCCCGCGGGCGACCCATTGGGATTGAAGGGATACTTTTCCGTCGGCTGCTCATGATGATCCACGAACTGCAGCGTGACCTGGCCCCGCTCCAGCAGCAGGGCGGCGCCTGATTGGGTGTGGAACTCGGCCAGGCCTTCGCCGTGCGCCACCACGATGGGCAGCACCGAGCCCTCCATGCCGGCGAACAACACGGAGTTCGAGCGCGGCACTTGCACCAAAGTCAGACGGGCCTCGTATTGTTCCGAACGATTGCGCACGAAGCGCGGCCAATGATCGGCACCGGGGATGAGATCCTTGATCGCGGCCAGCATTTGGCAACCATTGCAAACGCCCAAGGTGAACGTGGACTCGCGTGCAAAGAAGGCCGCGAATTCATCCCGCGCCCGGGCGTTGAAAAGAATGGATTTCGCCCAACCCTCGCCCGCCCCCAGCACATCGCCGTAGGAGAAACCGCCGCAGGCAACCACGCCGTGAAATGTCGACAGAGTCACGCGGCCGGACAAAATATCCGTCATGTGCACGTCGTAGGCGTCGAAACCAGCGCGCGTGAACACCGCACCCATTTCGGTCTGGCTGTTGACGCCTTGTTCGCGAAGAATGGCCACCGTCGGCCGCGCACCGCGAATATAGGACGCCGCCACGTCCTCCGACGGATCGAAGGTCAGCGTCGAATGCAAGCCTGGATCGTAGGGCTCGAGCAGTCGCGAGTATTCCTCGCGCGCGCACGCCGGATTGTCGCGCATGGATTGCATACGATAGGACACTTCGCTCCAGCGACGATGCAGCTGCGCGCGCGAGCCCGAAAACACCACCTTGCGTTGCGCGGTGACGTTGATGCCGTCGCCCGGCACCGGCTTTCCCACATCCGTGGTCAGCGCCGCGAGCCCGTGACGCCGCAGCACCTCGCCCACCGCCTGGACGCGGGTCGCCGCAACTTGCAGCACGGCACCCAGCTCTTCGGCAAAACACGCGGCGATCACATCCCGGGTGTTCCCTAAGTCGATGTCCAGGCCGCAGCGCGTGGCGAAGGCCATTTCCAACAGCGACAGCAGCACACCGCCGTCGGAGCGGTCGTGGTAGGCCAGCAATAGCTCACGATCCTTGAGTTCCCTCAAGCCCTCGAAGAAGGCTTTCAACAGAACGGGATCATCCAGATCCGCCGGCTCTCCGCCCGGGCGCTCCAACACCTGAGCCCAGCACGAGCCTCCCAGACGATTGCGGCCAGCGCCTAAATCCACCAGCAACAGGCGCGAGGGCTGCGCCATGTCGAGTTCCGGCGTCAACGTTCGCCGCGCATCCTCGACGGGCGCGAAGGCGGAAATAATTAGCGACACCGGAGCGACCACCGAGTGCTCCCCGTCGTCATCCGACCAAGCCGTGCGCATGGACAAAGAATCCTTGCCCACCGGAATGGTAATGCCGAGCGCCGTACAAAGTTCGGCGCCCACGGCACGTACCGTGGCGTAAAGATCCGCATCCTCGCCGGGCTCGCCGCAAGCGGCCATCCAATTCGCCGATAGCCGGATGTCCGTGAGCCGCCGTATATCGGCAGCAACAATATTCGTAATGGCTTCGCCCACCGCGAGTCGACCCGAGGCGACGGGCTTCAGCACGGCCACCGGCGCACGCTCGCCCATGGCCATGGCCTCGCCTGTATATCCTTGGTAATCGGAGAGGCTGACGGCCACATCGGCGACGGGGACTTGCCACGGGCCCACCATTTGATCGCGGCTGATGAGACCTCCCACCGTGCGATCGCCGATGGTAATCAGGAACGACTTGTCGGCAATGGTGGGCAGACACAGCAGCCGGTCCAGCGACTCCGCAAGACTCGCGCCCTGCGTGGTCAAGGGCGGGAATTCTCTGACGAGGCTGCGAACGTCGCGAGTCATGCGCGGCGCCTTGCCCAGCAGCACTTCGATGGGCATGTCCACCGGCGTATCGTTCGCGGCGAGATCGCGAGCGCCCTGCGCGGCGTCGCGCTTGACGGCCTGCGGATCGATTACCAGAAGTCTGCCATCGCCCGTGATTTCTCCCACCACGGCAAAAGGACAGCGCTCGCGCTCGCACAGGGCGGCAAATACCGCCTCGGTGCCGGGCGCCAGCGCCAACACGTACCGCTCCTGCGACTCGTTGCACCAGATTTCCATGGGCGACAAGTCGGACTCCGCGCAGGGTATGCGGCGCAGATCGATGCGGCCGCCGCGTTGGCTGTGGGCAATCGCCTCAGGCAGCGCGTTCGACAAACCGCCCGCGCCCACGTCGTGAATCAGCAGGATGGGGTTGTCCTCTCCCATGGCCCAGCAGCGGTCGATCACTTCCTGGGCGCGCCGCTGCATTTCCGGGTTGCCCCGCTGTACGGACGCGAAATCCAGGTCCGCACTGCTCTGCCCACTGCCCACGGAGGATGCGGCGCCGCCGCCCAAACCGATAAGCATGGACGGACCGCCCAAGACCACCAGGGGCGCCCCCACCACCACATCGCGCTTCTCGACGTGGCCGCGCCGCAAGTTACCCAAGCCGCCGGCAATCATAATGGGCTTGTGATAACCACGCGTCACACCGCCTGAGCGCTGCTCGAACACGCGAAAATATCCGCAGGTGCTGGGTCGTCCGAATTCGTTATTGAAGGCCGCGGCCCCCAAGGGCGCCGCGATCATGATGTCGAGCGCCGAAGCGATGCGCGCGGGCTTGCCGAAATCGCGCTCCCAGGGCTGCGGCATGTTGGGTATTTTCAAGTTGGAGACCGAAAACCCGGTTAAGCCGGCTTTCGGCTTCGCGCCGATGCCGGTGGCGCCCTCGTCGCGAATTTCACCGCCGGAGCCGGTCGCTGCGCCGGGGAACGGCGAAATGGCCGTGGGATGATTGTGGGTTTCCACTTTCATCAGGATATCCACCGGCTCGCGGACCGCGCCGTAGCGGCGGGTCACGGGATCGGGAAAAAATCGATAGGCCGTCGCGCCCTCGATGGCCGCCGCATTATCCCGGTAGGCCGAAAGCACGCCGGCGGAATTCTTGGCGTAGGTCGCGCGAATCATGGCAAACAGCGATAAGGGCATGGACTCGCCGTCCACGATGAACTGCGCATTGAAAATCTTGTGCCGGCAATGCTCAGAATTCGCCTGCGCGAACATCATGAGTTCGACATCCGTGGGATCGCGTCCCAGCTTGCCGAAGGCCAGGACCAAGTAGTCGATTTCATCGGCCGACAGGGCCAACCCCCAGCTGGCATTGGCCTCGGCCAGCGCCGCGTGACCCTTGTCACCCAGGACAACGCGGCGCAGCGCTCGCGGTGCAGCGGAACGGAACAGGCCCTCGGGTTGATCGGTCTTCGCCCAAACCGTTTCGGTCATGCGATCGTGCAGCAGCGCGCCCAGATCCTCGAGCGCCCCAGCCGGAAGCTCGTCGGCCGCATCGATGAAGTACAGGGTGCCACGCTCCAACCGGCGGATGACCCCGAGCCCGCACACGTGCGCAATGTCCGTGGCTTTGCTGGACCAAGGGGATACCGTCCCCAAGCGCGGGGTGACGAGGAGGGTCTGGCCGCGCTCGACATGCTGCTGTGCCGTAGGCCCGTAGGTCAGCAGCTTGCCGAGAATCTCGAGCTCGTTTTCATCCAAAGCTTGCGAAATATCGGCGAAGTGCACGAAGCGCGAGGAAATACCGCGCACGCGGGCATCCCGCGCTTGCAGCAAGTGCAGCAGTTTATCGAGGCGAAATTGCGACAGCGCGGGCGCGCCGAGCAAGCTGAACATGCGAAATTCTAACAGAACTGCGGGCTATTTACGGGCGTTCGAATCTCCGCCCGGGGTATAAATCGGTATGGGGAACTGAGACACGTTCGACCCCTCGAGAGCCACGATCTTGCTAACCCCTTGTTTTTTGACCTCATCGATGCGCAGTACCGAATGCATGGGCAAGTACGTCCGTTTGACGTCGGTGAACTCGGCCTTGATCTTCTCCTCGGTGGGATCGACCACCACGGAGGAGCGCTCCCCGAACACCAGTTCCTCGACCTCGATGAAACCGAACAGACTGCCGTGACTAACCTTACGGGCATAGACCTCGTAAACCTTACCCTGATTCACGAACATAACTTTGAAAATGTGACTCGCTGCCATTTAGGAGGCTCCAGGCATTGCTAGCATTTCAGTATATTATACGGGCACTTAGCGCAAGCCTTGAGGCCCGTCGAAGGGAGCATCAATGACCTTGCGGCTAAGCGTAGTCAGTGAGCACGGCATACGCCTCGGGGCACTGTCCTCCAAGGTATTTGGCGTGCATGGCGGCAGCATCGGACGCGGCACCGACAATGAGTGGATTCTACCCGACCCCGAGCGTTATCTCTCGGGCAAACACGCACGCATCGACTTTCGCGCCGGGACCTATGTCCTGGTCGACACCAGCTCGAACGGCACCTACGTCAACGGCGCCCAGGTACCGCTCGGCAAATATCACGACTACCTGCTGAAGGACGGCGATTACGTTCGCTTGGGCGAATACGAATTATTGGTGAGCATCGACAAGGGCAACGACTTTCCGCCCGATCAAAGCGCCATTGTGGCCTACGACGGCGCGGCGCACTCCTCGGCTGCCCGCAAATCCACCGCCGACGATCTGGGCGCCGACCTGGACTTGAGCCAGCTGCTGGAACCCAGCGACCAAATGACCATGGAACCCAGTGTTCGGCCGCGCAACGCCTACGGTCAGGCCGTGCCGGCCGAACCCAAGGCCGCGCCGGCCGACGACGACGACGCGACGCCCTGGCATATGGTGACTCGTCCGCTGAAAGTGACCGCCCCCCCGGCCGCCCAGCAGCCGAGCGCCGCGCAACCGGCCGCCTCGCCACAGCCCGCGATGCCACAGTCCGCCATGCCACAGCAGTCCATGGGCATGGCCACCGGCTCGCAGAGCGCGCGCAATTTACCCATTGTCCCATTGACCCCGGACGGTGAGGCCGCGCTGGCCGCCTTTTGTCGCGGAGCCGGCGTCGACCCCAAGACCATCACCCCGGAAGCACGCGGCGCCGCGTTGCATTTGGCGGGCCAGCTGATGCGCGAGTCGGTGCTAGGCCTCATGGACTTGAACAATAGCCGCAACGAATTCCGCAATCGCTTTCGCATCGCCCCGCCGCCGGAGCAGGGCCCCGAGTCGCCGTTGAACTTGTCGCGCGGCGTGGACGAGGCGCTGGTGCGCCTGTTGAATACCACCTCCACTCGCGCAGGATCGGTGGACGCGGTGCGTGAAGTGTTCAGAGAGCTCAAGGCGCAGAGCGGCGCCTCGCTCGCCGCCATGCGAGCCGCCTTCGAGGAATTCCTGGAACGCGTGGATCCCGTACAGCTCGAGGAACGTTTCGAGCGCGCCGGCAAGCGCGGCGTGTTCGGCGTGCAGAACAAGGGCAAGTACTGGGACATGTACACCGAGATGTATCCCGGCCTGGCCCAGCGCCCTGCCGACGGCTTTCCGCATGTGTTCACGGAGACTTTCGCTAAAGCCTACGATGCGAAGCTGCGAACTCTGGTGCCGCCGCGACGAACCACCTTCGGCGCCGATCGCGGCGATCCCATCGAACCGGATGGCAAGGCCGTCGGCGATCTATAATAGGTTTCCATTGCTAGCGGGACTGACATGCGGCTTCTGGTCGTTGAGGATGATGACATCGTTGCCGATGCAATCACACGTGGATTGACGGCGGCGCAGTATGCCGTGCATCGGGTGAGCAGTGCCGAAGCCGCCCAATCTGCCATGGCGGATGAGGAATTTGCGCTTGCGGTCATCGACGTGGGATTACCGGGCGCCGATGGCTTGACCCTGGTGCGCCGCTTGCGCAGCTCGGGCAAGACCCTGCCCACCCTCATTCTCACTGCCCGCTGCACCCTCAATGACAAGGTCAAGGCTCTGGATTTGGGAGCCGATGATTTCCTCAGCAAGCCCTTCGAGCCCGCCGAACTGGCCGCGCGCTGCCGCGCGCTCATGCGCCGCTCCAGCGGTGCGCTCGACGGCATTATCGTGCTCAACCGCCTGAGCGTGGACTTGAACGGCAAACGGCTCAGCATCGACGGCGCCGACGTGGAGCTCACGGCGCGGGAGTGGCTGTTGCTCGAGTGCCTGGTGCGCCGTGTCGGTCAAGTCGTCCCCAAGGACCGCGTGCAGCAGGCCGTGGCGAACCCCGAACACGATGTGAGCTCCAACGCCATCGAAGTCCAGGTCTCGAGATTGCGCGCCAAGCTGGGCGACGCCGCGGTCATCCGCAGCCTGCGCGGCTTGGGCTACCGTCTGGAAGAAGCGAAGGCCTCGTGAGGCCGTCGATCAGCCGCCAACTGGTGCTGTGGCTGGCAGTTCCGTTGATGCTGCTCGCGCTGGGCGGCGCATTGGTGCATTACTTCACGAATGTGGCGCCCGGCGTCATCAGCAGCGATCGGCGCCTGAAAGAGGCGGCCTATTCCCTCATGGCCCGCGTGCGCGTCAGCGAAGGCCACGCTACCCTCGACACCGCTCCGGAGCGCAGTCCGCCGCTGCCGCTGCAGGATTCGGTGGCCTATGCCTTGCGTGATGCGCGAGGACGGCTGTTGGCGGGCAACGAGCACCTGCCGGCGGTGTCCCTGCCCGACGACACCGGCCAACTCGTCGCCGTGATCCAACTCGACCACCGCAATTTACGCAGCCTCACCACCCGGCTCGAAACCCCGGGCGGCTCCATTCTTATCACGGTGGCCGACGTAGGCTCCGCCACCGAGCCCGCCGCGCGCTACGGTCTCATGAGCACCCTGCTCTGGGATTTCGTGCAATTGGACCTGACGCTCGTGCTCGTGTGGGTGGGCATTCAATTGGGACTGCGCCCCGTGACGCGCCTGCGCGAGGAAATTGCGGCGCGCTCGCCGCAGGATTTACGGCCCATCGACGAGGCCTCCGCCCCGCGCGAAATCGCCTCCGTCGTGGTGACCCTGAATCGTCTATTCAGCACGCTGCGCTCCTCCGTACAGTCGCAACAACAATTCATCGCCAACACCGCGCATCAACTCCGCACGCCCCTCACGGGACTTCAGGCTCAGCTGGAGTTGCTCATCGCCGAAGCGGCGGCGGCCCCGGTGAAGGACCGGCTGTTGACGCTGCAGGAAGGCATTCGCCAACTGGCCCATTCCTCCAATCAGCTCTTGAGCCTCGCGCGCGCCGATCCCAATGCCAATATTGCCGCCAAACGTCTCAACGTCAGTCTCGACAAGATGGCGGGCGATGTGGCCGCGCGCTACTTCGATCACGCCCTGCGTTCCAACATCGACCTGGGCGTCGAGGTCAAACCGGCCTCCGTGCTCGCCGACCCTTCGCTGCTGGACGATTTGCTGGGCAACCTGGTCGACAACGCCCTGAAGTACACCCCTGCCGGGGGCAGCGTCACCATCAGCACCGGCGACCGACTCGGCAGGCCCTATCTCGCGGTCGAAGACACGGGTCCCGGCATTCCCGAGACCGAACGTCAGCGGGTGCGCCAGCGCTTTTATCGCCTGCCGAACTCCCCAGGGCATGGCAGCGGCCTCGGCCTTGCCATCGTCGATGAAATCGCGCGCCTGCACGACGCCACCGTGGACATTGCCGCCGGAGCCGGCGGACGCGGTACCCGGGTGGTTTTGCAATTCTCCTGATTTGACGCCCCAGGCGCGCCTCACCCTCGGCCTCCCCACCGTGAACCACGTCACAGGATGACCAACCGACCGGCGGCCGTCAGGTTGCCGCAAGCTTGCCTGGGTACATTACGGCCATGAACATCCGTACCCAGCAGGCCGGTTTCAACCTGATCGAGCTGATGACCGTCGTGACCATCGCGGCCGCCTTGGCGGTTGTCGCCGTCCCTTCTTATAAGTACGCCACCACCTCCAATCGCGTCTCGGCCGAGATCAACGGTCTCCTGAACGACATCCAATTCACCCGATACGAGGCCCTCAAAGAGGGCATGAACGTCACGATTTGCCCCTACACCAGCAGCGCTCCCAACGTGTGCGACGCGACCGCGACGAACTGGGGCGAGGGATGGATTGTGTTATCGAACTCAGCCGATGGCACCCTCGGCGTCAGCACGGTGCTGCGCCGGCAGGCGCCCTTCGCCAATTTCAACAGCAGTGACACCCTGACCAGCGCCATCGGCGCCAGCGCGCAGACCTCAATCCTGTTCAACCGTGAAGGCTTTGCCACGGTGCTCACAGGAACGACGTACGGGCTGCCCACCGGAACGGTGAAGTTCTCCCTCCACGATCCGACCAGCAGTGCGACCTTTACCCGCTGTCTCATGGTGGCTACATCGGGTTCCGTCAACACGACCACCGCCGGTAAAACCGTGTATTCGACCACCTGCTCATGAACAACCTACCTCCTCAATCCTCGCTGAGTCGCCGCCGCTACCGCTCCAAGACCGAAGGGTTCACCCTGGTCGAAGTCATGGTGGCGCTCATCATTATCGCCATCGGCATGTTCGGCATTGCCAAGATGCAGGCGCTGGCCTTGTCGAGCACCGGCGCTTCGCGGTCGCGCGCACTGGCCGCCATTGAAGCCTCGAGCCTGGCCTCGGCCATCCACGCGAATCGCGCTTTTTGGTCATCTTCCGCCACGGTGCCGGGGACCATCACCATCGCCACGGCGCCAGGCACCACGACACCTACCTTCACTTCCACGGAAGGTGCCATGCAAGCGGCTCTGACGGCGGCTGCCGCCAGCACCTGTCCCACCAGCATGACCATGAAGGCAACCTTGTCGTGTCTGTGCACGGCGGCTTGCAACGCCAATACCTACATCAACATGGCCGCGAACGACGTGGTCGACTGGGGTGACACGCTGAACTCGCTGTTGCCGACAGCCACCGCCACGGTGACGTGCAACAACAGCCTCAATCCGGTGGACTGCATCATCACCATTCAATGGGTGGAGAACGCCGTGGCGCTCAGCAGCCAGCAAGCTTCCGCGGTCGCCGCCAACTCCAACGCCTCGGCTGCGACGACGGCAGCGGCGCAATGGGTCACCTACAACCTAT